>FWPV01000566.1_pt1 | contig 115571 bp, 101 predicted proteins | sample 2228371 | NCBI WGS metagenome assembly FWPV01 (sample SAMEA103939776, study PRJEB20133) | metagenome | reverse complement strand
TGAAATAGAAAAAGTTTTTATGTCTTTTATACAGAAGAACAATATTAAACTTGGAATTATCGCGCAACCTGTTCGTGTTGCAATAACTGGTAAGACAGAGAGCCCTGGAATTTTTGAATTACTCGAAATCGTTGGAAGAGAAAAAACGATAAAGCGATTAGAAAAGGCAATAGAAATTATAAAGGGGGGAATTTAAAGAGGGATTATGGCTGGAAATGAGTATAAACCCCAAACCAACTTCATAAGAGAAATAATTAAGGAAGATCTGAAAAATAATAAATACGGAGGAAGGGTTCACACACGATTTCCACCAGAACCTAATGGTTATCTGCATATAGGTCATGCAAAATCCATCTGCCTTAACTTTGGACTTGCGATCGAATTCGGAGGTTTATGCAATCTCAGATTTGATGATACAAATCCTGCGAAGGAAGAGGCTGAATATGTAGAGTCTATTAAAAGGGATGTAAAATGGCTTGGCTTTGACTGGGGAGACAGGCTTTTTCATGCATCTGATTATTTTGATCAGATGTACCAATACGCTGTGCAGTTGATAAAGGATGGTAAGGCATATGTGTGCGATTTGAGTCCTCAAGAGATTAGGGAGTATAGAGGTACTTTGACCGAGCCAGGGAAAGAAAGTCCGTATCGCAATCGTTCAGTCGAAGAAAATCTTGATCTTTTTGAAAGGATGAAGGCTGGCGAGTTTGAGGAAGGCTCTCGAACCCTCAGGGCAAAGATTGATATGAAATCTGGTAATCTTAATATGCGGGACCCAGTTATTTATCGCATTCTTAAAGTCTCTCACCATAGAACGGGAGATAAATGGTGTATCTATCCTATGTATGATTTTGCACATTGTATTTCGGACTCTATTGAAGGCATTACGCATTCTATCTGCACAATGGAATTTGAAGATCACCGTCCTCTTTATGATTGGTTTCTTGACCAGCTAAACATATATCATCCAAGGCAGATTGAATTTGCCCGGCTGAATTTAAGCTATACCGTATTAAGTAAACGTAAGCTTGTTGAATTAGTAGAAAAAGGGTATGTGAAAGGCTGGGACGACCCACGTATGCCCACAATCTCTGGTCTTAGAAGGCGAGGATATACACCTGAATCTATCAGAGATTTTTGTGAACGCATAGGAGTTGCTAAAAGAGAGAGCCTTGTTGATATAGCACTTCTCGAACATTGTCTCCGTGAAGATTTAAATAAGAGGGCTCCCCGAGTAATGGCGGTTCTGCGTCCCTTAAAAGTTATAATTATTAACTATCCAGAAGACCTTGTAGAAGAGATGGATGCAATAAATAATCCCGAAGACCCCACGATGGGGACACGAAAGTTACCTTTTTCACGTATAATATACATTGAAAAAGATGATTTTAGAGAAGATCCCCCGAAACAGTTTTATCGCCTTGCTCCCGGGAGAGAAATTAGATTAAGATATGCCTATTTTATCAAGTGTGTTGATGTAGTTAAGGATGAAAATACGGGAGAGGTAATTGAATTGCACTGTACTTATGACCCTTCAACAAGAGGAGGTAATGCTCCAGATGGACGTAAGGTTAAAGCAACGCTTCATTGGGTTTCCGCAGCTCATGCAATTGAGGCTGAAGTGAGACTCTACGAACATCTATTTACGAAGGAGGACCCATCTGATATAGAGGAGGGCGATGACTTCAAGAATTATATTAATCCAAATTCTATAATAGTCTTAAAATCTTGTTTCGTAGAGCCGAGTTTAAAAGGTGCTAAAGTAGGAGATTTATATCAATTTGAAAGAGTGGGCTATTTTTGTGTAGACCCTGATTCAGATGGTGGGAAATTGGTTTTTAATCGTTCTGTTTCATTAAAAGATACATGGGCAAAGATTGAAAAATCACAGATTAAATGTATTAAGCATTAAGAAATGAGCTACATTTCAATCATAGGTGCAGGAAGTTGGGGTACAACTCTTGCATGTTTGCTTTCGGAGAAGGGTTACGATGTGGCATTGTGGGTTCATGAAGAGGAGCTCGCAAAAGAGATTGATAAACAGAGAATAAATAGCGTTTATTTACCAGAAATTGTAATCCCTGATGATATAAAAGTCTTACACGATATTGAAAAGGCATTGAATAAAGCTCGTTATGTTGTAAACGCTGTGCCATCACAGTATGTAAGGGGTGTGTTTAAAGACACGGCTCAATATCTGGCGGATGAAGCAACAATAATCAGTGTGTCAAAAGGTATCGAGAGAGGGACACTTCTGACTGTTTCCTCTGTTTTAAAAGAACTTTTGTCGCGCGAAGTAGCTGTTCTTTCTGGGCCGAGTTTCGCAAGAGAGGTTATAAAAAAATTACCTACCGCTGTAACAGTTGCAACAAAAGATAAAAAAACAGGCTACATTCTCCAAGAACTCTTTAATCTCAATAATTTTAGAGTATATACGCATGATGATATTATAGGTGTAGAAATAGGTGGGGCACTAAAAAACGTAATGGCAATAGCAGCAGGTATTTCAGATGCTTTAGGTCTGGGTAACAATGCGAGGGCATCTCTCATAACAAGAGGGCTTGCTGAGATGACAAGGCTGGGTGTTGCTATGGGCGCTAAAGAAAAGACATTTTCTGGATTGAGCGGGATCGGAGACCTTCTTCTTACATGCACAAGCAATCTGTCAAGAAATTATACAGTGGGGACGAAACTGGGGCAGGGGATGAAACTCGAAGAAATTTTGAATCAGATGAAGAGTGTTGCAGAGGGTGTTTCGACTGCAGAGTCAGCATTTGAACTTTCAAAAAAATATGATATTGAAATGCCTATTGTGGAACAGGTTTACAGGGTTATTTATGAAGGTAAAGACCCTCGGCAGGCCGTCAAGGATTTGATGGAGCGATCGTTAAAAGCGGAATTTTAGAAATTTATCTAGGACTGAAATGCGCGAAGCACAGATAAGAAGGCTCTTAGAGTCTGTCAAGTCGGGTAAGTTAAACATTGATACTGCTCTGAATAGACTTAAACATTTTCCCTTTGAAGACCTTCATTTCGCCAAGATTGACCACCATAGATATTTACGTCACGGTATCCCCGAAGTGATTTTTGCTGAAGGAAAAAAAATAGAAGATGTATTAAACGCAGCACATTCCATTTACACAAAAAGCAAAAGGTTGTTGATTACAAGGGCATCTAAAGAGATATATGATAGATTAAATATCAAGGGTGCAAAATTTTATCCTTTATCCAAAATTATATCTATTAATGAGGAAAAGAAGAAAAAAGGTCATGTACTGATTCTTTCTGCAGGGACTTCTGATATACCTGTTGCAGAAGAGGCCTCTATTACAGCATCATTTCTTGGAAGTAAAGTTCAAAATATCTATGACGTTGGCATAGCTGGAATCCATAGGCTCATTGATGCAAAAGACTCACTTATCGCTGCGAGGGTGATAATCGTTGTAGCTGGTATGGAAGGTGCGCTTCCTTCAGTTGTTGGTGGTCTTATTGATAAGCCGATTATTGGCGTTCCTACGTCGGTTGGTTATGGGACCAATTTGGGGGGGCTAACAGCGCTATTTGCCATGCTCAATTCATGTGTGCCTGGAATTGCTGTTATGAATATTGACAATGGATTTGGTGCTGGATGCCTTGCCCACAAAATAAATTCGCTTTGTTGACTTTAATTTAAAATCTAATCTATACTTAAAATAATCCCTGGGGGAGGCCAAAAGCCTGAGAGGTCCTATGGTAATGGACGACCCCTTGAACCTGATACGGGTAATGCCGTCGTAGGGAAGGGAAGGAACAGACCGTATCCTTCAGGGATGCGGTTTTTTATTTTATGAAATTAACTGTTAACGGCGAAGAGATAGAGATACCAGAAAGCCATACAATGACTGTAACAGAATTGCTGAAGAAACTCGGAATAAATCCTGAACGGATTGCTGTCGAGGTTAACTTGACAATCATTAAAAAGGTTGAATATTCAACATATATGTTACGAGACGGTGATCAGATAGAGATAGTCAATTTTGTTGGTGGAGGATAAAAAGGAGATAAATATATGAATGATAAATTAATAATTAAGGGTATTGAATTTAAATCACGTCTATGGCTGGGAACGGGAAAATATAGGGATTTTGAGGAAACAAAAAGGGCAGTTGAAGCTTCAGGTACAGATGTTGTGACAGTTGCTGTTAGGAGAATAAATATTATAGATAGAAAGTCTGAAAATCTTCTTGATTACATAGATCCGAAAAAGTATAAGATATTACCAAATACGGCAGGTTGTTATACGGTTGAAGATGCATTGAGATACGCGAGACTAGCGAGGGAAGCTGGCATATCAGACTTGATTAAACTCGAAGTAATAGGAGACGAGAAAACTCTTTTTCCTGATACATGTGGACTTCTAAAAGCAACAGAGATTCTTGCAAAAGAAGGGTTTATAGTGTTGCCTTATACAAATGACGATCCTGTGACGGCGAAAAGGCTCGAAGAGGCGGGAGCTGCTGCAGTTATGCCCCTCGGTGCACCAATCGGGTCAGGATTAGGGATTAGAAATCCCTATAACATCAAGATAATCCTTGAAACGGTAAAGGTGCCTGTTATTGTTGATGCTGGTGTAGGAACAGCTTCAGATGCAACCATAGCAATGGAACTTGGTTGCGATGCTGTCTTAATAAATACGGGAATAGCAGGTGCAAAAGATCCTGTTTTAATGGCGGAGGCGATGAAATATGCTGTAATTTCCGGAAGGCTTGCTTACAAGGCTGGTAGAATACCAAAAAAACTTTATGCAACTGCAAGCAGTCCGATAGAGGGAATGTTTTGAAGACTGTAAATAATAATCAGTCAATTATTTATCAAAATTCAAAAAATACAAAAAGTACCCTATCATCGCGGCATCTATCTTTAAACTTTAGACTTTATCTTATAACTGACAGAAAGCTATTTAAGAGTTTATGTGCTTTTTATTTAGCTATCGAAGATGCATTAAGTGGAGGTGTTAAGGCTATCCAGTTAAGAGAAAAGGATTTGACCGCAAGAGAACTTTTTGAAATCGCAAGCTGGATGCGTGAGCTAACAAGTAAATATGATGCAAAATTATTTATAAATGATAGAGTCGATATAGCACTGGCAGTTGGTGCAGATGGTGTTCATCTCGGACAAAAGAGTATCCCAGTTCAAGCAGTCAGAGATTCTTTCGGGAATAAATTAATAATTGGTTGCTCGACTCACAGTTTAGAAGAAGCATTAAAAGCTGAAAAAGAGGGAGCTGACTTTATTACTATAGGTCCGATATACGAAACCCCCTCAAAAGTCATTTATGGCAAGCCAATAGGTGTAGAGGTTCTTAAGAAAACAAAATTATCTTTGTCAATACCTGTGTTTGCGATTGGCGGGATAAAGTTAAACAATGTTGAAGGTCTAAAAGAATCAGGTGTTGATGGTATTGCTTTAATATCTGCAATCCTTGCAGAAAAAAATATTAAAGAGACCACAATGGAATTTATGAGGTTATTAAAATGACGAGAATAGAATTGGCAAAAAAGGGGATTATAACAGACGAAGTAAAAGAGGTTGCGCTCTTTGAGGGTATAAGTGCTGAAAAATTGGCATCTGATATTTCAAAAGGTTTGACTGTTATAGCAAGGAATAAAGTACACAAAATAAAGCCTTTGGGAATCGGCTACGGATTAAGAACAAAGGTTAACGCAAATATAGGAACATCAAAAGATAAGGTTTCTTTAGATGAAGAGATAGATAAACTCAACATTATAGTTAAATACGGTGGCGATGCTGTTATGGATCTTTCAACGGGAGGTGCAATCAGGGAAATAAGAAATTTGCTTTTAAAAAAGTCTCCTATACCTGTTGGAACAGTCCCGATATACGAAGCAGCAATTATCTCTGCTGAAAAATATGGATCTATCTCCAGAATGACCCCTGACGACATATTTAGTGTGATAAAAGATCATGCCGAAGAGGGAGTTGATTTTATTACAGTTCATTGTGGTGTTACAAAAAAGGCTATTGATCGACTTCGGAGCGAAGGGAGAATTCTTGATATAGTGAGTCGAGGAGGTTCATTTATTTTGGAGTGGATGATTTACAATGATAAAGAGAATCCTCTTTATGAGTACTATGATAGGCTACTGGAGATAGCAAAAGAATACGATTTAACTTTAAGTCTTGGAGACGGATTGCGACCAGGCTGTCTTGAGGATGCAACAGATAGGTGTCAGATAGAAGAATTATTAACCATCGGGGAATTGAGAGATATTGCGCTTGAGGAAGGTGTTCAGACTATTGTCGAAGGACCTGGGCATGTGCCATTGAATCAAATAGAATTGAATATAAAAATTCAGAAAGAGATATGTAAAGGGGCTCCTTTTTATGTGCTTGGCCCCCTTGTTACAGACATTGCTATGGGCTATGATCATATCGCGGCAGCTATCGGGGGTGCAATTGCTGGGGCAGCAGGTGCGGATTTTTTATGTTATGTGACACCTGCAGAACATATAAGATTACCGAATATCGAAGATGTTAAAGAGGGGCTCATTGCTTCGAAGATAGCAGCACACGCTGCTGATATAGCAAAGGGAGTAACTGGGGCAATAGAACTTGATAAAAAGATGGCCAGGTTCAGGAAAAATCTTAACTGGGAGGGTCAGATAGAATTAAGTTTTGATCCCGAAAAGATAAGGAAATGGCGGTCCGAGGTTCCACCTGCACAGCAGGAAGTGTGTAGCATGTGCGGAGAATTTTGTGCCATAAGGATAGTAGAAAAGACACTGAGAAAAGAAAAATAGCTGAATATCAAAATGAAGACCGCTCTTACAATTGCTGGCTCTGATCCAACAGGAGGGGCAGGTCTTCAGACTGATTTGAAGGTATTCAGGGCATTTAATGTTCATGGACTCTCTGTAATCTCTGCAATTACTTCTCAAAATACTGAGGGTGTTGATTTTATTTTTCCTGTGGAGCGAGATTCCTTTGAAAAGCAGTTCCACACTCTTTTGTCTGACATAAGACCTGATGCGACAAAGATAGGCATGCTTTTTAGCAGAATGGCTGTTGAAATAGTTGAAAAAATAATCAAGATATATTCACTTTATAATATTGTCATTGATCCTGTTACGATTTCTTCATCTGGGGTATCCCTCATTTCAGAAGGTACATTAGATGCATTAAGGGAGAAACTTTTCCCGTTATCAAGGGTAATAACCCCTAATATTTATGAAGCATCAGTTTTAACAGGAATCAGGATTAAAGATAAAAATGATATGAAAAGGTCTGCAGAGGTGTTAAAAAATATGGGTCCAGACGTAGTTGTGATTACAGGTGGACATCTAAAAGATATAGCTCTTGATCTCTTTTATGATGGTAATTTTCATTACATTAAAAGCAAAAAAATCCTTGGTGAATATCATGGCACAGGATGTGCCTTTTCATCTGCAATTGCGGCATCTCTCTCCCATGGCATATCACCGCTTGAATCTGTAAGGAAAGCAAAGAGATTTATCAATAGAGCTATCAAAAAGGCATACTATCTTGGTAGAGGGATGGGTTTACTTCATATATGAACCAAATACATTATTTGGATGGAAAATACGGGCTAATATCTAATTCCAAGTGGATGCGGACTTATTAGAGAACTTAAGGAATTGAGATAGTCTATTGATTCTTTAAGAGCCTTCTTAACAGCTTTTTTGCCGTAAATACCAATGGCAACATGAAAAAAATCGAAATGTGCAAGATGTCTAAATATATATTTCCATGAGTAAAATCGGCCCATTGCCTTGAGACTTTCTAAATGTAACATTCCCGGACTCATTTGTTGAGGTTTATGAACCACGTGGTGACCATCGTATTTTGCCCAATCAGTGTGAAGAAGCCTGCCCGTTTCTTTCATTTCGTAAAAAAAGGGCGTGCCCGGTAGAGGAGTAAGTATTAAAAATTGTATTGTGTCAATTTTAAATTTTATTGCAAAATCTGTTGTTTTTTTGAGTGTGTCTATTGTATCGGTATCAGCACCGAATACGAACATCCCATGTATTTCTATCCCATAGTTTTTTAACATTTTGATACAGTGTATGATTTCCTCGATATTCTGTTTTTTGTTATAAGCTTTAAGCGTTTCAGGGTTTACTGATTCAAAGCCAATATGGACTGTTGAACAGCCTGAATCAGCCATGAGGCGTAATAGTTCAACATCCTTCACAACATCTGTCCTCACCTGTGCAGACCATTTGAAGGTAAGATGTTCAGAGATCATGGCCTTAAGTAATTCCTTTATTCTCTTCTTGTCGGCGGTGAAATTATCGTCAACAAAAAATTTGCTTCCTTTAGAAAAAAGGTGAATATGTTTCAATTCATTGATGACGGTTTCAACAGATTTAAATCTGTATTTCCTGCCGAACATTGTAATAACAGAGCAGAATTTGCAATTAAAAGGACAACCCCTCGAGGTTGAAATGGGGTATACGTTAGAGGACTTCCAGCCGTCTATAAGTTTAAAATCAGGTAAGGGTAATACATTAAGGTCCTCAATAAGAGGTCTTGCGGGATTATTGATAATATTACCTCTTCTGTCTCGATAAGTAACCCCCTTTATTGAAGCAATATCAGGGTGGCCTTTTTGAATATATTCGATTAACTCAGGAAGGGTAAAATCACCTTCTCCACGCACTACATAGTCAGCATGTTCCATTGCTTCTTCGGGTAGAAAAGTCGGATGAACGCCTCCCATAATTACAGGTATACCTTTTTGTTTAAATCTGTCTGCTATTTTGTATGCTCTGTCTGAAGTTGAGGTAATGGTTGAAATACATATAACATCTGAATTTTCAATATAAGACCAATCAGGCGGGGCAATGTCTTCAATAAATACCTTAACTTCATAACCTCTCTTTTTTAAAATTGTAGAGAGGAGAACAGCACCGAGTCGCGGAATTGGAAATTTACTAAATATATTTGCACCTGGTGAGCGTGCTTCAATAAAGGAGATTTTCATTGTTTTAATTTATTTGAAAAATTTATTTAACATTAAGGTTAACACAAATCTAAACTTTATGCAATTAATCCGAAAAATACAAATAGAATAGTGGAGATATAATAAAAAATTATTTTTCATTCCGCAGTGTACCGAATATTCGTTATCCGTTAATCGTTATCCATTATCCGTATAAAAACGGAGGTGGACAACGATCACGTAAAACGCCTTTCTCTTTTGAGCAATGTCTGCGTTCTTCGGCTTAATTGTATTTGCTGGTAGACTACGTGTGCAAAATACCCTCACAGTGTCCTTTAAACTTAGCGAATATTTAAATTAAATGCTATTATATAAATGTGTTTTTTATTTTTTAGGTCAGCTAATGAACTGATTTATTTGGACTGATTTAATAAAGAATATTTAAAAGAAAAGGAGGTTTTTATATAATTTGTCATAATTGATGGATCAACTTAACATTGTTATTCAAGAATGAGGTTGTAAAAAGACAATTTAAGTCGGGTTAGTTTTGTTGACACTATTTTTCAATTATGATACCTTGAATAAGACGAAAAATGTCAGATAAAGCAGCCATAATCAAAGAAGCTCAAAAATATTTATCCAGAGGGCAGATAGACAAAGCCATTGCTGAATGGGAAAAATTAATTAAAGAATATCCCGATCCTAATACTTTTAATACAATTGGTGACCTTTATCTCAAAAAAGGAGATAAAGTTAAGGCTGTTGATTTTTTTCATAAAGCTGCAAATATTTTTAGACAAGAGGGATTTTCTTTAAAGGCTTTAGCCGTTTATAAAAAAATTTTAAATGTAAACCCATCGGATACAGGTTCTCTTCTGTCGCTTGCTGAACTAAATGAAGGGAAGGGACTTATTACAGATGCAATAAAATTTTATCTTGCAGCTGCCGACAGCCTTTCGAAAGAAGGGAAAAAAGAAAAAATTTACGAAATCTACAATAAAATTCTTGAACTGTCACCTGGTAATCTTCCTTTAAGAAATAAAATAGCTGAAATATATATTAAGGAAGGATTGATAACAGAGGCTGTAAATGAATATCTGTATCTTGCAAATCTCTATTTTGAAAAACAAGAAATCGAAAAGTCAGAAGAATACTACAACAAGGTTTTGAAACATCAGCCCGTAAACAAGGAAGCAATTCTTGGAATTATAAATATATACGAAAGAACAGGTCAAATTGATAGCTTATTAGAAAAATGTAATGATGCTGTTAGTATATTTCTTGATGATATTGATATTTTAATTAGATGTGCAGAGGTCTATATTAGTGTTCAGAAATTCGATGAAGCAATACAATGTCTAACTAAAATCAAAGAGATTGAACCAGGGAACGTTAAGGCAAGAAGATTTCTTGGTGACATATATATAAAAGAAAACAATATAGAAAAGGCGTGGGAGGAATATCTTCCGGTCCTCGACGAGATGATACTTGAGGAAAAGTATGAAGATGCGATTAATCAGCTCAACATTTTCAAAGAAATTGATCCAATAGAAACAGGCAAAAGACTTGTTTCATTGTACAGACAACTTGATGAGCAGGTCCGCGTCGCTGAAGAACTTGTATCCCTCGGAGATGCCTTTTTGAAAAAGGACTTTAAAAAGGAAGCCCTGAACTGCTATAGAGAAGCTCTTTTAATTAACCCCGAGGATGATATTCTTAAAAATAAAGCTATAGAACTCGAGAGAAAAATTAAGACGGATTATATCTCGGATTCAGAAAGGACAATTGAAGAAGTGATAACAGAGGCAGATATTTTTATCAAATATGGTTTAACCGAGAGTGCAAAGGATATTTTAGAAGCTTATGTAGAAAAAGAACCTGAAAATATAGAGCTACACGAAAAACTTAAATCTATCTATGTTGATTTAGGCGAAAAAGAAAAAGCTGTTGGCGAATGTCTTGTTTTGAGCGAGTTGTATAAAAAAGCTAATGATGCCGATATGAGTTCTAATATCCTTAAAGAGGCTTTCTCTATTAATCCTGAAGATCAGAGAATTTCTGGTATTGAAATCCCATCATTCGAGAAAGAATATGCCGCTGCTTCTAATAATGCGCCTGTTATTGAAGATTACAGTGAAGAACTTGCTGAGGCAGATTTCTATTTCAAGCAGGGTCTTATAGATGAAGCAAGGGAAATTCTTGAGAGGCTTTACAGTATATTCCCAGAAAATGAAGAAATAAAAGAAAGACTATCTTCTTTTTATCAGGTAGTTGAGGCCGGTAAGTCAATACAAGAAGTCGAAAAGAAAAATGTTCCTATAACTATAAAGGAGGAGTCACTGGAAGTAGCAGAAGAAGCGTCAGAAGAAATTGCAGAGCCTATTCTTGATAGCGATGTAATGGATATATTCAATGAATTCAAAAAAGGACTTGAAAAGGAACTCGAGGAGGAGGACTATGAGACGCATTACAATCTCGGCATAGCTTATAAAGAGATGGGTCTTATAGATGATGCTATAAGAGAATTTCAGACATCGAGAAAAGACCCCAATAGATTTATTTCTTCTTCTAACATGCTCGGTGTGTGTTATATAGAAAAAGGTCTTTATCCGCTCGCCATTGAAGTTTTAAAAAGCGCTATAGAAAAAATGCAAGACAGAGGGGAATCGTATTGGGCGATGAAATATGACCTGGCGGAGGCATATGAAAAAAACGGTAATATTAAAGAGGCTTTCGATTGTTATACCGAAGTATATGGTTGGAATTCGAAATTTCGCGCAGTTTCTGATAAAATAGATGACTTAAAAAAAAGGATCACAGAGGGCGTAGAACAGAAGAAACCAAGAGATAGAAAAGATAGGGTTTCATACATATAAATCAAGGGATTTATCTATATAAATGGATTATCTCGAGTATTATGGCCTAAAAGAACATCCCTTTTCCAATGTAGTTGACAGCAGATTTTATTATAGTAGTCGCCAGCATTCAGATGCCCTTCTAAAACTAAGATATGCTGTTGACACAAAAAAGGGTCTTGCCGTTGTTATCGGTGGCATAGGGACTGGCAAAACAACCCTTGCAAGAAGATTTCTTGAAGAACTTGATGAAAATGAATATGAGGCTGCATTGCTTGTGGTTGTTCATGCAAGCGTAAGCTCGGAGTGGCTTTTTAAAAAATTTGCTATTCAACTCGGTGTTAGGGATATAAAAGAAGATAAAATTGAACTTCTATCTCAGATATATAAAAGACTTATTGAAATCAATGAAGAGGGTAAAATAGCTATTGTAATGATTGATGAGGTACAGATGCTAAATTCGAAGGAAATCATGGAGGAATTTAGGGGTCTTTTGAATATGGAATCACCTGATGGAAAGCTTCTCAATTTTATTTTTTATGGGTTACCAGAACTCGAGGACGTTCTTTCACTTGACGAACCTTTAAAGCAGAGGGTTGCTATAAAAATAAAATTAAAAGAATTTTCTGAAGAAGACACAAAGGATTACATAAAGCACAGATTAAAAGTTGCAGGTTGCACTAAGGAAATATTTTCACCGGAATCGTTCAAACTAATCTATCATTACACAAAAGGGATTCCACGCTTGATAAATACAATATGTGATAATGCATTACTCGAAGGGTTTTTAGCTAAGGTTAATACTATAGACGAATTTATAGTTAAAACTGCTGCTATTGATCTTGGATTAAACGCCGAGATTAAATGATATGTCTTTGATTTTTAAGGTTACAGAAGACGTTGGATTTTCAATTCTAATTTTTGAAGGAAACCATATTTCATTTTTTTCTATCGGCTTTTCATAGAAAATGTAAAGTTTTCTCCCATCTGCCAGAAAAATAGTCTGCCTGAGAGGAAATACTGTTTTTTTGTCAACCCATAACTCCCGTGTTTTACCTTTTAAGATATAAACATCTCCTTTATCTTCCGCATCGAAGTCAATCAAGTCCCACCAGAAAAAACAATCCTTTAGCCCCTTTGCCAATGTTAACGCACTTTTTCTGTCAATAACAGGTGTATTATTTATGACTCCATTTTCTGATACAAGTTCGAAGGTAAGAAATCCAAGATAATAGATCCGCAAATTAATATCTCCATTTTTGGAGATATTAAGAATTCCATCTCCTTTTAATCTTATACCATCTTTTTCATAAACTATCGAAAGTTCTGAATCAATTTTGGAAACTTTATTCTTTGAATGAAGCACTTCTTGTATGTTTGCGTATTTGTAAACTGGCAGTTCAACCTTTCGAGGAGCGCAAGATAAAAGGAATAAAATTAGACTAAGAGAAAACAATGTCAAGACATTCCTGTACATCCTTTACCCCTATTACTTCTATCCCGCATTCATTTTTGATTTTATCGGCGTTGCCAATAGATGTGATAACTTTTTTAAATCCTATTTTCATTGCCTCCTTTATTCTTGCCTCTGATTGAGTGACGGCTCTAATTTCTCCTGAAAGACCAACCTCTCCAAATACTGAAATTTTTGGATCTACAGGCAGATCTTTGAATGAGGAAACTATCGCAAGAATAACTCCCAAATCAACTGCTGGTTCCGTGATCCTCAACCCGCCAGCTACATTTACAAAAATATCCATACCACCTAAGCATATACCTATTCTTTTTTCGAGCACCGCTACAAGGAGGTTTACTCTATTGTAATCAACACCAATAGACGTTCTCCTCGGCATACCAAAGGTTGTTTGTGTTACAAGCGATTGAATTTCTACCATGAGAGGTCTTGTTCCTTCAAGGCTTGCTACAACAACAGAGCCTGAGACGTTAACGGGTCTTTCGAGGAGAAACAATTCTGAAGGATTTTCAACCTCCAGTAACCCCGAGTCTGACATCTCGAATATTCCTATTTCATTGGCTGAACCAAATCGATTTTTTACAGCTCTCAGTATACGATAGGAATGTCCTCCATCTCCCTCAAAATAAAGGACGGTATCTACTATATGTTCAAGGACACGTGGTCCTGCAATATCGCCTTCCTTTGTTACATGTCCTACAAGAAATATAGGGATATCAGATTTCTTCGCAAAAAGCATCAGTTTTGTAGCCGATTCCCTTATTTGACTTACAGACCCGGGTGCAGAAACAAGCTCATCTGTATATATAGTCTGAACAGAATCTATAACCATTGCTTTTGGATTGAATTTTGATGCTGCCTTGATAATGCCTTCAACTGAAGTTTCCAAAAGTAACATTATTTCTTCGGAATCTACTGATAATCTGTCTGCCCTGATTTTTATTTGTTCGGCAGATTCTTCACCTGAGACATAAAGCACTTTGCCGTATTCTTTGCCGAGTCCCTCCATCGCTTGTAGCAGTAAAGTAGATTTACCTATGCCTGGATTCCCGCCGATCAATATTACGGAACCGGCTACTATACCTCCCCCAAGAACTCGATCAAGTTCTTTAATCTTTGTAGACATTCTTTGCTCTTTTTGTCTTTTAACCTGAGTTAGCGGTTGTGGTTCTGATTTATTTTTATAAAAAGTCAAAGAAGACTGACGTCCTATCATCTCTCTTTTTTCTTCTACAAGACTATTCCATGTTCCGCAATCAGGACATTTTCCAAGCCATTTGGGGCTAATGTATCCGCATGTCTGACACTGAAAGATTGTTTTAATCTTTGGCATTATTGATTAATTCCTCTGTTTTCATTATAGCCCACTTTATTTACAAATTTATAGGTGATTAATCCGAATAATGCGATGTTATTTAAAAGAGATCCATCTTGGTGGCCATAAAAGAAATATTTGAGCAACCTCTACATTTTTCGGGTTTATATTGATATCAAATATGCTGTACACTAAGGAATAAAAAACAATTTTTTAACTGTGTTCTTGGGTTAAGAGGCCGGAGAAATGATTAATAAGGATAAAATACTTTCTTTCTTCAAAGAAAGGTCAAGGAAGCCCCTTAGTTTTAAAGAGATAGTCTATGAGATGAATCTCAGTCCTGCTGAAGCAAGGGCTTTAAAAGGACTTCTAAGAGGTATGGTTAAGAAAGGTGAGATCGTGCGGACTCGTAAAGGTCTTTATGCTCCGCCAGATGATATAAACCTTGTTACAGGATATTTTGAACCTCATAAAGAGGGATACGGCTTTGTGATTATGGAAAAACCTGGAGAAAGAGACTTGTTTATACCTGCATGGGCAACTATGGGAGCCATGAAAAATGATAAGGTGCTTGTGCGTATAGAAAATTGGGCTAAACGTGAAGGTAGAATCATCAGGATATTGGAGAGGGCTTTCACAAGAATTGCAGGAAGGTTCGGGGCCTCGAAGGGGGGCTTTTATGTTAGTCCCAAAGATAAATCTTTGCAATTTGATTTATACATACCATTGAAAGAAAAAAACGGAGCAAAAATTGGAGATGTTGTTATAGCAGAAATAATTGACTATCCGACTCACAGGAAGCCACCTACGGGAAGAATAATTAAGGTTTTAGGTGAGCCACAAACGCCGAAGGCTGAGATAGAGCTGATTATAGAGGAATTAAATTTACCCAAAAAATTTCCACATAATGTTCTCAAAGAAGCTTATTTGCTTTACAGTTCAAAGTTAGAGACAGATACCCTTAAATCAAGAAGGAAAGATTTGAGATTTCTATCCACTGTTACTATTGATGGAGAACACGCGAAGGATTTTGATGATGCAATATCAATTAAGCTCGAACAATACGGTTATAAACTGTATGTGCACATTGCGGATGTGAGTCACTTTATAAATTGGAATTCAGATATTGATATAGAGGCAAGAAAAAGAGGAACGAGCATATATTTCCCTGACAGGGTTATTCCAATGTTACCAAAAGAATTATCTGAAGATCTATGTAGCTTAAAACCAGGTGTTGAAAGGCTTACTTTTACTGTTGAGATGGATTTTGACAGAAATGGTAATAGGCTGAAAACCGATTTCTATCCGAGTTTAATAGTAAGTGATGAACGTATGACTTACACATCGGTTAAAAGGATTTTAATTGATAACGATAAATCTGAACGACAGAAATATGATCATCTACTACAGGATTTCGAATTAATGGGAGAGTTATGCAACATTCTAAGAAATAGAAGGCTTGAACGTGGAAGTCTTGATTTTGATCTGCCAGAACCAGAGGTTTTGCTCGATGTAAAAGGAAAACCCGAATCGATTCTGACAGCAGAAAGAAATTTTGCACATATGATTATTGAGGAATTCATGATAGCGGCAAATGAAGCAGTTGCAGAATATCTTGATAAACAGGGTATTCCATTTCTTTATCGAATTCATGAAGAACCTGATCCTGTAAAATTCGAAGAAATAGTAAGGGTAATCAGGTCGATAACAGGTATAAAAACCCTTGCAAGACCTAAAGATTATTCGGAATTGCTTAAAGGAATAAAGAACACATCAATAGAAGAAATTATAAATTATATCGTCTTAAGAAGTCTTAAACAAGCGAGGTATTCGCCGATTAACGTTGGTCATTTTGGACTTGCTTCGAAATGCTATACGCATTTCACGTCGCCAATAAGAAGATATCCTGATCTCATTGTTCACAGGATTCTTAAGGAAACATTAAATAAAAAACATATTTCTGACAGGAGAATAATAGAATTGAAAAAGATACTTCCTGATATTGCGTTTCATTCATCACGCATGGAAAGGCTAGCTGACGAAGCAGAAAGAGAAGTCTTGAATGCAATGAGGGTTTGGTTTATGAAAGACAAAGTTGGTGAAGAATTCGACGCAAAGATTGTCCATGTGACTCCATATGGGTTAAAGGTAAGACTAAAAGATTATTTTGTGGAAGGATTTGCTCATGTATCTTATATGACAGATGATTTTTATAGGTACAATGAAAGTTCAATGAGTCTCGTTGGAAAACATACGAAACGTGCTTTTAAAATAGGCACTGAAGTGAAAGTTCGTATAGAAAGGGTTGATATAGAAGAAAGGGAAATATTAATAGATATTTGTGGTAGCGTTAGTGAGGATAAAAGAAAAAGATAGTAACTTTCTAAGAAGACTGATGCCATATAAAATAGCAGCTGATTTGATTGTATTTATCCACTTTTTGTGGATTCTTTTTTTGATATTTGGTTTTTTCCTAGGAAGGAAATATAAAACTTTTAAAGTCGTTCATATTACAGGTCTTTGTTTTGCACTTATAATACAGATATTCGGATGGTACTGTCCCCTTACTTATATTGAGATATGGCTACGGGAAAAACATAATCCAGCTCTTTCATATTCAGGCTCATTTATAATTTATTATGTAGAAAAAATAGTTTATATTGAACTGTCACGGTGGATAATATTTATTCTGACAGCAATATTAGTTCTAATCTCATTGTATTTTTACACAGGGGTGAAGCGTAAATAAACTCAAATAAAAGATTTAACCCAAAAAATGCATTTAAAATTATGCAGATGTTGCGGGAAAGAGATTCGTGTTATGTGTCCTTTATCACTGACCGAAAAATCATATTTTTATACGTATAAGATAACAAATATGTGGTAAACTAAAAGTCGAGAAATAAAAATTTTTACAACATCTGATTATTCTGATTACATTTTTAAGTTTATCATAAATTACTAACCAATGGATTTAAAGTATCTTGTTAAAATAGTGGAATCATTAAGGGCTGAAAAGGGGTGCCCATGGGATAAAGAGCAGACCAGGGAATCTCTCAAACCATTTATCATTGAAGAAGCATATGAACTTATTGAAGCGATCGAGGAAAATGACCCCGAAAAAATAAAGGAGGAACTTGGTGACCTTCTCTTTCAAATAGTTTTTCAGTGTCAGATTGCAAAAGAAAATAATGAGTTTGATATTACCGATGTGCTCAGAAAGATTACCGAAAAGATGATAGCAAGACATCCCCATGTATTCGGAGACGCTGATTTTAAGACCACAGATGAGGTTCTTGCCCACTGGGAAATTCAGAAAAAAAGTGAAGGTAAATTGCGTAAATCAATACTTGATGGGGTTCCCACGACACTACCTTCTCTATTGAGGGCACAGAGGTTGCAGGATAGAGCAGCAAAGGCAGGTTTTGACTGGAATAATTTCGAAGATGTATTAAAAAAACTGGATGAAGAATTTAGAGAATTTAAAAGTGCTCTCAAGACAAAAAAGCAGGAAGAAATCAAAGATGAGCTCGGAGATATATTCTTTATGCTTGTAAATATTTCAAGATTTATTGGAATAAATCCCGAGGATGCATTACGGAAAACCATAAATAAATTCATCCACAGATTTTACTATATAGAAATGAAGGCTTCAGAGCAGGGCATTAACCTTTCAGATATGACATTAGAAGAAATGGATAAATTGTGGGATGAGGCAAAAGAGCGAGTCTGACTGAAAATATCAGCAAACCCTAATAATCCAGACATTGCGCGTGAGCTAATGAGTATAATTGAGGATATTGTTTTTACGAGGCAGGATCTGTGTGGTCTACGAATGGGAATCGTATTGGCATCGGAAAGGTTTGGTCATGAATTGATCCCCTAACGTTTTGCTAATTACAATGGGAAGCAAAAGTTTGACAATGAAATTTAAAATAAGTTATTTTTAATAAGATAACGTCGCGGGGTGGAGCAGTCTGGTAGCTCGTCGGGCTCATAACCCGAAGGTCAGTGGTTCAAATCCACTCCCCGCCACCAATAAAATCAAGGGTTTCATCCCGTCCTTTAATACCACAATAAAAATATCCCTAAACTTTCTAAAGTTTTTCATATTTCCTTCACTGTTTCTTCACAATATTGTTCTATCTTTATCTTAAAAAATATAAGGAGGTAAGGATATGAGAAAAACAAACTATTTAGTTTTGGGTTTTATGACTTTAATAACATTTTTTGCTCTTAATCTTTCCTCACCTGCTAAAACAGAAGCGGCTGATGTAGACTTTTATTTGGGAATTGGAATAAATACCCCACCGGTAAGAGTTGTAGGACTACCTCCCTTGTTTCTGATCCCAGAAGCACCAGTATATTACACACCTTATTTTGATGTACCAATTTTCTTTTACGCAGGATATTGGTATAGGCTATTTGATGGAGGCTGGTATCGCGCAGTTTCTCACGCAGGCCCATGGCATTATATTCGCTATGAGAGAGTCCCTTCCGTCATTGTAAAACTCCCACGATACTATTATCAAACACATAATCATTACAAACATAAGTTTCACGAGAGAAAAGGATTTCAAAAGAAACACAAAGATCGGTGGGAAAGGACGAACTATCGGAAATATTATTAAATCTTAAATTAAACTATTAATTCTGATTGGAACTGTTATTGAATGGCATGAGACATCGCTCTTAAACCGTGGGGTGATGTCTCAAGTCTGACTTAGTGAATCAATGAATCTATTTAAAGCAATTTTATCTTCCTCTGGCATTTCGCCAAATTCGATACCTATTTCGAACGTTATAGGAAAGGTATCCTTTAATGGATTGCAATTGATGATTTTTCCAATGAAGTGGATCGTTTTATCTTCAGGAAGTTTCATCTCCATCGATAATTTATCCCCAGCTTTTAACTGTTCTTCGCTTTCAATAAGCATACCGCACAGGCTGATTTTTTTTACTTTATAGACCTCGAAAAACTCAACAGATGCCTTTTCGGGGTTTTCTATCCGAAATCTCACATGAAGCCTAATCCCGTTCACTTTAAAAATATCTGGTTCACAAGCTTTATCCTTTTCGAGTTGTACATGTTGTCGAATGAAATCTGATATTTCGTTCATTTTTTCAGTCGTAAGATTTGTAAATTGCATCCCCGCAGTATATATAGGGATAATGTTTCCTTGGACTTTTTGACTCTCGCTTAACATACACCTTACAACAGTTCCTTGAACATTCAATTTTCTCCCTCTACTTTCTATTTTTATTAGATAATTCCTTCCCATGTTCAGCCTTTTATCTGTCTTTATTAAAACGCCTCCTACACTGATATCAAGAATCTTCACCTCGTTGGCAAATAAAATTTTGCCATTGAGGTCCATAATTTCTACTGCAAATCTCGGATAACGTCTTCTTTCTTTCATATGGCCTTATTTTTCTATAATAAAAGGAGATTAACGGCTGCTCAAAAAGCATGAATCATATTTAAAAAACTTTTTGAGCAGCCATCTAAATACGTTCTATATTCATTCTATTTATTTTCGAATCGATATTTTATTTTGATTCAAGAACAAACCTTTTATTAAGTGGTTGGACAGGTCTGTTATTATTTACTCCCATAACTAATTTAAATTTTTCTATCTGCTCTTCGGATACCTCTATCGGCGTTTTCATTACACTCCAATTTACTCCCTCTGTACATGGCGGGGTAGTAAGCGAGCCATAATAGTGATAATATGTCCTGACTTTTGGTAACAGGCCTGAGGGGTTTACAGAGAGCCCGCTAACTAAATTCTCCTTATTAAGCTCCTGAGGGATATTATCCCATATGACCTGAATTATATTGTTTGGCTTACCTTTCTTCATAAATACTCCAACAACAGCAAGCTCACCATTTTCATTTTTGTGAACTAAATGTAATTCCATATCATAAAAACTACCTTTAACAGTATGTTCACTGGGTGCATGAAAATGGAATTGCAAGAGTTCGTATGTTTGTCCATCCACTGTTATAAAACTCCCTGGCTCGCAATTGACCTGTATTGAATGCCCATTATTAACTACTTTCAAAGGCACGTCATTATATGAAAATTGTATGCTTTCTAATTCTGTTTTATAGGTTTTATTGAAATCTATAGGAGACTGATATTTGCCAGTTCCGCAGAGAGCGTATTCTGGTTTTAAAGTGCCCCAGAATTCAGGTGCACCTTCTCCCTCATACCCCCAGTGCACTTCTTTTTTTACAGGTTCAGCAGGTTTTTCCACTGGTTTTTCGGCTGGTTTACACCCTACAAAAATAAAACTTAATATTATAAAAAGAGAAATTATAAAGCATTTTTTATACATGTTAACCTCCTATTACTGTAGAATTATTATTCTTACTGATTTCCTTTTAAATCTACTTGATTTTCAAAAGTAATGGCTTACAAAAGTTTTTCTCTCACCCCCTTTGTTTTAAAATGAGAAATTTAATTTGGGAAATATGTTATTAATTTACCATTAATTAGTCTGCTAATTATAATAAAATTATCGAATAATTTTAAAGTTTTAAAGTTCAGGGATTAAAGATTACTTATAATGCAATCATTAGAGACAAATTTTGTCACTTGTAAGAAACAGGTTACTTACGAATAACAATTTTCTAAGGGAGAATATTGAGGTGTATATGGTATAAAATTTGCTTTCATCATTAAATTATAGGTTCTTCTCCAATTTAGTTGCTAAAAAGGATTCAAGGATTCAATGGTTCAAGTGCTTATTTCCCTTTTGTTAATTTGTAGATATCTAAACGTAGTTGATAAGTCCTTTGTCAAAATTTTAAGTCTTTGTAATCCTTAAGTGATTGCACTAATAACATCGTTAACTGATTTCTAATGCTCAGGAATCTAATAACATCGCTTTATATAAACCGGGAGGGGAAGACCTTTGAGAGATAAAAGAGATATAGATAAAAAATTTGGCAAGGCACACGATGAGCCCAGTAAATATGACATGGTTGTTAAAAAATGCATAAATAATCTTATATTTGCCGCTATTTCGGCTATCTTAATAACTATATTGATGGTCTTTTTGCTTCATTACTTCATTTGGAAAATTCCTCTAAATGAAACTTATGAGACTAAAGCTGGAAAACTATCCTCAAAATCTTTTCATCCACCATCTATAAGTCAATTCCCCTATTAATATTGTGAATATAGTGAGAATTATACCCGCTACTATGTCTATAAAATAATGATAGCGACAATAAACCGTTGATAAAATAAGCGATAAAACAATGGGAAGACATATCCAAAAATAGATTCTATTGAAACTATATGCAAGATAAAGCACAAGAATTGTTATAGCAGTATGTCCGCTCGGGAAAGCATCCCTCTTTATCCCTTCAAGTTGATTTAAGAGATCATATATCGGCTCTGCTATAAAAAAACCTTTCAATGTATTTGAATGAAGATCTTGTAGGGCAAAGCGTGGACCAAGTGCTGGAAAAAGCATATACCCAACATAAGAAAGGTAAAAGCAAAGTAGAATCAAGAATAACGATTTATTGAACTCTTCCGTTTTATTATTTTTTAAGAGAATAATACCAAATATTACCGGAATAAAATAATATGTTGTATATGCAACTTGCATTAAATCGGTAAGAACGGGATGCATAATTTTTTCAAGCATAACTGTAGGATGTCCATTGAATATCATGTAATCAATTTGAATCAGAATAGGATCAATATCATTGGGGTTGATATTGTGAACTATCAATTCAAGACTGTCAAAAATCAAGAGAACACAAATTATTGGGAAAATCAAATCGTAAAAAAGATGAAAAATTTTTCTCGTATCCTTTATTTTAATAAGGATTATCTGAGAAAAAATTAGTCCTGAATAAAGGCTGATAAGAAAAAAGGCTTTAGGTAAAACTTTATTAAATATAACTGTTATTATTATAAGAAAGAGGAGAAATGCTATATTAGTAATATCTGCTGCTCTCTGACTTCTTATTAGCCGTATAATCCTCCGCATTAAAGTTTCTTTAATGCCCTTAAAATAGCCTTTTCCTTCTTAGATAATCTTCGTGGATTCCCCTTCCTTAACGGTTCTCTATATATCTCTTCGCATTCATCCCCCTCTGATTCCAATAGGACTTCCTTATTAAATACTTTAAGGAAATCTTGTGCACTTACAGGTATCGAACCGCAAGTCCACGCATAATCTGCAATATCCCTATCTGAAGTTACTACAATCCACCCGTGTTTTTTTGAGGATATTATACGTTTAATTACAGAGTCTGCGGTATCTCCAATCCTTGAATATATAATCCTCACACCTCCGATCACGGATTGATTCTCCTTACCCTCTCCTGTCTTCCAACCGTCAAAGACTACCGTGAGATCGTGCCCCCTTCTCTTCTTGTATTCAATAAGGGAATTTATAAGACGCTCGCGTTGTTTTTTTAGATCTTTATGGTGTATACCAATTAAATTGTATCCATCAATTATAATATGAGAAATTTTCTACCCCCAATTTTAACCCGGACTGATATTGTCTCCTTTTATAATCCTCCGTTTTTATAAATCTCTGGACATTATAATGCGCCTGGGGTGTCCTTTATAAACCTCTTTTTCTAATTCCCTGTCTAAAAAGGGGATTGAAATCTTTTTGAAACCTAACTTTTTGTATAGATTTTGTGCGATCCTATTCTTTTCATATACAAGGAGATTTAATCTTTTTGCACCTAAGTCGATTGCCTGATCAATAGCTAATAGCAAAAGGTTCTTGGCAATCCCCGCACCTCGATAGGCTGTTCTAACCTCCATTCCGAAAAGCCACCAATCTGGATAAAGGAGATTATATTCATCAAACTTCAAAAGACTTACAGACCCTATTTTTTTCTGTCCAATATATGCACAAATTTCATAGCTATAAATCATGCTACCTTTAGATGAAATTTCAGAAAAGGTAAAAAATTCTTTTAGTTTGTTATCTAACAAAACCAGGTCATCCGTAATAACAAAATAATTAACTTTCTTAGCTATGAATATTTGCGCAAGTTTACGATATAAACTAAAACCCTGAAGGAAACGCAAAATGAGAGCTAAAAATTTTTTGACAGTAAATACAAAATGCAAGCAAAAAGAACCTGCTGGATAGGTAATAAGCCATGTAATGGCAAAAAACTTCGGAATTCCTCTTTGTAAGTCTATAACTTTCGAATTCCGCCGTTGCTTGATAGCTTTTCCTATGACCTGAGCGGTTGAAATATATTCTGGCGTTGCCATTAGTGCATCTCCTCGCACTTTTAACATTTCGGTATTGCCCACTTTAGTTTTCCCAATAACACGATGAAGAACAACCCCCTCATCGAGAGATTTATAGAGTATAATGTCTCCTACTTTAAGTTCGTTAGTGTTTACTGGACTAATGGTAAGAATATCTCCATCATGAATAAAGGGGTACATACTAAATCCTCGAGCTTTAAAGCTAAAAGAACCACCCCGACCTATAATTTCCTCGGCTAATATCTCCAGCTCATTCCTGTCAAGTCCTATTTCACGCATCTTATATAATCAATAATGCTTTTGTCTGGTACGAAGCCTAAATCATAGCAAGGTATAGTTTCAGCAACTTTAGCACAGAAATCAATGGTGAATTGCATACCAGCAGGTTCCCAGTATGGAAGAAAACAATGAGTCAAAAGTTTAGATGTAGCTGTTAGTCCAAAATTTTTCTGTATTTGGTTAGTATCCGCATGCTGAAGAAAAAAAATTTTTTCTAATTGAATACCATGAGGCGAAACTTTCTCGTAATCTCCATGCCAGGGTGTACCATATATCCAGAAATGACCTTCATGTTGACGAAGTATGATTCGTTCATCATTCAGAACCATTGCTTCATTCCCCCATAGCCTGGCAATGGTTGTTTTCCCGTGATTAGAACTCGCAGGGAAAAGATACCCCTTACCATTATCATTAACACCACACGCATGGATAAGCACACCATAGCCTTGTGATAAAAGAGAAATCATAAGTAAATGAAAAAGCGGGAAATACAATGGATGAGGTAAGAGATTAGGAAATTGTGTTTTAGAATCTGCTAACAAATAATAAACTTTACAATTCCTAAGGTCAGGGTCAAAAACTGCCGAACAATAGGGTCTATTATTGCGAAAAGGTATCTTCAATACAAAAACTGCTTTTGAATCTGTCCTATAAACTTCCCAAAAAGTGCCTGAATCAAAAACCTTATTTTCAATTTTAAGATTTATCTTTGGTATTTTTGAGTAATAACCGTTAACTATGATATCTGGATTATCATTACATACAAATTGATCATAGGGCCTCTCAATTTGGAAAAGAATTGAAGGTTGATAAATTTTTACTCCAAAAACAAAATCTGCGAGTTTTAGATTGAATTTATACATAAGTGTTATGTATTTTGCCTGAAGCAATAATTTTGATACAATCACGACCGGCTTTTTTGATAACAAACTTGCCAGCCTCTTGCACAGTTCTTAACACCAGGTCCATCCCCTCCACCACTCTTGCAAGTCTGTAGAACATTTTCTTCTGATTTTAATTTAACCTGCTCCAGCTGTGGTTTTATATAATTCCTTCGATTAGAATTAGGCTCTGTTTTACTTGTCATATTGTTTTTCACCTCCTTTAAATATTTTTTAGTCTAAATTTTTTAGCCCTTAAGTGCGCAATCTGGCATAAATAGTCGATCGGCCTTTCTGGTTCCCCATGTTCTATTTGTGCCAAACCAGGACATTGACCGCATAATGAGATCAAATCACAGCTCCTACAAGGAACGTTCTGTTCCCATTTCTTTGAGAGAACACTTGGGATAAAGCTATACCATACTTCCTTGAAAGTACATCTTCGCAGATCATAGTTCGGGACACGTGACATCATACATACACTTAAATACCCATATGGATCGATATGAAAGGTTTGAAGACCTGCTCCACATTGATAAATATTTTCAGAATAGAAAGGCATTCCTATAAATTTATCACAAAATTCTAACCATCTCTTTATCCTCTTTTCGTCTGCTAAGTCAAAGGCTACTACTTCTTCTGGTGAGAGACGGAAATTGGCAGGCTTTTTATCACCATCTATTCGCAGATTTAATATAGGGTCAAATCTGAAGTCCACATTTAGATTTTCGGCAAATTTCTTCAAATCCGGTATCTCGTGTTTGTTAACAGTCATTACCATTGTTTTAAGTTTTAAAGGTAATTTTCGCTCTAAAAGCAATTCTATCCCATACATGCATCGTTTATGTGAACCGCTAACGCCTGTTACTTTTTCATAAGTTTCTTGTGTCACTCCATATAACGTAACTTCTATAGAATGAGGGGGTAATTCTGAAAGATAATCTGCAATATATGGTGTTAAAAGAGTTCCGTTAGTGAATAGAGTGATCAATAGACCTTTCTTTTTTGCATAAGTATAAATATTAAGAAACTCGGGTCGAACAAATGGTTCACCTCCAGTTAATAGCAGCCACAGACATCCCTCATCAACAATTTGATCCAGAATATTACAGATCTCTTTGTAAGTTAATTCTTTTTTTTGAGCTTCTAAATCACCTGCGGGTATATTAATATAACAATGAACACACCTAAGGTTGCAGCGGGATGTTACTTCAAGACTTCCATCGATAGGAAGCCTCTGCCCGTTCAATTGAGTATGTAACCGTTTAATAAACTCGTGACCTTTAATAATTGGGATATCAAGATGTCCCATAGTCAGACTTCTTTAATAGCCCCTATATGCTCTAATTGATTGATAAAATCTTTCAAGTCTTTTTCTGCTATCTCTGGACTTACTTCAAATTCATCAATTATTACATTTTTAATCTCAGAAAGACTCTTTTCTCCATCAATTAGTTCCCATATACGACTACCGATCTCGTTCATAGTATAAATACTATCTACTTCATCGGTCTTCTTTTTTATTGGCACTAAAATGAACTCTCCTGCGATCTTTCTAAATACGAGGGAATCGTCTTTTACATAACGAGCATTTAGTGAAATATCTTTAAAATCCATATCTTAATTATAACTTTATTAACAAAATTTGCAACTGATTCACCTAATAAAAATTACTCACTCTTCTGACTTTTTATTAATCTTATTCGTTGTAAAACAGGTGGATGTGAATAATAAAACATCGCATAAAGGGGATGTGGATAAAGGTTTGACAGATTGTCTTTGGACAGCTTTATCAGGGCGCGGATTATCGCATCTTTATTCCCCGTGACCTCGAATGCAAATCTGTCTGCTTCTTTTTCAAACCTTCTTGAAATGTAATTACCAAGCGGAATAAGAGGAAAAGAAACAATACTTCCTATAAATCCAAGAATGATAATTTTTGCAAAAAATGTTTCCTTATTTATAAGGAATATTTCTGTAAGGATATCAGATTGCATGAGCCTGAAAGAAATATAAGTCCCGATTAAGGATATAATTTCCACACCTATGATAGTCTTCACGATATGTTTTTTCTTCCAGTGCCCTGCCTCATGTGCTATGATGGCGAGTATTTCATCATGAGCCATTTTCTCAAGGAGTGTATCATAGAGGATTATTCTTTTAACTCTCCCGATGCCTGAAAAATATGCATTTGTATGGTGACTACGTTTTGACGCATCCATTTTAAAGACCTTGCTGATATTAACATTTACCCTTTGTAAGAGGTCTTGAATCTTCTCCTCAAGACCTTTATCGTCAATTGGAGTGACCTTATTGAATAAAGGCTCAATTAGATAAGGAGAAATGTACATCATAATAATGCTGAATAAAAAGAAAAATAACCATAACCAAATCCACCAATAATACGGACTTTCCTGAATTATCCATAGAGCAACCGAGACAATAATTAAAATAATTACGCTTGACAGGACAAATGTTTTAAAAAAATCACTTATCCATAATTTTATCGTCATAGTATTGAATCCATACTTATTTTCTATCTTGAAAATGGTGTAAAGGTTAAAGGGTATCGAAAGTATCGAGTTGGCGTAACTTAATAACAGGAAAAAAAGCAACCCACTTAAAATAAAAGAAAGATTTAGGGTAGATATCCATGAATTGTAAATGTTTAAAAGACCTCCAAAAATAAAAACAACGGTAACAAGATTACCAAATATTGAAGAAATAAAACTAAGCCGCATCTTATCTTTTATATATTCATAGGTCTTCTTAAGTACGTCTTCTTCTACCATCCCTTCAAATTCAGGTGGTATTAACTGTCCAATTTTTTTTAGATATTTGAAATTTAGATATTGTAAGAAGTATTCAATGGCTTCTTTAAGCAGATAAAGGGTAAATATCAATATAAGATAATTCTTTGATAGCGGCATCTTTAAGACTTAAAAAATGCATTTTTAGGTTAATATTTTTTGATAATAAAAGACTCTATCAAAAAACGCAAATTCATTTACCTAAATATTTAAAAATGCCAGTTAGCCCACATTATCCATAAATTTACAGGTATTTGGCAGACGCGGTACTGTTGCTCAACTGTTACCCAAAAAAGTCTTCGACTTTTTCGTGGACCCATTCCTTAGCTCGATATCCATCGAGCCTCCGAGGAAAAGGAAAATTCTTTCTTCGAAAGAATTTAAAACCGCTCAAATACTGATCCGCCAAATTTTTTATGAATAATATGGGTTAGCGGTAAATGTCTTACCCATCCCTTATCTTATCCACAAATATGCAATTAGATTAACTCAGATATTGCGAAAGAATTTATTTTTTCGATTTCTTAGAATACCGAATCTTTGTTAATCGTTAACCGTATAAAAAATCTTCTTACGAACACGGACAACTGACACGAAATACGAATCTTTTTTAGCAATCTTTGTATTATTCGGGGTTATCATTGAGTAACATTTACTATTTTTTCTTTGGGTATCTTGCCGAGCAGGGATTCGACGGCCTTTTTTAGACAAGATTTGTCGGAAGACTCCAGTGTTATTTTGACAGTATATGCATCATTATCCATTTCAGGATAAGAGCCAACCTTAACATTTTTATATTTTTTCACTATTTCATTTAAAAGAGGCGCTATTTTTGATTCAGACTCATTTATAAAAATCTTTCTTAAATAAATTCTCGGTTCGTTAAAGAATTTTTCTATTACAAAGAATTTTTTTCTTAACAACTGAGGTATTCCCGGAAAAATAAAAATATTTTTAAATTTGATCAAAGGGAAACCAATCGTACTATCGGTTATGAGTTCAGAACCTTCGGGAACCTCTGCCATTTTCAATTGTTCGGGTGTTAATTCGCCCTGTTTCGCTTCAAGAAACTCTCTTAAAGTCTTATCAATTACTGGGCGCACACCGAATGCTTTTGAGATACCCTCTATGGTAACATCGTCGTGTGTAGGTCCTATCCCGCCGGATGTAAATACATAGTCAAACTTTTCAGAAAAGTCTCTAATCGTTTCTGCTATGTCTTCTACAGAATCAGGGATAACACAAATGCGGCGTAAATATATACCATGCGCCCAGAGTTGTTGTGCCATAAAGAATGAATTATCATCTTTGGTCTTCCCAGATAAAATCTCATCTCCAATTATTATTATTCCTGCAGTCTTAGGCACTTAACATCCCTAAATTATCATTTATTTCTAATCAAATCTTACAAAGGAAGCATAAGCAATTTCTTGATTTATAAGTCTGGAGGGAGTCTTTTCGCTTAATAAACGAAATCTCTGGCCTGAGATTTCATAAAATCGCTTAAGCACATCCCTACAGCCTAAAAAATTTCATCACGGAAGAGGTGATGCTTACCTTCCTTACCTTCTCAAAAATTATTTGACTATAATCAATTAAAACCCTTATTTTATATTCTCAAGTACTTTTATATTATAAATTATTATAGAACTTAATCCAAAAATGTTTGGAGTAAAGGAGGTATCATATGCAAGACGTCGTATCAAAAGGCATAACACACGGTGTTTATATTATAACGGTCAGAACAAAAGAGCGGATTAATGGAATGACGGCGGCCTGGGTGTCGCAGGTCTCATTCAACCCTTTATTGCTTATGGTTTCTATTGCACCTCAAAGGTTCACACATAATCTTATAAAGGAAGCTGGTTTCTTTGCGATTAATTCATTAGATAAGGATATGCAAAGTCTTGCTGCAGTATTTGGTTTCAAAAGCGGTAGGAAGGTGGACAAGTTTCAGAACGTACCATACTTCAACGCACCCAACGGCTCTCCGATAATAGAGGGAGCTTTAGCATTTTTTGAGTGCAAGGTTAAAGAGACTTTTACTGCAGGTGATCATAATCTTTTCATTGGTGAAGTTGTTGTGGCGAAACTCCTCAAAAAAGAAGCGGAACCTCTGGTCTTTAAGTGGGATGATTATTTTTAGATCAATCCACTAATTTATCTTATTTTTCCTCCTCTTTAAGCAGTTTATATTCTATGCTATCGACCAATGCTTGATATGATGCCTCGATAATATTTTCTGATACACCTACAGTATTCCATCTCGAAGTTTCGTCTCCTGACTCGATCAAAACCCTAACTTTTGCAGATGTTCCCTTTCCAGCGGTTAAGACCCTGACCTTGTAATCATGGAGTTTAACGTTTTTTAGTTGAGGATAAAATTTATCGAGTGCTTTCCGAAGGGCATTATCAATAGCGTTAACAGGACCATTCCCAATAGCGGCTGTATGTTCAATGTAGCTACCCACTTTAAGCATTATAGTAGCTTCACTAATGGGCTCTTCTCCTTCTCTTCTCTTCTCCACGATAGTTCTAAACCCGATAAGGTCGAAAAAACGTTTATGAAGTCCAAGAGCCTTTTTCATAAGTAGTTCAAAAGATGCTTCAGCAGCCTCAAACTGAAATCCTTCGTTTTCAAGATTTTTAAGTTTATTAACTATCTCCTGGACCTGGAGAGAGTCAGGGTCAAGATGTATCCCGAATTCCTCCGCCTTACGGAGGATATTACTCTTACCCGCAAGGTCTGATATTAAAACCCGTTGTGAATTACCCACGAGTTCGGGTCTGATATGTTCATAAGTTTCGGGTCTTTTTCTTATAGCACTTACATGGATGCCTGCCTTGTGGGCAAAAGCGCTATCTCCTACAAATGGTTGTCGCTTAAAATGTCTTATATTAGCAATCTCGTTTATAAATCTCGATACATCCCTCAATCTTCTAAGCTGATCATAACTAATACAATCTATCCCAAGCTTAATCTGCAGATTTGGTATAACTGAACACAAATTGGCATTACCACATCTTTCGCCAAGACCATTAATTGTTCCCTGAACATGGGAAATTCCATTTTCTACAGCGATGATCGAATTTGCTACTGCACATTCCGAATCATTATGTGCATGAATACCAAGAGGTGTATGTATTCCATCTTTTATCTTTTTTATAATCATTTCTAAATCGCTTGGAAGTGTTCCCCCGTTAGTGTCACAAAGAATAATACAATCTGCACCTGCCTCTTGGGCCGCAACAAGGCATTTCATAGAAAATTGAGGGTTATCCTTATATCCATCGAAAAAATGTTCGGCATCAAAAAATACAGTTTCTACATGTTTTTTCAGATAGGCAATCGAATTATATATAATGTCAAGATTCTCCTCTAAAGAAATCTTAAGTGCCTCTTTGACATGAAAATCCCATGTTTTGCCAAATATGGTTATAATGTTCACTTTTGAATTTAGGAGAGATAGTATATTGGGGTCTTCATCTACTTTATGTTTTGGTCGGTGTGTGCTTCCAAAGGCAACAACTTTAGAATTTTCGAGGCGCAATTTTCGTGCTTTTTTAAAAAATTCAAGATCCTTTGGATTTGAACCAGGCCATCCACCCTCAATATAATGAACTCCAAGCTCATCGAGTTTTTCGCTAATACGAAGCTTATCCTCAACCGAAAAAGAAATCCCCTCTGTTTGGGCTCCATCTCTGAGGGTAGTATCATATATTTCTACATGTTGCATGTTTTATTTTTTTTCTTCGAGATTAAAAACCTCGTGTAAGACTCTTACCGCAAGTTCAGTATACTTGGAATCAATGACACAGGATATCTTTATTTCTGAAGTACTTATCATCATTATGTTTATACCATGTTTCGCAAGGGTATCGAACATTTTTGCTGCAACACCTGAATGCGTTCTCATGCCTACTCCTACAATTGATACCTTTGCAATATCTTCTCTAAGGTCAACCCGCTTTGCCCCTAATTCGGAAACTATATCCTTTGTTATTTGTAAAGCCTTTTTGCTGTCAGTCTTGGGAACGGTGAATGAGATATCCGTCTCTTTGCCGTCACTGCTTACATTTTGTACTATCATATCCACGACAATATTAGCATTTGCGATCGCATTAAAAAGTTTTGCAGCAATTCCAGGTCTATCATGAACTCCTATAGCTGTAATTTTTGACTGATTTTTATCATAAGCTATGCCTGAAACAATCACCTTTTCCATATCTGCATCCTCCTTCACAACAAGAGTACCAGGGTTTTTACTAAAGCTTGACCTTACGACAACTGGAACTCCATATTTTTTTGCGAATTCTACCGAACGTGACTGAAGAACTTTTGCCCCAAGGCTTGCAAGTTCTAACATCTCTTCATAAGAAATCTTGTGCAGTTTTTTAGCCTCAGGGACAATATTGGGATCAGCAGTATAAACTCCATCTACATCCGTATAGATTTCACAGAGGTCGGCCTCTATTGACGCAGCAATTGCAACGGCCGTCAAATCAGAGCCACCTCTACCAAGAGTAGTAACTTCGAAATTCTCTGTTACACCCTGAAAACCCGCTATTACAGGGATAATACCATCTCTTAAAGCCTTTTTTACCCTTTCCCCTGTTATACGCTCTATTTTTGCCTTTGTATGAGATTCATCTGTAATTATTCCAACCTGTCTTCCTGTAAAAGACATGGCCTTGAATCCAAGTTCATTTATCGCAATTGCTGTAAGTGCAGCACTTACGCGTTCGCCTGACGAAAGAAGAAGATCCATCTCCCGTCCTTCAGGATTTGACGATAATTGATTTGCAAGATTAATGAGCTTATCTGTTTCCCCTGACATTGCAGATACAACCACCACAACATCATTGTTATCTTTTTTAGTTTCGACAACGCGTTCTGCGACAGCTTTTATTCGCTCTATACTGCCTACAGAAGTACCACCATATTTTTGAACAATCAGCATCAATATACCTCAAAGATTATCGAATATTAATAAATTATATCAGAAAATTTAGTAAGAAATAATTATACATAAAAAAGCATCACCTTTTCCGTGATGAAATATTTTTAGCCCACTTTATTCATAAACTTACAGGTATTTGGCAGATGTTGCGAAAATATTTATTTTCGATTTCTTAGTGTAATGAATATTATTTATCCGTATAAAAAACATCTTTTTACGGAGACGAACAACGGACACAAAACAAAAATTTATCTTTTGAACGATATCTCCATCATTTGGGTATAAGAAACTATATTTTATCTATCTCGCTTAATAACGAATCAAGAAGTTTCTGTTCTTCAACTTGCTTTATAATTTTACCTTTTTTAAATATTATCCCCCTTCTCATTCCACCTGCAATCCCGATATCTGCTTCTTTTGCCTCCCCTGGTCCATTCACAACGCAACCCATAACAGCGATTTTTAACGGCTTATCAATCTTTCTCAGCTTTGTTTCCACCTTTTTTGCAAGTCCCCTTAAATTGATTTTACATCTGCCGCATGTTGGGCATGAAATGATATCAATCCCTCTTTCCCTGAGACCAAGCGCCCTGAGTATAGCATAGGCTACTCTTATCTCCTCCTCTGGTTCTGCCGTAAGAGAGACTCTTATTGTATCCCCTATGCCTTCTGACAAGAGCATCCCTATTCCAATTGAACTTTTTACTATACCGTAGGGTGGCGGACCTGCCTCGGACACTCCAACATGTAGCGGATAATCATATTTTTGAGAAAAGAGCCTATATGCCTCGACGGTTTTTAAAACATCTGATGCCTTTAATGATACCTTTATGTTGCCAAAATTCATGTCTTCAAGAATTTTAATATGTCTTTCCGCGCTTTCTACCATTGCGTTTGGTTCTGTATGTCCGTATTTTTTGAGGATATCTTTTTCAAGTGACCCTGCGTTTACACCTATCCTTATGGATATGCCTCTGTCTTTTGCTGCCTTAACCACTTCTTGTATTTTCCATCTTGCCCCTATATTACCCGGATTTATTCTTAACCCATCAACTCCCTGATTTATAGCCTCCAGGGCAAGTTTCCAGTTAAAATGGATATCCGCTATTACTGGAATATTTATGGACTTCTTTATCTTTCCCAGAGATTTTGCAGCATCCATATCAGGCACCGCGAGCCTAATAATTTCACATCCTGCTTTTTCAAGGGATTTTATCTGTCTTATGGTTGACTTTATATTCGCGGTATCCGTTTTTGTCATAGACTGTACAACAATTGGGTTATCACCTCCAATTGGCACTTTACCCACATAGATTGTCTTTGTTTTTCTACGAGCTTTCACTTTTTTCGGAACTCCCATCCTTTTCTATTTCTATTTTCTCTTTGTTATTTTGTTTCCTTTTTTCTCTATATAGTTTTACAGCCGCCTGATGCTCCTCTATCGTAACTGAGAAATGATGTGTCCCATCGTTATTCGATACAAAAAACATATATGGAACCTTTGCAGGATAAAGGGCAGCAATAATAGACTTTAAGCCGGGAGACGCGATAGGCCCTGGTGGAAGTCCTTTAATCACATATGTATTATAAGGAGTTTTTCTTTTAAGATCTTTAAAGGTTATTCTTTCATCGAACCCCTTAATGCCATAAATAGCAGTAGGGTCAGCCTGAAGCGGCATCTTCTTCTTTAACCTATTATGATATACAGCAGAGATAAGAGGTCTTTCTGCATCGGTTACTGCCTCCCTTTCTATTATAGAGGCAAGCGTAAGCACCTCCCTCTCTGAGAAACCAATTTCCATAGCCCTTTCAAGCATCTCGTCCGAAAAGACTTCTCTCATCCTGTTTATCATCATTCCTATTGCATCTTCAAGAGGCATACCCTTTGGTATTTTATAGGTATCGGGGAAAATATATCCTTCGAAGGTGGGAGCATCAATGTCATATGAAAATAAAAAATCCTCATCAGATGTAAGTTCCCAGAATTTCTCTTTACTCGTTATCCCTTTTTTCGAAAGTTTATCGGCTATTTCTCTAAGAGAATCTCCTTCTGTAATAGTCACTTCATATTCTATAATCTGACCCTTTTTAAATATCCTGAAAAGTTGTAGAAGATTCATTGAACCGTATATAGAGTAATAACCCGCTCTCACCTTCCTCTCCAAACCGCTTATTCTGCCCAAAACCAGAAAGAGATTCTTATCTCTTAAAACTTTTTCCTTAGATAATATATTTGCTACCTCTCTAAACGTGGCTCCTTTGGGGATCTCGATTTCTATATTCCTGTTGCCTATAGGAAGAGGTTGGAAAAGTTCTATAAAAACATATGCCAGAATAATTAAAGCTATAATACCCGTTAATAAAATAAAGTTTTTTTTCATTTATTTAGGATGACAAAAAATTAGTTTATAGTCAAATGAAAGTAAAGCTCTCCGCTCAAGGGTCAGGACAATCTGAAGTTTTCGCAAACTTCCTCTTTAATCCGAATAATACAGACAAAAACATAATTTTTAATGGATACTGAATATGGTTTCTTATTTGAATTGTCTATTCAATTCGAGTTAAGTAAAAGAAAGAAAAGGGCAAGCCGAAAGGCTTGCCCTTAATTATTCCTTATGTAACTGCTATTTTAGTACATTTCTCCACCCATTCCGCCTGGCATCTTTGGGGTTTTCTCTTCCTCAGGAATTTCTGCAACCATCACAGAAGTGGTTAGCATAAGAGCCGCTACAGATGCGGCATTCTGAAGTGCCGTTCTCGTAACTTTTGTCGGATCTATTATGCCTGCCTTCATCATATCAACATAATCCTCTTTCTCGGCATCAAATCCGAAGTTGACATCCTTCGAATGTTTAACCTTTTCCACTACAACTGATCCCTCGATACCAGCATTGTTTGCTATTTGCCTTATTGGCTCCTCGAGTGCTCTCTTTATAATATCAACCCCTATCTGTTGATCGCCTTCGAGCTTTATCGCCTTCAGTGCTGGCAGACATCTTATAAATGCTACTCCCCCGCCAGGTACAATACCTTCTTCAACGGCTGCGCGTGTGGCGTTAAGGGCATCTTCAACCCTGGCCTTCTTTTCCTTCATTTCTGTCTCGGTTGCAGCTCCAACGTTAATTACTGCGACACCGCCAACTAGCTTGGCAAGTCTTTCCTGAAGTTTTTCTCTGTCGTAATCTGATGTTGTCTCCTCAATCTGAGTCTTTATCTGTTTAACTCTTCCCTGTATCTTTGAAGGGTCTCCAGCGCCTTCAACGATTGTTGTATTCTCTTTGTCTACTGTAACCTTTTTCGCCCTTCCGAGATCTGTGATTTTAATATTCTCAAGCTTTATTCCTAAATCTTCTGAAATCATTGTACCACCCGTAAGAACAGCTATATCTTCAAGCATTGCCTTTCTTCTCTCTCCAAAACCAGGTGCCTTTACAGCACAGACCTGGAGTGTACCACGAAGCTTATTTACCACAAGAGTTGCAAGTGCCTCACCTTCTACTTCTTCCGCTATTATCAATAGAGGTTTGCCCATCTTTGCAATCTGTTCGAGAATAGGGAGTAAGTCTTTCATGCTCGAAATCTTCTTCTCGTGTATGAGAATGTAGACATCTTCAAGAACACATTCCATCCTTTCAGGGTCAGTTATAAAATATGGAGATATGTAACCTCTATCAAATTGCATTCCCTCGACAACATCAAGTGTCGTCTGCATACTTTTAGCTTCTTCAACAGTAATAACTCCATCTTTGCCGACCTTGTCCATTGCTTCTGCAATTAATTCTCCAACGGACGGATCGTTATTTGCAGAGATAGTTCCTACCTGTGCAATCTCCTTTTTGTCCTGAACAGGTTTACTCAACTTTTTAAGTTCTTCCACTACAACATCTACTGCTTTCTCGATACCACGTTTAAGGTCCATAGGATTAGCACCTGCAGCAACATTTTTAATTCCTTCTCTGTATATCGCATGAGCCAAGACTGTAGCCGTTGTTGTTCCATCACCAGCTACATCAGATGTTTTTGATGCCACCTCCCTTACAAGCTGAGCACCCATATTCTCCCACGGATCTTTTAATTCAATCTCTTTCGCAACTGTCACACCATCTTTCGTTATAGTAGGTGCACCGAATTTCTTATCAAGGATAGCATTTCTGCCCTTCGGCCCGAGGGTTGCTTTGACCGCATCGGTGAGTAAAGTTACACCTCTAAGAATTGCATTTCTTGCTTCTACATCAAATAGTAGTTGTTTAGCTGCCATTTCAACTCCTCCTTATTTAATAAAATTTTTTTAGCTTTCAATAATACCTAAGATGTCTTCTTCTCTAATTATTAGATATTCTTCTTCGTCAATCTTCACCTTTGAGCCTGAATACTTATCAAAAAGTATGGTATCACCAACTTTCACTTCCATCGGCTGACGTTTCCCATCATCCGTTATCCTTCCAGGTCCAACAGCAATGACTGTTCCCTTTTGCGGCTTCTCTTTTGCTGCATCAGGGATGTAAATCCCACCCGGTGTCTTTTCTTCCTCCGTAGAAAATTTGACAAATACTCTGTCTCTCAATGGTTTAAAGTTCATGATTACATCTCTCCTTTCTTTATTTAGATTTTTTATTTTTGTTAGCACTCAATGTCAGTGAGTGCTAATATAATAGTTATCGGGCTTTTAAGGCAAGGATATATTTTGGCAGAAAATAGAAATTTTAGCCTTTTATTTATTTTTTTTAAAAAATTTCTTAATTTCTTTGACTCTTTAATGTAAAATCTTCTTTTTACTTTCTATAAAGTCGCGAATGGTCTCTTGGAAAAAGTCGCCTTTTTTGCGGACCTCCGGGGGTATTCTGCTTTCATAAAGTTTAAGACCTTCTTTTATTTCAGGCGCAAATTCAGAAAAAAAGCTATTATTTTTTATAGCCTTGTTTGCCCTGGGGGTGTTATATAGGTATATGTCAGAGATGATTGTTCTCGCTAGTCTTTTTGCTCTTTCGATTTTTTCGTCTAAGTCTGATAAAGAAATTTCAGTTTGTGGTTTATCTGCTAATATACTTACTTCTTGTTTTATCTCTGGTTTTTCTAAAACAGATTTCTTGACCTCTTTCTCAATCCATGCTTTTTTCTCCTGAGTGGGTGTGTCTTTCAACGAATTAACCTTTTCTAAAAGAAGTTCTGATATTTGATAATCATAAATATAATCATCCGCATTATATAAGGATGAAGGTTCTCTCTTATATCTATTTTTGTCGTATATTGAGCTCACAAGCATGAACTTTGTGTCCTTAGTTTCAGGCCGAGTCTTCAATCTTTTACACACCTCGAACCCGTAAATCTTGGGGAGGCTTACTTCAATTATTACAAGAAAGGGTTGTTCTTTAATGGTTTTAACCATTGCATCGATTCCATCATAAGAGGTAATAATATTATATCCATTTCTACTTAATATAGAATTAATTTCATCAAGAATAGCTTGATTTGAATGAGCTACAAGTACTTTATTTTTATCAATCTCTTTCTTTAATACAGGCTGTGGTTTTTTGACAAACAAAACTGTACTGCACTTTGGACACTTAAACCTTGAGCCTTCATCTTTTATTTTGCCCTCATCGATCTTTAATCTTGTTTTGCATTTCGGACATACTACAACCACAATTTACTCCTCCTCGGTAACCATAATTTTATTGTTAAAAGTCCAGCTAAAAACCCTCCCAAATGTGCAAACCATGCTACACCTCCCGCTTCCCTAACTGTTGAGCTTATTATGCTATTAATAAATTGTATAATAGCCCAAAAACTAATAACTATCAAGGCTGGTATTTTAACAGTTGTCACAAAAAAACCCAAGAATATAATAGTGTATATACCTGCTCGAGGAAAGAGATATAAATAAGCACCCAAGATCCCGGATACAGCCCCACTTGCACCAATCATCGGTATTGTAGAATCTGAATTAGTAAAAGCATGTGCATAAGCCGCAACTATTCCACATAAAATATAAAATATTATAAATCTTAAATGACCCAATCGATCCTCTATATTATTTCCGAATATCCATAAATAAAGCATATTTCCCGCCAAATGGAAAATTCCACCGTGCATAAACATAGAAGTAAATACTGTTATAGCAGGATGAACAGGCTGGTTTGTCTCAAATCTAAGTATATTATGGGGTATTGCTCCGAACGAATATGTAATTGTTTTCATGCCTAAGGGATGTGTTATTTCAAAAAGAAATACAAATATATTTATGGCTATAATCAAAATTGTTACAAAAGGGAATGTACGTGTGGGATTATCATCTTTATAAGGAATCATTCATTATCCCCTAAAATAATATTCAGAATTACACAGTATCATAATAAGGATAGCATATTATACGAAACGTAAGCACCATTTTTTTCCGCGAGAGAGTTTCAGCTCACTTGATTTATTCTTAAAATACGAATTTTGAATGTCGCATTCTTTTGAGCCAAGGTAATTCTTGCTTGCATTATGTTATTTAGATATGCTATAACTTCTACGGTCACAAAATCGTTAACTTTAAGGGGGGTTTATGAACAGGCGAAAAAAGATTATTATCTCTCTTTTTATTGTTCTTTTGGTTTTCCCTTTTTATGTTACAGTTTCAAAAAGCGCCCTTTCCGAAGAAGCTCAACTATGTCTTGGATGTCATTCTGAAAAAAATCTTACAAAGGAATTAACGAGCAAAGAGGTACTTTCTTTATATATAAACGGAGATGATTTTTCGAAGTCAGCTCACAGCCAAATAGGTTGCGCAGGGTGTCATATGGACATCTCTATGGATAATCATCCTCGAACAGTCAAAAAGATATCTAACAAAAAAGAATATTCAGCTACACAATCCAGGGTATGTACCATGTGCCACTCAGTAGAACAGGTTAAAAAAGAGGATTTTCATTCTCGTATGGTAAAGAATGTTAAATCCATAACCTGTTCGGAATGTCACGGTGCGCATTATATAAGAAAAATAAAGGAATGGAAAAAAGGTATTCGTGAGGATAAATATTGTCTTACGTGCCATAGATATGAATTCAGTATGACACTTGCTAATGGAGAAATATTGTCTCTTTATGTAAACGAGTCCGCATTCAAAAACTCTGTGCATGGAAACCTTGGATGCACAGGTTGTCATCAAGGCTTTTCTATCAACAAACACCCCCTTAGAACGATTAAAAGCAGGCAGGATTATGTAAACGAAATATCAAAGGCTTGTACTATATGTCATAAGGATGAAGAAATAAGAAAAAATGCTGCTCATGCAGCACTTATTTCTAAAGGCACATGTGTTGGATGCCATGGGTCACATGGTATTCAACTTTTAACAGCCCAAAGGGAAAAAGTCGGGGAATCCGAATATTGTCTCACTTGTCATAGAACCAAACTAACAATGACAATGAAAAGCGGTGAAGGGTTATCGATTTATGTAGACACTGCAGCCCTTAAAAGTTCTGTGCATGGCAATCTTAAATGCACTGATTGTCACACAAACTTCTCGAAGACCCAGCACCCTGCCAGAACCTTCGAAAATGTTAAAGAATATTTCTTAATTTCTTCAGAATTATGCAGAAAGTGTCACTCAGAAGCCTATGAGAAATATGAAACAAGTATTCATTATTCCCTTGTCAAAAATAGAAATTTTGAGGCGCCGACTTGTAATGGCTGTCATGGCAGAGGACATTCAATATCTCAGGTAAGAACCGACAAAACTTTTGGGTTAACCCTATGCAATAAATGCCATTCGGACATGTACAGCTCGTATGCGGCAAGTATACATGAAAAAGCTCGGGTAAAAGGCAGAGAAGATACACCTACATGTTCATCATGCCATAATGCCCATGATGTCCAGATTGCCTCGATAACACCTAAAGTAAAAGAATCTTGTTTATTATGCCATAAGGATGCAATTCCTTTACATAATGAATGGTTATATAATCCACCTATAAAAACAGATACATTCGCAGATCTCCATTTAGATAGCGTTTCGTGCGCAGCTTGTCATTCACCTGATTCAAAACGAGGTATCTATCTTCTTCTCGTAGATAGTAAAACTGAAAATCCTCTATCTCAGGAAGAGATAATGAACATACTTGAAACTGATTCGCAAGGTCTTAAAGAAAAGATTGATCCAAATGGTGACGGGATGACAGACGCAGTAGAATTGTGGAGTATATGCAGGCAATTACACAATAAAGGCAAGAAGGTAACCTTCAAGGGAAAAATGAATGTCCAAACTGGTGAAGAAGCCCATAGGCTTGCTGAAAAAACGGAGGCTGTAAGGGAATGTGTTTTATGTCATCGTCCTGATTCAGAATTCTTTAAAAATGTATTTATTGTATTAAGTAAGGCTGATGAAAAACCTTTGATTTTTAATGCAAAACAAGAAGTAATTGGTTCCATTTATTCCGTATGGCCAATGCGCAAGTTTTATGCATTGGGTAGTTCTAATGTAAAACTGCTGGATTATTTATTCATTATAGCTGTTATTGGCGGTGTAGCAGTCCCGATTGGGCATATCACATTAAGGATAATAACTTCTCCTATAAGGTCTCTAAGAAGGATGGGGAAAGGAGGTAAAAAATAGATGAAAAAGATATATCTTCATCCGTTACCAATAAGAATCTGGCACTGGATCAATGCTGGTGGATTTATACTCCTGATTCTTACAGGAATTCAGATAAGATACAGCAATTTGATCGAGATTTTTTCTTTTGAAACAGCGGTCAAGATACATAGCTGGACAGGTTTTATTCTTCTTGCAAACTACTTTATATGGCTTTTTTATTACCTCTTTACAGGGAAAATAAAAATTTATATTCCACCATTACACCGTCCAGTGGAGTTTGCTAAAAAAGCTATAACTCAGGCAAAATTTTATGGGTTCGGTATTATGGTGGGTGATAAAAATCCTCATCATCCTTCACCAGAACACAAATTCAACCCGATGCAACAGGTGTCTTATCTCATGATAATGACCTTACTTATACCCGTTCAGATTATAACCGGACTTTTTCTATGGGATCCTAAACTTTTTGCGCCTATTATTAATCTTATAGGTGGCATACAGATAGCCTCTCTGATACATGTGTTGTTGTGGATCTTTTTTAGTGCATTTATTATAGTGCATTTTTATTTAGCCACTTTAGGACATACACCTATGGCACACATTATAGCGATGTTTACAGGTTATGAAGAAGAACATGAAGAACATGGTCATGAACATGGTGAAGATGATAAACATTATGATCCTTCAACAGAACATGGAAAAGAAGAACGTGCACATAGCTAAAGATAATCAAGCCTTATAAACTGAAAGATATATATCTTCTTTTTCGTGTATGAGTGAAATATTACGTGAAAGTTCCATAATTGCAAAGTGTAAAATATCTTCTGGTTTGATATAGAAAAGCTCAACGTCTCTTTGGGGCACATAATACGTGAGAAAATTTGCATGAATAGCCTTTCTACAGAGTTTGTAAAGTTTCTTTAAAATATTTTTCATGGACTCTTCAATACCTGCTATTCTTAAATTGAAAACACCACAAATAAAAACAATATCAAATTCCATTTCTAATGAAGTCTCTTCTATATCCATTGCAAAGAAATCCGTTCCAGGATATTTCTTTTTAGCAAGTTCTATCAGGTTTTCGTTTATATCTATTCCACAATAATTAACAGAGAGACCCTTGCTTTTTAAAAATCCTAAGAAATCACCCTTACCACATCCAAAATCAAGGATTTTCTTACCAGAAAAATCACCCGCTATCCTCAGAAATGTTTCGTATCTTCTAAGCTGACCTTCTGGTGTCCACCTGGTAGCCTGTGGGGTATCACCAAAGTCTTTCAAATGCCTATCGTAAAATTGTATAAGTTCCTTTTTCCCGAGTGGGTCCATAATAAATAATGAAAATAAATAAATTAAATTAATTTATTAAAAAATTTTCTTTTAAATATTTTAAAATAAAAAACTTGAATTTTTAGTCTTATGAATTAATTCATTTAAATACTATAAATATAAATAATGTTAATAGAAGAAGTCATAGATTTTGTTAAACGTATCCCTCCTTTCCAATTCCTTGAAGAGGTTACGCTTACAGATATTTCACGCGAGGTGCTGATGGAATTTTATCCTAAAGGAACGATTATCCTTTACCAGGGGGGGCCGCCTCCAGAGTATCTTTATGTCATTAAAAAAGGGGAAGTAAAAGTCGCTATTACGAACAACGATGAGGAAGTTTTTGTTGATTACAGAGGTGAAGGTGATCTAATAGGTTACATGTTAATATTTAGCAACGAAAAGTCTCGAGCTACTGTAACAGCCGTAGAAGATACAATCTGCTACTTATTTAAACGCAAAAATATCCAAAAGCTTCTTTATACAAATCCTAATGTAAGTGAATTTTTTCATAAATCCTTTCTTATTAAATATTTTGATAAAACATTCGAAAAGATACAAGACAAAAGTCCAATATACGGGTGTGGAGACAGAATCCTCTTCACTATGAAAGTAGGAGAACTGGCGACCAAAAATGTTGTTACGGCTTCACAGGAAATATCAATTCAAGAAGCAGCCCAAATAATGTCGAACAAAAAAATAAGCTCTTTGATCTTGTTAGATAATAAAGGGCTACCCTCCGGCATCATAACTGATAGGGATTTAAGAGACAAAGTAGTAGCAAAAGGCATGAACACCCTGGAACCTGTTAATAAAATCATGAGTTCTCCTAAGGTCATTGCCGATGTTAACGAGTTTTGTTTTGATGCTGTTCTCAGGATGATTAAACATAATGTCCACCATTTACTCGTTATGAAGGATGGTAGATTAAGGGGCATTGTCACTAATCATGATCTTATGGTTTTACAAGGCACCTCTCCCATATCCATTGTAAGGGATATAGAGAATCAAAATACTATTGAAGGGTTAATCCCGGTATCTAATAAAATAAACAATATAGCCGGACTTTTACTTAACGAAGGTATCAAAGCGAGCAATTTTACCCGCATTTTTACCGAGATAAATGACCGTCTAATTAAAAAAATCCTCGAAATTGCAAAAGAAAGAATTGGGGCGTCACCTCTCCCATTTTGTTGGGTTGTTTTCGGAAGTGAAGGAAGAAAAGAACAGGTCTTTAAAACAGAACAAAATAATGCCCTTATTTATGAAGACCCATCTTCACCGAAAATGGCAGAAATAGCTCACGAGTATTTCTCTAAACTCACTTTATTTGTTATAAATGCACTTATTAATTGTGGTTACCCCTTATCGTTAAATAATCTCGTTGCAAGTAATCCTGAGTTCTGCAAATCGTTTAGTGAATGGGGAAAATATCTTTCGAACATACTTGATAAACCTTTTTTAAAAGGAGAAAGCAATCCTGCAATATTTTTTGATTCAAGGGCAGTTTATGGTGATTCAAAGCTTTTAGATTCATTAAAAACTTTTATGTTTTCTAAGGTAAAAAAAGAAAAAACATTTTTTGAGAACATGGCAGCTATGGCTATCAGGAATAAACCGCCAGCAGGCCTGCTTAAAGCCTCTGTTATCGATAAGAATGGAATTCGTGAAGATAAGCTTGATCTTAAGTCAAGGGCTTTGAATCCTGTTATTGAGATAGTGAGGCTCTTTGCGATCGAGAAAGAGATAAAAGAAACTTCAACCATCGAAAGAATAAACAGTTTGAGAGAGAAACATTCGTTAGTTAATAAGTACGCAGATGAACTTCTCCATTCTTTTGAATTCATTATGTTGTTGATTATAAAACATCAATTTGAGCAGTCTAAGTTTCAAAAAGAAATAAATAGTTTAATAGATCCAGATGAACTCAGTGGTCTTGAAAAAAGGATTGCTAAAGAAATTTTTCAATTTATATCAAAATTGCAAAAGATTATTTCCGAGCTCTATAACATAAAGGAACAATAATGATAACCGTTAATAACAGAGAAACTCTTTTTGGCCAGAGCAATCAAATATTATTTACTATGCGGATTGAAGATCTCGATATGAAAAAAGTTGTAACTGTAGAAGATAAAACATCTATCACAGAAGCTGCGAAGATTATGACAAATCATAAAATAAGTTCTTTAATTATTACAGACAAAAATAAAAGACCTGTAGGAATTGTTACAGATCGAGACTTGAGAGAAAAAGTTGTTGCATCTGGTAAGGATGTATCCGAACCCGTAAAAAATATAATGTCTTCTCCGTTAATTTGGATCGAACCCCGAGCCTTTTGCTTTGAAGCGATATTAAAAATGTTACATCATAATGTCCACCATATCGCTATTATGAAAAATAATGTCTTAAAAGGAATCATTACAAACCATGATCTTATGGTTATTCAAGGCTCGTCTCCATTATCTCTTGTTAAGGAGATTGAAAAAGAGGAAACCATAGAAGGCCTTTTCAATCAACAAAAGAACATAAACCAAATTATATCCATCTTTCTTAAAGAAGGTGTAAGGGCAAGCAATATTACAAGCATAATAACTGAGATTAATGACAGGCTTGTTATCAAATTGCTCGATTTGACAGAGAAAAAAATGGGTGAGCCACCACTAAAATATTGCTGGATAGTCTTCGGTAGTGAAGGGAGAAAAGAACAGACTTTCAAAACAGATCAGGATAATGCACTTATTTATGAAGACCCCAAGACGGACGACGAATCAAAGATTGCGGAATCCTATTTTGAAAAATTCTCACTTACTATGAAGGACAATCTGTTGAAATGCGGCTTCCCCCCATGTCCTGGTAATTATATGGCCAGCAACCCAAAATGGCGTCAACCATTGAAAGTCTGGAAAAACTATTTCTCAAACTGGATTTTAACTCCCACAAGCGATGCTTTGCTTGCATCATGCATTATATTTGATTTCAGACCAGTTTATGGTGATTTTTCACTCGCTGAAAAAATAAAAGAACACCTTCGCCAAAAACTCAGGGGCAATGACATGTTCTTAAAACTTATGGCCCAACTGACCATACAAATGCGTCCCCCGATCAGTTTCTTTAAAAAATTTATATTAGAAAAAAGTGGCCAACATAAAAATAAGTTGAATATTAAAAACTCTTGCATAGCACCGCTCATTAATATTGTCAGGTTATTCAGTCTTGAAAATCGCATAGCTGACACTTCAACAATAGAAAGACTTGAAAATCTAAAAACCAATCATAGCACGGTTAAAGAATTTGGCGAGGAACTAAAACATGCCTTTGAATTTTTATCCCTTCTCAGGATACGCCATCAGTTTAATCAAATAAAACAGGGGGAAGAGCCCGATAATTTTATTGATCCCCTTGAACTCAATAATTTCGAAAGAAAGGTTTTTAAGGAATCTTGTCAATTAATCAGGAAAATGCAAGAAATAATAAACAAAAAATATAATCCCGGTACAGGGTCAATGTTATGACAAAAAAACTGATGTTCAGTTTTAAAAAAAGAATTAAAATGAGAAACAAAATTGATAATAGTATTCTTACATCCGTCTCAAATTATTTAAAACTTACAAAAAAGATAGACCCGCGAAAAACAATAACAGAGTCTTCTTATGTTGTTTTTGATACAGAACTTACAGGACTCGATATAAAAAAAGATTCTATTGTGTCAATTGGAGCACTTAAAATGATGGGTAGCAAAATAGATATTATCAATTACTTTTATCGAATAGTGGAACCCAGATCAAAAATTAAAGGAGAGAGTGTAATTATTCATGGTATTACACCTTCAGAGGCTTCTGTATGCCCTAAGATAGATCTTATGCTTCCTGAATTTCTTGATTTTTGCAAAAATAGTATTCTCGTAGGCCATTTTGTTCAAATCGATCTTTCTTTTTTAAATAAGGAAATGGTTACAATCTTTGGCTTCCCCATTCAAAACCCCGCTATAGATACATTCAAAATATATCGCTGGATAAGAAAAAAAGAAGAAAATATATGTGCCTTTCATGAAGAAAAGATTGAAGATGCGGATCTTTTTTATCTTGCAAAAAAATATGATATAGACTTCAAACAAAGCCATAATGCCCTGAATGATGCATTTGTAACAGCTCAACTTTTTCAAAGGTTCATAAGTATCTTAAAAGATTTTAATGTCAATTTTATCGGCGATCTTATCACCATAGGCAAAATATAAAAAATTTAAAGGAGGTGATGAATATGATTTCATAACCAAAAATTTTAATGGTAACAATTCAAATTTAAAGAACAAATTAAAAATATACTCGAGGAGGAATAAATGATTGATAAAGATAAAATGGAAGCTTACTGGAAGCAAAACCTCACTTATATCATAATTCTCCTGTCCATATGGTTTACAGTCTCATATTTGTGCGGTATTATCTTTGCTGATGCGTTGGATAATATAAAGATTGCTGGATTCCCGCTCGGCTTCTGGTTTGCAAGTCAGGGTTCAATAATTACATTCGTCATACTCATTGCAGTTTATGTAAAGTTGATGAATTCACTGGATAAGAAATTTGATGTTCATGAAAAATGAAATTACTTTAAATTTAAGAATACTAAATTAATTTCCTTAAATTAAAACTATTACTATTAAAGGAGAGACCTATGAGTATAATTGCATGGACGTGGATAATTGTTGGTGCCACATTTGTACTTTATATCGGTATTGCATTCTGGTCAAAAGCAAAAAGCACAGGGGAATTTTATGTTGCTGCAAAACAAGTTCATCCCGTGCTTAATGGGATGGCAACGGGTGCAGACTGGATGTCAGCTGCTTCATTTATATCAATGGCAGGCATGATTTCCTTCCTCGGTAGAGATGGGGCTATGTATCTTATGGGCTGGACAGGTGGCTATGTTCTTCTTGCTATGTTGTTAGCCCCGTATCTTAGAAAATATGGAAAATATACAGTCCCCATGTTTGTCGGCGAAAGATATTACTCGCAAGGTGCCAGAGTAGTAGCTGTTCTATGTGCAATATTTGTATCTTTCACCTACGTTGCAGGACAGATGCGTGGTGTTGGCGTAGTATTTTCCAGATTCCTTGAGGTCGACATTAATACTGGAGTCCTCATAGGTATGGGTATAGTATTCATTTATGCGGTTCTGGGAGGCATGAAAGGAATCACTTACACTCAGGTTGCCCAATACTGCGTTCTTATAACCGCATATTTAATTCCTGCAATATTTATTTCTATTATGCTGACAGGTATCCCGATACCTCAGATCGGTTTTGGCAGTAGCCTCAGTGAACAGGGAATGAGATTACTCAATATGGATGCAGGTTATCTATTACAAAAACTTGACATGATCCAGCAGGACTTGGGTTTTTCTGCGTATACATCGGGCGGTTCTAAAAGTACACTTGACGTCTTTATGATTACATTTGCCCTGATGGTAGGAACAGCGGGATTACCTCACATAATAATTCGCTTTTTTACTACCCCTACAATAAGAGGTGCAAGGGCTTCTGCTGGATGGGCATTATTATTTATAGCTATTCTTTACACAACTGCACCTGCAGTTGCTGCCTTCGCACGTATTAATATGATTTCCACCTTAAATAATAAAACCTATGCAGAAGCTCCAAGCTGGTTTAAAAACTGGGAAAAAACAGGATTGGTTGCATGGAAGGACAAAAATGGCGACGGTAAGATACAATATGCCAAGGGTGATGCTTTTAAAGGTAAGGTTGAATTCGCGAAGGACGAAAAAGGGAATGTGATTTTTGGTCAATATGGAGAGAGGCTTGTTAAAACTCCAACAACTCCACTTGAGAAAAGCGCAAACGAATTACATATTGACAATGATATAATAGTACTTGCAAATCCAGAGATAGCAAAACTTCCAGCATGGGTGGTTGCACTTGTAGCGGCTGGGGGTTTGGCAGCTGCATTATCCACTGCTGCGGGCTTACTCCTCGTTATCGCTTCTGCACTTTCACATGACCTAATAAAAAATGTCATTGCTCCTAATACATCCGAACGCGGTGAATTAATATGGGCAAGAATAGCAGCAGCCCTTGCTGTTATTGTGGCGGGATATTTTGGAATACATCCACCGGGTTTTGTAGCACAGGTAGTTGCATTTGCCTTTGGACTTGCTGCATCTTCGTTTTTCCCGATAATTATTATGGGTGTTTTCTGGAAGAAAACAACAAAAGAAGGTGCTATCCTGGGTATGATTAGCGGCATTGTTTTCACTGCTGCTTATATTATATATTTCAAGTTTGTTAATCCCTCTATGAACAAACCAGAATACTGGCTCTGGGGTATCTCGCCAGAAGGAATTGGAACGATAGGAATGTGCATTAATTTTATAGTCACATTTGTCGTTTCAAAGATTACAAAAGATCCACCCAAAAGAGTACAGGATATGGTTGAAAGCCTGCGATATCCAAGGGAAATTACATAATTTTTAAAGGACTTACAAAAATTTTTAATAAGGAGGAGTTTTGAGAATGTCTAAAGAGAGTATCGATGTATTATTAGCAGAAAAAAGAGTATTCCCACCTTCGAAAGAATTCAGCGAAAGGGCTCATATTAAATCGATTGAAGAATATGAAAAACTTTATTCAAGATCGATTAATGACCCCGATGGTTTCTGGGCAGAAATAGCAGAAAGACAACTAACATGGTTTAAAAAGTGGGACAAGGTTTCTGACTGGGACTTCGAAAAACCCTATATAAAATGGTTTGTTGGTGGTAAACTCAATGCTTGTTATAACTGTCTCGACAGATTCATAAAAACTCCTGTAAGAAATAAAGCTGCGCTTATCTGGGAATCAGATGACGGCGATTACAAAACATATACTTATCAACAACTATTTTATGAAGTTAATAAATTTGCAAATGCCTTGAAAAAACATGGTATTAAAAAAGGTGATAGAGTGACGATATACTTGCCGATGATTCCTGAATTGCCAATTGCGATGCTTGCATGTGCACGCATAGGAGCCATCCACAGTGTTGTATTTGGAGGATTCAGTGCACAGGCTCTAAGAGACAGGATTCAGGATTGCAAGGCAAAACTTTTGATAACTGCAGACAGAGGAATTAGAGGCGGCAGATCAGTCCCTTTAAAAGCAAACTCTGATCAGGCATTACAGGAATGCCCAACAGTTGAAAAAGTAATAGTTGTTAAAAGAACTGGTTATGTTGATATGGAACCCAAGAGAGATTTCTGGTGGCACGATGAAATGAATGACCCCGATCTACAAGAATATTGTGAACCCGAGGTCATGGATGCAGAAGACCCTCTTTTTATATTATATACATCGGGGTCCACAGGAAAACCGAAGGGCGTTCTACACACAACAGGTGGTTACCTGGTTTATACAAATCTTACTTTCAAATGGATATTCGATTATCACGATGAAGATATACATTTTTGCACAGCGGATATTGGGTGGGTAACTGGTCATAGTTATATTGTTTATGGACCTTTAAGTAACGGAGCAACCAGCCTTATGTTCGAAGGGATTCCAACATACCCTGACCCGGGAAGATTCTGGAAGATTGTGGACAAACATAAAGTAAGCATATTTTACACTGCCCCAACTGCAATCAGAGCACTCATGAGAGAAGGTGAGGAGTGGGTCAAAAAACACGATCTCTCTTCGTTAAGACTACTCGGGACAGTGGGTGAACCGATCAACCCTGAGGCGTGGATGTGGTATTACACTCATGTGGGAAAATCAAGATTACCAATAGTAGACACATGGTGGCAGACAGAAACAGGAGGTATTTTGATTACACCACTTCCAGGTGCAATGGCAACAAAACCTGGTTCTGCAAGCAAACCTTTTTTTGGTATTATTCCAAGGGTTCTAAAAGAAGACGGATCCAGTGCGGGTGTTAATGAAGGTGGATTATTAGTAATCGAAAAGCCATGGCCTGGAATATTGAGGGGTACATATGGGGACCCTGAAAATAAACGCATAAAAGAAGTATACTTCAGTCGTTTCCCCGGAAAGTATTTCACAGGCGATGGCGCAAGGGTTGATGAAGATGGAGATTATTGGTTGATGGGTAGAATTGATGATGTAATCAATGTCTCAGGCCATCGGCTTGGAACTGCAGAAATCGAATCAGCACTTGTAAGTCATCCTGCGGTTGCAGAGGCTGCAACAGTAGGTTATCCACATGAGATAAAAGGTGAAGGAATTTATGTCTTTGTAACATTAAAGGAAGGCTATGAACCTTCTCCTGAGCTTGCAAAAATATTGACGGGCCACGTGAGACAGGTAATTGGACCTATAGCAACTCCCGATAAGTTACAGTTTACACCGGGTTTGCCAAAAACAAGAAGCGGCAAGATCATGAGAAGAATACTCAGAAAAATTGCAAGAGGTGATACAGAAGACCTTGGGGACACAACTACTCTTGCAGACCCTTCAGTCGTAAACCAGATTTTACAAGGGAAATTGTAAAGAAGAGGGATAAGGTTTTATTAATAAAACCTTATCCCCTAAAAAAACTCCTTAAGGAGCACATTTTGTGTCAGTAAAAAACCTTGATTTGTTGTTCAATCCTAAAAGAATCGCTGTTGTAGGTGCAGATGATGATCCTTCATCAATAGGATATAATGTCTTTAAAAATTTGCTCGGACAAGGGTTCAAAGGTTCTGTATATCCTGTAAATCCTAGATACGAAGCTATTCAAGGAGTAGAATCATATTCAAAGATTACAGAAATAAACAAAGACATAGATTTGGCAATATTAGCAATCTCGCCTCCTGAAATTCTATCTATCCTCGAGGAATGTGGACAGAAAAATGTGAAGGGTGTAATCATTTTCTGTCCTGACTTTAAAAATCACGTCGAAGACATTCAATTAGCACAGAAACAGATAGGACAAATCTCACAAAAATATGGGTTCAGAATTCTTGGACCTGATTCACTTGGCTTTATAAGGCCAAACATAAGATTAAATGCAAGCCTTTTTCCACACATACCACCTAAAGGCAATATAGCATTTATTGTTCAAAGTGTTACATTATCTACTACATTACTTGATCTTGCCGTAAGTAAAAATATTGGTTGTAGTTATTTCATATCTGTGGGGACAAAGATAGATATTAAATTTGCTGACCTTATAGATTATCTTGGTGTTGATCCTGAAACAAGGGCTATCATACTTTACATTGAGTCTATTAAAAATGGCAGAAGATTTATGACTGCTGTGCGCAGTTTTGCTTCAAGCAAACCCATTATGGTTGTCAAACCGGGCAAATTTGATATCTCAGCTCACGTGGCGCTTACACATTCTGGTTTTATGGCAGGTGAAGATAAGGTTTATGATGCTGCTTTCAAGAGAGCAGGTGTAATAAGGGTAGACGAAATACTTGACCTTTTTTATCTCGCAGAATCTCTTGCAAAACAGCCAAGACCACGGGGGAAAAAGCTTGCTATTGTGACAAATTCTGGAGGTCCCGCTGTTATTGCAGTAGATAGTTTAATACGATTCGATGGTGAACTTTCAGTCTTCGAATATGATACGATTCAGTCCTTGCAGTCTGAGATAAAATCTTTGAAGGTTATACAGAACCCTATGGACCTTTTATTTGAAGCATCCCCAGAGGACTATTTTAATGCAGTAAAGATTTGTCTAAAGGATACTAATGTGAATGGCTTACTCGTCATCCACACCCCTTCTTATTCTTCCGATCCACGCGAAATAGCAAAGGCGGTTGTAACTGCAGCAAGGGCTTATCCATATAAACCGACCTTTACTCTATGGATGGGTGAGGAAAGGGTTCAAAATGCAAGAGAATTTCTCAACAGTAATGGTATACCTACATTTACAACACCTGAACAGGCAGTTCGTAGTTTCATTTATATGTATCGATATGACTATAATCTGAATCTACTTCTCGAAGTGCCTGAAGTAATATTAAAAGATTTTGAACCGAACGAAGATAAAGCAGAAGAGATTATTAGAAATGTTGCACAGAAAAAGCGTCTGATTTTAAATTTTAATGAGGTAAAAGAGATACTCACTTCTTACGGCATACCAATTGTTCCAACATATGTTGCTCAGGATGAAGATGAAGCAATTCACGCTGCCGAAACAATTGGCTATCCTGTTGCTCTCAAGATCGACTCCCAAAAGGTAATCCATAAACTCGAATACGGTGGTGTAATGCTCAACTTGAGAGATCAGTTTTCGGTAAAGGATGCGTATCAAAAACTCCAAACACTTGCAAGATTTTTAAAAGACCCTTACGCGCGTGTAATTGTCCAACCAATGATCATTCAGCATGGATACGAACTGGTAATCGGCGCAAAAAAAGACCCAACATTTGGTTCTGTAATCATCTTCGGAACAGGTGGTGAATTACTCGAGATCGTAGAAGATTACTCGATTGGTTTGCTCCCATTAAATCAGGCACTTGCACGACAAATGATGGCCGAAACCAAGATTTATAAATATCTACAATCACAAAAGAGATTCAGTATTTCACTTAAATATCTTGAAGAAATATTAGTGAGGCTCTCCCATCTCATTATACACTTTCCACATATTAAGGAACTCGATATAAACCCATTCTTCCTTACAGAAAACGATGGATTTGTCCTTGATGCAGAAATAATCCTTGAAGCAGACGTTCTCGAAGGCTTTCATCCTGTTAAAGGGGATTTCTGTCCACCTCATCTCTCTATCTGCCCTTATCCTGACCAATATATTGACATTTTCAAGCTGAAAGACGGAACTACTGCCTTAATAAGACCAATAAGACCTGAGGATAAACCTTTGATAGAAGAACTGCTTAGATCATGTTCTGAAGAGACTCTCCTGATGAGATTCTTTCGTAAAACCCCCGACATACCGCATGATCAGCTTATAAGATTCTGCCATGTAGACTATGATAGAGAACTCGCATTTGTCGCAACTATAAGAGAAGGCGCTCTTGAAAGAATAATCGGTGATGTAAGAATGAGTAGACAACCTGATCTTGAAAATGCAGAGATGGCTGTATTCGTGGCTGATAAGTGGCAGGGTCAAGGGGTAGGTAACGCCCTTTGTCTCCATTGTCTAAAGATCGCAAAAGAACTCGGCATAAAACGTATGTGGATGGAAATATTGAAGGTCAATTCAAAGATGTTAAAAAGTGCTGAAAAACTCGGATTCAAGCCCGTATCTTCAAATGAAGATTCTGTAAAGGTAGTGCTCGAACTTTAAGACGCACTTTTAGTGCGGAAAAATTTTGAGATTAAATGGAGGGTACATGAAAAGGTTAATAGCTATTGTTTTAACTATTTTGTTTTTTCTATTTGCTCTAAACTTTGCTGTGGCGGAAGAGACTAATGTGCAAGAATTACAGCAAAAATTAGATGCTCTAATGAAGCAGATGCAAGAAATGGATTCAACAATGAAAGCTCAGAAGGCTCAAATCGAGGCTCTTCAGAACAAGATTAAAGAACTACAGATGCAAGAATTACCTCAGGTATCGGCCACAACCACAACGTCAGAGGAAGTTAAAGTAACTTCGAAATACAAAGTAAACTTTTATGGACAACTAAAATTTGACGGTATCTACGATACCAACAACATGGGCAGAGACGAATTTATCACATATATACCTCGAACTGCAGATGGCGAAGATAAAACTACCTTTAATGTCCGAGATACGAGGCTTGGCATAGCTATTGAGGGGCCCGAATTTAAAGGCTGGATACCAAAAGGCCGTTTCGAAACAGATTTTTATGGCGGAGGAGTACCTGATAGTAATGGTGCCCTCCGTATTCGTCTTGCTTATATTGATTTTGCTAAAGGAAATACATTAATACGAATTGGACAGGATTGGAATAAAATTGCGAGCCTGAATCCCACAAATGCAGACTTTGCTATTATGGGCTATAACGGAAATTTGTGGAATAGGGTACCACAAATTACGGTTGAGCAAAAATTCAATAATGGTGTCGAGGGACTTCTAACTGTTTATCGTTATCGGTGGGCTGATGACGATGAAAATTTTGGTGGAGCAAATGTTGATACACAGATCCATTTGCCGTGGATTGGGGGAAGGATTGGTTACTCGGGCATACTTCTCGATTGTGAAAAGAAGGCATGGGTTGCTGTAAGTGGAGCGATAAGAAGTGGAGAAGCAAACGATAATGATGTAACCCCTTATGTCACAGCTATTGAGTGGAATTTACCTTATAAGATATTTGAATTACGTGGTGAAGGATATATGGGTCAAGGTCTTGGTAGCGAATATTTCCACAAAGGGGGGTCTTTTAATGCCGATGGCAAAGCTATTCTTACAAGGGGCGGATTTTTACAATTAAACGCAAAACCATTTAAAAACATTCAATTTACCGCTGGCTACGGAATAGATGATCCAGAAAATTCCTCTGTTGACACAGGTTTCTATCAGCAAAGTGAGTATATTTTTGGTAATGTCTATTTCCATGTCATGAAGGATATAACTGCAGCGTTACAGGTTGCATATCTTGAGACAGTTTGGTCAACAGGCAAAAACTACGGAACTCGCTACACTACTGCCCTAACATATAACTGGTAAGATCTAAACCCCATAAAGGTTAGCCCAGCCTTAATTCCAGTTAATTCTGAATGATGGGTTGGGCTAACTCAAATTTATATTATCTTTTTTAATAACGCGAATATTGTTCAAAAATTTATTTAATTAGGTGATTTTATTAAATTATTGTTATTTGTTTATGACTGAAAAATATTCATAATTCAATCTTACCTAAAATTATGATAAGATTTTGAAAGGATAATCAAAGTTTGATTTATATATGAGGAATTTTTAAATGCTCGAAGATTTAGAATTTATTATTAATAAATTACCTATAGGTTTAATCATCTTTAATCGAGAACTGGATATTGTTTATCTTAACAAAAAGGCATCCTTATTCCTCGATAATTTTACCTTACCTGAAGAAATAAAAACCATCAGTAGGAGAATATTTGATGCTATTAAGAAAAATCTTTTTGAAGAAGTATTCCCCGGCGAAATTTATTTAACTAAAAAATTTGATGGCTCACACAGCAATTGGTTATTTAGAATTTTTGTAAATAGCAAAAAAGAGCCTCTTGTGTACATTCTTATCTTTGAAGAAACCATTTCAAATAAGCTGGATATGAATCATATAAGGCAACAATATAAATTGACAAGACGAGAAACTGATATACTCAGACGAGTACTTGATGGAAAGAAAAATTCTGATGTAGCAGGGGAACTTGATATTTCTGAACAAACAGTGAAAGATCATCTCAGCAATATTTACGCAAAAACTAATACAAAGAATAGAATTGAACTTATGCGTAAACTGATATATTCATCCAATGACAAAAATAAATAGCAATTCCTCCGGGTGTTGAAATTAAGCCCAATAATGCAGACATTAATCAAAAGAGAAATTTGTTTTATGTGCCCGTTATCCGTCTCCGCAAGAAGATGTTTTTTATACGGATAACGGATAACGATTAAAGATAACAAATATACAGTACACTAAGGAATCGAAAATAAATTTTTTCACAACTTCTGCACTCATTTATCTGCTTTTTGGGATTAAGTAATCAGTGCGATGTGCATAGATCTCAAGAAGTTTTCCATTAAGAATGGATTAAATATACCTTCGTCAGTTGCTCTCATCAAAGAAAGAGCCTCTTCTATTTCCAGTGGCCTGCCATGAGAAACAGAATTTCTTATGATATCAAAATAATCAGCGATTGCAACTATCTGACTGCATATATGTTGCTTTCTATTATCAGTGCTTATCTTTGAATATCCCCTTCCGTCATATCTGAAATGGTGTTCATAAGCAACTATCGGAGCAAGACGCGTTAGATGATCTATCTTCAAGAGATATTTTGCTCCATAAACAGTGTGTAAATCGGTTTCTTCCCAATCTCTCTTTTTATGTAAATCAAACTTCTTTTGAATTTCCAGCGGTATTAGCAGTTTACCAACATCATGCAGAAGTGCAGCCATACCAATATCATGAAGAAGTGTGCCTTCGATACCGAGTGTTTGAGCCTGAAACATTGAAAGAACAGCAACATTTGTAGCGTGAGTATAAATGCTCTTCTCAAATGATTTAACAGGATTTAGCACTTTAAGTAAATTAACCTCCTTTTTAAGAACCATTGTAAAATTTGTAACTATTTTTTCGAATCTATCTATCTGAAGTTCCTTTAGAGGAGAAAAATTTTTGAATTCCTTGCTAATTTTTTCGACCTGATCAAAAGTAAAACTTTGGACATTCTTAACATCAAAATCAGAAGTGGTAAGAACTTTTCCGAGATTAACATCAACTATCCCTGTCTCTATATGTGGATAGGACTTTATGCCTTTCTCAGATGACGAAATATCAACAATTAATCTTTTCAATTCTAAAAATGTTATTCCTTTTAAAAAACTAATGTGAGATATTCCCTTTTTCTTAAGCCTTCTCACTAATTTATTTCCCTGAGATCCTGCTTCTCTAAAAGGAATCTTATTGATTACTAAATCTTCATCAACTATCATTATCTCAAATTTGTCGGAGAGATTGAAAAATTCATTAAGGATAGACAAAGATTCTTTAACTAATTCATCTACTGTTGGATGTTCCTTCGAATAAAGTGAACAGTTTGAAATAGCCGTCATAAAAACTGATATAAATCTTTTCAAATTTTCCATTTATCCTGTCCTTGTATTAATTATTTTTATACATTCTTCCCTAATGATGTTGTTCTTTGATTTGATTCCTCTTTCAACCAGATCTTTTATCGATTCATATGGATAATTCTTAAGTGTTTTGTAAACCTCTTCTTTTATCCTCTCTACGGTTTCACCAAAAAATAAGCTTTTGGTCGAAACGACTTCTCTCAAGGCATCGACTGCCTCGGGATCACCTATTTCCCCGAGGGCTTTTATGATAGGAATTTTATTTTCAAGATCAACCACAGACAAAGCCTTCTTGAGAAGCAAATTAACAAGATCGCCAACAACCTCTTTTATCTTGTATGAACTTGAAAGCAAAATAGATTGTTCAATCTTTTCTTTTTCATTTGAACTTAAGTATTCTTTAATAATATCAATCGCAAACCTGTCACCCACATTGAGTAAACATTTAAGAGCTGCTATATTCACCTTGGGATTTTCATCCCTGCAATAAGGTCTAATATATTCAATCACTTCCCTAGAGTCTGTCTCGCTAAGAAGATAAAGCATATTTCTTTTGACAAACCATCTCTCGTCATTGAGCCGCTTTATTATTTCATGGACTATTTTGTCACCAAATTGTTTCAGCAAATCTATTAAAAATCTTCTAATACTCATCGAATCTTCTTCAGCAAGGGCATCGATAAGATAGGGTATAATTTTCTTATCATAATATGAGCATATATCGGATATCTCTTTTCGCCTTTCTTTCCCTAACATTCTGAAAGATTTGACTAACTGCGTAATAAAAGCAGGTGAATAAAAATGTTCAAGGATATTTTCGCTTATCTGTGAAAATCTATCTCTATTGGATTTTATAGTTTCTATTGCATCTTGAATTAGTTTATACTCACCTGTCCATAACATATGTTCAGTTTGATTTTTTAGAATATCTATTAATGTGGAGTAATCCCTTTCTGAAATTAGACTTGAAGACATCAAATCTATGACTATCTGGTTAAATCTTCTATCTATAATATCTTCGCTAAATTCATTTTTAAAGTCTATTAAGTCTGATGTTTTTAATTCGGTAGCCTCATAATTCATTAAAGCTTGTAACTGTACATCATCAACTTTTTTTGATTCGGCTATTTCGTCATCATTTGTCTCTAAAAGGGCTGTAAAATCATCGGAAAACAATATCTTATCGGCATCGAGATCTTCTTCATCAATGTAAATGGTTTCGACCTCACCATGAGAATTTAAAGAAAGCTCACTGAGCAGACTTATAAGAGACGAAGGAATATTAACTTTATATTCGCTGATAGCAGAAATTAAACTTGATATTTCCTCAGAAGAAAAACGTGTTAATGCCTTTGAGGTTGTATCCATATCTTTTGTCAGGGCTTTCAACGTCGAGGATAGAAATCGTTTTTTTAACTCTGGAGCTAAAGAATCAATAAATTTTAACACCTTTTTTAAATCGTGTTCGGAAAAAGTATTCTCTGTTGAACTCTTTAAATAAGTTGTTATAACCCGCTCATAAGTTTCTTCCTTCATATCTTTTATCTTATTATTAACGAGTGTAGCTAGTATTTCAGGTGGAATTTCCCTGACCTCGTCTGCTATTTCTCCACTATAAAGTTTACCTCCGATCAGTCCCTGAACATATTTCTCCCATAATGCACTTCTTTGAGGGTCAACATTCCCCCCTTCTCGGACGCACGAAAATAATCGATAATCGACAAATCCTACACTAATATATTTAAAATTATATTTTTTATAATCTTCGTTTATCGTCTTTATGCTGGGATTTTCAGTCTTTTGCAAAAGAAACAGATTAAATTTATATAACTCATCTTTTGAAAGACCCTTTTTGAAGGTCACATAAGAAATATTCATTTTGCTTAGGTTAACAGCAAAATCTTTAAAGACAGGATTTTTATTATCGAGATGGTATTTATCTATTATTATTAAGTCCTTTGCAATAGCAAAGGTTATCTCCTGTCTAAATTCAAACAGCTTTTTTATAAAATTAAATGCCCTGTCTATTGATTTATCGACAGCAGGATGCTCTTTCGGATATATCCCGATATTGTGGCGGCAGATATTTAACTCGATTATTACGTAACTTAGTAGTCGAGCATCAATTGGCATTTTCATTAAATTATCATTCATAATTCAATATAACTCCTTCTTTAATCCTTAATATTATATTAATTAAATTTTTTTTTATTTGTAATACTACCTAAGTAGGATTGACCCCCGCTCAAAATGCCGTAATAATTATCTTAAAGAGTGAATTTATTAATAAATTGAGGTAAAGATGTCTATCTATTATGTACTTTTACTACTAATACTTTTTGTTGGTGGTTTTCTTCTTCATAATTTTTATAAAAAAAATAAAAAAACATCGGCAGACAATGCAGATGATTCAAGATACCTTAACGAAATACTTTATAGAGACCGACAGATTCAAAAACTCAGTGCAAAAATAAAAAAATTAAGTGAGCTCAACAGTCGTTATCTATCTTTTATCTTAAAATTCCCTTTAATTATTCAACGTATGAACTCAACCTCAAAGATAAAAATGATTTTCCACGATATAACGGAGATGATAAATGATTTAATTGCTCCCAATAAAATAAACATTTACCTCTTCGATGAGTCAAGTAAAATGTTAAACAAAGTCTCAGGGAACGGTAATCTTGAAGAAGAAAAGACATCATATGCCTTGGGAGAAGGACTTATAGGTACTTCTGCAAAGCACCGTTTTATAATGCTTAGAGATCATTTCGAAAAAATTTATTCTCAAAATCAAAACATCGATTCTCGATTTTGGATGGCGGTACCAATCACATTTAAAGATAGACTTCTGGGTGTTATTGGTATCGGCGAGACAAATAGTCCAACTGGTAATGAAAGTGATTTATTAAAAATGATTGCAGATATAGCAGGTGTGACTATCATGAACCAGATGCTGCTTGAGGAAGCTCAACACAAAGCCAATACAGATTCATTAACAGGGTTAAATAATCGGAATTACTTCTTTAAGATGGCACAATTTTATATCGATAAGGCTGTGCGAGAAAGGACTGACATATCTATTTTCCTTTTTGATATAGATAATTTTAAGCATTACAATGATACAAATGGACATAATGCAGGTGATGAACTTTTAATTGAACTAAGTAAACTTTTACGTAGACTAACTACACAAAAAAATTCGATAATCGCTCGATATGGCGGAGAGGAGTTTATAGTTATGTTACCGAATATTTCAAAAGAAGAGGCCTTTGAATATGCGGATAATTTTAGAACAAAGGTTTCACAATATCCCTTTCAAAATGCAGAAAAGCAACCTCTTGGTTTTGTATCTATAAGTGGAGGCATTGCAAGTTTTCCAGAAGACGGTGATACAATACATAAAGTAATTGAAATGGCCGATGTGGCACTTTATAAGGCTAAATCATCGGGTAAAAATCTGATCCTCAAAAATGCATTTGTCGGATAAAATAGCAGTAACTTAATAATTTGAATTTCTCGTATTAATCTGGTATTTCTTAATCCTGTATCCCAACTGCCGTGGTGTTATTCCAAGCACTCTCGCTGCCTTTGCCTGAATCCCTCCGCTTTCTTCAAGTGCTTGGATAATGCTGGATTTTTCTATTTCTTCAATACCTGCTTTTAAAGATTCTTTTTGAATACTAATTTTTGAAGACGACAGTTTAAAGTTTATTGGTAGATCAGAAGATTCAACAACTTTCGTGTTAGACATCACAACCAATCTTTCTATCGTATTTTCTAACTCTCTTACATTTCCAGGCCAGCTATAATCCATTAAAACACGAAGAGCTGAGGGCGAAATAGAAACATTTTTATTATTCTCTTGATTAAATCGTTTTAAAAAATGCCCCACCAGAAGAGGGATATCTTCTCTTCTCTCCCTCAAAGGAGGTACAAATATCGGGACAACATTTAATCTGTAAAACAAATCTTCTCTGAACATACCTTTTGAAACCAGCTCTTCAACATTTCTACTCGTTGCTGCAATAAGTCTAACATCAACCTTTACTGTTTTTTCACCCCCTACACGCTCAAACTCCCTCTCCTGAAGCACTCTCAATATCTTAGGCTGAAGGTTTAAAGGAAGATCTCCAACTTCATCAAGTAGCAATGTACCTCCGTTAGCAAGTTCAAATCTACCTTTTCTCGAAGATACCGCACCTGTAAATGCTCCTTTTTCGTGTCCAAATAGTTCAGATTCGAGTAGCCCCTCAGGAATTGATGCGCAGTTGAATTTAATAAAAGGAGCCTTTGCTCGAGGTCCCATATAGTGAATAGCCTTGGCGATTAATTCTTTTCCTGTTCCACTTTCTCCATATAAAATTACAGTAGCCCGTGATGCAGCAACTCGATTTACGGCTTCAAAGATCGCCTGCATTTTGTCAGAATTTCCTATAACATTAGGTAAGCTATATTTGCCCTTGAGCTCCATTTTGAGACTTTCTCTTTCTTCTTCGGATTCCTTATAATGTTTCCATAAAGTTACATATTGAGCAATAATTGAAGCTAAGATCTCTAAAACCCTTATATCTTCAGTTATATTTATATCTTTATCCTTGAAAATCTTATCCACACTAAGTACACCGATGCAGTTAGATTTAAATTTTATAGGCACACAAAGAAAAGAAATACCCTCTTTCCCGAGTCTCGAGCCAGTTTTGTTGAGGAATAAAGGCTCCTTACCCACATTGGGTATGACCATCGGTGACCCTTTCTCCAGCACCCTTCCAACTATACCTTCACCAATTCTGTATTTACCCCGCTCTATTTGTTCTTTGGTAAGACCATGGGCCGCAACAATTCTCAATTCGTTAGTACTGTCATCGAGTAAGAAAACCGAGCCTCTTTCCATTTCGAGAAAATCTCCAAGAACGCGCATTGTTCTTGAAAGGTTCTTCTCAATCTCAAAAGACGAATTCAGAACCCTGCTTACTTCAAGAAAAGTTGAAAGAATAAGATTCTCTCTTGCAAGGGATTTTTGCATCAGTCTAAATTTTCTACCATCTCCCAGATGCCACAGGGACACACACCAGCACAGAACCCGCAACCAATACATTTATCTTCATCTACAACATATTCGTATGAACCATCTTCATGTTCAATCCTTTTAATTGCACCCCAATAACATGTCATCTCGCATAAATGACAATCACGACATTTTCCACATGATAGACATCTATTTGCTTCCTGTTCAGGGATAAAGTCTCCGTCGACGTAACAGGCCTCATAATATTCCTTTTTTATTCTTCCATAAGGAATCACCTGCTTTACTTCCGGCCAGCGGGGTGCATGCATCAGTTGATAATGTATATACTCCGCAGCAGTTCTACCATGCCCAATAGCATGTGTTACGAGACCAAGTCTTGTAGCATCTCCTATCGCGAATACCTTAACATCAGATGTCTGCCCTATCTCGTTTACCACAATCCATCCCCTTTCCGTATGGATATTTGGAGGCAGAAAATCAAGTTCAGGCATATCGCCTACCGAAATGATTACCAAATCAGCATCAAATGAAGTACCGTCCTTGAAATATAATTTTTTTTCATTAATTTCGTATCTATCCGTAAACTTTGGCCATACGATTTGCGTGCCTTTTGATATTGCTGATTCCATCTCTTTACCAAAAGCTGCTGGTTTTTGTATATCAACAGCTATAACAGATTCAGCTCCACAATTAAAAGCTTGAGAAGCAACATCCATCCCAACATTCCCCGCACCTATTATCACAACTTTTTTACCTTTAACATTGGGTAAATTTCCTATATTGGCGTTTTTTAAAAAGTCATATGCTGTAATAGTATGTTCAGAACCAGGAAAGGGAATAACTCTTGGCTTATGAGCTCCACAAGCTATTATTACTATCTCATGATCTTGATAGATCTCCTTAAATCTTTTTTGATCGATTTTTTCGTTCAAATAAATATTTACACCTATCTCTTTAAATCTTGATAATTCCTTTTGAAGTATTTCTTGTGGCAATCTTTCTCTCGGTATACAAAGTTCGAGTTTACCTCCAAGTTTATCTGTCGCTTCATACAGATTCACATTATGTCCTTTCAGAGCTAAGTGCCATGCAGCACTTAATCCTGCTGGTCCGCCTCCAATTACAGCGATTGAATGACCAGTAGGATCAGCTCTTTTAGGGGCAGGTATATTTAATGCTAAACTTCCAAGCTTGTTTATGCTCAAAGGAGTATCAATTTTTCCTCTGGTGCAACTCTGCATGCATAAATTTGGACAAATCTGCCCACAAACTGTAGCTGGCAAAGGAGTGTATTGTAATACTAATTCAAGAGCTTCATAAAGTTTACCTTCTCTTATGAGCGCCGCTCTTTTATGTGATGGAATGTGAGAAGGACAATTATATTCACATGGTGGTGAGTATTTCTCATTCGCCCAGACAGGTTTATTTCTTCTATCCTTACCTGTTGTTATATAAGGTAAGAGAGTAAGCTCATGATTTACATATGGTGCAAATATACCACCCTCGCCTACTTCCTTCTCCCAAAAATTCTTTCTGAATTCAGTAGTCGAAATCTTGAACCATCTCCTTGATCTTTTTTCTTGTGGCGTATAAGCAATAAACTTTTTCCATTCTTTAGGATCACGGGTAAGTTCTTCGTAATACGCCATACGATCAATAGCGTCAAGATAAAGTAACATATTCGATTTAAGCCACTCCCAATCCTGGGGTGTGAGTTCGACGAGTTTAACGTCTCTCTGACTATATTCTTGAATTGGTCCTCTAAAATAGATGGTACCTCCTACCATCCCAACACACGGACGATATCCAAGAATATTTTTTGGGTCTCGAGGATTTACACCACAGACTACAGCTATGCCGCCGGCTTTAAATTCGGCAAAGGAATCCCCAACATTTCTAAAATACCAAGACTGCGGTGGATCAAAACGAGGATTATGTTTGGTCATGGTATCACATCTTGCACCACCGCTACCCTGAACATATAGAACTCCTTGTGCCGCTGCATTAAAGGCGCCATTAGTAACATCCCCTAAAACAGTAATCTTCGCCCCACAATTAAGCCATCCTACATCATCAGATACACTTCCTTTTACTAAAATTTCTGTACCGAACATTCCCATACTCCCTAACCTCTGCCCAACAGGACCTTCAACTGTAATTTTTATTGTCTCCCCTCGTGGCCAAATTCTTCCACCAATACCATGCTGTCCATCTGCTATTATATGTAATTCCCTCGCACCATCTTTTACTGCCTGCTGTATCTGTTCTTCGAGAATCCTCGAAGGAACTCTCTTCCCGTTTATATTGCCATGTATAACAACTTTCTTATTTGAGAGGCCTACTTTTTTTTCTCTATCTTTCTTAACATGCATAGCTTATCTCCAATCTTTCGGCGATTGCTTTATCGTCAACACTTAAACCATCTGACATACCTATTGGTAATTCAGTACTTCGACCCATAGGTGCAAATATCTTCTTCAGTTCAACATTGGCAGCCCTAAAAACCTCAACAAGACGCTCAGCAACTTTATCTGCATCGAGTCTCCTGTATAATTTTGGATCCTGAGTTGTTATTCCCCTTGGACATTTACCAGTGTTACAGATGTTACAGCGATTATATTCATCACCAAAACAATTAGCTGTTGCCTGCATAATATATTTCCCGACGGATACAGCAGACGCTCCAAGCATTATAAGGGCCGCTGCGTTAGCAGCCAGATTCCCCTTTTTCCCGACTCCTCCTGCTGCTATAAGCGGTAATTCGTTTTGTTTTCCTTGCCTAACAAGATCTAAATAGCATTCTCGTAAGTTTGATACAATAGGATGTCCCATCTTATCTATTGATACATTATAAGCAGCACCTGTACCACCATCTTCTCCATCGATGGAAAGCGCAGCAGCATAAGGATTTCTTGCAAGATTATTAAGAACAGCTCTTGCCGTTTTTGTGCCTGAAATTTTGGGATAAACAGGAACTCTGAACCCCCACGCCATAGACATGGATTGAATCATTTTTGCAACAGCTTCTTCTATTGAATACTTCGTTTGATGTGTAGGAGGCGAAGCAAGATCAACAAATTGAGGCACCCCACGAATACTCGCAATTAGCTTTAATACTTTCTGAGCCATCAGTAAACCGCCATCACCGGGCTTTGCACCCTGACCGTACTTAATTTCAATAGCAGCAGGATCTTCAACCATCTCAGGTAAGGCATGTATAATCTCATCCCATCCAAAATATCCAGAAGCAATCTGAAGAATAAAATATTTTAAATACCTTGATTTAAGAAGTCGTGGAGGTACTCCACCTTCACCTGTAGCCATTACTACAGGTAGACCCTCTACTTCGTTAAGATAAGCAACGCCCATTGCAAGTCCTTCCCACATTGGCGGAGAAAGTGCACCGACTGACATGCTACCTATCATAATTGGAAAAATCTCTCGCACAGGAGGAATGAATTTGCCACTCTCTTTGTCGACCATAAGTATACCGTTAACCCTTTTCAAAGGCAGTTCTTCAGGTGGTAAAATTCGGCCAAGAAGTGTCCTTATATGAAACTCATGCCTTCCTGCATCAAGTGCTGGATCTGTAAGCATTGAAATCCTTGTAAATTTCAATCTATCCAGCGTGGAAATAGAGGGATCATTCCTTCTACCGCCTCTCTTATATCCCTCGCCGCCTCTGTTTTTAAAATGTAAAAATTTATTAGAAGGATTATATTCAGGCTCTATTGCATCATTTGGACATACCAATGTGCATGTTCCACAACCTGTACAATAGCGTTCGATATCTGTTACTTGTTCAATTACATGAACAATTCTCCTCACAACAGTAGGTGTTGGAATATTTCCTTCGGAGTAAACAGTTCTTTGTAATTTAACCGTTGGCTCGATTGCCTTAACAGGACATACTGCCGTGCATCTACCGCAACGAGTGCATCTGTCCTCTCTCCAGCGGATAATATAAGGAAACTCTTTTAATGAAAGCTGATGGTTAAAATCTAATTCTTTAACTGACTCCATACTTCTACCTCCTTAGCTTCGGGACGAACTATTACCATGTCATATTTCATAGGAAAAATATCCTTAGAACTGTCCCTATCCGGAATTACGCTGTCAAGTCCACATTCCTCAGACATTAACGCAAACTTGCCATTTGCTCCCCCTACAACACCTGGCCTTAACTTTTTAGAGTCATGAACCATAAAACACGTACCGTCAGGAGTAAAACCTATTACAACGTTTGGGCCGTCAATGCATAATGGTCTTAATGATTGTTTAAGAAGTTTCAGAACCTCTCTATCTTGTCTCAACTCTATTTCTGAACTTTTTAAAGGAGTAATAACATCTTTATAATAGGTAAGCGGCAAGCCGAGCTGTCGCATGGTATAGTGCAGTATATGAGTGAATACTTCACTATCACTGTTATAACCTATATAGCCAGGAAATTTCCGGCTCATCAAAAATTCTCGTATGGGGACGAAAGCCGTATTTTCGCCATTTGTCATTGTGCAATATCCCTGTATAAAAAAAGGGTGGCATGCATAAAGATATATTGCATAATTTGTATTTTGCCTGCCTTGAGCAAAAATGACTTTCGCCTTCAGTCCAGACTTCTCAAGATTAAAAAACTCAGCAAGTTGAAGTGGGTCACCAACTTCTTTCAATGTTATCACATCAGGATAAAATGAAAAGACAAAAATCGATTCATCAGGTTCTCCTAATTTTCTGAGTGCAATCCGTATATTAAGTAGCAGATCCTCTTTTTCTTTAAGTGACCTATTCTTATATGACGTGGGATACTCATATACCCTTGCAAAGTAATGGTCACGTGGTTCTATACCTTTGACCGGCTTTATTCGTGGCGCCCATACGTGCTTTAATTTAAATCCTGCTTTGTCCATATATTCATCAAGTATTTTTGCACCATCTTTAGAACATATTCCTGAAAGGATAGGATAATTTTTAAGCTCTTCGAATTCTCCGCCAAGATTTTTCATAGTTAGTCCAAGACCTGAACCATCATGTCCTTCTTTCATTGTCTCGAGGGCAATAATATTCTCAAGGGGTGAAAAATACTCACTCGATGTTATTGCTGCTAATCTGCACATTCAATTCTCCTTAAAAATCGGTAATCGGTTACCGTATGCTTTTTAAGCAATGATACTATTTTTATTACAATTTTGTCAATATAAAACATTTTTGTTATAAGATCTGGACTTAGAATTGCCTATAGAAATTTCATCTTTTTGAAATGGTAGGTAGAAAGAACAAAAAGGAATGCTCCAATATTTTCCAGCAACTCCTCTATTAAATTATTAGTATTCTTATTCAAACTGAAAATGCCTTCATCAAATGTCCAAGCAAAAATATAAAATAGACATCCAAATATAAAATATATGCCAGCTAAATCTCTTAGGATCAACCTGTATTCTCTTAAAGAAGCTCTAATTTTAATAATAAAATGTGATACAAAAAACATCCATCCACCAAACAACAGAATGTTTCTACCCTTTGTGCTAAAGATAATAATATATTGGGGCAAATGAAAAGGTCTGAGGTCTATTTCTCTCATAATAAACGTTAATATAAAAAGCAAAAAGAAAATAATAGACGAATTTACTATCCCTTCATTTAAAATTTTTAAAATTATGAAAGCAAAAGCTATCGACAAAAAAATAACCTGCATATTTTCGATGAGGCCATTTTCATTTGCGATCGAAGGCTCTTTAAGCCAAATGCAAAAAAATATAAGATTAAGTAAAAAAGAAACGAGCGGGTAATTTATCTTGAATCTTTTCACTAAAATCTATTTTCTATTCCAAAATACAATTAGATTAATGCAGATGTTGCGAAATTTACCCCTCTATTTTCTCAAAGGAACTCTTTGGGGCACCACAAACAGGACATACCCAGTCTGTGGGAAGTGCCTCAAATGGTGTTCCGGGTTTAATACCTGAATCAGGATCACCTAATTCAGGATCATATACATACCCACATACTGTACATTTATATTTACTCATTTCAAATCTCCTCTTTAGTCACATCTTGGGGAATATTATTCAAGTGAAATGCGTCTAAAAAAACATGTTCTATTGCCTGTATGGCACGCAATCGAACCATGTTGAATCACTTTGATCAGGAGAGTATCCTTATCACAATCATAAAAAATTTCCTTAACCTCTTGAACGTTGCCAGAAGTTTCTCCTTTCTTCCAGTACTTCTGTCTTGAGCGTGACCAAAAATGTGTGTACTTTGTCTCAATAGTCATCTCAAGAGATCTTCTGTTCATATAAGCCATCATCAGTACATCGCCATTTTCAACATCCTGAATTATAGCTGGAATAAGTCCCTTTTCATCGTATTTCAAGTCCGGAATCATCCTTCCTCCCTTATCATAATTTAAATTACAACTTATATCCTATCTTCCTCAAAAATTCCTTTCTGTGTGCCTTGTCTTCGGGTTTTTCAACTCCTTTAGGAGAAAAACCGTCAACTACGCCAAGTATTCCGCGTCCTTGGGGTATTTCAGCAACAATAACTTCAACAGGATTCGCAGTTGCACAGAAAATTCTACAAACTTCTGCACAATTTTTTATCTGGTTCAAAACATTTATTGGGAAAGCATTTTTAAGAAGCACGCAAAAAATGTGTCCAGCTCCAATATCTTGCACGTTCTTTATACAAACTGTTATAAGCTGTTCATCATTCCCTTCTGTCCGAATTAAACACGGACCCGATGCTTCAGTAAATGCGATACCAAATTTTGCCTGAGGTACAGTGGTAGCTATAATTTCGTAAAGATCTTCAACCGTTTTTATAAAATGTGTTTGACCGAGTATAATATTACATCCTTCAGGAATTTCTAATTTAACCGATATTAACTCCATATAGCCTCCTTTTAATATAGCCTTTCATTAATTGTTATTATACCTTATTAAGTCACTTATTATTTTAACAGATGGAGTTCTACCATTAATTAAAGTGGACTAAATCTTTCGCCTTATCGGCATATCCACTATGCTATAATGAAATAATTTTAAAATGTTTTTAACTTTGAACTAAACATTTATAATCTCTTTATAAAATTAAATTTTTAATATGCTTACTTCAAAAATTTATGTCAAAAATCTTTGCAGAAAAATCATTTTAATAACAATTTATATTTGCCTTTTCTGTTCGTTATCATCTGCAGCTGAAATAAACGGACTCGAAATAAAATTTTCAAACAAAGATATACAAGTCAGCGCGATATTGGAACTTGACGATAAATATGTTAAAGAATTAAAAAAAGGGATAACAAAAGAATTCAATTTTTACATAGATATCTTTAGGGTATGGGAAAGGTGGCCAGATGAATTCATATTTGGAAGGTTTATCAATCGAACCTTAAGATGTGACCCTGTCAAAAAAGAATATATAGCTACATCAAATGACGGTACTAAAATTATAGAAAAAAGATTTAGGTCGTTTGAATCCATGATAAACTGGGCTTTACGGATAGAAGACTTTACACTCATAAACATAAAAGACCTTGAACCCGCTACGTATTATATAAAAGTTACCGCAGAATCGAAAATCAGAAAACTTCCACCTGTTATAGGATACTTTTTAATATTCCTTCCCGAAAATGAATTCAAAATACAAAAAAATTCAACCCATTTTACTATAGGAATTAATAAATGAAAAGATTGAAATTTATTTCTTTCATCCTAACCCTTTTTCTAATAACGGTTATAACATTTAGTATAGAGATTCACTATTTAAGACTTGAAAGCGTTTCTTTTTTTACAAAAATTTTACTACTCTTGCCTTTAAATATTACCATAATTGCTCTTTTGACTCTAATATTTTTTGTTAGTAAAAGTCTTATAAAACTTTATTTCGAACGAAAACAAAAAATTCGCGGTTATAAGTTTAAAACAAGGATTGTCGCTATATTTGTTGTTCTAACATCTATACCTGCTCTCTTCTTGTTTATTTTGACAAGTGGACTCGTTACAAACTATATAGACAAATGGTTTGCACCACAAATAAGCGCACCGTTAGAAAGTTCATTAGAGATTGCGAAGCTTTTTTATGATCTTGAAAGGCAAAGAGTCATGGAATATGCAAAATCTGTATCCGCTGGCAAAAAACCATCTAATAAAGATAATTATATTGTAAAGTACTTATACAGTTTACCCGATAATGCTACCGAAACTGTAAAGGCAGGGTTTGAAGGAAAAGCTGGCACAGAAATTATCTCGAGCAAAAATAAAGATATAGTAAGAGCGGTTGTTCCCGCTTATCGGCGTGGTGAGAGAAAGGGAATTATATTAATCGAGTCTAGTATCCCTTCATACATCAAAAAAAATGCAGATAATATCAAAGAGGCCTATGAATCTTACTTATTACTTGAATCATGGAGAATTCCCATAAAACTAAATTACCTTCTTACTATAGGTTTTTTCACACTTATTGTAATCTTTATGTCGCTTTGGATAGCGCTAAAAATCTCTCAAGGGATAACAGAGCCAATCCAGAATCTTGCTCAAGCAACAGAACAAGTTGCATCTGGCAATCTTAATGTAAAAGTAGAGATCGAACGCGACGACGAGATAGGTTATCTTATAAGCTCATTTAACGACATGGTGATGAAGTTAAAAGAGAGTCAGGAGAAGATTCACTCAGCTTATCTTTATATAAAAAATATTCTCGATAACATAACATCTGGGGTGATAATGCTGGATACCTCAGGAAATATTTTAATGATTAATGGTGCTGCCTGCAGGATATTAAATATCAGCCCTGAAGATGTTGTTAATAAGAATTATAAAGAACTTATCTCGAAAATAAACTCTGCTGAATTATATAATCTTGTGAGTAGCATCGAAGGCCGCGCTTTTAGTCCTGTCAGACAACAAATAAAAGCAGTTTTAGGTGATAAAAGGTCTACCCTTCTGGTATTTATAACGAGCCTAAAATATTCAGATAAATACATAGGCCTCCTTGTAGTATTTGAAGATATCACAGATGTTCTTGAGGCTCAAAAGGCATTAACTTGGCAAGGTATTGCTAGAAAGATAGCCCATGAGATCAAGAATCCTCTTACTCCTATCAAACTCTCAACAGAGCGTATTATAAAAAAATGGGAAAATAAAGATGCAGATTTCGATGAGGCATTCAAGCGAGCTACTAAGTCTATAGTAAAAGAAGTAGAAAGCATGAAAAGACTTGTAGATTCATTCACAAGATATGGAAAAATGCCTGATATTATCAAAAAACCTACGGAGATATCTAATATAATTAATGAAGTAGTTGATTTATATAAAGAATACAAAGATATAGAACTAAAAGTTTCGCTTCCGAATAATCGACCTCAAATGGAAATAGACGGGGAACAAATTAAAAGAGTCATAATAAATATAATCGATAATGCCATACAAGCAATGGGAAATAAGGGCGTAATTAATGTTGTAGTCGATTTTGATATGTTAGATAATAAGGTCTTAATAAATATTTCTGACAATGGACCAGGTATTAAAGATGAAGATAAAGATAAATTATTTGAACCTTATTTTTCAACGAAAAAAAATGGTATGGGTCTCGGACTCGCGATAGCTAAAAGGATCATACTGGAGCACAAGGGTGACATAAAAGTTAAAGATAATAAACCAAGAGGTTCCATATTTTCTATAGAATTACCTATCAAGGAGAGTTAAATGGAGGAAGCTCTTGTTCTTGTAGTAGATGATGAAGAGGGTATCAGAGAAAGTTTGTCTGATATACTCGAAGATGAAGGATATGAAGTTATAACTTCAGAGACGGCTGAAGAAGCATTAAAGATCATAAGAGAGAATAATCCGGATTTAATATTCCTGGATATATGGTTACCCGGGATGGACGGTCTTCAGGCGCTTAAAGAGATTAAAGAAGTCAACCCTGAATTGACCGTTGTTATGATATCAGGGCATGGTACTATAGAACTTGCGGTTAAGGCAACAAAAATGGGTGCATATGAGTTCCTCGAAAAACCACTTTCTCTCGATAGAGTTCTTCTGGTAACAAAAAATGCACTCGAAAAAAAGAAAATTGAATTAGAAAATAAAGCCCTTAGGTTGACTTTAAAAAAACAACGAAGATTAATAGGAAATTCTTTAAAAATGCAAAAACTTCAAGAACAAATAGAAATGGCGGCAAAAAGTAATAGCAGGGTTTTGATACTCGGTGAAAGTGGTTCTGGTAAAGAGCTTGTTGCACATATTCTCCATGAAAAAAGTAGCAGAGCAAATAAACCTTTTATCGAGGTAAATTGTGCCGCAATACCACAGGAACTAATAGAAAGTGAACTTTTTGGCCACGAAAAAGGTTCCTTCACAGGAGCATTTGAAAGGAAAAAGGGTAAATTTGAATTAGCGAATGAAGGAACATTATTTCTTGATGAAGTAGGTGATATGTCACTTACTACACAGTCAAAGGTGCTTCGTGTTATAGAAACGCAAGAGTTTCAGCGTGTGGGTGGTAGCAAAAGTATAAAGGTAGATGTAAGAATTATTTCTGCTACGAACAAAGATCTTTTTGAAGAGGTTAAAAAAGGTACGTTTCGTGAAGATCTTTTTTATAGATTGAATGTTATCCCCATATTTGTACCTCCGCTCAGAGAAAGAAAAGAAGATATACCTGAATTAGTCAGGTATTTCCTTGATTACTTTGCAAAAGAGTATGGTCAGAAACCTAAAAAAATAACTCCTGAAGCTTTAAAGGCTATCGAAAACTATAACTGGCCAGGAAATATAAGAGAGTTAAGGAATGTCATAGAGAGGCTTGTTATAATGACACCATCAAATATTATATCCCAAAAAGATATTATCATCAGCGAAACCTCACGTTCAGATTACTTTTCATATAAAACCCTGAAAGAAGCGAAGGAATCCTTCGAAAAAGACTTTATAACGAAGAAACTCGAGGAAAACAACTGGAATATCTCAAAGACTGCGGAGATCTTAAATATAGAAAGAAGTAATCTTCACCGAAAAATTAAGGCATATAACATAAAAACGCCTTGATCTGAAAAGCATTAGGGGAGATAATCGATTTTATTCGCAAATCAATTCTCGCCAATTCTGTGAAGCTTCATAAAATTTGTTTTTACTAGTGTAGAAAGCGGAGAACTCGATATAATTACAATTCTATCCCCCTTTTTTACAATACGTTCTTCAATAAGTCGCTTTTCAACCTCCATTATCATTTCATCCATTGTAGACAACAATCCCATATTTTTTGGATATACTCCCCAATAAAGGCACATTCTATTTTTAATCTTGTCATCAGGTGTAAAAGCTATAATCGGAACTTTTGGTCTAAATTTCGATACTAATTTAGCCGTAAACCCCGACTTTGTAAAGGCAACAATTGCTTTAGCTCCTATATATTCCGCAGCAACACAAGCAGCATCTGCCGTAGCTTCTGCGAATGTCTTACCACGTAAATAAACAGATCTGTATTCTTTTCTCAATTCTGTATATCTGATAATTTTATCCATCATTTTTAATGAATCAACAGGATATTTTCCAGAAGCCGTTTCTGCTGAAAGCATAAGCGCATCAGTTCCATCAAGTACTGCGTTAGCAACATCCGTAGTCTCTGCACGTGTTGGTCTCATATGTTCAGTCATTGATTCAAGCATCTGTGTAGCAGTAATAACAATCTTCCCCCGCTTATTTGCCTTATCAATCAAAGCCTTTTGTATGAGAGGAACCTCTTCGGCTGGCATTTCAACGCCCAAATCTCCTCTTGCCACCATTATACCTTCAGCTTCCGAGAGTATCTCATCAATATTAGAAAGCGCTTCAGGTTTTTCAATCTTAGCAATAAGCGGAATATACTGCCCTTTTCTCTTAAGCCACATTTTGACTTTACGCAAGTCGTTGGCTGTTCTTACAAAAGATATAGCAACATAATCAACATCCATGCTGAGTCCGAATATCAGGTCTTTCTCATCCTTTTTTGTAAAGGATCGCGCGGATATCTTTACATTAGGAAGATTAACACCTTTCTTACTTTTCAATATGCCACCTTCGATTACCTTAACCCTCAGCCCTTCTTTTTCTTTCCCTATAACTGACAGCTGTATTAGTCCGTCATCAAGAAGTATTTTATCTCCTATTTTCGTATCCTTTATTAAGGGAGGATAAGATATAAATATCCTTTCTCTGTTTCCTATGCCTTCTCCAGGTCTTAGAACAAGCGTAGTACCTTTTTTTAACTCAATTTCGCCGCCTTCAATTAATCCTACCCTAATCTTGATACCCTGAAGGTCTTGAAGGATTGCAACAGGTTTTTTTAGCTTTTGCGAGACATCTCGAATAATCTCTATATATCTTTTATGTGTGGAATAATCGCCATGTGAAAAATTTAGTCTCGCAACATTCATCCCATTTTTTATCAATGAGGCTATTATTTTTCGACTCGAGGAAGACGGTCCTATAGTACACACTATTTTTACATTTCTATATTTCATGGGTTAGAAACTACCACAAACTATATTAAAAATAATGCAAATTGTTTTTAAAAGTTTATTTAATAAAATTATGTGAAATCCCATAATTTTTCTGGAGTATTATATGCTTTTGCCAATCTTTACCCTTTTGGGGATAATCAGTTCTATAATGTGCCCCTACACTGCCTTTTCTCAGTATTGCAGCCTCAATAATTAATCTTGCAACTATCAGCATATTCTGAAGTTCGAGTTCGCGTCTTTTTGTAAATATATATTTGTGTATAAAAGACCACTCATCTATTTTTGCCTTCGCTGTCTTCAAAGACTCACTACATCGCACTATGCCTACTTTTTCCCACATCAACTTTCGCAAAGAACATCTTATCTCTTCTATATTAAAATTTTTCTTTATAGATTCTGGATGGGCAATCTTTTTCATCTTCTCTTTAGTAATTTTTTTTATTTTTTGGGATAGAATTTGCAAGCCGTATTCTCCCGCTGCCCTGCCTGTCCTTGCTCCAAAAACTATTCCTTCCAAAAGACTATTCGACGCTAATCTGTTTGCACCATGGACACCTGTACAAGCCACTTCGCCTGCAGCGAAAAGACCCTTAATATTTGTTGCACCAAAAATATCAGTCTTTATTCCGCCCATAATATAATGTGCAGCAGGAGAAACAGGTATAGGTTCCTTAGTTATATCTATGTCGTATTGAAGACATGTAGCATAAATTCTTGGAAATCTACGTTTAATATAATTACTATCCAAATGTGTGAGGTCTAAATAAACGTGAGTACTTTTGGTTCGCACCATCTGCGATATTATTGCCCTTGAAACCACGTCTCTCGGCGCAAGCTCTGCATCTACATGATAGTCTCTCATAAATCTTTCACCTTTAATATTTCTTAAGATTGCGCCTTCACCTCTCATTGCTTCACTCAGTAAAAACTGTGGAGCAGAAGGTGCAAAAAGAACTGTGGGATGAAATTGGATAAATTCCATATCCTCAAGAATAGCTCCAGCCCTGAATGCAATTGCCATTCCATCACCTGTTGAAACAGCAGGATTTGTGGTCCTCGAATAAACCTGTCCAGCCCCGCCAGTTGCAAGTATTGTGGCTCTCGCAAATAATGCTATTCTTTCATTTCCTACCAAAATATATGCACCGTAACATGTATTATCATTTATTATCAAATCTTCAGTGAAGGCAAAAGGATATTTTCTTACATTGGTAAAAGAGCGGACTTTCTTTAAAAGTACACGCTCAAGTTCTTTACCTGTAGAATCACCATGTGCATGGAGAATCCTTTTTCTTGAATGGGCAGCTTCCATTGTAAAATCTAATTTTGTACCTTCTTTGTCGAACTCAGCACCCCACGATATGAGCTCGAGTATTCGCTTTGGTCCTTCTTCAACTAATATTTTTACTGCCTCTTCCCTGCAGAGACCATCACCTGCTTTCAATGTATCTTCATAATGAATACCAACCTCATCTTCGTCACTCAGTGCCACAGCAATACCTCCCTGCGCATATTCAGTGCTACTCTCGGCAGGCCTGTCCTTTGTCACAACTATTACCTCGCCATAAGGTGCTAACTCTATTGCAGCCCTCAGACCTGCAACGCCGCTACCAATTATAAGGAAATCGGTCATTTCATTTTTCATAAATAACTATGAGCATAAAGGATATTTAACATGAAATCAAGAACTTAAAATAAATTAGTTTATTTTTATTATGTATAATAGGAATAGAAAATAAAATAGTCTTAAAGGATTTTTAGGAGGAAGCTTATGTCTAAAGTATATTTTGCCTCTGCACGAGCATTAAAATGGAAATATGATGATAGCATGCCTGGTAAACTCGAACGTTTATTGAAAGAGTTTAATCTGTCCAGATATTTTGAACCAAAGGAATGGGTAGCTATTAAGACACATTTTGGTTCTGAAGGTGCACATAGAATAGTAAGGCCTGTCTTTTTGCGAAAAGTTGTTGAATCGCTCAAAAATATTGGATCAAAACCTTTTGTAACAGATACAGTAAGAATTAAAGGTCTTGATTATCTTGAAGTAGCAAATCAGAACGGAATAAATCATCTCACTGTCGGAGCTCCAGTTATACTCGCTGACGGCTTATATGGTAATGACAATATAATGGTTAGAGCAGGTGAGATACTGGGCGAAATTGCTGTCGCAAGTGTTATTTATGATGTTCCTGCAATGGTTGTTTGTTCACATGTTAAAGGACATATACAGGCAGGTTACGGAGGAGCCATAAAAAATGTAGCAATGGGCGGAGTAAGTTCAAGTCACAGAGAATGCGGTTGGAAGTGCGGAAGAGGAGCCATGCACACTATTGGCGAAGGAAATTTGATCTGGCAAAAGGATAGATGCGAATTATGTTATCAATGTGTAGAAGTCTGTCCGCTTGAGAGCATAAACTTTGAGAATGAACTTTTTAATTATAATGCTGAAGGTTGCTGGAGATGCGGAAGATGCACAAGAGTTTGTCCAACAGGTGCACTGACTCTGCCAAGCGACGACGAAAGATTTATGCGTTCACTTGCAGAGTCTGCAAAAACCGTATTGAGTACATTTAGAAAAAATAAAGTTATATATATCAACTTCCTCACAGAAATCCAGCCGGAATGCGATTGCATGCCTGTGGCCGACGTACCTGTCATTCAAGATCAGGGAATTTTGATCTCAGATGATATTGTGGCAATCGAACAGGCCAGCGTTGATTTACTATTACGCGCAGGTCCTTTACCACAATCTGCAACCGAGGAAAAAAAAGTAGCAACAGGTGAAGATATTTTATATAAACTCACTCAAAAACCATATTGGATTCAAATTGAAGAAGCCGAAAGACTTGGACTCGGCAACAAACAGTATGAATTAGTCGAGATTAAATAATTTAAAACTGCTGCCCGAAGGAACTGGACAGCAGTTTAGGGGAGATAACGAGGTAATTTAAAAATAAATAACATTGAGTGAATATGTTTGTCAAGACCAAAAATTTTCCTTTGGCAAAATTTACATTGATTTCAAAAAGGCCTACGTATTTATATGTTAGATAACGATATCTCAAAATTAAAAATAGATAAATCAATAGATATATATTATTCCAGAAAACGAAGGAGATTGATATACTGGACAATAATTATATTTCTTTTAATAACATTAGGATTTCTTTTTTTAAAAGGCGTCTTTTCTCGTGCGATTGAAATTGAAGTAACTAATGTTAGCAGAATTTATCCTTCTCAGACTTTAACTTTATTAAATGCAAGTGGTTACGTTGTAGCTCAGCGTAAGGCAGCAATCTCTTCTAAGATTACAGGCCGCATCGTATCAATTGCAGTCGAAGAGGGAAGCCATGTTAGAGCAGGGCAGATTGTTGCTAAATTAGAAAATGAGGATGTAATTGCTTCAAAAAAGCAGGCAGAGGCAAATCTCAAAGTCGCATATCATAATTTAGAGCATGCGAGGGCTGAACTAAATGATGCCGAGCTTTCTTTTAATCGTATGAAACTTCTCTATGAACAGGGTTTTGTGTCTAAAGCTGATTATGATAGCGCTGAAGCGCGTTATAAAAAAGCAGGCGCTTCTGTACAAGCTGCCGAGGCTACCGTCAAAGCAAGTAAAGCTGAAATAGAAGCAGCAAATGTGGCATTGGAATATACCTTACTCCGTGCGCCATTCGATGCGGTAGTACTAACAAAGAATGCCGATATAGGTGATATTGTCACACCAATTGGTGCGGCAGCAGAAGCAAAGGCAGCAGTCGTCACCATAGCCGATTTAAATTCTCTTCAAGTAGAAGTTGACGTTTCTGAATCGAATATCCATCAAGTTAAGGTTGGCCAGCCCTGTGAAATACTGCTGGATGCACTTCCTGACTTGCGTTTTCGCGGAGTAGTTCATATGATCGTACCCACTGCTGATCGCACAAAAGCAACAGTGCTCGTAAAAGTGAGCTTTATTGATAAGGACAATCGCATCCTACCTGAAATGAGTGCAAAAGTTGCTTTTCTATCAAGAGAAATTGCTGATAATGAGAACAAGCCTATTATTGCGGTTAAGCAAGATGCTGTAATTAATCGAAATGGCAAAAATTTTTTGTATCTTGTTAAAGAAAATCGTGCTCTCGAAACCCCTATTATCGTTGGGCGAAAATTTGGCGATATGTTAGAAGTTCTAAGTGGAGTCGAAGTTGGTGACAGGGTAGTTTTAAAACCCATAAATAAAATAAAAAATGGCTCAAAGATAAAGATTGCCGAAAGGTGAATGAACAAGTCGCCTATTGTTGAAATTCGACATTTATTCAAATCCTATAAAAGAGGAAACCAGATTTTACCCGTGCTCAACGACATCTCACTTGATATCAAAGAAGGTGAGTTTCTTGCACTGATGGGGCCTTCCGGTTCAGGTAAAACAACTTTACTAAATCTAATAGCAGGAATAGACAAAGCTGACAGTGGCACAATAAGAGTCGGAGGGATAGACATCACTGCACTTTCTGAAAGAGAGGTTACCCAATGGAGAGCTTTAAATGTGGGGTTTATCTTTCAATTTTATAATCTCATTCCGGTATTAACTGCTTTTGAGAATGTAGAACTTCCTCTCCTTCTTACAAATCTTTCCAAAAAGGACCGCCGTAAACATGTGGAAACGGCGTTGAGGATAGTAAGCCTTTCAGACAGGATGGATCACTATCCTTCTCAACTATCAGGTGGAGAACAACAACGTGTAGCAATTGCAAGGGCTATTGTTACAGATCCAACAATACTTGTTGCTGATGAACCAACAGGCGACCTTGACCGCAATTCAGCTAACGATGTACTCCAGTTAATAGATCGCCTAAATATTGAACTTGGGAAAACTATAATAATGGTGACCCACGACCCAAGAGCTGCTAAAAAGGCACGTATAATCATGCATCTTGATAAGGGTGTTTTGAATGCACGTCCTAAAGTTGATTTTTAGAAACTCATTCCGTCATAAACTTCGTAGTTTTTTGACTATTTTTGCAGTCGCAATTGCTTTACTCGCATTCGGTCTACTCAGAACAGTAATAAGTACATGGTATTTGGGCGTAGAAACAGCCTCAGCAAAGAGGCTTGTAACAAGAAACGCTGTATCGCTGGTGTTTCCATTACCACTTTCATATAAAGATAAGATACGCCAGATTGAAGGGGTTAAAAGAGTTTCATATGGAACATGGTTTGGGGGAATTTATATTGATGAAAAACACTTCTTTGCTAACTATGCAGTAGAACCTAAAACTTATCTTGAGATGTATCCTGAAATAATACTTTTACCCGAGCAAAAAGAAACCTTCTTCCGCGATAGAAAATCAGCAGTTGCAGGCCGTAAACTCGCGGAAAGATATAACTGGAAAATAGGGAATATAATAACTCTAAAAGGTACTATTTTCCCTGGAAACTGGGATTTTGTTTTACGTGGAATTTATAAAGGACGAGATAAGAACGTCGATGAAACGGCTTTTTTCTTCCATTGGGAATATCTTAATGAAGGATTAAAAAAGGCTGGGAGGTCATGGGTGGATCAAGTAGGATGGTACATGATAGAGGTGACAACTCCCTATGTTGCAGCCGAAGTATCCGAGAAGATCGATCAAACTTTCAAAAACTCTCTTGCAGAAACGTTAACCGAAACCGAAAAATCTTTTACACTAAGTTTCATATCTATGACAGAAGCTATTGTAGTAGCAATAAAGCTTGTCTCCTTCGTCATAATTTTTATAATTATGATAGTGGTTGCCAATACAATGGTAATGACAGCACGTGAACGGATTGGAGAATACTCTATCTTTAAAACTTTAGGGTTTAATAGCTTCCATATTGCTGGCCTAATATTTGGAGAATCACTTTTGATAACAAGTTCAGGTTCTTTATTAGGAATTATACTTACATTTCCTGCCGCCAAGATATTCAGTAAATCACTCAGCGCCTATTTCCCCGTCTTTAATGTTGCAAACGAAACAATATATATGGACATTGGAATGTCTCTAATAGTCGCTTTTGTGGCAGCAATATTCCCTACATGGAAAGCTATAAATATTAAAGTGGCTGATGGATTAAGGAGAATAGGTTGAGGATTCCTTTTTTATATACTTTACGAAATCTATGGACACGACGCTTGACTACATTCCTTACGGCATCGGGTATGGCATTAGTTGTATTCGTTTTTTCAGCAGTTCTTATGCTTGCAGAAGGACTCGAAAAAACACTTGTGGAAACAGGTTTATATGATAATTTAATTGTTATTCGTAGAGGATCTAATACAGAAGTCCAAAGTGGCATAGAGCGTCTCAAGGCTGCGATAATAGAAACCCAGCCTGAAATTGACATTTCAGCAGGTGGTAAACGTCTTGTGGCAAAAGAACTCGTTGTTTTGATTACTCTTCCCAAAAAAGGTACTGATAAACCTTCCAATATTGTTATTCGGGGGATTGAAGAACAATCTATTAATTTACGACCTCAAGTTAAACTCATAATTGGTAGAATGCCGCGAAATGGTTCATCTGAAATAGTTGTTGGCGCAAGTGTCGCTAAAAGGTTTAAAGTAGGTAATTTAGGAGATACTATTCGTTTTGCCATGCGTGACTGGAGTGTCGTAGGAATTTTCGATGCAGGCAACACAGCATTTAACTCCGAAATATGGGGTGATGTTAACCAATTTATGCAAGCATTTCGAAGACCTGCCTATTCGTCGGTCATATTTCGAATCCGTGACAGTTCAGAATTTGATAAAGTAAAATCAAGGATAGAAAATGATCCACGCCTGACACTTGATGTATTCAGAGAAACAGAATATTACAAAAAACAATCTGAGATGATGGCTAAATTTTTACGCATACTGGGCATATCATTAACCTTGATCTTCTCACTTGGTGCAACAGTAGGTGGTATGATTACAATGTATTCTGCTGTTGCAAATCGCATTTTCGAAATAGGCACCATGCGTGCCATAGGATTTCAAAGAATGGATATACTGGTTGCATTTCTTGTTGAATCATTATTTCTAAGTTTTTTAGGAGGCTCTGTCGGACTAATCCTTGCCTCATTTCTTCAGTTCTATACAGTATCTACTTTGAATTTTCAAACCTTCTCTGAACTTGCTTTTTCTTTTTCTATAACATTTAAAATCATTCTTCAAGCCATGATATTTTCTTTGATAATGGGATTTTTAGGAGGAGTACTTCCTGCCTTCAGGGCATCCCGCATGAATATTGTTGAAGCGCTACGGACAAGCTGAGAAACCTAAAACTAACTATTGAACCTAAAAATTTTACGCCTAAAAACTAAAAATCCTAAAATACTTGTCCCGAGCAATATGAAGGTCTCAGGTTCAGGAATAGGTTCTGGAATCACATCTACTTTACTAATATCTAAACCTGCTAATGAATATTCATGATTTTGTACCCCCACCTTTCCAAGTGCCTCAAATACGATTCTATTGATCAGCAAAGGTTGGTCCAAGATCCATTCAAATTCTCCATTTGTTGTGCCCTGTGAGCTATTTGCATAAATTTCTTTAATATAATATCCCTCAGAAAAATTATTCCCATATAAAGTAATCTTTCCGGTTTCTGCATATGTGTAACCTTTCCATGTTTCAATGAAAAAATCCGTAAGAAAGATGCCATTTAACATTATATTACTATCAAATATAATCTCTAATTTCTCGTTACCTTCGATTTCATCATCCTCATATGAAGAATTTATTCCTAACCCATCGCCTGCATTCCAGGTCAAGGTTGCATCAGGCGAAGGGTATGCATTTATGGTAAAAGCAATACCTTCGACGCTTGTATAAAAAGAACTTTCTCCATCAGCAACACCAAAAGAGGATTGATCAGTAAAGTTAATATAGATAGCCACAGCATTTTTCATCGTAAATACAAATAAGGAACAGGCTATAAGGGCGAAGACTACTAGTATTCTTTTCATGGGTCTCATCCTCAATCCTCCTCAATATTAAAGTCAGAAGTTAAGTTTTAAGATTAAAATCCCTCCCACTTCGGCTTCCAGATAATTTTTTAAGAATTTAAGAAAGCGAGTTAAGAATCATCATTAAACTTAAAATAAAGGAGCAAAAAATGTGCCTCTATTTATAAATTATTTAATAATTCAAATACAATAACAAAGTAAAACTTTAACAAAATTTTATAAGAATTTATGTTTTTTCTTTATTTCAATATATTATAGTAGAAAAAATTATTACCATCTTTAATAAAGTATTTTAAAAATCTCTCCAAGTAGAAATAAAAAATGTATATTTTGGATACATTTGTTCATCGAAATGTGTCATAATGATACATATATTCAACAATTTGTTTTATATCCAAATTAGAAAATTAAATTGCATAATGCATTTTTAAATATCTCGTGATGGACAAATATCAAATAAAATACATTCTTTATGATTTGGCTTTTTTGCCTGGCATATTTTTCTTCCATGAAAGATTAAAAGGTGTGAAAGATTCCCCCATTCCTTTTGAGGGGTTATCTCCATTAAATCTTTTTCTATTTTCACAGGGTCTTCATTTTTTGTCAGTCCGAGTCTTTGAGCAAGCCTCTTGACATGGGTATCTACAGCAATCCCCTCATTAATTCCATACGCATTCGAAAGAATAATATTAGCAGTTTTTCGAGCAACTCCTGGCAATTTCAAAAGTTCGTCCATTGATTTAGGAACCACCCCATTGAATTTTTCTATTATCATTTTTGCAGCAGCCTGAATATTTTTTGCTTTGTTCTTATAAAAGTTAATTGAGCGCACATCCTCTTGAAATTCTTTGAGTGAAACATCAGCATAGTCTTTTACTGATCTATATTTTTTAAAGAGCTTATCTGTTACCTTATTAACTAAGACATCAGTCGCCTGCGCAGAAAGAACTGTCGCAACAAGAAGCTCGAAGGGAGAGGAAAAGTTAAGGGCTGTTTTAGGCTGAGGATATTCTTTCTTTAAACGCCTTAAGATTTCTAAAATCTTCTCTCTATTCTCCATTGCCCTTAATAAAATATTCCATCAATCTATATCCTTCGTCAAATACCATTACGTCACTTTTTTCTACAATCGATTCATCAAATGAGATCTTTTCATTTCTTCTACGAACTCGACTATCATAGATAACAAAAGGAACGCTCTCTTCCGTATGTGTCCTTACTGTGATAGGCGTAGCGTGGTCAGGTAAAACAAGTATTTTATAATCTTTAAAACGAACAATATCTTTTAAAATAGTACCTATAACAAGATTGTCAATATTTTCAATTGCTTTTATTTTATCAGAATAGTTACCTGCATGACCTGCCTCGTCCGGCGCTTCTACATGAATATATGAGATATCAACTTCCTCAAGGGCTTCAATCGCAGCCTCTGCCTTTCCTTTATAGTTTGTATCAAGATAACCTGTAATACCAGGAACTTTTAATATCTTAAATCCTGCGCTTATCCCGATACCTTTCATGAGGTCGACTGCCGACACAAGAGCACCTCGAATGCCATATTTCTCTTCAAAGGTTGGAATACTCATCTTCTTTCCCTGCCCCCACAACCATATGGAATTAGCTGGCCTATCACCTCTTTTAATGCGATCTTTATTAATAGGATTACGCTCAAGAATACTTATTGATTTCAACATCAAATTCCTTAACACTTCTTCACCTTCACCTACGGGAAGATAATCCGTAATCTCTTTACCTGTTATGTCATGCGGAGGTGTACATTCAAGCCGGGTCGATCCACGTGACCAGACCATAATATGTCTATAACTGACTCCCGGGTAAAAAGTAATAGTCTCTGTACCGAGATGATGATTTATCTCCTTAATCAGTACCTTCGCCTCTTCTGTCGAAATATGACCACTGCTATAATCCTCCATAATTGCTTTGGTCCTGTTTTTATTGAATCTAAGCGTTACAAGATTACACCTATACGCCACGTCTTCATCCTTTAATTCGATCCCCATACTTACAGCCTCGAGTGGTGCCCTTCCTGTATAAAACTTTTTAGGATCGTATCCCATTATGTTAAGATTGGCTATATCAGAACCAGGATGTAAACCTGTCGGTATGGTTTTCACTTTACCCACAATCCCTTCTTTTGCAAGTCTGTCCATATTAGGCGTAGAGGCAATTTGGAGGGGAGTTTTCTGGCCAAGTTCTTTTATTGGCCTATCAGCCATTCCATCGCCTATGACTACAACGTACTTCACGGTTTTTTGCCTTTTCATAATATTTTCTCTAAAATCTTTTCCACAGCCTGTATATTCGCTTCCACTTTTAAAGGCTCTTTAGATACCTTAAAGACTGTATCTGGATCTTTAAGACCACTACCTGTTAACGTGCATACAACCGTAGCATGAGGTTTAAAATAATTCTGTTTATATAGCTTTAATACACCTGCGAGGGATGCTGCCGAGGCAGGCTCACAGAATATACCCTCTAAAGAAGCTATGAGCTTATAAGAATTTAGAATCTCTTCGTCGGTCACCGCTTCTATCCTTCCACCTGACTCATCCCTTGCTGTAACGGCTCCTTTCCAACTGGCCGGATTACCTATTCTGATTGCAGTAGCTATGGTCTCAGGATTTTCTATGGGTTTACCGAAAACAATAGGAGCAGCACCTGCTGCCTGGAATCCAAGCATCACAGGTAGCGTTCTAATCTTTTTGATATTATAGTACTCCCTGTAACCTTTCCAGTAGGCAGTAATATTCCCTGCATTTCCAACTGGTAGGGCGTGGTATTCTGGTGCAAATCCCAGTTGGTCACATACCTCGAATGCTGCGGATTTCTGACCTTCGAGTCTAAAGGGGTTTATAGAATTTACGAGTGTGATCGGATATTTTTCTACAAGTGCTTTTACAATATCCAAAGCTTTATCAAAATTACCTTTTATCTGAAATACATGGGCACCATAAACTAAAGCCTGCACGAGCTTTCCTAAGGCAATTTTACCTTCGGGGATTAAAACAATAGCTTTAATAGCAGCCCTTGCCGCATAGGCTGCTGCTGAAGCTGAAGTATTACCAGTTGAAGCACAAATAACCGCCCTTACGCCATTTTCAATAGCTTTTGACAATGCAAGCGTCATCCCTCTGTCTTTAAAAGACCCTGTGGGATTAGCTCCGTCAAACTTGAAATATAGCTCTATATCTAAACCGAGTTTCTTTTTTAGATTATGACTTTTTATAAGAGGAGTATTACCTTCCCTCAAGCTAATTATAGGGGTACTTTCTGTAACTGGAAGGAATTCTCTGTATTCCTCAATTATACCCCTCCATTCAATCGAACTATTTCCTTCCCTTATTTTCATCACATTCTCCCGAAATTTAAAATTTCAAACATCAACCTTTAAGAGGTCTGCCAACAATTTATTTTTTTATGTGTATCGTTCGTTATACCTCAATCCAAATAATGCACACATTACTCAAAAAGAAATTTGTTTTAGGTATCCGTGTCCGTAAAAATTATATTTTTATGCGGACAATGCTCAGTAATTAACAGATAACGAATATGCTCCAAACTAAGGAATGGGAAAATAAATTTTTTCATAACATCTGCATTATTCGGGCTAATTGTTATTTCGTTATCCACACAAAAAATAACCTTTATAGTTACAGACAATTCATATTAAATTTATATTGATAAACATCTCTATGGACCCTTTAAAAAGATGGTAAACGAGTCCAAATCAGGTATCTGAAACAATCTTCATTTTGATTGTTCAAAGTTATTTAAATCACTTAGAATTTACTCTATTATATCTCCTTCTACTAACTCAACGATTATACCCTGATCTTTAAGCGACTGGATGCCTCTTGTAAGGTTTTCTTCTGTCCCCTCAAGTTCAAGAACCATCTCTCCAACGGTTTCCGTAACCCTTGCCCTTCTTATATTTGGCATTACATCATATTTTTTAGCCATTGTGAAGATAACTGGTTCTTTGATTAAATGTTGGGGAAATGTAAGCTTAACCCTCTGCTTCATTATTCCCTCCTTACCTTATCCTCCTGCAATCGCAGGAACAATCGATACCTCGTCACCATCTTTTACCTCAGTTTCTTCATTCTGTAAAAATCTTATATCTTCATCATTCACATAAATATTCACAAATCTCCTCACCTTTCCCCCTTCAGATATCCTCTCACCTATACCTGGATATTTACTATTTAAATAATTGATTAAAGACATAATTGTTCCTGGTATTCCTTCTACTTCCTCCTTACCATCAGTAAGTCTTTGTAACGGAGTTGGTATCCTGACCTTTACAGCCATTCCTATCACCCTCCTCTTTTTTTTATTTTATCCAATGCCTCTTCAAAAGAAGAAATATGTGGTTTTATAAAATACGGAGAAACAGTACTATGAACGAGTGCTTCCTGTGTTTTTAAACCATTACCAGTTACGCATATAACTGTACATTCATCCCTTCCTATTATGTCTCTATCTATCAGTTTTTTTGTAACTGCAACTGTAACCCCTCCTGCTGTTTCTGCAAAAATACCTTCTGTCCGAGCAAGAAGTTTGATACCCTCTATAATCTCTTCATCTGATACGTCTTCACCTGTTCCATTGGCCTCGGTAACTGCCTGTACTGCATAATAACCATCTGCAGGATTACCGATCGCAAGAGATTTAGCAATCGTATCAGGTTTTACGGGCCGTATAACATCTGTCCCCTGTTTTATAGCAGTGGTAATCGGAGAACATCCCGATGCCTGTGCTGCAAAAATTTTAGTATTAAGTTCTTTTATTAATCCTATTTCCTTTAATTCTTTAAAACTCTTCCATATTTTCGTAAGTAGTGAACCACTTGCACAGGGTATCACTACATTATCAGGAGCATACCATCCAAGTTGCTCCACAATCTCAAATCCATGGGTTTTTGAGCCTTCTGCATAAAAAGGCCTAATGTTAATATTTACAAATGCCCAATTATATTTATTTGCTATTTCACTACATAACCTGTTTACTTCATCGTAGTTACCATCAACTGCAATAAGATTCGGTTCGTATATTAGAGATGCTACGATTTTACTTGACTCAAGCGTTGCCGGAATAAATATAAAGCGGTTAAATCCAGCCTTCGCTCCGTGAGCAGATACGGAGTGAGCAAGGTTGCCTGTGGAAGCGCAGGCAACTGTATCAAATCCAAACTCACGTGCCTTGGTCAGTGCCACAGATACTACTCGATCTTTAAAAGATAACGTTGGATGAACTACTGTATCATCTTTTATATAAAGTTCCTTTACGCCTAATTCTTTTGCAAGATTATCAGCTCTTAGAAGAGGTGTATAGCCCGAATTCATACCAACAATTGGCTCTCCATCTATCGGAAGTAATTCTTTATATCTCCAAAGATTTTTTTTGCGTTTCTCAATTACTTTTTTTGTCAATACTTTCTTTATCTTTTTGTAATCATATATTACTTCAAGCGGACCAAAACAAAATTCACACACATATATAGGTAAAATCTCGTATTCCCTGCCACATTCTCTGCATTTTAAGCCTCTGACATATCCCATGCTAAGCTATCACCTCCTCGATCACATGAAAAATAATAAACATTTTAATTGAAAATACCAAATAAATTAAAGAGCAGGTTTGAAATTCCTTCTTTCGGCGGAATTCCAATGGATTACGAGTTTTCTGATATTATTTTAATTTGAACCTCTTTAACCTTACTCTCCTTTATTTCAAATGCTTTTACATCTAAATCTTCATTAACAAAACCCACTATTAGATAAAAAGCATCAGGATAAAAAGATAATTGTATATCCTTTAAAGAAGGATAAGCAGTTGAAGTTGGGTGGGAATGGTAAATAGCTGTCATCTCGAGACCCTGTTCTCTTATTTCTTTCATGACAATAAATTGTTCCCTTGAATCCATCAGATAACTAACACTGGATTTTTCGATGTTCTTCATTTTATAAATCTTTTTTACAACACCTTTTTGTCCAGCAAGAATACCACACGCCTCATATGGATAGCATTCCCTGCAATGTGAGAATATTTCAGATAGTATCTTGTTAGAAATTAAAAGTGCTGTCATTTAAAATAAACCTGCATGATGCAGGCATTATAAGATTAGTTTTTAATTATATTCTACTAATTCCGTGATAGTGGGATTTTCACTGCATATGGGACATTTGGCATTTTTGGGAATCTTAACCTTCCTGAAAGATGCGTTTAATGCATTGTAAATAAGAAGCTCTCCTTTAAGAATTGACCCTATTCCTAAAATAAATTTCAAAACCTCAGCCGCCTGAAGAGTGCCGATAACACCCGGGATAACACCAAGAAGACCCACTTCTGAAGGTGCAGGCATAGCCCCTGAAGGTGGTGGTTCCTCAAAAAGACATCTATAGCAAGGACCTTCACCAGGTATTATCACAGTGAGCTGACCTTCAAATTGAAAAATTGCTCCAGTTATAAGTGGCTTTTTTTTAATAACACATGCATCATTGACAAGAAATCTCGTGGCAAAATTATCACTACAGTCAACGACAATATCGTAATCCTCTATCAGGCCAAAAATATTATCTTTTTTTAATCGATCCTTAATGGCAACAATTTGAACGTCAGGATTAAGAGATTTAAAAGTATCTTTTGCTGATTCAACTTTAGGTTTACCGAGAGTTCTTACACTGTGTGCTATCTGTCTTTGTAAATTACTCAGATCAACATTATCATTATCTATTATTCCGATCTTCCCTACACCTGCCGCAGACAGATAATATCCCACGGGGGAGCCCAGACCACCTGCACCAACAACAAATACCCTGGCATTTAAAATTTTTGCCTGACCTTGCTCACCGACTTCAGGCAACATGATATGTCTCAAATACCGTAAGTACTGTTCTTGTGTGAACTTCATATATAATTGCTCCTTAATTTTCTTCTCTATCCTCAACCCTTATAAAAACCGTTTTATCCATAACAACAGGCAGACGATCTATTTCTTCTATAGCTATTCTTACATCCTTTTCTTTTGCCTCATGCGTAAGGACAACAAGTGGAACGGCTTCGCCTACTCTTCTTCCCTTCTGGATAACCGAAGCTATGCTAATATTATAATTGCCGAGTATACCTGATATTTTCGAAAGCACACCGGGTCTATCGAGTGCTGAAAATCTAAAATAATACATCGAGATGATGTCATCTATGCTTTTTATTCTTACATTACTGAAAGGCTTTACAATGACGGGTAACCTTTCTGTTAAATTTTTTCTTATGTTTCTTGCGATATTAACAATGTCGCTAACGACGGCACTGCCGGTTGGCATATCGCCTGCACCCCTACCATAATACAGAGTGGAACCTGTTGCATCACCATCAACGTATACTGCATTAAACGGACCATCTACCTTTGAAATGAGATATCTTTTGGGAATCATTGTCGGATGGACTCTCAGCTCAATCTCTCCGTCTTTCTCCTTTGCTATTGCAAGAAGTTTAACCTTATATCCAAGATCAGATGCAAAGATTATATCCTGAGGATCGATTTTTGAAATTCCTTCAACATATATATCCTTGAAGGGGAAAGGTAGTCCATATGCAAGATAAGCAAGGATTGAAAGCTTATGAGCAGAATCTATACCCTCTATGTCCAATGTTGGGTCTGCTTCCGCATAACCAAGTTTTTGGGCATCTTTTAAAGCAACTGAGAATTCAATATTTTCATCCGACATTTTTGTAAGAATATAATTAGATGTTCCATTTATTATCCCGTAAACCGCCTTTATTCTATTAGCTACAAGCCCCTCCCTTATTACTTTTATGATAGGAATGCCACCGGCAACTGATGCTTCAAACCCTATCTCAACGCCTGCATTCTGAGCAGCAGTAAATATTTCAAGTCCATGTGTTGCGAGAAGGGCCTTGTTTGCAGTTACAACGTGTTTTCCGTTATTTATTGCTCTCAAAAGAAAATCCTTTGCAGGGGTTATACCCCCAACAAGCTCTGCTACTATTTGTATGTCTGGGTCATCTATTACTTTATTAACATCTGAAGTCAACATACCTTCAGGTAGTCTTATACCCCTGTCTTTATGAATATCGCGTGTAGCAATTCTTTTTAGATTTATCTCAAAACCAAGTCTCTGGGTAAGTATATCTTTATTTTCGAGGAGTATTCTGGTTGTTCCCTTCCCCACTGTTCCAAAGCCTATTATACCGACGTTTATCATTTTTTTATTCCTTTATTTAATGCCCTTTTTATCCCTCTTATTGCCTGTTTAATCCTATGCTCATTTTCCACCAAAGCAAATCTTACATATTGATCACCGCCTTCTCCAAAACCAATTCCAGGAGATACGGCAACCTTTGCCTCTTTGATAAGAAATTTAGTAAACTCTAAAGAACCCATTTCTCTAAAGGGCTCTGGAATCTTAGCCCATACGAACATTGTTGCCTTCGGTGGCTCAACATTCCATCCTGCCCGCTGAAGTCCTTTTATAAGGACATTTCTCCTCATTTCATAAGTTTTTCTTATCTCTTCAACGCATTCCTGCGGACCTCTTAACGCTATGATGCTGGCAATCTGTATAGGCTGAAACATACCATAATCAAGGTAACTCTTTATTTTAGTTAGAGCTCCAACAACCTCCTGATTGCCAACACAAAAACCAACTCTCCAGCCAGCCATAGAGTAACTCTTCGTCATTGAGAAAAATTCAACCCCTATATCTTTAGCTCCCGGCACCTGTAACAAACTGGGAGCCTTATACCCATCAAAGACAAGATCTGCATAAGCCAGATCATGAATCACAATAATTTTATTTTCCTTAGCGAAATCTACAACTTTTTTAAAGAAATCGAGTCCCTCTACCACCTGTGTAGTTGGATTATGAGGAAAATTTATAATAAGCATCTTTGGTCGAGGCCATGATGACTTATAGGCCTTTTCCATCTCCTCAAAAAAGTCTATTCCTTCACCAATCGGAATGCTTCTAACCTCACCGCCTGCAATTATCACGCTATATGGATGTATTGGATACGCAGGGGTAGGGGTCATAACTACATCTCCCGGCCCGACCGTTGCAAGCACCAGATGTGATAGACCCTCCTTCGAGCCGATAGTTACAACAGCTTCAATTTCAGGGTCAAGTAGGACATCATAACGTCGTGCATACCACTCACATATTGCATTTCTTAGCTGAGTAATTCCCTTCGAAGCTGAATATCTATGATTTTTTGGATTACGCGCTGCTTCACAGAGCTTGTCGACAATGTGTTTGGGTGTAGCACCATCTGGATTCCCCATTCCGAGATCTATTATATCTTCGCCTCGATGTCTTGCCTCGATTTTGAGAGCATTAACGATACTGAACACATATGGGGGAAGTCTTTTAATCCTATTGAATTCGAACATAATCACTCCATTACCTTATAATACATCTCTTTACTATCTAATGAACTTCTTACCAATGGACCTGAAGCCACATATTTGAATCCCATTGATAAAGCCTCTTCTCGAATCACATCGAATACCTCAGGCTTTAAATAATCAACAACAGGCAATTCCGATTTAGAAGGCCTCAGATATTGCCCTATAGTTATAATATCACAACCAACGTTTATCAAATCTTCTAAGACTTTTACTACCTCTTCTATTTTTTCACCCAATCCCATCATAAGCCCTGATTTTGTATGACATTCAGGAAGATACTTTTTAGCAAATTCCAATATTTTTAAGGAACACTTATAATCTGCAAGGGGTCTTACTCGAGGATAAAGTCTTGGAACAACCTCAACGTTGTGACCGAAAACATCAGGATTAGCATCAAGAACCTTCTTGAGGCAACTAATGTCCCCCTGAAAATCAGGCGTAAGAACCTCCACTGTCGAATTATGTATTAAATTTTTAATTATTCTGATTGTATTTGCAAAGTGAAAAGCTCCCCCATCTGAAAGATCATCCCTTGTCACAGATGTAATCAAAATATATTCGAGCCCCATCTCTTTTGAAACCCTCGCGACCATTTCAGGCTCATAAATATTTACAGGTTCTGGCCTCGCAGTTTCAACACCACAGAAACCACAATTCCTTGTACATTTTGAGCCAAGAATCATGAAGGTTACCATTGGTTTAGAAAAGCAGTATCCAATATTAGGGCAACTTGCCTCTTCACACACTGTATGAACACCATAATTTCTTAAAATCTTCTTTATATTATGAAGTCCTCCATGACGAAATTTTGGTCTTATCCAATAAGGAAGTCTTGCACTGTTATCCCGTAATAACTCTGTTTTTTCGAACATAGTCATTAAAAATAAAAGAAAAAAACAACTTTGTCAAATCCTCCGACAGAGTCTTACCTTAGTTCATTTGTCAACATAAATAATGCAGATGTTGTGAAAAAATTTATCTTTCGATTCCTTAGTATACCGATATATTCATTATCCGTTAATCGTTATCCGTTGCCCCGTATAAAAACGGACACGGATAACGATCACATAAAACAAATTTCTCTTTTTTGAGCAATGTCTGCATTATTCGAGTTAGCCAGAACTTATCCCTCTCTTTTTTAAAATCAACTTCTCTACACTCGGGAAAAGTCCTATATCGGTATGGGGCAAAAATAAAGCTGAAAGATATTCATCCATAAACCTTCTTGATACAGATAATTCTATGTTTGTCATCTTCTGTGCTATCTCTTCCGCTTCCCTTCTCATTTTTTCTGATAAAAGACAAAGGTAAGCACCGGCAATAGAGGTATTACCAAGTAATATAAATTTTTCTTTAGGAAGATCGGGCAACATACCAATAATAATTGCTTTTTCAACATTAAGATAATTTCCAAATCCCCCGGCGATATAAATATTATCTATATCTTTAAATGTAAGACCTGTCTTCTTCAGTAAAAGAGAGACCCCTGCGTATATCGCTGCTTTAGCCCTCATGATATTTTCTATATCAACTTCTGTTAGAACTATATCTCTTTGTCCGTTACTGTAAAAGACAAATTCTGCACCTTCAAAGCCGACTCTTACCCTTTCTGTATTAGTTCTTTTAAGAAATTTACCCTTTTGGTCTATAACGCCTGCAAGTAATAGCTCTGTTATGGCATCTATCATACCTGAACCACATATACCAATGGGTTTCGTATCGCCAATAATCTTCAAATGTGGCTCCAATGTATAAGGGTCTAATGTTATCGATTCTATAGCCCCCTTTGTTGCCCTCATTCCATGTCTGATTCCACTACCTTCAAAACACGGTCCTGCTGAACACGCTGCAGTGATTAGCCATTCTTTATTTCCAATAACAATCTCGCCATTCGTACCTATATCCATAAAGATTGATATTTCATCCTTCCTATGTATTTTTGAAGCAAGAACGCCTGCAACAATATCACCTCCAACGTAACTGGCAACACATGGTACGGTATAAATAGGTGCATAGGGATTAATATTTATTTTTGCTGTCTTAGCATTCCATAAAGGAAACGAATTAAGTGTGGGCGTATATGGTTCTTCCCTTATATATGCAGGATTTAAACCCCAAAAGAGATGAGACATGGTAGTGTTGCCAGAAATCACAACTGACTCGATGTCATCCAATGAGATAGTATATCTATCTATGATTGGGTTTAATAGATTGTTAATATCATCAATTACTGCCTCCCTTAATTCTTCAAGACCGTCACGCTCTGTAGCATACACAATACGTGTTATAACATCATCTCCATACCTGATTTGCGAATTGTAAGTCGAACCAATATCTATAATATGACCGTTCTGGAGATCTACGAGATAAATGACGATTGTGGTAGTCCCGATATCAATCGCTATGCCGTAACTCTTTTTTTCTCCAATAGGTGTTATATTTACTGCTTCAAAGTCATTATTATATGCAAAAATTACCTTCCATCCTGCGTCTCTAATAGATTTAGCCAAATCTGCGATAAAATTATAGGGGAATCTCATGCCTTTTAATCCCTTTTCTTCAAGGGCTTTTTGTAACCGCTCAAGATCACTTATGTTATTATTCAAAGTTGGGGGATCTATTTCGAGCACAACCTTCCTCAAAAGTGGAGAAATATCCCCATTTAATGACTTAAATAAATCAAAAAGTTCATTTGCCTTAGATATCTCAATAATATCGCCTATGACTATCTTAGATTCTTTAGGTATGTCTATAATTAGATCTTCCTCAGGATATGTTTGACAGGCTAATGTTATACCGGAACATGTTTCATCGAGTTTTAATTTCCCCTTCGATACGATAGTGCATCTACCAGAAATAATTCTCACACGACATTTACCGCAAATACCTTTACCTCCGCATGAGGCAACGAGATAGATCCCATGCCTTCTTAACGTCTTGAGTAAATTTTCACCCTTTAAGGTCTCTATGATTTCTCCAGTGGGTAATCTAATAAACATTTTTTTCAGACATTATTCTATCATATTTATTAAACCCAAAATGTAATTAATCCCAACAACTACATTATTAAAAAGATACTGCATCTGCCAAATTTTTTATGAATAATATGGGTTACGTGACCGTTGTCCGTGTACGTTTTTAAATGGATAACGGATAGCGAATATTCGGTAGACTAAGGAATCGAAAGATAAATTTTTTCATAACATCTGCATTATTTTATAGCATTATTTGGTTAATGGAGAGGACCGGCGGAAAGAATTTTTTCAACTTCTTTCATTATAATCGAGGAAGAGATACCTCCGTGTATTTTTATTACTCCATTTATTAGGACGATAGGTGTATTTATTGCCCCCATCCTTAAAAGTTCTCTGATGTCATCAAATTCATCTTCGTCATCCATGAATAAGTCTATATATTCCACAAAAACTAATGAAGGATAAAAATAATTCATTTCCTGTGATAATTCCTCTGTCAATATTTTGTTTGTTCCAGCTATTTCTGTTGAATAGTCATCGAAAAATAAACTTTCCATCGGATTATCAAGTATTTGAATATGTATTCTCTGCAACATTTAAATCACCTATTTTTCTGAAGGTCTTACAATCATGTTATCTATAAGTCGTGTATTTCCGATCCGAATTGCGACCGCAAGTAGTACCTCTTCATGTCCTTTTATTTCTGAAATTTCGTCAAATGTCAAAGGATCGTATAGACCAGCATAATCAATTGCAGAAACCAAAGGTTCCGCTGTAAGTCTGTCAAGCATTAAGCTTTTAATATGCGTAACATCTACTGTATCAGATTTTATAAGCTCAGAGACCTCTGTAAGACATTTATAAATAACGGTTGCGGCTACTCTTTGATTGCTGTCGAGATAAGTATTTCTTGAGCTCATCGCAAGTCCATCCTTTTCTCTTACGGTTGGACAAATTATAATATCTATATCCATGTTAAGGTCTTTAACCATTTGTTTTATAATTACACTTTGCTGATAGTCTTTTTGGCCAAAATAAGCCCTTGTCGGCTTGACAATATTGAACAGCTTTGTTACAACGGTTGCTACACCTTTAAAATGTCCTGGTCTGAACGCTCCACATAGTTTCTCAGAAATATCTTTTACTTCTACATATGTTAAAAAACCTTTTGGATACATTGTTGAGACTTCAGGCATAAAAAGTATATCAACACCCTCTTTAATAAGTTTTTCTGTATCACCTTCAATATCTCGTGGGTACCTTTCAAAATCCTCTGAAGGTCCGAATTGAGTGGGGTTAACAAAAATACTAACAATAACTATATCATTTTCAGACCTTGCACGTCTAACAAGGCTTAGATGACCCTCATGTAGAGCGCCCATTGTTGGCACGAAGCCTATGGTTTTCCCCTGCTGTATATAACTACTGGATGTATCCTGTATTATTCTTGGAGTGCGAATGGTTTCCATTATTATAAAAGGATTATTTATAACCTATAAAAATGGAGATGGATTTGTCAAATAGAATATTTTAAGGTGTTACAGAAATATCATTTATGCGCTATTTGTAAAAATCGTTACTGAAAATGTTAAGCATATCACTTGTTTCTTTGATGGAAAAGTGATACATTAGTTTCGTCATTGCAAGAAGAGGGGAATCCAGAGATGATGAATGAAGAGATTTTATGTTTATATCCTTTGGAACAAACTGAATGAGACTTTATATACAGGCATTACATTTGATCTTATTAACCCTTGTAATTGGGAAATTTTACGGCTTATATGTTAAAATTTATGATTCATTATGAATGTAATATTCATCAAGACTAAGAATTAACAAAAATATATTTACTGAAATATCAAAGATTTAATAATCCCGAATTCTAAGTTAAAATAAATTTTTAAAGATTTTTAAAAGCTCATAACGTGAAGTCTTAACTCAATAAACTAAATATCACGAGGGGGTTTGTATGGCAAAGATTGAAGTAGAAAAGATACGCAATGTTGCTGTCATTGCTCATGGGGGTGCGGGCAAGACCTCATTGGTTGAGGCCATGCTGTTCGATACAGGATCAACAGATAGGCTCGGCAATGTTGAAGACGGAAATACAGTAACTGATTTCGAACCCGAGGAAATAGAAAGAAAGATTTCGATTAGCTCATCTATTGCTTTTTGTGATTGGAAGGGTTATAGAATTAACCTGATTGATACCCCGGGTTTTATTAATTTTCTTGAGGATACCAGGGGATGTTTAAGAGCTGTTGACGGAGCAATTGTCATCGTAAGCGCAATTTCAGGTGTAAAAGCTGAAACGCAAAAAATTTGGAAATATGCATCTGATTTTGAGTTGCCGAGAATTGTATTTATAAACAAGATGGATAAAGAAGCTGCAAATTTTGTTAGGGCATTGGGTGAGATCGAAAAAGCCTTTGAAGTAGATGCCTTAGCACTTCAATTGCCTATAGGGTCTGGTGATAGATTCGAAGGCATTGTAAATCTCATAAATATGAAAGCCTATAAATTTGTTAATGGTAAAGAAGAAGAGATTGATATACCGTCTGAAATGAACAAAGACGTTGAAGAGTTCAGAAAAATACTCGTTGAGAAGATTGCTGAAGCTGATGATATCCTTCTCGAAAAATATCTGGAAGGAGGTTCACTTAGTGAAGAGGAAATAGTTAAAGGCGTTAAGGAAGGGTCGTTAACAAAAAGATTTATTCCTGTTACTTGTGGTTCAGGCTTGAAAAACTTAGGTATATCGACCTTGCTTGATGCATTAATTCTTTGTCTACCTTCTCCGTCGGAGATGGCAAGGATAACTCCTATAAAAGGGAAAAACCCGAAGGACGGTTCAGAAATCGCAAGAAGACCAACTGATAAAGATCCATTCTCTGCTTATGTTTTTAAAACCATTGCAGATCCTTATGCGGGCAGATTATCTATATTCAGGGTTTATTCAGGTGTAATAAATGCTGATTCGAGTGTTCTTAACACGACAACAGGAGCAAAAGAAAGAATAGGCCAAGTTTTTTATATTATGGGCAAAAAACAGATACCGGCTCAAAAATTAGGCCCGGGAGAAATAGGCGTTGTTTCTAAGCTCAAAGAGACATTTACAGGAGATACCTTATCTGATGAATCTAATCCGATCGTTTTTGAGAGGGTAAAATTTGCTGATCCTATTATTTCCTACGCTATTGAACCAAAAAGCAAAGGTGATGAAGAGAAGGTCAGTTTAAGTCTTAGCAAAATATTAGAAGAGGATCCAACTCTGAGGTTTCACAGAGATGAAGAAACAAAAGAGATGCTACTTTCGGGAATGGGACAGGTTCACCTTGAAGTTACCCTTGAAAGATTGAAAAGAAAGTTTGGGGTTGAGGTGTTAATGAAGACGCCAAAGGTCCCTTATAGAGAGACGATTAAAGTTTCTGCAAAAGCACAGGGAAAATATAAAAAACAATCAGGTGGACGAGGTCAATATGGTGATTGCCATATTGAAATAGAACCACTTCCACGTGGTGGTGGTTACGAATTTGTTGATAAGATTGTTGGTGGAGCAATACCAAGACAGTATATTCCTGCTGTAGAGAAAGGTATTATCGAGACCATGCAGGAAGGGGTAATAGCAGGGTACCCAATTGTTGATCTAAAGGTTACACTTTTTGATGGTTCATATCATAGTGTTGATTCTTCTGAGATGGCCTTCAAAATAGCTGCGTCAATGGCTTTAAAAAAGGCTGTTCAGGAAGCAAAGCCGATCTTATTGGAGCCTATAATGAAGGTTGAGGTAATAACCCCTGATGAAACGCTGGGTGCGGTTATAGGAGATTTAAACTCGAAAAGGGGTAGAGTTCAAGGGGTCGAGCCGCAAGCCGGTGGCAATCAAAAAATCACAGCCCTTGTCCCCATGTCAGAAATGCTCACATATGCAAATCAATTACATAGTCTTACCTCAGGAAGAGGACTTTATTCAATGGAATTTTCACATTATGAGGAGGTACCCAGTCATTTAGCGCAGAAAATAATAGCTGAACGCGAGGCACAGAAAAAAGAGAAATCAGAATAACAGGAGTACTTAAACAACATAATGCCTAAAGATTATAAAGATACACTTAATCTTCCGAGAACGGATTTCCCAATGAAGGCTAACCTTCTACAAAAGGAGCCAGAAATCCTGAGATTCTGGGACGAAAACAATATTTACAAAAGACTTGTTGAAAAAAGCAGGAAAAACAAACACTATATTCTTCATGATGGTCCACCATATGCTAACGGGCACATACATATTGGCCACGCATTAAACAAAATTCTTAAGGATATAATTATTAAGTATAAAATAATGAAAGGTTATTACTCCCCATTTGTCCCTGGATGGGACTGTCATGGTCTGCCGATAGAACTTCAGGTAGATAAAAATTTAGGAAAGAAAAAAGATGAACTTGATGTTCTTGAAAAGAGGAAACTCTGCAAAGAATATGCCGAAAAATTTGTAACTATCCAGAAGGAAGAATTTAAAAGACTTGGAGTTTTTGGAGACTGGGAAGAACCTTATTTGACAATGCATAATAAATACGAAGCAATTATTGTAAGGGAATTTTTTAATTTTGTAAAAAATGGTGATGTATATAAAGGTAAGAAACCTGTTCATTGGTGTCCCTCTTGCGTTACAGCGCTTGCTGAGGCAGAAGTAGAATACAGTGAAAAGGAATCACCCTCCATATTTGTAAAATTTGAAATTGATGATAAAGATATTAAGAAATTTTTTCCTGAATTAGTGGGTCGTAAGTTATTTGTAGTGATCTGGACCACTACACCCTGGACACTTCCGGCGAATCTCGCTATAGCATTTCATCCTGATTTTATTTATGTAGCTGTTGAATACAATAAGGAGATTTATATCGTTGCAGAAGGTAGGCTCGTCGCATTAAAGGAAAAAATAGGTATAGACGGAAAGGTAGTTGCCAAGAGGTCAGGAAAAGATTTCGAAGGTTTGAATACCTTGCATCCTTTTTTAAATAAAAGATCAAAAGCTGTTCTTGCAGATTTTGTGTCTCTCGAAGATGGAACAGGCATTGTTCATATTGCACCGGGACACGGTGAAGATGACTACGAGATTGGACTAAAATATGGGCTTGATATTTATGCACCTGTGGATAAATACGGGAAATTTGAATTTTTAGATAGCGAGATCGCGCCTCTTTTACAGAATGAGTTTGTTTTTAGTGCAAATAGAAAGATAATAGAAATTCTTAGAGAGAAGAATCTCTTGCTTGCAGAAGAAAAGATTGTTCATTCATATCCGCATTGCTGGCGATGTAAAAAACCAGTGATTTTTAGAGCAACAGAACAATGGTTTATCTCCATGGATAAAAATGGCTTAAGAGAAAAAAGTTTAACCGAGATAGATAAGATTAATTGGATTCCGAGATGGGGTAGAGACAGAATATACGGGATGATTGCAAACAGACCTGACTGGTGTATATCCCGACAAAGGGCGTGGGGGGTTCCGATCATGCTTCTTAAATGTGCGGGTTGTGATGAATTTGTAACTGATCCTGAAGTCCTGTCAGGTATTATAAAGTCTGTTGAAGAATTTAGTTCTGATATATGGTTTATAAAAGAATCCACTCACTTTATTCCAGAAGGTTATAAATGTGAAAAGTGTGGCAGCACCTCCTTCCAGAAAGAAATAGATATACTCGATGTCTGGTTTGATTCAGGTGTAAGTCATGCAGCAGTATTGGAAGAGGATGTAAGACTTTCCTCGCCTGCTGATCTGTATCTTGAAGGGAGTGATCAACATAGAGGGTGGTTCCAGAGTTCTTTGTTAACATCGGTAGGAACAAGAGGAAGGTCACCTTATAAAGCAGTTCTTACCCATGGTTTTGTTGTTGATGGTCAGGGTAAAAAGATGTCTAAGTCACTCGGGAATGTCATATCACCACAGGAGATTATAAAAAGCAGTGGGGCTGAAATTTTGAGACTTTGGGTATCAGCAGAAGATTACAGGGAAGATGTCAGGATTTCGAAGGAAATTATCGAGAGACTTACAGAGGCATACAGAAAGATTAGAAATACATGTAGATTTTTAATAGGTAATATTTATGATTTTGACGGTAAAGATTATAGCAAACATCTTCTCGAAATAGACAGATGGGCTATGAGTAGACTTCAGACTTTTACCAAAAAAGTTTTACATGCATATGAAAGGTTCGATTTCCATGAGGTCTTCCATAACATTTACAAATTTTGTGTGGTTGATATGAGTTCTTTCTATCTTGACATATTAAAAGACCGTCTTTATACGTTTAAAGCCGACTCTCCTGAGAGAAAGGCGTCACAGTGGGTTTTGTACAATATACTTTTGACAATGACACGATTAATGGCACCTATAGTTTCCTTTACTGCAGAGGAGATATGGCAGAATCTCAGACAAAAGGCAAAGAGTGTAGGGCAGAAATCGGAAGATTTGGAGGAATCTGTGTTTCTCGCATCATTTCCGGAAGTCCAGGAAGAATATCGCGATCTGGAACTCGAAAGCAGGTGGGATAAACTTTTTGTATTGAGAGACGAGGTAAATAAGGCTCTCGAGATGAAAAGAGCAGAGAAATTTATTGGAAATTCACTCGAGGCAAAAATAATAATACGTCCACCTGAAGAATATAAAGATTTAATAGAACAGTATAGAGATTTTTTACCAACCTTTTTCATAGTTTCAGCAGTAGAAATTTCACAGAATAGTATTGAAAATTCTTACCAGGGTTCTGAATTAAAAGGTCTGGAGATTAAAGTAGAACGTGCACCTGGTGAAAAATGTCAGAGATGTTGGAACTGGAGTGAAAGTGTTGGGATGTTCAGCAATGCTTCTGACATTTGCGAAAGATGTTACAGGGTTCTCTTTGAAATATGAAAAGATTATTAAATGTATTACCAGTATTACCAATTATTATTTTCATTATTTTGTTAGACCAGCTGACAAAATATTTAGTAATAAAGAATATAAATCCGTCTGACTCCATAGAAATTTTACCTTTCCTTCACTTAGTGAATGTGAGGAATACAGGTGCTGCATTTGGGATATTTAGAAATCTAAACACCAATTTCTTCATTATTATTTCGATTGTAGCGATTATTTTCGTAACTTACCTTATAGTCAAGAATACATATAATAGAGTAGGGCTTTCTTTTTTATTGGGAGGATCGATTGGTAACATTATTGATAGATTTCGGTATGGAGAGGTTGTTGATTTTATAGATTTTTCAATAGGAGATTTCCACTGGCCTGCATTTAATGTTGCTGATTCTTCTCTTACCATAGGAATAGGGATCATTCTTCTAACAACTTTCCTTAAAAAAAGATGATATGCACCCAATTCTATTTAAAATAGGACCAATCACAATATATACGTATGGCTTTCTCGTTGCTGCAGGTTTTCTTCTTGGACTAACGCTTGCAATAAGACAAGCAAAAAAAGAAGGCATTCCACATAATAAAGTAGTTGATCTCGGTTTTTATTTACTTATTTCTGCACTTATTGGTTCAAGGCTTTTTTTTATTTTTATAAATTACGAATATTATCTTGAAAATCCATTAAGTATTTTAAAAATATGGGAAGGGGGACTTGTTTTTTACGGTGGCTTAATGTTTGCTGTACCGACAGCTATATGGCATATAAAAAAAAATAAGCTTAATATTTGGCTGACAGGAGACATTTTTGCCCCTTCTATTGCTATAGGACATGCCATTGGTAGGCTTGGATGTTTTTTTGCGGGATGCTGTTATGGCAGAAGTGCTGAAAACTTGCCATGGGCGGTTATTTTTACAGATCCTGCCTCGTTAGCACCTATTAATGTTAAACTTCACCCAACTCAACTATATGAATCAGCAGGTGAATTTATAAATTTTTTATTGCTTGTTATTTTGAGAAGGTATAAAACATTTAATGGGCAACTTTTCATATCCTATCTGGTCTTTTATTCTTTTCTTCGTTTCATTGTTGAATTTTTTAGAGGTGATGTGCAAAGAGGATTGATTATTTATAATATTTCCATTTCACAGGGTATCAGTATATTGATGTTCTTTATTGGAATTGTCGGATTTTTTATTTTAAGGAAAAAAGAACGGATTTATTAAGACCTCAAAGCCCTTAATCTGCTTGGATGCTTTAGTTTCTTTAATGCCTTAAATTCTATCTGTCTCACCCTTTCACGTGTAATAGAAAGACGTTCCCCTATTTCCTCAAGTGTATGATCTCTATCCTCATCGATGCCGAATCTCATTTTAATGATCTTTTGTTCTCGTGGTGTAAGGGTCTCAAGAACCTTTAATATCTGCTCACGCATACTATGCATCTCTGTTTTATGATATGGCGATAGATCATCTTTGTCACTAATAAAGTCTTCCAGTTTTGTGTCATCATCTCCGACATAGGATTGGAGAGCTATCGGGTCTTGAATTGCCCTAATAATTTGTTCTACCCTGCTCAGAGGGACATTAAGTTTTTTGGCTATTTCCTCATTCCGCGGCTCTCTTCCCAATTCCTGAGCCAATTGTTTTGATGTCCTGATAACTCTATTGTAAAAATCCATCATATGGACGGGTATCCTTATAGTTTTTGCCTGATCCATCAGTGCTCGTGTTATTGACTGTTTAATCCACCACGTTGCATATGTACTGAATTTAAACCCCTTTTCATATTTGAATTTATCAGCTGCTCTCATGAGTCCAATATTTCCTTCCTGTATAAGGTCTAATAAAGGAAGACCTCTGCCGATATATTTTTTTGCTATACTTATGACGAGCCTTAAATTGCGAGTTATAAGCTCATTTCGAGCTTCTGTAACTATCGAACGTGCATTAGAGATTTTTTCCCATTTTTCCCTGAATTCTTTCATTGGAAGTCCTATTTCTGATTCGATTAATTTATATTTTTCGCGTATATTCTTTATAGTTTTTCCAAAGTCGCTATCTTCACTCACATTGTTCATGGTTTTCATACTTTGCATCAGACCATCCAGCGCATCCAGACACATATTGATTAATTTTTCTTCCTCGTCCTCCTCTTCTCCGTTCACGTTATATTGAATTTTTATCTTTTTGAATAAAGGTAAGGATGAAACTACTTCTTTTATTATTTTTTTGGCTTTTGCCAGTTTCTTTGCCAGTTCCTTTTCCTCTGTCCTGCTTAGAACAGGAATATCTCCCATCGAATGGAAATATGCTTGAACAAAATCTTCTGTCTGAAAATATTCTTCTTTTTCAACATCATCATTTATCTCTTCTTCGTCTAAATGGGCATGGTTGGGAGCTATTTCAATACCTTTACTTTGCAAGATGTCCAGCAAGTCGTTTATTTCATCGGGCAACAGAAATTCAGAAGAATATATGCAATTTAACTCTTCCTCTGTAATCCTTCCACGTTTTTTACCTGTATTTATAATTTCTTCGAAAAAATCCCATTCTCTCATGACGACCAGAGGCTCTCCCTTTTTATCTTTTATCAAATCATAAGCACATCCTGTGCCAGGATACTTTTTTGAATAACTTATTGATATTAAAAGTAAAATTAAATATTGAAGGGATATAATTGCAGAGTTTTGACAAAAATTGGCATATCTGATTTTATTTTTAAACCAAAAAAATTGAAAAGACTCCGAGAATGAACGACAATACTTCATCTGTCATATACTTATGAATTTATGAGTAAATATGAATAAAGGGGGACAGGTTTAAAGTGGTAAAAATGCCTTTGGGTTTAGATCAAGTCCGGCAATATTGCCAGCACATAAATGATGATACCCTGCAGCTGCAATCATCGCTGCATTATCCGTGCACAAATGAGCAGAAGGTATAAATATTTCGATATCCTTTTCAGCAGATAACTCTTTTATCCTTTTTTTGAGCTCACTGTTAGCTGCAACACCTCCTGAAATAACCACCCTTTTTATTCGTTCTTTCCTTACTGCCCATTCAGTTTTTTTGACTATAACATCCAAAATAGCAGCTTGAAACGATGCCGCTATATCTTCAAGTGAAATGTAAGATTTGATATCAGTCTTTTGACATTGATTATTCTTCTGGCTACCGGGTTCTATCGATAACGAGTTACTGAAGTCTATTGAATCTCTTTTTGATTTTAGGAAGTTCAAAACTGCAGTTTTGATTCCACTAAAACTGAAGTCTAAAGATTCTGGGAGATAAGCCCTTGGAAAATTTATGGCCTTGGGGTTACCTCGTTGAGCGAGCTTGTCTATTAGAGGCCCGCCAGGATATCCCAGACCGAGCAATTTTGCGACCTTATCATATGCCTCTCCTGCTGCATCGTCTCTTGTCCTGCCAATTTCTGTATAATTCCCGAATCTTTCGACTCTGTAGATACAGCTATGACCACCTGAAACAATAACCGCAATAAAGGGAAAAGAAAATGTGGGTCTTTCGAGAAACAATGAAAAGATATGTCCTTCAAGATGATTAACTGCTACTAAAGGAATTTTTTTGGAATAACATATTGCCTTTGCAAAGGAACACCCGACAAGAAGAGAACCAATCAACCCTGGTCCGTGACATACAGCAATGCCCGAAAGTTGTTCGAGTTTAACACCTGCTACTATTAAGGCTTCATCAATTACTGGCCATATCATTTCAATATGTCGACGGGAGGCAAGCTCCGGAACAATTCCTCCATATTTTTTATGTATTTCATTCTGACTGGATATAATATTCGAAAGAGTCTTAATCCCGTCTTCAACAACAGAAGCTGATGTGTCATCACATGATGTGTCTATGCCGAGTATAAGCATTTAAAAATTCTATAACATTTTGATTCTAAATGCTAAGATCGGTAATTCGACCTTAAAAGATTAAAACGAGATTTTATGGATTGTATTCAAAAATACTTACACCTTTGGGTATAGAGAATTCAAATAAAGAGTCCTTAAGACCAGAATTAATCCTTATATCTCTTAAAATTATTTCTATTCTGTTTGAAAAAGAATCATAAATAACGAATGAACTTATAGGGAAGGCGGATTCATTACACGTGACCTCAATAGAAACGATATTGCCTGTAGGTTTTTTTGGCCTCAGAATTAGCTTATCATTTTTTTCAGATGTAAAAAATTCTTTCTCTATATTTCCGAATCCACTTAAAAGGGCAATAGGAGCCTGTCCATAGATTGCCCTATTAAATTCACCTTTAAATGCTTGTTTTTCATTTTTTTGATATATGATTATCTCACCATTATTAACAAAGATTTCTTGGGGGGGGTCCTTATAGCTCCATTTTAATTTCATAGGCATTTTTATAAAAAATTGTCCGTTAAAAGTATCTATTCGATTTAAATCTCTAACGAAACTCTTTTGAATAAAAGAGCCACTTATATCAGAGATGCTTTCGTAAGTTTTTTGTATCTTTAAGACTTTATCTTCAGCGAATAAATTAATAGGGAAAGCAAAAATAATGAAAATAGGTAATATTAAAATATAGAATTTTTTTTTGATTAACCTTAAAACCATTATATTCGACATGATAAATAAAGAATACCATAGGAGGATTTTTATTGCCAACATTGATTAACCGAACTAACGCATATATTATTCGAAAGAAATAAGTAGTCCCTCTCCGTTGTCTATGACGTAAAAATTATGTTATACGGATAACGGATATTATAACATTACGGTATCAAAAGTATATTTTTTGGATCATCTCCAAAAAAGTTGGTAAGATCATGAGGATTCGAGGGGTCAAGGGGTCAGGGATTCGAGGGAAATGCTTAAGAATTACAAAGACTTAAAAGATTGGTAAAGTCTTATCAACTATGTTTAGATATTTACAAATTAACAAAAGGGAAATAAGCACCTGAATCCTTGAATCCTTGAATCCTTGAATCCTTTTTAGCAACTAAATTGGAGAAGAACCATATTTATTATAATATTTGCATAATTCTGAATGCATTTAGAGGTCGTTTGGACAATTCGCAATCTTTATATGAGACAAAAATGGAGACTGATAGATTCAGGTCCTTGCAGCGCAGCCTATAATATGGCAATTGATGAAGCTATAGCATATTCAGTAGAAAAAGAAATGGTGCCACCAACTTTAAGACTATATGAATGGAATTCTTTAGCTGTGACTATAGGGTATTTTCAGAGGATAAGTGATATTGATATAGAATATTGTAAAAAAAATGACATTCCTGTTATAAGAAGACCTACAGGGGGACGGGCTATTCTACACGGAGACGACATTACTTATAGCTTTTCTACAAAGACAAAAACAGATTTTTTTTCAAATGATTTATTTGAAAGCTATAAAAAGATAAGCGAAGCCTTAATCTTGGCCCTATCAAAAATTAATCTCTCAGCAGAGTTAATACTTAAAAGGGAAAAAAAGTATTTTATGTCATATTCGCAAGAGCAAAGAAGTCCTTTATGTTTCAATTCTGCTTCGTTTGGTGAGATTACAGTGAATAATAAAAAAATTATAGGCTCTGCGCAGAAGAGATGGGTTGATTGTCTGCTTCAGCAGGGCACAATACCAATATTTATCAATAAAGGAGAGATAATCAGGATTTTCAAACTCGGACAAGACTCTATAGAAAACTCTTTAATTGGCTTGAAGGATCTGTTGGAGGAGATAGATGTCTTTGCAGTAAAAGAGAATATATGGAAGTCTTTTGAGGAGAAATTTGAGATTGAAATGGTCGTCTCGTCGCTTACAGAAGAAGAACTACAACTTGCAAAAGAGATTGAGGTTCGAAAATATCAAACAGATAAATGGAATTTTAAACGCTGAAATGACCTGAGCCAGTTTTGATTTGTACTTTCACACGATCGGTTAGCCGGGATTTCGTAAAGTCGCCCAATGAAATCCTCCGCCTAAAAATATTTCGTCATGCAAAAGGTGATGCTTACGCCTGCACCATTTGGGTTCAGATAAAGTAGTGTTATAATTTAAAAAGATGTATATATACTTAAACGGAAAAATAGTGTCCTCTAAACAGGCGTCGGTCTCTGTCTTTGATCATGGTTTCCTCTACGGTGATGGAATTTATGAGACGATGCGAGTTTATGATGGTGTTATCTTTAAATTGGACGAACATATCAAAAGGCTTTATAGATCTGCTTCACTCATTAGGCTTAAGATACCGCACGGAACAGACTTTTTAAAGATTTCCCTTTATGAAACATTAATAGCAAACAATCTTAAAAATGCATATTTGCGATTGACTATTTCCAGGGGGCGAGGAGAATTAGGAATCGATCCAGAGTTGTGTGAAAAACCAACCGTTGTAATAATAGCAAAAAAATTTAGCGAATACCCCCAGACATTATATCAGAATGGAGTAAAGATAATTATTTGCAACACAAAAAGAAATTTAAGAGAAGCGATAAATCCACAGATAAAATCACTGAATTTTCTGAATAATATACTCGCAAAGATTGAGGCGAAACAGCGGGGTGCTTATGAAGCTATAATGCTAAATACAAAAAATGAGTTAACCGAAGGTACAATCAGCAATGTTTTTTTCTATAAAAATGGTGCACTTTGCACCCCTTCTGTGGAATGCGGAATTCTTGATGGCATAACACGTAAAACAATTATAGATATCGCGAGGCGGAACAATATGAAAGTTAAAGAGGGAAGTTTTACGAAGGAAGACATTTACTCATCTCAAGAGGTTTTTATTACTAATACCACCCTTGAGATAATGCCTGTATCGAGGATTGATAAATACAGATACAGGGTAGGTGAAATATCCAGATTCCTTCATAATTTGTACAGGCAGGAAGTAAGTGCCTATGTGTCACATATTAAGGCAAAGGGGGATTTGATATTTTGATATAATGAAAAAAAATATTTAGTCTCTTTCCCCGTATAATTTAACCCAAATAATGCATTTTTCGGCTTAATTTCCAGATTAACCCTGAAATGTATTTATTCGGGTTAATAAGCCATAACTCTTTTGAAGATGCCGTATTTTCGAATAGGTCTATAGATGTCTTTCTATACGCTCTTTTGCCTCCACGAGTTTATACTCAAATTTTTGGGGTTTACGGCCAAAACATGTTCCAAGACTCTCGAAGATAGAAACTTCTGCGAGGTCTACTTCTCTCCTTTTTATAACCTGCTCTGTTGGCTGGTAATATATAGTATGACCATCTACATTGACAATCGTATTCCCGAATTTACCTTCCTTAAGGAGAAAGACTGCCGCTGCACCTGCTTTATATCCGAAATTGACATCAAAGGCTGAAGAATGTCCAGACCTTACAAGGTGTCCAGGAACTACTTCTCTAACCTCGGGTATCTCGTAAACACCCGGAGCAAACATCCCTGTCCTCTTCATGAAATCTTTTACCTCGGGGTCGTTCTTCAGTCTTTTTTCAAGTTGTTGTCTTACATATTTTCCTGCACCAGCAAGTTTTCTATGACCAAAGGCATCGACAGGGGCGGTCTCATCATATAGCAGTTCTCCCGTGGCTGTCTTTATCCCTTCTGCTACTACAATTATATATGTGCCTGCTTTCACATCGCTCCTTTCGATCCTTGCAAAGAAGGTAGTTTTCATATGTTCATAGACAATATCAAAATCTACAGGTATTTCCGGGATGAGAATACAATCAGCTTCAGCACCGATTCCACCCCGCAATGCAGTATGACCTACGTATCTTCCAAATACTTCAATCACAAGTATACGATTGTGACTCATCCCCGTTGTCTTAAGATCCCTTGTAAAAACAGCTATTCTATTGACAGCCGAGTCACCGCCAACGCTATACGACTGAAGATCAAGATCCATTGTTTTGGGGACATGAACACAGGGAATTCCCTGTGAAATAAGATCAACTACCACACTGCCTGTATCATCTCCGCCACTTATAACGAGTGCATCTATACCAAATTTTTTTAGACCCTCCTTGATACGCTCATATTTATTCGGATCGTCTATCTTACTGATCCTAACCCTTGAATGTCCTGCTTCTGACCCGGCTAATGATGCTTCAATTTTGCTTACGCGTTCTGCATTGAGAAAAACAACTTTATCAAGGTCGACAAGATTATATAAACCTGCATAACCATGTGGGATGACAACCGATTCAATTCCTGAGTAAAATGCTTCTCTTGAGACACCTTTGATTACTGCATTAAGTCCTCCGCAATCCCCTCCGCTTGTTATTACGCCAATTCTTTTGATATCAGGCATGATTTTAACCTCCTTTATAGAAGTTTATTAATAATAAGTCATAATCTTCATTATAAGATTTTTTATCTATGTGGTAAATCCTTAAAACCAGAAAAATGTAGCTTAGAATTATACAGACATTACTCAAAGAATTATGTCTACCAACTCTTATAATCATATAATCATATTCGGCCAAAAAGTATTTTAATTACATTTTCTGCTAAAGTCGCAGGAGTCCAACAAAAACTTATTTTGAACAAGTTTGATTGGAAGTATAAACAATTTCATGATATATAAGTCTCGACAAATGATCCTTCGCTTAATAAACAAAATTGCTCAAGGGCATCCCTCCGGCCCAAAAATATTTCATCACGGGAAAATTGATGCTACAGTTTGAGTCAAATTATAGATAAAAAATAGCATCGTATGTTAAATTTTATAATATCTTAATTAAGTAATGGAGTACTCATGGAAAATTTCAGGTATAAGGAATATTCGTCAGAAGAAGACAAAATTTACAATGCAGCACTCCCCTTGATACTGGAAGGGGTAAAAAGTGGATTAAGTTTTGATGATGCCTGTGATAGGGTAGAAGTCGAAAATAAAGAACTAAAGGAGTTTATAATAGATGATGCCCTAAAAATCATAATCGTGGAATTGCATTATGTACAGAAATATTCCTTTCAAGAGATTGCTGGTTTACTTAAGATTTCGACGGCAATCATTGATAAGGCAAATGAGGAAATGATGGAAGATATTGGAAATTCGGAAATCGATGTATATAAACTGCGAAATCCGGATGACCTGATAGGTAATGCATAGGAGGCGAAATGGCAGAACAAACAAAGAAGGTAAGACTTTATGCATTAAGTACCTGTCCAACATGTAAAAGGTTAAAACAATTTCTTGATGACAATAATATTAAATACGAACTTATAGAGGTTGATTTACTCGATAGTGGTGAACAGTGGTTAACCACTAAAGAAGTTAAAAGATATAATCCTGCGGTTACATTTCCTACCCTTGTCGTAGAAGATGTAATAACTGAATTTAATGAGCAGGCTATAAAGAAGGCGTTGGGGGTGGAATGAGTCCTGAACAACTCTATAAAGTTCTGAAAAAATATGCCGAATCTCAAGGGATCGAGCTTAATAAAGATAAGGAATATGTTATCGAAATACTTGAAGGACTTTTACGAAATGAGTCAAGGTATGGTTATCGTTCTTGTCCCTGCCGTTTGGCAACCGGAGTAAAGGAAAAGGATAAAGATATAATATGTCCCTGTATTTACAGAGATCCTGACATCAAGGAATTTGGTAGTTGCTACTGCGGCTTATACGTATCGAAGGAATGGAATGAAGAAAAGATTGAGCACATAAGGGTGCCTGAAAGGAGGCCGTTAGAAAAAATATAAATAAGGAGGCGCATATGATCTTTGATAAACCTGCATCACTTGCCGACCTTAAAGAAGATACACATGTCCTTTCCCATATCATTTGGGATATGGAACCTAAACAAATCATGGACCCAATGTATATAAAAACACCCGAAGGTAAGACACATAAAAGAATAATCAGGGGGTATATTTTCTATATTGAAACTGTTGCAACTGAAAAGCCATGTCTTTTTTTGCTTTGTCATACTTCATCGGGTTATGCAGAAACAGTGGCTAAGATAGACGAAATTCCAACTGACCTTCTCATTGAGGCTGTTCAGGAAAATAAAGAAAAGGAGTATTTTGGGATGTATCCTATAAACAATAAGATCGTCAGGTGGCTTAAAAAAGAACTCGGATTAGCAGAAAGCTGATTCGCAAAGAAAATGGTTCAACCCGAAAATCATAAATTATCATTTCTGCTCGAGATAGGGACGGAAGACCTACCTGCAAGGTTTATTACACCAGCTTTATGCCAGATTAAAGAAAAAACACAGATCATTCTTCAGGAAAATTATATACGATTTGCAAATATCAAAACTTATGGTACTCCCCGGAGACTTACTTTGATTGCAGATGGTATTCCACCTGTTCAGGAAGATAGGGTTAGGGAAGTATTTGGACCCTCGAAGAAAGTTGCTTTCGATGCAAATGGCAATCCTACAAAGGCTGCCATTGGATTCGCAAATTCTTTGGGGGTTAGTGTGGACACCCTTATTATAAAAAGTAAAGATAAAGGTGAGTATGTTACAGCAGTAATAGAAGAGAAGGGTCAAAATATTAAAGAAATATTACCTGATTTATTTAAAAAGATCATATTCTCAATACATCTACCCAAGGCAATGAGATGGGGTGATCGCAACATAAAATTTATAAGACCCATCAGGTGGATAACAGCACTCTTAGATAAAGAAACAGTTAATTTTGAGATAGATGGTATAAAGAGCAGTAATATGACCAGGGGGCACAGATTCTTATCACCGGCAGCATTTCAGATTAAAGAGATTCCTTCCTATAAAAAATTACTTGCAAACAACTACGTAATAATAGATCAAGAGGAAAGGAAAGAGATTATAAAAGAGGGTATGAATAAACTTTTATCAGAGATAAATGGAAGACCTGTTGATGATCCAGAACTTCTCGAGACGGTAACAAATCTTGTCGAATATCCTGTTCCTGTTCTCGCAAGATTTTCGGAAAGCTATCTTGAACTTCCGAAAGAATTGCTCATAACCGTTATGAAAGGTCATCAAAAGTATTTTGCGGTGGAGGATAAAGACGGAAAGATTACTAATCATTTTATTGTTGTGAGCAATACGAGTAAAGAAAATTCAGATACGGTAAGAATTGGAGCTGAGAGGGTTATTAAGGCACGTTTTGATGATGCAAGGTTCTATTATGAAGAAGATTTGAAAAGACCTCTTTTCGAACGTATCGAAGAACTGAAAAAAGTGACATTCCAGGAAAGACTTGGGAGTCTTTATAACAAAACAGAACGTATTGTTTCCATAACGGATTTCATAGGTGATAAAATTAAGCCTTCCTTAAAACAAAAACTTCTGAGGGCAGCATGGCTTTCGAAGACTGATCTTTTAACAGGAGTTGTAAGAGAATTTCCCGAACTTCAAGGCATTATGGGTAAATATTATGCCCTCCATGACGGCGAAGATAATGAGGTAGCAGAAGCCCTTGAAGAACAATATATGCCCAAACATTCAGGTGGAAAATTGCCTCTTACAGATACAGGAGCTATTTTAAGCATAGCTGATAAGATTGACAATATTACTGCCTTTTTTGCCATAGGTTTAATACCTACTGGTTCAGAAGACCCCTTTGCCCTGAGAAGACAGGCACTTGGCATAATTGCTATTATTTTAGACAGAGGCTACGAAATTACATTTGAGGAGCTTGTGAATAAGGCGATAAATAACCTTTCGCACATAACGTCTCCTGAAGAGTCAAAAGAGAATATCTTGAATTTTATAGAAAACAGGCTTGAAACCGTTCTTTTAGATTACCAATACCCCTCTGATATAATTCAATCGGTAATTTCACTTTCACGACATATTTATCTGAAAGATTTAAAGGAAAGACTTAACGCAATTCAAAAGATTAGAGATAAAAGAGAATTTATTGATTTTCTTACCGCAATAAAGCGGGTTTACAATATTATTCCAGAGGAGTTCAATTATGAATTAAATGAAAAATTATTGATAGAAGATTCGGAAAAGGAATTAAGTGAGAAACTCGAATTTGTAAGATCCCGTTTAGAAGAACTATTAAAAAATAAAAACTTTTATGATTCAATAACTACACTTTTAACGCTCACCAATCCTATTAATGATTTTTTTGATAAGGTTCTTGTGATGGATAAAAGAGAAGAGATAAAGATTAATAGACTTGCCTTATTATCCAGTATATGGAGGACGGTGTCCACAGTCGCCGATTTTTCAAAACTCCTATCTGTTCAGGAATAAAACCTTAAAACCTATTAACCGAATAATGCAAACATTGCCCAATAAAGGAATTCGCTTTATGTAACCGTGTCCATTTTTATATGGATAACGGATAGCGAATATTCGTTAGACTAAAGAATCGAAAGATAAATTTAATAGCGATATCTGTATTATTTAAATTGTATTTTTGTGTTAAAACAAAAGTGCAATTAAAATAATGCATTTGCTATAAAAGAACTTGACATTTATTTATTTTTTATGTATTAGTTTAATTTAGATGTTATAAGTATTATAAAAAGAAAGAATTTTAATTGGAGGAGATATCATGTTTATTAAAAATAAACATTTGGTGACTTTATTTTTTATAATCATCGGGATTTGTATTATCATGATAAAAAATTTGGAAGCAGAAAAATTATCGTTTGGTGAAATAAAGGCCGTTGGTGATGTGCAGATCGAGTCTTCAACCGGGAAGTGGATCAAGTTAAAAGATATATATCCGCTATTGAAAAAAACACGATTGAAAACAAATGAGGGGGTTGTCTTTGTTACAACAAGCAGTGGTTGCCGGTTAGACCTTTCTAAAGATACAGAATTAGAAATTATTACAGATGAGATGAGCTATAAGGTCGATATGAAAAAGGGAACACTATCTTTTAATATCGCTCCGGTCTCATCTTTAATCATTTTTACCGCAAATAAAATTATATCGGTCGAAAGACAGACAGCAGACGAACAATTACTTTTAGGAGGGCTTTCGACATTCAAAGATACTCAAGGGATTGTTTTTGTTAATGATAGGGAAATTTTTCTTAAGAATATATCAGGGAAAATAAGGATATCTGATAAAGACGGTCTGCAAACGAAGATTTTAGGCGCAGGAGAGACCTTTTTAGTTAAACTAAATGATAACGATAACAGCGGCGCTGTATTACCTTTATCAGAAGAATATCCCGAATGGACCACTGCTCATATTCAAGGATTGATTACTGGAACATTTTTTACTTCAGCTACGGTAACTGCATTTGAGGCATTCAGAGGTTCAAGGGGTTTTAAGAGTCCATCTGGATTTTAATATTTATGGATCATCTCCAAAAAAGTTGGTAAGATCATGAGGATTCGAGGGGTCAAGGAGTCAAGGATTCGAGGGAAATGCTTAAGAATTACA
>FWPV01000565.1_pt1 | contig 115622 bp, 116 predicted proteins | sample 2228371 | NCBI WGS metagenome assembly FWPV01 (sample SAMEA103939776, study PRJEB20133) | metagenome | reverse complement strand
CCCCATGCGGCAATCGCTATAATGGCGTCTTGCCCGCAACCCAACCGCGCACGCGAGCTTGCCCGTGAAAAAATTCCTCATCCTGGTCCTGGCCGTCGCCCTTCTTGCCGTGGGCGCCTGGTGGCTGATCAAGCCGGCCGGGGCCCCACGCGGCGGGCCCGGTGGCGCGACCGGCGCCCCGGGTGGCGCGCCCGCCCTGTCGGTACGGGTGGCGCAGGCGCGTGTCACGACCGTTCGCGAGAACATCGGCGCCGTGGGGACGCTGCTCGCCGACGAAGCGATCATGATCCGGCCCGAGATCGACGGCCGCATCGCGGCGATCCATTTCCGGGAGGGTCAGCCGGTGGCCGCAGGCGCGCCCCTGGTGACGCTCGACGCCTCCGAGATCGAGGCGCAGCTGCAAGCGGTCGCGGCGGAACTCGCGCTCAACCGCAGCCGCCTCGCGCGCGCGGAGGAATTGCGGCGGCAGAACTTCATCAGCGCCCAGGCGCTGGACGATGCGCGCGCGACACTCGATCAATCCCTGGCGCGCGACGCTGAATTGCGGGCACGGCTTTCCAAAACGGTGATCCGTGCACCCTTCGATGGTGTGGCCGGACTGCGCCACGTGAGCCCCGGCGCCTTCGTGAGCAAGGGACAGGACATTGCCCGCTTCGAAGGGATCGGCACGCTCAAGGTGGATTTCCGCGTGCCGGAGACAGTGCTTGCGCGGCTCAAGCCGGGACAGCCGGTCACCGTCAGTGTGGATGCTTATCCGGGCGAGCCGTTCCAAGGTGCGATCTATGCCATCGAACCGGCCGTGGACGAGGCCAGCCGTACCCTCCTGTTGCGGGCCAGGGTGCCCAATCCGGGCGTGCGCCTCAAACCCGGCATGTTCGCCCGCGTCACCCTGGTGCTGGGCGTGCGCGAGAACGCAGTGGTGGTGCCGGAGGCGGCAATCGTGCCGCGCGGGCAGGCATTCTTCGTCTACAAGGTGATCGACAACACGGCGTCCCTTGCCAGGGTGACCCTCGGCCAGCGCGAGCCCGGCTGGGTGGAGATCGTGCAGGGCGTCACCGCCGGCGAGCAGATCGTCACCGACGGCACCCAGCGGCTGCGTGACGGTGCCACGGTCAAGATCCAGGGCGCCAACGCCGCGCCCGGCAATCCCTAGACGCGCCCATGGTCCTGCCCGACATCTCGGTCCGCCGCCCGGTACTGGCCACGGTGATGAGCCTGGCGATCCTGCTCGTCGGCGTCATCGCCTTCGAGCGCCTCCCGGTGCGTGAGTATCCCAAGATCGATCCGCCGGTAGTGTCGGTGCGCACCGTCTACCCCGGCGCCAGCGCCGAGGTGGTCGAAAGCCAGATCACCAACGTGCTGGAAGATGCGCTGTCCGGCATCGAAGGAATCAAGATCATCAAGTCCCAGTCGCGGGAGCAGGTGAGCACCATCACCATCGAGTTCGTGGTGGACCGGGACGTGGATGCCGCCGCCAACGACGTGCGCGACCGGGTGGCGCGCAGCCGCGGCCGCCTGCCACAGGCGGCGCAGGAGCCGGTGGTGTCCAAGGTGGAGGCGGACGCCCAGGCCATCATGTGGCTGCGCTTGTCCAGCGACCGCCACACACCCCTGGAGATCACCGACTACGCCGACCGCTACGTGGCCGATTCGCTCAAGACCATCCAAGGCGTGGCCAGCGTGATCATCGGTGGTGAGCGCAAATACGCCATGCGCCTGTGGATCGACCGTGCACGCCTCGCCGCACACGGGCTCACCGTGCAGGACGTGGAGGACGCGCTGCGGCGCCAGAATCTGGAAGTGCCCGCCGGCCGCATCGAAAGTCGAAGCCGCGAATTCACCGTGCTCACGGCCAGCGATCTTGCCACACCGGAGGAATTCAACGCCCTCATCATCCGCGAGGTGAACGGTTATCCGGTGCGGCTCGCCGACGTGGGCCGCGCCGAGCTGGGCGCTTACGACGACCGGAACGTCGTGCGCGTGCAGGGCCGCGAGGCGGTGGGGCTCGGCATCGTGCAGCAATCCACCGCCAACCTGCTGGACGTGGCCAAGGGAGTGAAGGCGATGATCCCGCGCCTGCAGGCGAGCCTGCCCGACGGCATGCGTCTGCAGGTGTCCTTCGACCGCTCGGTGTTCGTCGACGCCTCGATCAAGTCCGTGTACAAGGTGCTGCTGGAGGCACTGGTGCTGGTCGTGCTGGTGATCTTCCTGTTTCTGCGCTCGGCCCGGGCGACGCTGATTCCGTTCGTCACCATTCCGGTGTCCCTGATCGGTGCCTTTTTCGTCATCTGGCTGCTGGGCTTTTCCATCAACGTGCTGACGCTGCTTGGCATCGTGTTGGCGGTGGGGCTGGTGGTGGACGACGCCATCGTGGTGCTGGAGAACATCCATCGCTACATCGAACGCGGCATGACCCCGCTGCAGGCGGCGTTCCAGGGGTCCCAGGAAATCGCCTTCGCGGTGGTGGCGATGACCATCACGCTCGCCGCGGTGTTTGCACCGATGGCCTTCGCCACCGGCAATACCGGTCGGCTGTTCACCGAATTCGCGCTCACCGTGGCGGCCGCGGTGGTGGTGTCGGGCTTCGTCGCGCTGACGCTCACGCCGATGATGTGCTCGAAACTCTTGAGGCCTAAGCAGCGTCACGGCCGCCTCTACAACGCCCTGGAGGGCTTCTTCCGCTGGCTGGCGGACGCCTACGACGCCTCCCTGGTCGCCAGCCTCAGGCATCGCAGCGTGGTGGTGACGGGCTTTCTGGCGGTCGCCGCGTTCGGCGTCGTCCTGCTTTTGTCGCTCAAATCCGAGCTCGCGCCGCTGGAGGACCGCGGCATTTTCATCGTGGCCCTGTCGGCGCCGGAGGGCGCCACGCTTCAGTACACCGACGGCTACGCGCGGGAGATCGAGAAATTCCTTGCCGAGATTCCCGAGGTCAACACCTATTTCACCGTCGTGGCACCAGGGCTGGAAAAGCCCAACCCGGTGAACAGCGCGTTGGCCTTCGTGAGCCTGAAGGACTGGAGCGAGCGCAGCCGCAGCCAGTTCGACATCACCAGCGAACTGACCCGCACGCTGGGGCAGGCCCTGCCCGGCGTGCTGGCGTTTCCCATCAACCCGCCCTCCCTTGGTCAGAATTTCCGCCAGACGCCGGTGCAATACGTGATCCAGGGCACCTCTTGGGAGGAGCTGGAGGTCGCGGTGGAACAGATGGCGCAGCGCGCGCGCAAGTTTCCCGGCATGGTGAACGTGGACACCGACCTGAAGCTCAACAAGCCGCAGCTTGCGGTGACCATCGACCGTGAAAAGGCCGCCGCGGTCGGGGTCGAGATCGAAACCATCGGCCGCACCCTGGAATCCCTGCTCGGCGGCCGTGACGTCACCCGCTTCAAGCGCGCCGGGGAGCAGTACGACGTGGTGGTGAAGCTGGAGGACAAGGACCGGGTCTCCCCCGCCGATCTCACCCAGATCTACGTGCGCAATCGCAGCGGTCAGCTGATCCCGCTCTCCAACCTGGTGCAGGTGGAGGAACAGGTGGCGGCGCGTGAACTCAACCATTTCAATCGCTTTCGCGCCGCGATCCTGTCGGCACGCGTCGCACCGGGCGCCACCTTGCAGGAGGCGCTCACCTATCTCGACCAGGCCGCGGCAGAGGTGCTGGGGCCGCAATTCACCACCGATCTCGACGGCCAGTCCCGGGAGTTCCGCGAGTCCGGCCGGCAGTTGTGGTTCGTCTTTCTGCTGGCGCTGGCTTTCATTTATCTGGTGCTTGCGGCACAGTTCGAAAGCTTCCGCAGTCCGCTGGTGATCATGCTGACCGTGCCGCTCGCCATCACCGGCGCGGTGCTGGCGATGGCGCTGCAGGCCAAGTCTGGCCACGGCGGCACCCTCAACGTCTACAGCCAGATCGGCCTGGTGATGCTGATCGGCCTCATCACCAAGAATGGCATCCTAATCGTGGAGTTCGCCAACCAGCTGCGCGACGCAGGCCGGGACAAGCTCGCCGCAGTGACCGAGGCCGCGCGCCTGCGCCTGCGGCCGATCCTGATGACCAGCCTGGCAACCGTGCTGGGTGCCCTGCCGATCGCGCTCGCCAGCGGCGCTGGCGCCGAATCCCGCGCCGCCATCGGCTGGGTGGTGGTGGGCGGGGTCTCGGTCGGCACCCTGTTCACCCTGTACGTGATTCCCACCATGTACACCTTCATCGCCGGCCATCGCCACATGATCAGCCGCGCCGAACTGGAGGCCAGCCTCGCCGAAGCGGCGCAGGAGAGGCGTTCGGCGTAGTGGCCGCCGCCAATCCTTCAGTGGTTTTGAAGGGTTTGCTCAGAAGGTTTCGCTAACACTCGCCAAGGTCCGCCCCTACCATACGCCCATGGCATACTCGACCTGACCGGAGCGGCTGGGTGATCACGCTGCGCAAGAGCCACGACCGCGGCCATGCCAATCATGGCTGGCTCGACAGTTTCCACACGTTTTCCTTCGCCGACTATTACGATCCGGCGGAAATGGGCTTCGGTCCGCTGCGGGTGATCAACGAGGACCGCGTCGCGCCGGGCAAGGGCTTTCCGACACACCCCCATCGCAACATGGAGAGCCTGACCTACGTGCTGTCCGGCGCGCTGGAACACCGCGACAGCCTGGGCAACGGCAGCGTCATTCGCGCCGGCGACGTGCAGCGCATGAGTGCCGGCACTGGCGTCACCCGTAGCGAATTCAACGTCTCCGCATCCGAGCCGGTGCACTTCCTGCAGATCTGGATTACGCCCGCGCGCACGGGTACGGCACCCGGCTACGCCCAGCGCTTTTTCCCGGCAGAGGAGAAGCGCAACCGGTGGCGCGTGATCGCCTCTCCGGTTGGCGACGGCGATGCACTGTCGATCCAGCAGGACGTATCCATCTACGCCACTTCGCTCGACGCCGACTGGACACTCGCCTTCGAGATCCCGTCCGGGCGGCGCGCCTACCTGCATCTGGCGCGCGGGCGTGCGATGCTGAATGGCCATCTGCTGGAGGCCGGCGACGGTGCCAAGATCGTCGGCACCCCTGCCCTCACCCTCGTCGCTAAGGCGGCGAGCGAGGCGCTCCTGTTCGATCTACCTTGACCCAAACGCAAAGGAGGCTGTCATGCTGAAACACTTTGGTCCCCTCGTCGGCCGCATCCTGCTCGCCGCCATTTTCGTGATCGCCGGGTTCAACAAGATCACCGGCTTCGAAGGCACCGCCGCCTACATGGCATCGATGGGCCTGCCGGTGCCGCAGTTGCTGCTCCTCGCCACCATCCTGATCGAGCTTTGCGGCGGGCTGATGATTCTGCTCGGCTGGCAGGCGCGGCTGGCCGCGGCGGCGCTCTTCCTGTTCGTGATTCCCGCCACCTTCATCTTTCACGCCTTCTGGAACATGGACCCGGCGGACGTCATGACGCTGCAGAACCAGATGAATCACTTCCTCAAGAACCTGGCGATCATGGGCGGGCTGCTCTATGTGGTGGTGCACGGTTCCGGCCCGCTCAGCGTACAGAAAACCCATTGAGGCCGTCATGCGGATCAGAAACCGGCTGTCACGGCTCGCCGCATGCTAGATGGGCGGCTTCGAGGCCGAGCGTTTGCAGCGGACATTCAATGTTCCCGTGACGGTGACACCGATGGCGATGATTGCCGCCAGTCATCAGGCCGAGGCCGAGACCCTCGACGCCGAAACCCGCGCGCGCGAGGCGGCGTCCCGCAGCCGCCGCCCGCTCGACGAGAACTGACATTTCGGCACCTGGGGCACGCCCCACCCCGCGGGGTGATGTCGGCAGACTTTACGCTGTTGCCCGGCGCCGTCTCGCCGCAGTGTGTTCATCCCTGAATTGACTGAAGATTTTGCGCGGACCCGATTTGGCCCCAAGTTTGCTTGTACGCTGCCGGGGGACACCATAAGAAATTGCTAAATCAATGAAGTTGCTCCTGCACGCCTCCCGTTGGCTGGCTTGTCGAATTCTCGGGCACCGTTGGCATTTTCTCCACGCCCGGGACGGCGGCGGCCGCGTCTACGGCTGTCGCCGCTGTCAGCGCCAGGCCGTCTTCATCCGCTAGGATTCCGTCGCCAGCCGCTTGTCCCATAACGGTTTTGTCACCGTGACCGTTTATCCTGGGAACGATGATCAGCGCGTTCCCCAACCGCTGGCACATCGCTTGCTGGACATCCAGCGTGCCCATCAGAAACAGGAGTACCCATCATGATCAAGCGTCTTGCGAGCTGTCTGCTCGGTGCCGGCAAGCCCCGCAGCGGTGACACCGTCATCATCAAGGTGAAGATCAACGACCACTACACCTTCTACTACCCGTTCACCGCCAAGGCGGGCATGAAGGTGCGGGAAATGAACGCGGAGGAATTCCAGCAATATCTGGCGGCACGCTGACACGCCGCCCGTGGCGATGGGGACCCCAACGGGGCGCCGGACGGCGCCCCGTGCCGTTTCAGCCCCGGCTCATTTCATCGGCTTGATGCTGGTGACACCGATCTTGGACAGGTCTTCTGCGGACAACAGGGACGGCAGCGCATCCCCGTCTTCCGGCACCTGATCCTCTACACTGAACTGGCGCGAGCGCTGCGCGCGCTGCTCCTGATACTTGCTCGAATTCGCCAGCAGCCATTCCATGTTGGTGCGGGAATCGGCATGGGCGATCGCCTCTTCCCGGCTGATGCGGCCGGTCATGCACAAATCAAGCAGGGACTCCTCGAAGGTCTGGGAGCCCTCGACCATCGACTGCTCCATGGCTTCCCTGATCTTGTCGATGTCACGACGCTGGATCAGCTCGGAGATGTGCATGTTGTTGATCAGCACCTCCACCGCGGCGACGCGGCGCCCATTCACGCCCCGCACCAGGCGTTGGGACACCACCGCGCGCAGGCTCGAAGCCAGGTCGAGCAACAACCCTTCCTGACTCTCTGGCGGAAACAGGCTGATGATGCGGTTGATCGCATGATAGGCGTTATTGGCATGCAGCGTCGCCAGGCAAAGATGCCCGGTCTGGGTGTAGATGAGCGCCTGCTGCATGGTCGCCTGATCGCGAATCTCGCCGATCAGCAGCACGTCGGGCGCCTCCCGCAGGGCGTTGACCAGCGCCGAGGCGTAGGACTGCGTGTCGATGCCCACCTCGCGCTGGTTGACGATGGAGCGCTTGTGGCGATGGATGAATTCGATGGGGTCTTCGATGGCGAGGATATGGCTGGTGGCATGGGTGTTGCGGTGATCGATCATCGCTGCCAGCGTGGTCGATTTGCCGGAGCCGGTGGCGCCCACCACGAGAATCAGCCCGCGCTTGTGCATGACCAGGTCCTTCAGCACTGGTGGCAGGCCGAGCTCGTCGACGCTCGGGATCTGGTCCGTGATGTAGCGGATCACGATGGCCACGGAGCCGCGCTGGCGGAAGATATTGACGCGGAAGCGGCCGATCTCCGGCACCGACAGCCCCAGATTCATCTCCCAGGTGGTCTCGAACGCCTTGATCTGCGCCTCGTTCATCAGCGCATAGGCGATGCGCTGCACCACTGCCGGGTCGAGGATCTGCTGGTTGACGGGGCGAATCTCCCCCTCGATCTTGATGTACACGGGCGCGCCCGCGGAAAAGAACAGGTCGGAGGCGCGCTTTTCCGCCATCAGGCGGAAGAACTGGGACAGATCCATGCGCAGCGGGACGCCGTGATCAGGAAAGGATCGACTTCAGTCGGCCGAACAGACCCGTTTTCTCTTCGGCTTCCCGTTGCGCCGGCGCTTCGGGGTATTGCACCTCGCGCTGCAGGCGTGCCTGGCGCGTCAGCTCGCGCATGCTGGCCTGATGCCGGCCCATGTCGCGGAAGCGGTTGGGCTTGTCGATCAGGTATTTCGCCAGCTCGTCCAGCAACTCGCCGTTGACCTCATCGGCGTCATAGCGGAATTCGCTGACCGTCAAGCCGGCAAAATTCTTCATGTGCAGGAACACTTTCGCATTCTCGAAATCGGCCGAGAATTTGATCGTGACCGGAATCTCGCTGGCGATGTTGAACACCCCGCGCGTGACCACGCCACGGTCGTTGCGGTATTCGGTGCACTGGTATTTGACGTTGTTGTGCCAGAGGTACTCTTTCAGCGTATCGATCTGATTCGGCAGCGTGCGTTCCACCTGCAGCGTGCGCTCGGTGGCCACCCGGAAGCGCAGGATGATCGCGTTGATGAAATCCTTCTGGCCGATGCGGATCGAGTCGATGCTGAGGGCATAGTCCCGGGGGCGGTAATCGTCTATGCTGCCCACCCCTTCGATGTAATACGTGCGTTTGAGGTCCAGGTTCAGCACGTTGAGCTGGTTGACCAGCTCGTGCAGGTAGCGCTGCACCTCCTTGAAACGGGTCTGGACCAGGAGGAAATTCTGGCTGACCGCTGCGAGTTTCGACTGTGTCTGCAGCTGTTCCTGCTGCTTTTGCGCTTCCGCCTGTTTTTTCAGCTCGTCGAGAAAAGCCATCGTGTCATCCTAAGCTTCGAATCCCGGCTATCGCCTGCTAACACCGCTCGATTGTATGCGAAACCCGCTTCCGCGGCACGCCTGCCGAGGCGGGAATGAACGGCGCGTAACATCCCCCTTAGCGGCGCTGCAAGGGGCTCACTTTAGGCACGCCGGAGGAATAGCAAAGGCCGTGCCAGGCATGCGCCCAGCGCACGGAGACATCGGTGGACGCAGACTTTTCCGGCGTGTTAAGGTCCGCACAGCCGCCCACCGGGGCGCAACGCCTTGGCCGCGGCGCGGCGATCTTGGACAATTTTTTGACATGCGTGTCATTCACTACGGTCCCGCCCCCAAAAACCGCAACGACTGGAAGACCATCCGGACTCTGCTCCCCTACCTGTGGGCGTACCGGGGTCGGGTCGCCCTGGCCCTCGCCCTGCTGGTGGCAGCCAAGATCGCCAATGTGGGCGTACCGCTGGTGCTCAAGGAAATCGTTGACGCCCTGGACCCGACCCAGGCACTGCTCACCCTGCCGGTCGCCCTCCTGTTGGGCTATGGGGCGCTGCGCTTCGCCGCCACGCTCTTCGGCGAACTGCGCGACGCGGTGTTCGCCAAGGTCACCCAGGGCGCCATCCGCCGTGTGGCGCTCAAGGTGTTCAGCCATCTACACACCCTGTCGCTGCGCTTCCATCTCGAGCGTCAGACCGGTGGGGTGTCTCGCGACATCGAGCGCGGCACGCGTGGCATCGCCTTTCTGCTCAATTTCATGCTGTTCAACATCCTGCCGACGCTGATCGAGATTGGCCTCGTCGCCGCCATTCTGTTCCTCAAGTACGACCCCTGGTTCGGCATCATCACCTTCGTGACCCTCACGGCCTACGTGGTCTTCACGCTGGTCATCACCGAATGGCGCATGGTGTTCCGCCGCACCATGAACGACATGGATTCCAAGGCCAACACCCGCGCCATCGACAGCCTGCTGAACTATGAGACGGTCAAGTATTTCGGCAACGAGGGGTTCGAGGCGCGGCGCTACGACGACAGCCTGCAGGTCTGGGAAAAAGCCGCAGTGCGCAATCAAACCTCCCTCGCGGCGCTGAACACCGGCCAGAGTTTCATCATCGCCATCGGTGTCACCGTGCTGATGTTTCTCGCCGCGCGGGGCGTGGTGGCGGGCACCATGACCCTCGGGGACCTGGTGCTGGTCAACGCCTACATGATCCAGATTTACCTGCCGTTGCACTTTCTCGGCTTCGTCTACCGGGAGATCAAGCATTCGCTGGCGGACATGGAAAAGATGTTCGATCTGTTGGCGGTCAACGCCGAGGTGCAGGACGCGCCGGGGGCCCCGCCCCTGCGCGTGACGCAGGGCGCGATCCGCTTCGAGCATGTGGATTTTCATTATGAGCCCAAGCGGCAGATCCTGCACGACGTCAGCTTCGAGGTACCGCCGGGCAAGACCGTGGCGGTGGTCGGTGCCAGCGGCGCGGGCAAGTCCACCCTGGCACGCCTGTTGTTCCGTTTCTACGATGTCACCGGCGGCCGCATCCTGATCGACGACCAGGACATCCGCACGGTGCAGCAACAGAGCCTGCGCGCAGCGATCGGGATCGTGCCCCAGGACACGGTATTGTTCAACGACACCATCTACTACAACATCGCCTACGGTCGGCCGGATGCCACGCGGGAGGAGGTGATCGAGGCCGCCCGCGCCGCCCACATCCACGCCTTCGTCGAATCCCTGCCCGACAAATACGACACCCTCGTCGGTGAGCGCGGCCTCAAGCTCTCGGGCGGGGAAAAGCAGCGCGTGGCGATCGCACGCGCCATCCTCAAGCAGCCCAAGATCCTGATCTTCGACGAGGCCACCTCGGCCCTCGACTCGCGATCCGAAAAGGCGATCCAGGCAGAGCTCAAGCGCATCGCAGAAAACCGCACGACCCTGGTGATTGCCCACCGGCTCTCCACCATCGTCGATGCCGACCGCATTTTGGTCATGGATCAGGGGCGCATCGCAGAATCCGGCACCCACCGCGAGCTGCTGGAGCGCAACGGCCTGTACGCACACATGTGGGCGCTGCAGCAGCAGGAACAGGCCGAGCATGCCCTCGTGCCGGAGAAACGCCCCGCACGCGCCTAGCCGATTCACTGCTTCTTTGCTATCGTGCGCAATTCGTGTGCTCGGCCGCGGCCGCAGCCCCTTCAACCCACCCCAGGAGACCCGTGTGGCCACCGTCGACCTCACCCAGGACAATTTCGAGCACACCGTGCTCAATCACGATCTCGTCATCGTCGATTTCTGGGCGCCCTGGTGCGGCCCGTGTCGCGCCTTCGCCCCCACCTACGAGGCCCTTTCGGAGAAATTCCCGGACGTGGTGTTCGCCAAGGTCAACACCGAAGAAGAGCAGGCACTCGCAGGTTATTTCCAGATCCGCTCGATTCCGACCCTGATGGTGTTCCGCGAGCAGATCATCATTTTTTCCCAGCCTGGTGCGCTGCCGGGCGCGGCCCTGGAGGAAGTGATCACCCAGGCCAAGGCCCTGGACATGGACAAGGTGCGCGCCGACATCGCGGCGGAAGAGGCGGGCGGCAAGGCCTGAAAGCCCCCGGGCTCAAGCGCGGCCGTCGGCAGGCAGGCACGACAACACCTCCCGCGCCAGCGGCACCGTGATTGCGCGCTTGGTTTCCAGCGCATAGCGGTCGAGCACATCCAGCACCGCGAGCAGGGCAGGCAGATCGCGGCGCCATGTCTTGAGCAGGTACGCCGGCACTTCACGCGGCAGGTCGAGCCCGCGCCCCTGCGCCTGGGCGATCAGTGCGTCGATCTTTTCCGCATCGCTCAAGCATTTCACCTGGAACACCAGCCCCTGGCCGAGGCGGCTCGCCAGATCGGCGCGCAGCCTGAGGTGCATGGGGGCATACGGCCCGCTCACCAGCAGCGCACCGCTGCCGGCTTGCAGGCGGTTGATCAGATTGAACAGGGCCTGCTGCGCCCCCTCCGACAGCGCCAGCACATCATCCAGTGCCAGCAGGTCGTACCCGGCCACGGCGTGCTTTTCCCAGCCCGGCTCGAGCAGGCGCGCGCGCAGCCCACGCGCCTGCGCCGCGGCCACGCACGCGCGCAGCAGGTGTGTCTTGCCACAGCCCCGGCCGGCCCACAGGTAGACGAAGCGATCCGCGGCAGCGCCCTGCGCGAGGGCGCGCAGCACCGCCAGGACCTCCTGGTTCGCACCGGGTACGAAGTTGTCCAGGGTGGGCGCCGGCCTGCGGGTCAGATCGAGGGCGAGCTGCTTCATCGGGAGACGGGCCCGGCACGGGCCACGGCTGGGGTAAAATGATCACGACTGCCCGCCTACTTTAACGTTGCCTGAGCGAGAACTCAACTTGAACACCCCGTCCATCAGCTACCGTGACGCCGGCGTCGACATCGACGCGGGCGATGCCCTGGTCGAACAGATCAAGCCTTTGGCCCAGCGCACCCTGCGCCCAGGGGTGCTGGGCGGCATCGGCGGCTTTGGCGCGCTGTTCGAGCTCTCGAAAAAGTTCCAGGAGCCGGTGCTGGTGTCCGGTACCGACGGCGTGGGCACCAAGCTCAAACTCGCCTTCCAGATGAACAAGCATGACACCATCGGCATCGACCTGGTCGCGATGAGCGTAAACGACATCCTGGTGCAGGGGGCCGAGCCGCTGTTCTTCCTCGACTACTTCGCCTGCGGCAAGCTGGACGTGGCCACCGCCACCGACGTGGTCAAGGGCATCGCCCGCGGTTGCGAACTCGCCGGCTGCGCGCTGATCGGGGGCGAGACGGCCGAGATGCCCGGCATGTATCCGGTCGGAGAATACGACCTGGCGGGTTTCGCCGTGGGGGTGGTGGAAAAGCGCAAGATCATCACGGGCCGGACCATCCAGACGGGCGATACGGTGCTGGGGCTGGCCTCCAGCGGCGCCCACTCCAATGGCTATTCCCTGATCCGCAAGCTGATCCAGGTGAGCGGTGCCGATCTCGACAGCGAGTTCCATGGTCGCACCCTGGGCGAAACCCTGCTCGAGCCCACGCGGATTTATGTGAAATCCATCCTCAAGCTGATGGAAAGCGTGACGGTGAAGGGCATGGCCCACATCACCGGCGGCGGCCTGACGGAAAACATCCCGCGCATTCTGGCGGAGGATCTCGCCGCCCTCATCGACAAGACCGCCTGGGAGATGCCACCCCTGTTCAAGTGGCTGCAACAGGCCGGCAACGTGGACGCGCGCGAAATGTACCGCACCTTCAACTGTGGCATCGGCATGGTCGTGGTGGTGGCAGCGGACGATGCGGGGCGCGCCGCGCAGATCCTGCGCGAGGCAGGCGAAACCGTGTACGCCATCGGCCGCATCGAAAAGCGCCAGGCCCATCAGGCGCAAACCGTGATCCAGTGATCACCCTCGTCGTTCTGATCTCGGGGCGCGGCAGCAATTTGCAGGCGATCGTCGAGGCGCGCCTGCCGATCCGCATCGCCGCCGTCATCAGCAACCATCCGGAGGCCCCAGGGTTGGCCTACGCGCAGCGGCAGGGCCTGCCCACCCACGTGGTGGATCATCGGGGCCGCACGCGCGAAGCCTTCGACGCCGAACTGAGGCAGGTCATCGACCCGCATGCACCGGATCTGGTGGTGCTCGCGGGCTTCATGCGCGTCCTCACCGAGGACTTCGTGCACCATTACAGGGGGCGCATGATCAACATCCACCCGTCCCTGCTCCCGGCCTTTCCGGGACTCCGTACCCACCAGAAGGCCCTGGAGGCGGGTGTGCGCATTCACGGCTGCACCGTGCATTTCGTCACCCCGACGGTGGACCATGGTCCCATCATCGCGCAGGCAGCGGTACCCGTGAAATCCTCCGACACGGTGGACACCCTCGCCGCCCGGGTGCTGTCACAGGAGCACCGCCTCTATCCGGCGGTGATCCGCTGGATCGCGCAGGGACGCGTCGCGCTCGGCCCCGACGGCCGCGTTCGTGTGCGTGACGCGGAAGGTCCGGAGGACGCATTGTTGTTTCCTTGGGACGCGTGATGAGATGGCTCGCCATGCTGCTCTGCCTGATGCCAGCGCTCGCTTCGCCCGAGACCTGGCAGCTCGTCTACGGCGTCACCCGCGCCGGGCAGGACATCGGTGAAACCCAAGAACGCTTCAGCGTCACGGGGGAACGCTACCGCATCGAAAGCGTCGCGCTGCCGACCGGCATCCTAGCCCTCTTCGCGCCGGGCACCTTCACGCGCATCAGCGAAGGCGAGCTGAGCGCCGGCGGCTTCCGGCCGCTGCGCTACGAATACCACCGCAGCGCGCGCCCGGACAAGTCGGTGATCAGCCGCTTCGACTGGGACACCCAGCGCTTCGTCTCCACCTACGACGGTCAGGACCACATCGCCCCCCTGCCTGCTGGCACCCAGGACTGGTTGAGCGCGCTCTATCAATTGCGCCATTGGCCGCGCGAGCTGGCCGAACAGACCCTGAACATCTGCGGCAACGGCAAGAGCATCCGACAGCATCGCTACCGGCGCGCCGGGGAGGAAATCCTCACCACGCCCGCCGGCAGCTTCAGCACGGTCAAATACGTCCGGGAGCGCAGCGCCGAGGACGATGGCATCCAGGTGTGGGTGAGCGAAGCCTTGCCGGCACCGATCAAGATCGTCCTGGACGAAAAACGCGGCGGGGTCAGCGAGCAAGTGCTGCTGCGCTACCAGCGGAGCCCATGACCCTGCGGGTGCGCAGGCCGTTCCTGTGGGCGCTGGCCCTGTCGCTGGCCCTGCATCTGCTGGTGCTGCTGTGGCCCCTTGCCGCGCCCCCCATCGTCGCCCCCGCCCCGCCGCTCAGCGTGGATTTGACGCTGCCGGCGGCGCCTCCACCACCGCCGAAGCAAGTCATTCGCCGCGTGCCGACAAGCACGCCGCTGGTGCCGGCACTCGACACCCCGCCAGCGAGCGAGCCGCCCGCCGGGACTGACGCAGCCGCCGCGGCCGAGGCACCGTCCGAGGCCCCCGTAGCCGCGGCAGCGGAAACACCGCCAGCGGCGGCGGCTGCCGCGCCCGCCCCGCCGGCGCCCGGCTTTCCGCCTCGGGCGGAACTGGTGTTCGACATCTACGCCGGCCGCCAAGGTTTCAGCGCCGGCCGCACGCGCCACGTCTGGCGCGCGGTGGATGGCCACTATCTCATCGTCAGCAACAGCGAGGCGAGCGGTATCGTGGCCCTATTCCTGCCGGGCAAATACATCCAGACCAGCCGCGGCACCCTCACCGCCTCCGGTCTGCGACCCGAGTCCTTCTGGGTGCAACGCGGGCAAAGCGGGCCGCGCACCGAGGCGGCGGAATTCGACTGGGAGACGGGCCGGCTCGATTACGGCAAGCCGGGGGAAACGCGCCAGGTCGAGCTCGAAGCCGGGGCGCAGGATCAGCTGTCGATTCTCTACCAGCTTGCCTTGAGTGCGCCCCACACCGGACGCTTCCGGGTGATGCTCACCACCGGACGGCGGGTCTATCGCTATGAATACGCGGTGGTGGGCGATGAGACCATCCAGACGCCGTTTGGCAGCCTGCGCACCCAGCATCTCACCCGCGTGGGGATGGGGGAAGGCGACACCGGCGCAGACATCTGGCTCGCTTACGATCACCACTTCCTGCCGGTGCGTTTCACCTTGAGCCGCGGCGGCCAGGTCATGGAGCACGTGCTCGCCGAGCTGCACCTGCCGACGCCCGGGCAGTAGGCCGCGCCACCTCAGTCGCCGGCAAGCTCCCGCAGGCGGGCACAAAGGGCTTCTGCGCGCGCCACTGCGCCCTCGCCCACACAGTTGAGGTGTCCCATCTTGCGCCCGGGCCGCGCCTCACGCTTGCCGTACAGGTGCAAATGCACGCCCGGTTCACGCAAAAATTCCGCCCACGGCGGCGTGCCCGTGCGCCAGGCGTCGCCCAGCACGTTGACCATCGCCGCCGGCGCGAGCAGCTGCGCCTCGCCCAGGGGCAGCCCCGCAAGCGAGCGCACCTGCTGCTCGAACTGGCTGGTCGCGCAGGCATCCTGGGTGAGATGGCCGGAGTTGTGCGGCCGCGGCGCAAATTCGTTCACCCGCACGCGCCCCTCCCGGTCCAGAAAGAACTCCACGGCCATCACGCCCACATAATCGAGCGCGCGGCCGATGCCAAGCGCGATGTGGCGCGCTTCGTCTGCGGCGGTCGCGGGAATACGCGCCGGCGCCTGCGACAGCTCAAGGATGCCGTTGCGGTGACGGTTTTCGATGACTGGATAGCAGGCCGTGGCGCCATCGACACCGCGCGCGAACAACACCGACAGCTCCGCCGCGAGCTCCACCCGCTCCTCCAGAACGCAGGGCACCCCGCCCAGCGCCGCGAAGGCCGCCACAGCCTCGGCAGGCGACCCCACCGGCCGCTGGCCCTTCCCGTCGTAGCCCTCCCGTGCCGTCTTGAGGATGGCGGGCAACCCCACATGGGCGACGGCCGCCTCGATCTGCGTTGCCTGCTCGATCACCGCGAAGCGTGCCGTCGGCAGGCCGTGCTCGGCACAGAACGCCTTTTCCAGGCGTCTGTCCTGTGCGATCGCCAGGGCCCGCGGGCCTGGCCGCAGCGGGAGCCGCGGGGCGAGGCGCTCCGCCAGCCTCGCCGGCACGTTCTCGAATTCCACCGTGGCTGCGGCACAGCGCGCGACGAATCCTTCCAGCGCCGCGGCATCGTCGTAGGATGCGCAAAGGTGCCAGTCGGCGACTGCGGCGCAGGGGGACTGCGGGTCCGGGTCCCACACCGCCACGCCATAGCCCATTTCGCGGGCGGCCAGGGCGAACATCCGCCCCAACTGGCCGCCCCCAAGGACGCCCAGGGTCGCGCCGGGTTCGATCATGGCTGATCGGGGAGGGTCATGGCGCGCACCTGGGCGGCGAGCGCCGCCCGGTGCGCGAGGAGTTTCTTGCCAACCGCGGGCCGCACCATGGCGACCAGGGCCGCGGCGTACAGACCGGCGTTGGCGGCCCCCGCCTCGCCGATGGCAAAGGTGGCCACCGGAATGCCCTTCGGCATCTGCACGATGGACAGCAGCGAATCCATGCCCTGCAAATGTCTGGACGGCACCGGCACCCCCAGCACCGGCAGCGTGGTTTTCGCAGCCAGCATGCCCGGCAGATGCGCCGCACCGCCGGCACCGGCGATGATGCACAACAGGCCCCGCTGCCCGGCGGTTTGCGCATACTCGAACAGCAAATCCGGCGTGCGGTGCGCCGAGACCACGCGCGCCTCGTACGGCACACCCATCGCCTTGAGCTGCTCGGCGGCATGGCGCATCACGTCCCAATCGCTGCTGCTGCCCATCACCACGCCCACCAGGGGCGCTGCCGTTTTGCGGGTCCGTTTCGCGCTCATTCCGCTTCCTTGCCTGGTATGGTGCGCATCATGGAGTCGGCGCCGGGAGCATGGGCGGCGACGCTGCCCGATCGTCTTCCACCACCCGCACGCCAGCGATGAAATACTGGGTTTCCCCGAAGCAGCTGGTGGGCACACCGACATGCTGCTCGTAGTCGAGTACCACACGCCTGCCGACACTGGCGTTGATCTGCCGCGCGATCGTCTCGTCGCGCACACTGAAATGGAATTTTTCCGCGACCGTGCCCGGCATCGAGATCAGCGCCATCTCCCCTTCCCAGGTCTTGCAAAGCCAGCCTTTTTTCGAGAACTTCTGCACGTAACCCGCGCGCTCCCCCGTGGAGTAGCTCCAGGTCAGCACGAACCACGTGTACGCGGCGAACAACAGGATGCCGATGACGAGGGTCGCCACCAGGGCGGCAATGACGCGCTGGCCGGTTCGTTCCATGGTCGATCACCCACTGTTGGAGAGGCGGCACTGTATCACAGCTGCGCACCCCAAGCGAGGGCCGGCGCATTAGACGCACACCGGCGATGGCGCTAGAATCACCACCCTATGCGTTGCGCGCGGGGCTCGCGCTCCATGGATGTGCGCAACCGATCAGGATGCCACCCTCCCCCACCACTCTGGCTGCGACGGCAGCCGCCCTGGATTTGCTGCTTCCCTGCACGGAGCCCGCCGATGTGGTCTTGTCGCGCTATTTCCGCGCCCATCCGCAGTTCGGCGCGCGTGAGCGCAGCTTCATCGCGGAGCACGCCTTCGGCGTGCTGCGCCACCGCCGCCTGCTGGAGGCCGTAACGCCACACCCGGATGGGCGCGCGCTGTTGCTCGGCTACCTGGTGCGCTTCGCCGGCGTGAGCGTGCGGCAGCTCGCACCGCTGCTTCGGCGCGATGAGTCGTCCTGGCTTGCCACCGTCAAGGCCATGCCCCTCGACACGCTGCCGCGGGCGGTACAACTCGACTTGCCGGACTGGCTCTTCGATGCACTGGTAGCGCAGATGGACGAGACCGCGCTCACCGATCTGGCGCGCGCGCTGGCCGAGCCGGCGCCCCTCGATTTGCGCGTGAACACGCTCAAGGCCAGCCGCGGCGAGGTTCTGGCCCAGCTCGCGCGCGACGGCTTCGCCGCAGAACCGACGCCCTACTCGCCCATCGGCATTCGCATCCAGGGCCGTCCGGCGATCAACCGGCACAGCCTGTTCACCAGCGGCAAGATCGAGGTGCAGGACGAAGGCAGCCAGCTCTTGGGTTACCTGGTGGCGCCGACACGCCACGACATGGTGGTGGATTTTTGCGCCGGCGCTGGCGGCAAGACCCTGATGCTGGGTGCACTCATGCGCTCCCAGGGGCGTTTGTATGCCTTCGACGTCGCGCAAAAGCGCCTTGCCCGTCTCAGGCCGCGCCTGAAACGCTCCGGGCTATCCAATGTGCACCCCCAGCTGATCAGCGGCGAGCACGACGCGCGACTTGAGCGCCTCGCCGGAAAGGCGGACGGAGTGCTGGTGGATGCGCCCTGCAGCGGGCTGGGCACGCTACGCCGCAACCCGGACCTGAAATGGCGTCAGACGCCACAGACCATCGCCGAATTGCGCATCAAGCAGGCCACCATCCTCGCCGCCGCGGCACGCCTGCTCAAGCCGGGCGGCCGCCTGGTGTATGCCACCTGCAGCCTGCTGCGCGAGGAAAACGAGGACATCGTCGATGCCTTCCTCGCGACCCACGCCGACTTTGCCCGCGGCGACTGTACCGCGGTGCTGGCACGCCAGGGCATCGCCCTCGGCGGCGGGCCCGACCTGCACCTGGATCCGGCCCGTCACGGTACCGACGGCTTCTATGCCGCCATTCTGGAACGCCATGGCTCGTCCGACTGATCGTCCCCTGTGGCATCCACCGTCGGCATGGTGCGCGTTCATGCTGCTGGCCGCCTGCGCCGTGCCCGGTCTCGCCTGCGCCCAGAGCTCCCCTGCGCGGCAGCTGCCCGCGACCGGCACGATCGAATTCGCCTTCACGCCGGAGCAGGACGCCACTGGGGCGATCCGCCACGCGATCCGCGCGGCCCGGCGCAGCATACACGTGCAGGCATACAGCTTCACCAGCAACGAAATCGCCTTCGCCCTGATCGAAGCGAAACGCCGGGGCGTCGACGTGCAGGTCATCGCCGATGGCGAACAAGCGCGCAAGCTCGAGTACAGCCGCATCCCCCTCCTGGCCGAGGCGGGCGTGCCGGTCTGGCTGGATGAGCAGCACCAAAGCGCGCACAACAAGGTGATGCTGATCGATGCACTGGAGGCGCGGCCCACGGTGATCACCGGCTCGATGAATTTCACCTATGCCGGCCAGTTCAAGAACGCCGACAATGTTCTGCTGCTGCACGACAACGCACCGCTCGCGCGCGCCTATCTGGAGAACTGGAAGCGGCATTTCGAGCATGCGACGCCATACCCGGCGCCCCAGGGGTCCATGCTAGAATCGCCGGGGCCATGAGCGATCCTGCCCAACCCGCCCGCATCCTCGAAACCGCCCTGGCTGAGTTCGCTGACCCGCGTTTCTGGTGGGAGCTCGCCGCCATCGTCACCACGCTGGGGATCGCCTGGTTCGTCGCCCGTCTCGTCGCCCGCCGCTTTCCGCCCAAGGAACCGGTCTCACGTTTCCGCCTGAGCGGCTTTGCGCGCGTGCTGTTTCCCCTGCTGGCGCTGCTGCTGCTGGTCAGCGCCAGGGCAGTGCTCGATGCGTGGATGCCCTCGGGCCTGTTGAAACTCGCCATCGCTCTACTCACCGCCCTCACCGTCGTCCGTGCCATCGCCTACCTGCTGCAAGTGAGCTTTGCGCCAGGCGGTCTCGTCACGCTGCTGGAGCAGCTGGCGAGCTGGCTGGTCCTCGGCGCCCTGGCCCTGCATCTGACCGGCCTAACGCACGATGTGGTGGCGGCCCTGGACGACATGAGCGTGACCGTGGGCAAACAGCGCATTTCGCTGATGACCGTGCTCGAAGGCGTGTTGTCGGTGAGCGTGATGCTGGTGGCTGCGCTCGCCTTGGGGCGCCTGATCGAGAACCGCCTGATGCGCGCCGCGGCCCTGGAAATGAATCTGCGCATCGTGTTCTCGAAGATCCTGCGCGCGCTGCTCCTGTTCGTCGGCGTCCTGATCGCCCTGCCGCTGGTCGGCATCGACATCACCTTCCTGTCGGTTTTCGGGGGCGCGCTCGGTGTCGGCCTCGGCTTCGGCTTGCAGAAGATCGCGAGCAACTACGTGAGCGGCTTCATCATCCTGCTCGATCGCTCGCTGCGCATCGGCGACATGGTGACGGTCGACAACCGCCTCGGCGAAATCACCGCCATCAGCAACCGTTACACGGTGCTGCGCAGCATGGACGGCACCGAGGCCATCATCCCCAACGAAACCCTGATCACCTCCACCGTGATCAATCACACCTACAGCAACCGCGAGGTGCGGGTAAACCTGCCGGTCCAGATCGCCTACGGCAGCCCGGTGGAACGGGCGCTCGAAATCCTGCTGGAGGTCGCGCGCGAACACCCGCGCGTGTTGAAACATCCGCCCCCCAACAGTTTCCTGCGGGAATTCGCCGACAGCGGCATGAACCTGGAACTGGTGGTCTGGATCGCCGACCCCGAGGAAGGCCAGCTCAATCTGCGTTCCGCCCTCAATCTGGAAATCTGGCGCCGCTTCAGAGCCGAGGGCATCGAGATTCCCTACCCCCGCCGCGACGTCACCCTTTTAAACCCGCCCGGCGCGCCGACGCTGCCTCCCCGCCCCGTCTAATTGGGACACCCTTGTCTCATTTGCGCGATCCGGTACAATGGTCCGGGCAAATTCTGCTGAAAAGGAACTTTTTTGAATATGTTGAATGGTTTACTTACGCTACCCTGGTGGGGTTACGTGGTCGTGACACTGGTGCTCACCCACATCACGATTGCCGCGGTCACCATTTTCCTGCACCGCTGCCAGGCGCACCGGGCGCTCGACCTCCACCCGGTGGTCAGTCATTTCTTCCGCTTCTGGCTCTGGCTTACCACCGGCATGGTCACCAAGGAATGGACGGCCATCCACCGCAAGCATCATGCCTTCTGCGAGACCGCCAACGATCCCCACAGCCCGCAGATCTTCGGCATCAACAAAGTGCTTTGGCAGGGTGCCGAGCTCTACCGTGCCGAAGCCAAGCATGCCGAAACCCTGGAAAAATATGGCAAGGGTACGCCGGACGACTGGATCGAACGGCATCTGTACAGCAAGCACAACATCCTGGGCATCGGCATCATGGCGGTCATCGACCTGGTGCTGTTCGGACCGATCGGCATCACCATCTGGGCCGTGCAGATGCTGTGGATCCCCTTCTTCGCCGCCGGCGTCATCAACGGCATCGGCCACTACTGGGGTTACCGCAACTTCGCCGCCGAGGACGCCAGCCGCAACATCGTGCCCTGGGGCATTCTGATCGGCGGGGAGGAGCTGCACAACAACCACCATGCCTACGCCAGTTCGGCCAAGCTCTCCGCCAAGTGGTGGGAATTCGACATCGGCTGGCTCTACATCCGCATCCTGGAGCTGCTGGGGCTTGCCACCGTCAAGCGCGTCGCCCCCAAGGTGAAACTGAATCTCGCCAAACCGGTGTGCGATGCGGAAACGCTGCAAGCGGTGATCACCCACCGCTACGAGGTCATGGCCCACTACGTGAAATCGGTCAAAGCCACCCTCGGACGCGAGATCGCCAGACTGAACCCCTCGGGCCTCAGCTTCGACGTCAAGACCTTCCGCCGCTGGCTGCACCTGGGCGAGAAACAGTTGCCCGCGCCGGAGAAAGCGACCCTCACCCAGGCACTCAATGCCAGCAAGGTGCTCGCCACCATCTACAGCATGCGCCAGGAACTGGCCGGGATCTGGGAGCGGTCCAGCGCCAACCAGGAACAGCTGGTGAAACAGCTCAATGACTGGTGCCTGCGCGCCGAAGCCAGCGGCATCGAAGCGCTCAAGCAGTTCTCGCAACGCCTGCGCTGCTACGCCTGAGCAGCGGCGACAGCCCCAAAAAAAACCCGCCGGCAGGCGGGTTTTTTGGCCGCAGACGCGCGGCTATTTGAGCTTGGTTTCCTTGTATTCCACGTGCTTGCGCGCCACTGGATCGTACTTCTTGAACACCAGCTTTTCCGGGGTGGTGCGCTTGTTCTTGGTCGTGGTGTAGAAATGACCGGTGCCCGCAGTGGACTCCAGCTTGATTTTTTCCCGTGCCGTCTTCGCCATGGTTCAGTCCTCAGCAGCACTCGCCCTTGGCGCGCAGCTCGGCCAGGACGACATCGATGCCGTTCTTGTCGATGGTGCGCAGTGCGGCGTTGCTCACCCGCAGACGCACCCAGCGGTTCTCGCTTTCCACCCAGAAGCGGCGGTACTGGAGATTCGGCAGGAAACGGCGTTTGGTCTTGTTGTGGGCATGGGACACGTTGTTCCCCACCATGGGGCGTTTGCCCGTCACCTTGCACACTCGCGCCATGATTCAACCCTTCGTGGCTTAAAAAGTCCGTAACTATACCCAAATTTGCAAATTCCCTCAAGAGCCGGTATCGTCCGGCGTTTCCCGGTCGCAACATAAGTCCATGTTGGAAGCCAAGAATCTGACCTGCCAGCGCGGCGACCGCACCCTTTTCGAGGGACTCGACCTGGTCCTGCGCGCGGGTGAGGTGCTTCAGGTCGCCGGCCCCAATGGCGCCGGCAAGACCAGTCTGCTGCGCATGCTGTGCGGCCTCACCCAGCCCGCCGGTGGCGAGGTGCTCTGGCGCGGCCGGTCCCTGCGCGAGGCGGGGGAGGACTTTCGCCGCGACCTGCTGTACCTGGGCCACCAGAATGCGGTCAAGGAAGAGCTCTCGGCCCACGAGAACCTGCACCTGGCCACCGACCTCGCCGGCACGCCGCTGACCGCTGCCGAGATCCACGCCGCCCTGGCTCGCATCGGGCTTGAAGGGCGCGAGGACCTGCCGGCCAAGGTCTTGTCTCAAGGCCAGAAGCGCCGTGTGGCGCTGAGCCGGCTCCTGGTGTCCCGCGCGCGCCTGTGGATTCTGGACGAACCGCTCACCGCCCTTGACGTCGCCGCCATTGGGCTGATTCAATCGCGCCTCGCCGCGCATGTGGCAGCCGGCGGCATGGTGGTGTTGACCACCCACCAGCCGGTCGAAGTGCCCGGCCACGACCTGCGCCGTATCGAATTGGGTTAGGCGATGCTGCGAGTCGTGGAGGCCGTGATCCGGCGCGATCTGTTGCTTGCTTACCGGCGGCGCGCGGACGTGCTGACCGCGCTGGTCTTTTTCGTCATCGTCGTCAGCCTGTTTCCGCTCGGCGTGGGACCCGAGATGAACACCCTGCGCCTGATCGCGCCCGGGGTGATCTGGGTCGCTGCGTTGCTGGCCTCGATGCTGTCCCTCAACCGCTTGTTCGCAGCGGATTATCAGGACGGCAGCCTGGAGCAGATGGCGCTGGTGCCCGAGCCGCTCGGCCTGATCGTGTTCGGCAAGGTGGTGGCCCACTGGCTGGTCTCCGGCGTGCCGCTCGCACTGATCGCGCCGCTGCTGGGCCTCCAGTTCGGCCTGCCCGCAGATGCCCTGGGGGTGCTGGTCGCAGCGCTGCTCCTGGGCACGCCGGTGTTGAGCTTCATCGGCGCCATCGGCGCCGCGCTCACGCTGGGCCTGCGGGGTGGCGGGGTGCTGCTGTCGGTGCTGGTGCTGCCACTGTACGTGCCAGTGCTGATCTTCGGTGCCGGCGCCGTGGAGGCGCACATGGCCGGCGCCAGCGTGGAGGGGCACTTTTCCCTGCTGGGTGCAATCTTAATCCTGGCCGCGCTCGCCACCCCATGGGTGACCGCAGCCGCCCTGCGCATCGCTTTGGAGTAGTTTCCGCACACCTATGGCATTCAACTGGCTCAAATATGCCTCACCGGCGACCTTCTACCCGCTGGCCGGCAGGATGATCCCCTGGTTTTACGGGCTTGCCGCGATCCTCGCGATCGTCGGTCTGTACATCGGCTTCTTTCTTGCGCCCACCGATTTCCAGCAGGGCGAGGCCTACCGCATCATTTTCATCCACGTGCCGGCCGCGTGGATGTCCATGTTCATCTACCTGGTCATGGCGTTCTGGGCCGGGTTGGGGCTGATCCTCAACACGCGGCTGTCGGCGATGATGGCACAGGCGCTCGCCCCCACCGGCGCCTGGATGACCTTCATCGCCTTGTGGACCGGCGCCCTGTGGGGCCGTCCGACCTGGGGGACCTACTGGGTGTGGGACGCACGCCTGACCTCGGAGCTGATCCTGCTGTTCCTGTACATCGGCTACATGTCACTCACCGCGGCGATCGACGACCCGCGCCGCGCAGACAAGGCCGGTGCCATCCTCGCCCTCGTGGGGGCGGTCAACGTCCCCATCATCTACTTTTCGGTACAATGGTGGAATACCTTGCATCAGGGTGCCTCGGTCAGCCTCACCAAGGGCTCGAGCATGGCGGAGATCATGCTCGCCGGCATGCTGGTCATGGCCGTTGCCGCCTGGATGTATGCCATCGCCGCCGCCCTCTCCCGTGTGCGCCTGATCATCCTCGAACGGGAAAAGAACGCCGCCTGGGTACGGGAATTACTGGAGCGCCATCCATGAACTGGGGCAGCTGGGAAAATTTTTGGCACATGGGCGGCTATGCCCCGTTCGTGTGGGGCTCCTACGCGGTCACCTTCGCCTGCATCGCCCTGGAACTGTGGCTGCTCGCGCGCGGCAAGCGAACTTTGCGCGCACGGCTTGCTCAGATGCTGGGAATCCACCGAAAGACCTCCGATGAAACCTAGACACAAGAAACTGCTGCTCGTGGTGGGTGGGCTCGCCGGCCTGGGTGTGGCCGTGGCGCTCGTGCTCAACGCCTTCAAGGACAACCTGGTGTTCTTCTTCACCCCGACCCAGATCGTGAACAGGGAAGCGCCGGTGGAGCGTGCCTTCCGCATCGGCGGGATGGTGCAGGAAGGGAGCGTCAAGCGGGCTGCCGACGGCCTCACCGTGGAATTCGTGGTCACCGACCGTCTGAACAGCGTGCCGGTCACCTACCGGGGCATCCTGCCGGACCTGTTCAAGGAGGGCAAAGGCGTGGTGGCCCAGGGTCGGCTCACGGCCTCGGGCGCATTCGTTGCGGATCAGGTGCTCGCCAAACACGACGAGAACTACATGCCCCCGGAAGCGGCGCAAGCGCTGGCAGACGCGCAAAAGATCGCGGAACAGACAGGCAAGAGTCTCAAGCCATGATGCCCGAACTCGGCCACCTTGCGCTGATCCTGGCGCTCGCCCTCGCGCTGGTGCAGGGCACCCTGCCCCTCGTCGGCGCCCAGACGGGCCGCGGTGAATGGATGGCGCTGGCGCGTCCCGCGGCGCAGGGACAGTTCCTGTTCCTCGCCTTCGCCTATGGCTGCCTGACCTACGCCTTTCTCACCAACGATTTCTCGGTGAAGAACGTGGCGCAGAACTCCTTCACCGCGCTGCCGCCGGTCTACCGCTTCACGGCGGTGTGGGGCAGCCACGAGGGCTCGATGCTGTTGTGGACCTTCGTGCTCTCGGTCTGGACCCTGGCGGTGACGCTGTTCTCGCGCCAGCTGCCGGAAGACATGCTGGCGCGCGTGCTGGGGGTGATGGGCCTGGTGAGCGTGGGGCTGCTGGCCTTCATGCTGTTCACGTCCAATCCCTTCGAGCGCCTGGTGCCGGCCGCAGCGGAAGGGCGCGACCTCAACCCGCTGCTGCAGGATCCGGGCATGGTGATGCACCCACCGCTGCTCTACATCGGCTACGTGGGGTTCTCGGTCGCCTTTGCCTTCGCCATCGCCGCGCTCCTGTCCCGGCGCCTGGATGCGGCCTGGGCACGCTGGTCGCGCCCCTGGACCACGGCGGCCTGGCTGTTTTTGACGCTCGGCATCGCACTGGGCTCCGCCTGGGCCTATTACGAGCTCGGCTGGGGCGGCTGGTGGTTCTGGGACCCGGTGGAGAACGCCTCCTTCATGCCTTGGCTCGTGGGCACGGCGTTGATCCATTCCCTCGCGGTCACCGAAAAGCGCGGCACCTTCAAGAGCTGGACGGTGCTGCTGGCGATCCTGGCCTTTTCCCTGAGCCTGCTTGGCACCTTCCTCGTACGTTCCGGCGTCATCACCTCGGTGCATGCCTTCGCCACCGACCCCACCCGCGGTGTCTTCATTCTCGGGCTTCTGGTGGTCGTCATCGGCAGCTCGCTCATTCTGTATGCCTGGCGCGCGCCCACGGTGGGGATGGGCGGGCGTTTCGCGCTCGTCTCGCGTGAAACCATGTTGCTCGCCAACAATGTGTTGCTGCTGGTCGCCGCCGGCGCGGTGCTGCTCGGCACCCTCTATCCGCTGTTCATCGATGCCCTCGGACTCGGCAAGATCTCGGTCGGCCCACCCTACTTCGACGCGGTGTTCGTGCCCCTCATGGTGCCGGCGCTGTTCCTGATGGCCCTGGGTCCGATCGCGCGCTGGAAGGAGCAGCCGCTGCCCGAGCTCGCCACCCGCCTCAAATGGGCCTTCGCCCTGTCGCTCCTGATGGCCGTCCTCGTGCCCCTGCTGGCAGGCGAATGGAACACGATGGCGAGCCTGGGCTATCTGCTCGCGTTCTGGATCATCGTCGCGGTCGTCTATGCAGTGTGGACACGCCTTGCGGAACACTCCGGCAGCGGCTCCGTCGCCGAACGGCTTGGCCGGCAGTCCGCCAGCTGGTGGGGCATGCACCTCGCGCACCTGGGCATGGCGATCGTGGTGATCGGCATCACCAGCGTGAACACCTATGAAACCGAGCGCGACGTGCGTATGGACGTGGGCGACACCGTCACGGTGGGCGGCTATGTGTTCGAGTTCCAGGGCGCGAAACGGGTTGCCGGTCCCAATTACGACGCGTGGCGCGGCACCGTCGCGGTCACCCGCAAGGGCCGTTTCGTGGCATACCTCTACCCGGAAAAGCGTACCTACCACGCCTCTGGCATGACCATGACCGAGGCGGCGATCGACTCCGGCTTCACCCGGGACCTCTACGTCTCCCTGGGCGAACCGCTGGAAAACGGCGCCTGGGCGGTGCGCGTCTATCACAAGCCCTTCATCGACTGGATCTGGGCCGGCTGCGTGCTGATGGCCCTGGGTGGCCTGGCCGCAATCTCCGACCGCCGCTATCGTCTGGTGCGGCGTGGGCGCACCGAGCGCGCCGCGCTCGCCGCGGGTTGAGCGGGCCTCCCATGGCGCGTTTCCTGGTCCCACTCGCCATTTTTCTGGTGCTGGCCGGCTTTCTCGCCTTCGGGCTCAAGCTCAACCCGCGCGAAGTCCCCTCTCCCCTGATCGACAAGCCGGCGCCGGCCTTTCAGTTGAGCGTGCTGCACGAACCGGCCGTGCAGGTGAGCCCCGGAGACCTCGCAGGACGCCCGTGGCTGCTCAACGTCTTCGCCTCCTGGTGCGTAAGCTGCCGCGAGGAACATGGCTTTCTGATGGAACTCGCACGGCAGAAGGCGCTGCCCCTCATCGGCCTCAATTACAAGGATCAGCGCACCGACGCCCTCGCCTATCTGGACCGGCTCGGCAACCCCTACACCCTGGTGGTGGTGGATGCTGACGGTCGCACCGGCATCGATTACGGCGTCTATGGAACGCCTGAGACGTTTCTGATCGACGCGCAAGGCATCATCCGTCTCAAGCACGTGGGCCCGATCACGCCCGAGGTGTGGCGGAAAAAATTCGTCCCCAAGCTAGCCGAGTTGAAATCATGACGCGCTGGCTGCCCCTCTTCGCCCTGCTCTTCACTGCGGCCGTTACGGCCAAGGAGGCCGCGCCACTGGCGGAGGATCCGGTGCTGGAGGCCCGCCTGCAAACTCTGGCGAAGGAATTGCGCTGCCTGGTGTGCCAGAACGAGTCCCTCGCCGATTCCCATGCCGATCTCGCGGTGGACCTGCGGCGTGAGATCCGCGACAAGATGCGCGCGGGCATGAGCGATGCGGAGATCACCGCCTACCTCACCCAGCGCTACGGCGACTTCGTCCTCTACCGCCCGCCCTTCAAAGGCACCACGGCCCTGCTGTGGGCGGGCCCCTTCCTGCTGCTGGTCAGTGCGGCAGGCGGCGTGATCTGGTTCCTCAAGCGGCGCCGGCGCGCCCTGTCCGACGCCCCCCTCAGCGAAGCAGAAGCCGCACGGGTTGCCCGGCTTTTGACGCGCGGCGAAGATCGACAACCATCATGACGACGACCTTCCTTATCCTTGCGGCACTGATGAGCGCCGCTGCGGCGCTCATCGTGGCGCTGCCCATGCTGCGGCGGCGGCAAAGCGACGCCCGCCTCGCGCGCGACGCGGCCAACGCGGCGATCTTCCGGGATCAGCTCGCCGAGCTCGATGCCGATCTCGCCAACGGCACCCTGTCCCAGGCGCAATACGAGCAGGCCCGGCATGAACTGGAGCGCCGCCTGCTGCAGGAGATCGACGAGGTCCCGCCGGCACCGCCTCGGGCCGCGCCACGCTGGCCCGGGCTCGTCGCCGCGTTGGCGGTACCGCTGATGGCGGGGGGACTCTACTGGCAGCTCGGCAATCCGGCCGCGATCAACCCGGCGGCACCGACCATGGCACCGGAGCTGGCGCGGCAACTCCAGCAGATCGAGCGCATGGTCGGCCAGCTCGAACAGCGGCTCAAAGCGCAGCCGGAGGACGCGCGCGGCTGGGTGATGCTGGCGCGTGCCTATACCGTGCTCGACCGTCTGCCGGAAGCCGCCCAGGCCTACGAGCGGGCGGTGGCGCTGCTGCCGGATCAACCCGGCCTGCTCGCCGACTACGCCGAGGTGCTGGGGCTCGTAGCGGACCACCGCCTCGAAGGCAAACCGATGGCGCTGCTCGAGCAGGCCCTGAAGCTCGACCCCAAACAGCCGAAGGCCCTCGCCCTGGCGGGCACCGGCATGTTCGAGCTGCATCGCTATCAGGACGCGCTCGACTACTGGCAGCGGCTGCTCGCCACCCTGCCCGCCGATTCGCCCGCACGCGCGGACGTGGAAAACGCCATCGCCGATGCCAAAGCACGCCTGAGCGGCCCGCCCGCTGCCACAGGAGGCGAGGCGAACACCGTGTCCGGTACCGTGAGCCTGAGCCCAGCACTCGCGGCGAAAGCAGCCCCCACCGATACCGTATTCGTGTTTGCGCGCGCCGCCGAGGGGCCAAAGATGCCGCTCGCGATCCTGCGGCTCACGGTCAAGGACTTGCCGGCACGCTTCAGTCTCGACGATTCCATGGCGATGATGCCGCAGCTCAAGCTGTCGGCGTTTCCGCTCGTGGTGGTGGGCGCACGCATTTCCAAGAGTGGCCAAGCCACCGCCCAGCCTGGCGATCTCGAGGGTATCACCGGCCCGGTGGCCCCGGGCACCCGTGACCTGCAGGTACGGATCGACCGACAGATTCCCTAGATCAGCCCCCGCTCGGCAAACGAAATGCTCTCGCCTGCCGCAACGATGAAGTGATCCAGCACCCGCACCTCCACCAGTGCGAGCGCCTGCTTGAGGGCCTGGGTGATCGCCTCGTCGGCACGGCTCGGCGCCGCCACCCCCGACGGATGATTGTGGGCGAAGATCACCGCGCCGGCGTTGAGCGCCAGCGCCCGTTTCACCACTTCGCGCGGATACACGCTGGTCTCCTTGAGGGAGCCGCGGAACAACTCTTCGATGGCGATCACGCGATGCTGCGTGTCCAGAAACACCGCCACGAACACCTCGTGCTCACGCCCCTGCAGACTTAGCCGCAGATAGTCCCGCACCGCCTGCGGTGAGGTCAGGGCATCGGTGCGGGTGGCAGTTTCCTTCAGCGCGCGGCGCGCCATCTCCATTACCGCCATGAGCTGGGCGTACTTGGCGCTGCCCAGACCCGGCACCGCGCAGAACGCGGCCTCGGTGGCATTGAACAGCGCATTGAGACTGCCGAACCGCGCGAGCAGCTCGCGCGCGAGATCGACCGCGCTCTTGCCGGCCACGCCGACGCGCAGAAAGATCGCCAGCAGCTCCGCGTCGGACAAGGCCCCCGGGCCCTGCGCCAGCAGGCGTTCGCGCGGGCGTTCGTTGGCCGGCCAATCGGTGATCGCCATGGGTTCACCCTTTCCCGTAAAATGGCCGCCATTATGAGCGAATTGGCCGGCAAACGTGTGCTGCTGGGCATCACGGGCGGCATCGCCGCCTACAAGGCGGCGGAGCTGGTGCGGCTACTGGTAAAGGCTGGCGCAGGGGTGGAATGCGTGCTCACCGAGGCCGCGCAACGTTTCATTGGCGCGGCGACCCTGCAGGCCCTCTCCGGCCGGCCGGTCCTGACGAGCCTCTGGGCGCCCGAACAGGGCGGTGGCATGGCGCACATCGACGGCTCGCGCGATGCCCATGTGATCCTGGTCGCGCCCGCAAGCGCCGACTTCCTCGCCAAACTCGCCCACGGCCATGCCGACGATCTTCTCTCCACCCTGTGCCTCGCACGCGCTTGTCCCTTGCTCGTCGCGCCCGCCATGAATCTCCAGATGTGGGAGAACCCGGCCACCCAGCGCAACCTCGTCCTGCTGGAAAAAGATGGCATCGTGATGCTGGGCCCCGACAGCGGCGAGCAGGCCTGTGGCGAGACCGGCCCCGGACGCATGCTCGAGCCCGCGGCGCTGGTGGACGAACTGGTCGCCTGGTTCCGTCCCAAGTGCCTGGCGGGGCGCCACGTGATGATCACCGCCGGACCGACCTATGAAGCGATCGATCCTGTGCGCGGCCTCACCAACCGCTCTTCCGGCAGGATGGGTTACGCGCTCGCGCGCGCCGCGCGCGCTGCAGGCGCGGTGGTGACCCTGGTCTCCGGCCCCACCGCACTGCCCACGCCGCGTGGCGTGGAACGCGTCGACGTGACGAGTGCGCGGGAGATGCGCGATGCGGTCATGGCGCGCATCGATGCCCAGCACATTTTCATCGCCGTGGCCGCCGTGGCGGATTTCCGCCCTGCGACCAGCACCGCACACAAGCTCAAGAAAGGCACGGCGCCCTTATCCCTGGACCTGGCCCCGAATCCGGACATCCTCGCCGAGGTCGCCGCCCTGCCCAAGCCCCCCCTGTGCGTGGGCTTCGCCGCCGAGACCGAGCATCTCGTGGAGCATGCGCGGGAAAAACTTGCACGCAAGCGCGTGCGCCTGATCGTTGCCAACCCTGCGACCGACACCCTGGCGGCGGACACCATCGAAATGACCCTGGTAGATGAATCTGGAGCGCGCGCCCTGCCGCCCCTCAGCAAGGACGCGGCGGCGTGCGCCCTCATCGAGGAAATCTGCAGTATCCTGGACTCAGGTACGTAGTCCGGTATGCTCATTTTGTGCGGGCTCGGTCCTACGGCATAATGCAGACGGAGCCTTGGCAGGGGTTCGGGTGCCCCTGCCGCACCGCAGAAAAACGACGACATGCGGAAAATAGACGTAAAAATAATCGACCCGCGGATGAAGGAGCAATTGCCTGCTTACGCGACCGCCGGCTCGGCGGGCCTGGATCTGCGCGCCTGCCTCGACGCGCCCCTGACCCTTGAGCCGGGCGCGACGGCGTTGATTCCAACCGGCATCGCCATTCACATCGAATGGCCCGATCTGGCCGGGCTGATCCTGCCGCGTTCCGGGCTCGGCCACAAACACGGCATCGTGCTCGGCAATCTGGTCGGGCTGATCGATTCCGACTATCAGGGCCAGCTGTTCGTGTCCTGCTGGAATCGTGGCCAGGCCGCGTTCACGGTGAATCCGCTGGAACGCATCGCCCAGCTCGTGATCGTTCCCATCGAGCGGGTGGGTTTCAACCTCGTCGACGAGTTCCCGCAGAGCGAACGGGGTGAGGGCGGTTTCGGTAGCACCGGCAAGCACTGAACCCGAAAAAGAACGACACATCCAGTCCCCGTGGTGGCGCGCAAGCGCTGAAGAATGCGGAAGGAAGCGGCACGCACAGGTGGCGATGTCGCAGGGTTAGGTTGGGATGAAACCGTCGCTCGCGCGTTTGTTCGTCATCGCGTTCGCTGTGGCGGCTGCCTTGGCGGCCGTCGCCGGCGCGCTGCTGTTTGGCGTGAGCGCCCTGCGCGAGGCCCACGTCCACGCCGCGGCACCGAGCTACGCGCCGCACATTCTCGCCAACCAGATTGCCCAGACCTTGGGGGCGATCACCCAGGCCACACAGGCGGTGGCACGCGCACCTTTGACCCTGCGCATCCTGCGGACCAGCGACGAACAGGAACGTCGCAACGGCATGACCACGTTAGCCAGCCTGTATCCGCAGCTCGGGGAGATCGCGCTCGTCGCCCATCAGGACGCGGCGCTTGCGCCCATCGCCACCGCTGGTGCACGTCAACATCCTCTCCTCGAACGGGCACGCGGCACCGGCGGCGCCACCCTGCGCGCGGAATCGCTGCGCGTCAGCATCAGCGAGCCCGTCCACGACGAAGCCGGGCAGATTGCCGGCTACGTGCTGGTGGAGCGCGAACTGGCGGAACTGCGCCACCTGTTCGCCGCCACACCGCTCATCTATGGTTATGCGGAGTTGCAGCAGGTCAACGGCAACCTGGAAACGCTGATCCGGCGCGGCAACGAACAACTGAAACGCTTCGCCCCCAGCCATGTCTTGCCCCTTCCCGGCACCTCGTGGAAACTCGTGGTGTGGTCGCCCGAGCCGCCGCAGATTGTCAACGTGCCGCTGTACCAGGTCTATCTCGCCGTCGCCGCCATCTTCCTGGTGCTGCTCGCCCTGGTCGGCTGGATCGCTTACCGCGCCGCCGACCGTGCCCTGCAAGCGGACCTCACGCGGCTGACCAAACTGTTCTCCGACGTTAGCCACGATCGCATGCGCAAGCAATACGGTGTCGCCCTAAAGGAAACGCAGAATGCCTACCAGGTGATGTACCAGCTCGGCAAGCTGATGGTGGGCAAGCATTTGCGCGCGGTCAGTTCCGCCGGCATCGATCATCTGTCACAGGTCAGCAACCGCCGCAGTTTCGAAGCCAAGCAGCGGGAAGTCTTCCAGCGCGTCAGCGAGGGCTGGGCGCACAGCCTGCTGATCATCGACATCGACGGCTTCAAGCAGGTGAACGACAATTTCGGCCACGACGCCGGCGACCAGCTGATCGTGCAATTTGGGAAACTGCTGAAGCAGAATCTGCGCTCGAGCGATTTCGTCGCCCGCCTGGGCGGCGACGAATTCTGCGTCATCTTCCCCAACACGCCACTGGCGCGGGCAGCGGAACTCGCCGAGCGGCTGCGCCGCAACCTCCCCGAACGCATCGAACTCCTGCCCGGCGTCGTTCACCCCGTGGCCTGGAGCGGCGGCCTGTCCGAATACAGCCGTCATGACCAGTCCGAAAACGCGGCGCTCGCGCGCGCGGATCAGGCACTGCTGGACGCGAAGCGCGCCGGGCGCAACCGCACCGAAATCAAGGCCGCGGCCTAGGGGTAGATGGCCCGGGGTTTAATCGCCGCGCCGCTTCGCCTATAATGGCGCCTCGCTTCACACCACCACCGTTCGAGAATGCACAAGAAATACATCTCCTTCGGCGGAAGGATTCTCATGGTGGGCTTTGGCAGTGTGGGGCGCGGCACGCTTCCGCTCTTGCTGCGTCACATCGATCTCAAGCCCGAACAAATCAGTATCATCACCGCCGACCATGACGGTCTCGGGATCGCGCGTGAATACGGCGTGGCGATCGAGGTGCTGCCGATCACCCGGGAGAACTACCTCGCGGTTCTGGACGCGCGGCTTCGCCCCGGCGATTTCCTGCTCAACGTCTCATTCGACGTTTCCAGCCTGGCATTGATCGAGTACTGTCAGGCGCGCGGCATCCTGTATCTGGACGCGGCCATCGAGCCGTGGCCCGGCGGCCATACCGACACGACCCGCTCGGCGAGCGAACGCAGCAATTATGCCTTCCGCGAAGCCGCGCTCGCCTTGCGCGCCAAGCATCCCCAGGGACCCACGGCGGTGCTGACCCATGGCGCCAACCCCGGTCTGGTATCGCATTTGTTCAAACAGGCGCTGCTCAACATCGCCGCCGATACCGGACTCTTGGTGCCGGAACCCGCCTGCCGCGAGGACTGGGCGCGGCTGGCCGCGCGCCTCGGGGTCAAGGTGGTCCATGTGGCGGAGCGCGATACCCAAATACCCGCAACGCGGAAGCGCGCCGATGAGTTCGTCAACACCTGGTCGCCCGAAGCCTTCGCGGGTGAGGGCATGCAGCCCGCGGAACTGGGCTGGGGTACCCATGAACGGCATTTCCCGCCCGATGGCGCGCGTCATCCCTTCGGTTGTGGCGCGGCGATCTATCTGAAGCGCCCCGGACTTGCCACCCGCATCCGCACCTGGACGCCGCTGGCGGGGCCTTTCCATGCCTTCCTGGTCACCCATGCGGAATCGATCTCCATTCCAGATTACTTCACTGTGCGTGAAGGCGACCAGGTGGTCTACCGGCCCACGGTCCACTATGCCTACCATCCGTGCGACGATGCGGTGCTGTCGGTGATGGAACTTGCGGGCCGCAACTGGCGCCTGCAGTCACGGCGCCGCCTGATCGTCGATGAAATCGTCGAGGGGCGCGACGAGCTCGGCGTGTTGCTGATGGGCCACGCCAAAGGCGCTTATTGGTATGGCTCGCGCCTCAGCATCGAGGAAGCGCGCGCCCTGTGTCCACACAACAACGCCACCAGCCTGCAGGTCAATGCGCCCGTCATGGCCGCGGTGGTGTGGGCAATGCGCCACCCCGCGGCTGGGATCGTCGAACCCGACGAGCTGCCGTTCCGTGAAGTGCTCGATCCCTGTCTGCCTTATCTGGGCGAGGTGGTGGGGGTGTACGGCGACTGGACGCCACTTGCGGACCGGGGACGCCTGTTCGAGGAAGACCTCGACACGGACGACCCGTGGCAATTCAAGAACTTTCGGGTGACCTGAAACCAGGCCGCCTATGCGGCGGCCTGGGCGGCGGCGTCGCCCGTCAGGAGGTGACTCAGCGTCTGCGTCAGCGCCTCGGCGACATCGGCGCCCTTCACCAGAAACCGGTTGACATGAGCCGCGAGTGTGCGTCGTTCGCCTTCCGCGACTTCACTCTCCACCAGTGCCACCACCGGCACGGTGTGCTGCGGATGACACGCGCGGCATGCCTGAACGAACCATGTGGCGTTTGCACCGGGCAGATGCAGGTCGAACACGATGGCGGACGGCCGCGCCCGCGCCAACACCGTGAGCGCCTCCGCCGTGCTGCCCACTTGTGTGACGCGCCAATGCAGCGCCTCGAGACGCGCCGCCAGCGCGCCCCGCAAGGCGGCGTCTTCCTGTACCAGCAACAGGGCGCCGGCGGCGCCGCGCCGTACCCACAGTTTCACCTGGCTGCGTAGTGACTCCCAGTCATACGGTTTGACCACATGCGCAGCAGCCCCGAGCGACAACGCCAGCTGTCGGCTCGTGTCGTTGCTGAGGACAATCACCGGGATGTTGCGGCTTTCGGGCTGCGCCTTGAGGGTGCGCAACACCGCCCACCCGTCCATGCCAGGCATCATGATGTCGAGCAGGATCAGGGCGGGCCGTTCGGTAGCGAGCAGGGACAAGGCCGCGCCACCATGCGCGGCACGCAAAACCCGGAACCCCTCCTGGGTCAGATGGCGCTCGAGTGACTCCCGCGTCGCCGGGTCGTCGTCGACCACCAACACCGTGCTCACTGCGCGTCGCCGTTCGCCCACGCGCGCCGGATCGATACGCGGCTGAACAGGCTGGGTCGAGGGGGATGTGACCCCCGCCCCGGCTTCGACGTTCACCGGCAGCCAAACGGTGAAGGTGGAACCGGCACCCGGCGCGCTCTCTACCGTCACCGTGCCGCCCATCATCTCGCAGAAGCGCCGGCTGATCGCCAAGCCCAGACCGGTCCCGCCGTACTTGCGCGTGGTGGACGCGTCCGCCTGCACGAAGGGTTCGAACAGGCGCTCCAGCTGCTCGGCCGTCATGCCGATGCCGGTGTCAATCACATCGAACACGAGCCACTCCATTTCGCCCTCGCTGCGCCGTGCAGCGCGCACGGTGATGGTCCCGCGCTCGGTGAACTTGGCGGCATTGCCAATCAGATTGAACAACGTCTGCCGCAGCTTGGTGACGTCGGCACGCGCGGTCCCCAGATCCGCCGCACAATCGAGCGTGAGCGTGTTGCCATTGTTCGCCACCAGCGGCGCCACGGTTGCCACCACGTCGTCGATCAGTGCGCGCACGTCGTAGGCCTCCACGTAAAGGTCCATGCGGCCCGCCTCGATCTTCGACAGGTCCAGAATGCCATTGATGAGCGATAGCAGATGCCGTCCTGCGCCCTGGATTTTTTTCAGATCGGGCACGATGGCCTCGTGCCCGCCCAGCGCGGCATCCTCCTCCAGCATCTCGCTGTAACCGATGATGGCATTGAGCGGCGTGCGCAGCTCATGGCTCATGTTGGCGAGAAACTGACTCTTGGCGCGGTTGCGGGCCTCCGCCTGGAGCTTTTCCACCAGGGCTGCATGTGCCTTGAGCTCGGCGCGCTTGCGGTCGGTGATGTCCTGCACCACGCCGAACAGGGTGGCCCCCTGACGCATGTCCTGGCCACTGGGCTCGGCGAGCATCATCATGTAGCGCAGGCCCGTTTCTGGATGCAGGATGCGGAACTCGTGCTCCACCGCGACCCGTGTGGCGGTAGCATGGCCGATCGCGCGCCTGAGTGCGTCGCGGTCTTCCGGATGCACCAAGGCCATGATGCGGGGGTAATTGGCCGGCTCGCCTGGTTTGAGCCCGAACATGTCGCGCAGTTCCGCCGACCAGACCAGGGCCTTGCTCTCGGGGTTGAATTCCCACTCACCGATCTGGGCCACCTGCTGTGCACGTCGCAGACGCGCTTCACTGCGGCGTAAATCGCCCTCCGCCTTGAGCCGCTCGGTGACGTCGCGCAGCACTGCGACATAAAGCGGCGGCTGGCTGCCTCGTACCGGATTGAAGGACAGTTCCAGGGGAAGGGCGCTGCCGTCGGCACGCAGACCGCTCGTCTGATGGGTTCCGATCATCGCCTCCATGGTGTCCGGTGCATCCGCCGACGGGAGCGGCCTGCCCACGAGCGACGGCAACAGGACACCCAAAGGCCGGCCCGCGAGTTCCTGGGCGCGATAAGCAAACATCTCGCAGGCGGCGGCGTTGGCCGCCAGCACCTGGCCCTGGGCGTCGAGCATCAGGATGCCCTCCGCCACGTTGGCCAGCACCGCTTCGGCGCGTTCCTTCTCGTCCAGCACCGCTTGGGCCTGGATCAGCTCCGCCAGGGTCGCGCCGATCCAGCCCGCCGCCAGTTCGATCAGTTCCACCCGCTCGCGCAGGCGGATCAAGCCTTCGGCGGCACCGAACAGATGCAGCGTGCCATGCCCGCCGGCGCCAATCGCCAGCGGAAAGCCACCGTAGGCGCCTTTCGGCAGGCGCGGATCCGTTGCCAGACGGCGCAACTGGGGTTCCTGCCGCACCACCGCCAGATCATGCCAGCGCTCCAGCGCCGCCGCCGGGACCGTGAACCCCTGGGGATGGGCGAGCACCACCTGCAGCACGCCATCCTCGCCGCGGCGCGTCACGGCACAGCCCATGAGCCGCAGACGCGCGGTCAGCAGCCCCAGCACCGCGTCCATTTTCCGCTCCGCGGACTGCTCCGCCGCCACCAGCTCGAGGAACTGCGCCAGCCAGATTTCGCGCGCCGCCGCCTGGTTGAAGGTCTCGACCGTGAGCCGGATCTCGGGCGCCGCCTCCGCGGCCGACACCTCAAAACCGCGGTAATCGCCGCGCTTGAGCCGCTGTGCCATCTCCGCCACACGCGCCAGCGGCGCCAGCCCGCGGATGAGCAGGAGCCACACCGCCAGCACGATCACCACGCTGTTGGCCGCACGCAGCGCGAGCTGTTTGAGGGTGAGTTGCCACAATTCGTTGAGGAATGCGGTATGGGTGAGCCACAGCCTGACATCCCCGTAGCGCACGCCGCCGACCACGATCTCGCGCAGGATCGGCTGCTCGGGCAAATCCAGCAGGTCTTTGAGCCAGCCCGGATGGCTGGCCGGCTCCACCGCTCGCGTTGCCGCCAGGGCATGGCCTTCGCCATCCACGAAATCCGCCGCCCGTATCCGTCCGCGCGCCACGCGGGCCTTGAGCAGCTGCTCGATCGCGGTGTAGTCACCGATCACGATCTGGTCGGCGATCTGACTTTCCAGCACGTCGAGGGTGGTGATGACCTCGGCAGCGAGCGTTTTCCTGTATTGCTCGGCGTGGGAGGAAATCGAAAGCCACTGGCTGGCGGGGAGGAACGCGGCCAGGATCAGGACCGTCGCCAGCACCACTCGCTGCAGCAGTGTGAGACGGCTCAGCATCCCCCGCGCCCCCTAGCCCTTGACGAGCGTGGTGCGGTGAAACACCTTTTGGTTCTCGTATTCCGCATCATCCGCGCGCACGAAGGCGAAATCCGGGTCCAGCTTGAGCAGCGCCGCCCCTTCCTGCAGGATGCGCCGCCCCTCGGGATCATTGGACATGTTGATGAATGCCGCCTGAACCGCACGCGCATGGGATTCGGGAACCGTGGGCGCCACCGTGATCGGCAAATCCTTGAAAGTGTCCGAGCTCCAGATGACACGGTACTTGAAGCCTTCGCGGCGGGCGAAGGCGGCCATCACGTCCTCGTTCACGCCCGCTGCCGCCACCTTGCCGATCTTCAGCTGACCCATGGCCCCTTCCTGGTTGCCGGCGAACACCGGGTTGACCTGCACCCCGGCGCGGAGAATCGCGTCCATCGGCACGCGGTAACCGGCAAACGCCTCCGGCGAGGGGAACGCGACCGTCTGCCCCGCCAGGTCCTCGATGCGGGTGATTGGCGAGCTCTCGGCCACCACGAGCTGGCCGCGGATGCCATCGGTGTTGGGCCGCGCGATGACGCGCCAGCCGAGCTTCACCCGCTCTGGTGTGAACAGGTGGTTGGTATAAGCGAACTGCGCCTCGCCACGCACGGTGAGCGCCGTGGTTTCCGGTGCCGTCTTGCCCATTTTCAGCCGCAGCGCCACCCCGCTTTTTTGCGACACATAAGCCAGGATCGGATTCCAGAACTGGGCCGTCAACGCCGGGCTGCGCTGGTTCAGCACGCTGAACGAGTACACCGGGGTCTCGGCCCAGGCTTGCGCGGCCACGAACCAGCAGGAGAGTACCGCGATGAGATGCTTGCCCATGGCATCGTCCTCGATGAATGCGAAATCAGGAAACTTTGCTCGTGCCCTGGGCGAGGCAACGGTGAATCTTGCTCAACAGCCGCTCCAGGTCCACCGGCTTGGTGTCATAGTCGTCACAGCCGACCTGCAGCGCGCGTTCGCGATCAACGGCCATGGCGTGGGCGGAAAGCCCGATGATGGGAATGTGCGCACTCAGCGGGTTGGCGCGAATCCGCCCGGTCGCCTCCCAGCCGTCCATCACCGGCAGACTCATGTCCATCAAAATCAGGTTCGGCTGCTCACTGAGGGCCATCAACACCGCGCGCGCGCCGTCCTCCGCCCAGACCACTTCGAACCCCCGCTTGGCCAGGCGGCGACTCAGCACGTCACGGTTGAGCTCGTTGTCCTCAACCAGTAGCAGTTTGGGCATACAGGGCAGGCGCCGCACTCGGCACAGGGTTGACGATCAAAAGCGGCGCCTCCTCCGGATCCTTGAAGCACTGGCGGATGCGGATGAATTCGGATTCGATCGAGAGAAAGGCCTGCACGACTTCCGGGTCGAAGTGCCCGCCGGCGCCCTCGGTGATAATCGTGCGCGCGTCCTCATGGGAAAACGCCTTCTTGTAACACCGCTGGGAGGTGAGTGCGTCATAGACATCGGCCAGAGCGAGGATGCGCGCCGCGAGCGGGATGGACTCCCCGCGCAAACCCCGCGGATAGCCGCTGCCGTCCCATTTTTCGTGATGGCACTCGGCGATGTCGATGCCCATGCGGATGAAGGCATTGCCCGGGTGCTCGGCATCCACCGCGCGCAACGTGCTGCCGCCGATCAGGGTATGCTGCTTCATCACCTCCCATTCCGCCAGATCGAGTTTGCCCGTTTTCAGCAGCACGTGATCGGGAATGCCGACCTTGCCGATGTCGTGCAACGGAGAGGCAGCGTAGAGGGCATCGACGAATGCCGCATCGATGCACTTTTTGTATTTGTCCAGGGCCGAAAGCTGCAGGGCGAGCGTGCGGCAATATTCACGCATGCGATCCAGATGGGCACCGGTTTCCGGGTCGCGTGACTCGGCCAGCTTGGACATGGCGAAGATCGCCGCCAACTGTGCGGAGGAGATCTCGCGCACCTGTGCCGCGACGCGCTCTTCCAACTCACGCTGGTAATCCGCTTCGCGGTCGTGCAGCGCCTTCTTCTGCAGGGACGACTCCACCCGCGCGCGCAACAGCACCGGATTGAAGGGCTTCGGAAGGTAGTCCTCCGCACCGCGCTGGATGCACTTCACCACGTTCTCCATGTCGTCGTTGGCGGACACCATGATCACCGGCAGGTGCACCAGGCGTGCATCGCCCTTGATCGCTTCCAGCACCTGATACCCATCCATCTCCGGCATCATCAGATCCAGTAGCACCAGATCGTAGGAGGCCTCCTTCATCCGGGCGAGCGCCTCGCGCCCCGATGCGGCGCACTCCACCGAGTAGCCGAGTTGCCGGAGACGCCGCGACAACATGTCACGGTTTGCCTCCAGGTCGTCCACCACCAGGATCTGCCCAGTCATTGCGATAACCTGATCATTAAGAAGTCGGCGCACGGAGCGCTGGACACACGCCCTGCAGCGCGCCGTTGCCCCTCGTATCCGCGTTAACGGCCTGAATCACCATCTCTTTAATGACCTTTTCGTTAAAGTTTTCACCATAACCGCCGATGAAGGCGACGCCCGCCCAGCTCCTGCAAAGTCTTGCGGATGGAAGCGGTCCAAATCACATCCTGTGTCCAGAGGCTTGTCACCTCCCACGGCGGATGGGCTGGACGGCGGCGAGGGCCGGGCTCTCCCCCATGGCGGGTTCAATTCAAATTCGAAGTGCAGTAGGGGCAGCGCGTGGCCCTGAGCGGAATGCTGCTCAGGCAGAAGGGGCATTCCTTGGTGCTGGGCGCGGCGGGGGCTGCCTCCTGCGCGCGCTTCAGACGGTTGATGGTGCGGATCAGCATGAACACCGCGAAGGCGACGATCACGAAACTGATCACATTGTTGACGAAGACGCCATAATTCAATGTCACCGCGCCCGCCGCTTTGGCGTCCGCCAAGGTTGCATAGGGCGCCGGTGCCGTGGCCCCCTCCTTCAACACCACGAACAGATCGGAAAAATCCACGTTGCCCAGCGCCAGGCCGATCGGCGGCATGATCACGTCGTCCACGAGGGATTTCACGATGGCGCCGAAGGCCGCACCGATGATGATGCCCACTGCCATGTCGACGACGTTGCCGCGCATGGCGAATTCTTTGAATTCTTTCAGCATGCCAGTGCCCCCATGTATCGATGATGCATGATGGCGTCCACTGGCGGAGGGTGAGGGATTCGAACCCCCGGTAGGTTGCCCTACAACGGTTTTCAAGACCGCCGCATTCGACCGCTCTGCCAACCCTCCGTGACCGCCACTCACAACGGCTTTGGCTACGACCTTCGCTGCGTGCCGCTTGAAGAGGCACGCAGCGGTTTCGTGTCCCCTCAGGACAGACAGGTAGCCAAACCACAATGCCTGCGCGGTGGGGTCTGCGCGCCGACGCATTCCAAGGTCTGCCGCCAGCAAGCAGCACGGGCCGCGCCAGCGGCATGATAACCCCATCGCCCCATGGGTTCCACCGTCATGGGTGCTTCATGGTGCTTGAAACTTTTGCAGCGCTTGCGTAGTCTTAGTTTCGCTTATCGAAAAACAAAACGGAGGGCATCCATGCAACCCAACAATTCCTATCCATTCGGGCCGGTTGCCGCGAGCGCGGGCGAGCTGTCCCTCGCCCGCCACAAGGTGCTGCGCCAGACCTACATCCTGCTGGCGATCACCTTGCTCTTCAGCGCGCTGATGGCCGGCCTCTCCATGGCACTGTCAGTGCCCTACTTCGTCAGCCTGATCAGCAGCCTGGTCGCCCTGGGTCTGCTGTGGTTCGTGCTGCCGCGCACCGCCAACTCCGCCGCCGGCCTGGCGACGGTATTCGCCGTCACCGGCCTGCTCGGCTTCGGCCTCGGCCCGGTGTTGTCCCACTATCTAAGCCTGGCCAACGGCCCGCAGATCGTCATGAGCGCCTTCGGCATCACCGGCATCGCCTTCCTTGGGCTGTCCGGCTATGCCCTGGTCTCGCGCCGCGATTTCAGCTTCATGGGCAAGTTCCTCATGGTCGGTATCCTGGTGGCCTTCGCCGCCGCGATCGTGAGCCTGGTGGCAGCCCTGTTCGGCTACCCCATGCCCGCTCTGGCGCTGACCGTCTCCGCGATGTTCGCGCTCCTGATGTGCGGCCTGATCCTGTGGCAGACCAGCGAGATCATCAACGGGGGCGAGACCAACTACATTCTCGCCACGGTGGGCCTTTATGTGGCCCTCTACAATCTCTTCACCAGTCTGCTGCATCTGCTCGGCGCCTTCATGGGCGAGCGCGACTAAGCGCGTGGGCCGATGGCATACGACGGGGCGGGCAACCGCCCCGTTTTCATTTCAGCCGCGCTCGAACAGGGCGACCGATTCCACGTGGGCGGTGTGGGGGAACATGTTGGCGATGCCGGCCGCCACCAGGCGGTAGCCCTGGGCATGCACCAGGACCTGCGCATCCCGCGCCAGGGTGGAAGGACTACAGGATACATACACGATGCGGCGCGGCCCCGCTGGCGTGATGGCCTTGACCAGTTCCATGGCGCCGTCGCGCGGAGGATCGATCAGCCACTTGTCGAAGTGTCCCCACGCGGCGACCTGCGCCGGCGTGACCTCGAACAAATTGGCAACGCGAAATTCCGTGCGTTCGCCCAAGCCGTTGCGGACGGCATTGGCCGCCGCCCGCGCCACCAGGGCCGCACTGCCCTCCACGCCCAGCACCTGCGCACCGCGGCGCGCCAGGGGCAAGGAAAAATTGCCGAGACCGCAGAACAGGTCGGCAATACGCTCGCCCGGCTGCGGCGCCAGAAGGCTCACCGCGCGCCGGACCAGGACGCGGTTGACCGCGGGATTGACCTGGGTGAACTCGGTGGGCGAAAACGGCATGACAATACCGAATTCCGGGAGTTCGTAGCTCAGCGGCGGCGCATCCAGAGGATGGAAGGGGTAGGCCGACTCCGGACCCTTGGGCTGCAGCCACCATTGGATGCGATGGGCATCGGCGAAGGCGCGCAGGCGTTCCGCATCCGCGACGTTCAAGGGCTCCAGGACGCGCAGCACCAGGACATCGACATGCGCCCCCACGGCGATCTCGATCTGCGGCAGCCGCTGCCGTCGCGACAGGCCCCCGATCAGCTCGCGCAGGGGATCGATCAGTGTAGCGATGCGGGGCGGCAGGATCTCGCAGCCGTGCATGTCGGCAATGAAGCTGCTGCGCCGCTCGTGGAACCCCACCAGCACACCGCCTTTTTTGGCGACGAAGCGCACCGACAGGCGCGCGCGGTGCCGATAGCCCCAGCTCGGACCATGCACTGCCGGCAGTAGGGTTTCGGCGCGCACGCGGCCGATGTGCCACAGCGCATCCTCCAGCAGCCGCTGTTTCACCGCCACCTGGGCCGCGGGGTCGAGATGCTGCAGACTGCAACCGCCGCAGTGACCGAAATGCCGGCAACGCGGTTCAACCCGCTGGCTACTGGCCTGTAGCACCCGCGTGAGACGGGCAAGCTCGTAAGCAGGCTTGCTGCGATAGGTCGCATACTCCACCCGCTCGCCCGGCAGTGCGCCTTCGATGAACACCGTCTTGCCATCCACGTGCGCCACGCCTTGTCCGGCGTGGTCCAGCGACTCCACAGTCACTGCCATACACTACCCTTGCCAGGCGGCGAGAAACTCGCGCCAGTGCGGCGCGTCCTGCTTTTCCAGCTGCGCGCGCACCAGCGCGCATTCTTCGGCGTAGCGCGCGGCCGTGAGCAGGCCGCGCAGGCGCTGAAAACGCAGGTACACCAGATAGGTGTTGCAGGCATCCGTCTCGCAATAGTTGCGGATCGCTGCGAGTTCGCCGCGGCAGTAGGCCGCCCAGACCTGGGCGCCGTCCATGCCCAGCTTGCCCGGAAAGCCGATCAGCTTCGCGATTTCATCCAGGGGCACGTTGGCACGGGGCTGGTACAGGGCAAGCAGATCCATCAGATCCAGATGCCGGGTGTGATAACGGCTGATGTAGTTGTTGTATTTGAAGTCGCGGTCATCCTCTCCCATGTCCCAGTAGCGGGGCGCGCTCAGGCCGTGCACCAGGGCGCGGTAGTGCAACACCGGCAGGTCGAAGCCGCTGCCGTTCCAGGACACCAGCTGGGGCGTGTATTTCTCGATGCCCTCGAAGAAACGCTGGATGATCGCCGCCTCATCGGCCTCCGGGCCGCCCAGGGACCAGACACGAAAGCCGTCGTCGGACCGCAGCGCGCAGGAGATCACGATCACCCGATGGAGGTGATGTTGCAGGAATTCCCCGCCAGTTTGCTGGCGGCGGCGCTGGTAAGCAATCTGGGCCACCTCCTCGGCAGGCACGGTCACCGGCAGGTCGAGCAGTCGTGCAAGCCCGGCGGTGTCCGGCACGGTTTCAATGTCGAAGGCGAGCACCGGCACCATCATTCGATCTTTCAGGGTTGACAGGGGAAACGGTCTGGCGAACAATAGGCTTGCTTCATGACGTTGTTCTGGTCATGGACAAAGCGGGAGTCCCATCATGTATTCTGCGTTGGAACAGCGTCATCCACGCATCGCAGCCCAGTTGGCCGAACTGTGGAATGAAGGCGCACCGGCGGTGGATTATCTCGACCGGCTGCTGTTCACGGAGACGACGCGGGAAAACCGCCACGGCTTCGGCAGCGAGGTGTGGCTGGAACTGATGCTGCTGCATGAGGTGCTCCAACTCGAGCACCCACGCCCCACCTCCGGGCTTGCCACCGACATTTGGGCCGCGGCCGCGGACGCCGGGCCTATTTCCTGACCCAGTTTCCGCGGGCGTCCTGGACCCACCACCCTGCGGCCGCCTTGTCGATCCAGCGCTGGGCGAAGGTGGCTCGCACATCGGGCTCCCATTCCGGCCGGCCGTTGGCACGGGCAATTTCCCGGTACAAGGCCGCGCGGTCCCGATTTTCGTCCGCCACCAGACGGTTCACGTTCTGCCGTTCCGACAGGGGCACCGCCCCGGCATCGCGCACCGCCACACCCCCGTCCCGCGTCAACCCGACCGCACCGTTCGCATAATAGGGCAAAAGCTGGGCGTGGCGTGCCTGCATGCTGCTCTTCAGGGCGTTCACGGCCGGGGTATTGATTTCCAGGTCGGCCGCCGCGGCTGCGATCAAGGGCGCCCACATCACCCACAGCAGCGCGTTCGTGATCCATCTCATGGTGTACCTCCTTGGCTGGTCGGTGCCGCCGGCGCCTTCACCGTCCCCTCCGGCTTCAGTTGCCAGACTTCCTCGATGATCCGGTCTGCGGCCTTTTCCGCCGCCGCGGCGGGAAAATAGATATTGATGGTGACGCAGCCGCTGGCGCTGACCAGCCCCGCCAGCCACAGCATCACAGTCACATTCCGCATTGTCGATTCACCTCACGATCGGCCGCGCCTCGCGCTGGGTCACCCGCTTCAGGCGCGCCACCAGTTCGCTGAACGCCACCTGCCGATTGTAGCCGATCACGGAAAGCGCCGGTATCCCGCCGCCCTTGACGATGAGGTAGCCATGGGGCAGATCCTCGATGCCGTCCATTTCGCAGACATCGTTGGCGAGCCGACAGGACAGCCCCATCTTCTCGTAGCCGAATTGGTCGAAAAAGCGCAATACGCTGCGCTGAATCGCCGCGCTTGCGCTCGCCCCACCGAGCGCGGAGATGTTCTCGACCGCGCGCTGGGAAATCTTGCGCGGATAATGGCCGGGACTGCTGGCCACCCGTGCATCGAAGGCCACCGGGCGCCAATTCACCAGTTCCAGATCCGCCACCGAGGCGTCGATGCGCCCAGTCACGCTGCCAAACGAAAACGCGCGGGTGATGAGTTCCAGATCGAGATGGCGCATGTCGAGGTCGGCATTGACACGGGCAATCGCCGAGAAAGGCTCGCTCACCCGGAGATCCTTCACCACCACCGTGCCATCGAATATCCGTAGCAGCAGCGCGCCGTCCATTTGCAACACGCGATCCTGATACCACACGCGGGGAATCACACCAGAGACGGTGCCGTGCATGACCGGCCAGCGCAGGGCTTCCATCAGCGGCGCCATACTGGTGGGCTGCAGCGCCCCGGACAGCTCCCAACGCCAGGCGCCATTCACGTTCTGCAGCCGTGCGCCGTCAAAGGTGACGGCGCCGTCGAGCACCGCCACACGGGTCGGTTCGAGCGTGATTGCCTCCTGGCCCCAGGTGCCGCCGAGCGTGATCGGACCCAGATCCAGCTCACGAAATTGCGCGCGTTCGAGTGTGACCCACGCGGGCAGCACGGCATCGTGCCGCCATGGCAGGTCCGCATTGAGGTTCGTGAAAGTCAGGCTGCCGGACTCGTGCCGCCAACCGCCGTCCCGCACGCGCAGGGTGAAGCTGTGGAGACGGCCGCCGCTGATGCCAAGCGCCGCATCGACGCGGCCGCTCGCCTCACCCCGTGCCCAGGCACGATCGTTGAAAAACGGCCGAATGAAAGCCGCGTAGAGCCCGCCGAAATCGAGGCCTTCGCCGTAGGCGCCCAGACCACGCAGGCGTCCCGCCACACGGTCCCAATCGGCCGCGAAGTGAATGCGGCCGACATCGGCCAGATCGGCCTGTGCATCCTCCACCCGCAGCAGATCCCCATCGAGCCTGCCGCGGCCACGCAGCGCGCGCGCCGCCGGGCCAAGGTAGACGGGGTGCCAGTAGGCTTCGCCGGCGTCCCAGTTCGCCGCCACATGCCAGCGCCAGCCAGAACCGTCCCGGACCGCACGCAGCGCCAGGTCGGCGCCGATGCGTTCCCCGGCGCGGCGGCCGGTCGCGTCAGCAAAGTTCAGCGCGCGCACCGTCGTGGTCAGCTCCAGCACCGCAGGCGCACCGCCGGCACGGGTAAACGTGCCGCTGAGATCGGCACGCCCTGCGTCGATCTGAACCGCACCGGTTGGCAGCCAGCCCGCAAGCCGCGCGAGTTGGACGTGGGTGCCCTCAAACGCCATCCGCAGCCCGTGGGCCCAGAGGAGCGTGGCCTGCCAGCGCTCCTCGGCATCCGGCATGAGCGTCACATCCAGGCGCTGCTGCCGTGTCCCATAGCGAAAGCGCAGGGCCATGGGGGTATCGAGCTTGAGGGTGCCAGCGCGGCATTCGATGAGATCGCGTGCAAGCGTGGCCTGCGGACAATCGATCGTAACGTCCGCCAGTCGCCGCGTCCCGAGCCGCACCTCGCGCAGGCGCAGATGAAGCTCGTCGACACGTCCCAGGGTGACGCGGGCCGTAATCCCTCGCAGCGCGAAACCTTCGCCCACGATGTCGTCCATGGTGAGCCGCAGATCCTGGGCAACAGCGCCCCCTGCGCCCAGCACCCACAGCCCAGCGGCAAGCAGACGTTTAAGCGGGAAAGACACCCGTGGAAAGATAACGATCACCGCGGTCGCAGACGATGGAGACGATGACGGCGTGCTCGACCTCGGCGGAAAGTCGCAGCGCCGCGACCAGCGCCCCACCGGAGGAGATGCCGGCGAAGATTCCCTCCTCCCGCGCAAGCCGCCGGGTCATTTCCTCCGCCTCGGCCTGGCTCACGTACAGGATACGGTCGACACGGCGTGGATCGTAGATCTTCGGCAGGTAGGCCTCGGCCCATTTGCGGATGCCGGGAATCTGCGACCCCTCCGCCGGCTGCACGCCAATGACCTGGATCGCCGGATTCTGTTCCTTGAGATAGCGTGAACACCCCATGATGGTGCCAGTGGTCCCCATGCTGGACACGAAATGGGTGATCCGGCCTGCCGTGTCGCGCCAGATTTCGGGGCCGGTGCCTTCGTAGTGCGCCTGGGGATTGTCCGGGTTACCGAACTGGTCGAGGATGCGACCCTTGCCCTCCCGTTGCATGCGCTGGGCCACGTCGATGGCCTCCTCCATGCTGCCCGCCTTGGAGGTGAGCACGATCTCCGCGCCGAAGGCACGCATGACCTGACGCCGCTCCACGCTCATGTGCTCCGGCATGACCAAGATCATGCGGTAGCCGCGCATCGCCGCCGCCATCGCCAGGGCGATGCCGGTGTTGCCGCTGGTGGCCTCGATCAGCGTGTCGCCGGGCTTGATTTCGCCGCGCGCTTCGGCACGCATGATCATGGACAGCGCCGGCCGGTCCTTCACCGAGCCGGCAGGGTTGTTGCCTTCCAGCTTCACCAGCACCGTGTTGGTGGTGTGTCCCGGAAGGCGCTTGAGCTTGACCAGCGGCGTGTTGCCGACGAAGTCTTCGATGGTTTTATACATGATCATCCAGGGCGGTCGCACCGCTGCGGTAAAGGTGATCGCACTCGGCCACCACACCGGCGATGGAAATGGCATTCTTGCCATGGGCCTTGGCGTGCTTGAGCGCGCGCCAGGCGCGCCCGTAGAATTCCTCGCGCTCTTCCCCGGCGAGATACACCGCCACGCCGATGCTCGCGGTCAAGGGTTCCAACAGGGGCAGAATGATCTGGCCCTCGAGGTCCATGCGCAGGCGCTCCGCCACGATGAGGGCCCCCATTTCGTTGGTCTCCGGCAGCAGGATCGCAAATTCCTGACCGCCGTAGCGCACCACCACGTCGACGGCGCGCACGGCCTGCTTGATCACCGTGGCCACCGACTTGAGCACGTCATCACCCACCTCTCGCCCATAGTCTTCGTTGATGCGGCCATAGTTGTCCAGGTCCAGCAACAGCAGCGCAAGTGGTCGCCGCACCCGCTCCCAACGGCTGATTTCCTCCGACATGCGCTGGTCGAGGGTGGCGCGCCCCGGCAGGCCGGTGAGGCTGTCGCGGCTTTTGAGTTGCTTGATGTCTTCCAGGGCAGCCTGCAGCGCGTGATTGCGCCGCGACAGCTGCTTGCGCAGATCGTCGAGCTCCCGGCGCAGGCGTGCATTCTCCTCGTGCAGCTGCTCGAAAGCCGCGATATCCATTTCCGCCGCCACGAACAGCATCTGGTTGATGCGGTAGACGCGCCCCACAAAGGCGCGCTGCGGACCCTCCGGCACGCCCAGGGTCATCAGGCCCTGGTACACCAGACCATCGGGGTTGGCCGGGCTGTGGCGCAGGGTGTTGAAGCCCGGCTCGATGAAACAGGTGGTCGCCACGCCTTCCCGGAGCCCTTCGAGCGTGGCAAGGAAGCCGGCATTCGCCTCGATGATGCGCCCGTCATCGCCGATCAGCGCGGCCGCGATGGCGCGGAAGTCCCGCAGCCAGGCAGGCAGGATGGAAACCGGCGCAGTGCTCAATGCGCTCGCGCCTCCGCGCCTATTTGCCCGGGATACGCCCGTAGACGTCGTCGAAGCGGACGATGTCATCCTCCTCGAGGTAGGGGCCGCTCTGGATTTCGATGATTTGCAGCGGAATCTTGCCCGGGTTTTCCAGCCGATGACGATGGGTCTTGGCGATATAGGTGGACTGGTCCTCCTGCAGAAAGATTTCCTGCTCGCCGTTGGTGATGCGCGCCGTACCCTTAATCACCACCCAGTGCTCGGAGCGGTGATGATGCATTTGCATCGACAGCTTCGCGCCGGGGTTCACCACGATGCGCTTGATCTTGTACCCGGGGCCTTCCTCCAGAATCGTGTAGCTGCCCCATGGGCGGGTGACCGTGAGGTGGGTCTCCGTGAGATGAGCGTGCTTGTCCTTCACTGCGGCCACCAGCTCCTTGAGATCCTGCACCCGTTCGCGGGGGCATACCAGCGTGGCATCACGGGTCTGCACCACGGCCAGGTTCGAGACGCCCAGGGTGGCCACCAGCCCATGGTCGCTCCACAGCAGGTTGTCCCGGCTATCGATGGCAAGAACCTCGCCGTGCACCATGTTGCCCCGTTCATCCTTGTCCCGCTGCCGATAAATCGCCTCCCAGGAGCCAAGATCGCTCCAACCCATGTCCACCGGCACCACTGCGACGTTGTCCGCCAGCTCGAGCACGCCGTAATCGATCGAGAGGTCCGGCATGGCGGCATACAGATCGCCCGGGGCCATGTTCTCGTCCCGCTCCGCCAGCTGCAAGGCCAGAGCATGCACCTCCGGTTGGTGGCGCCGGACCAGCTCCAGAAAACGGTCGGCACGAAACACGAACATGCCGCCATTCCAGTAGTAGCTGCCGTCCTGGAGGTATTGAGCAGCGGTGGCCGGATCCGGCTTCTCCACGAAGCGTGCGGCCTTCTGCACCCCCGCCAGGGCGGCACCCGTCAAGGCGGCACCGGCCTGGATGTAGCCGTAGCCGGTGGCAGGCTCGGTGGGCCGCATGCCGAACAAACTCACGTAGCCCTCCTTGGCCGCCGCCTCCGCCGCCTGCCAGGCACGCAGGAAGGCCGCTTCGTCCGCCACCGCGTGGTCGGACGAAAACACGCCGATCAAGGCATCGGGCGTCTCACGGGCGATGCGCGCGCAGGCCCACGCGATGGCTGGCAAGGTGTTGCGGCCCATGGGTTCGGCCAGCACCCCAGCGGGCAGGGCGGCATCGATGGCAAGCAGCTGACCCGCCACCTCGAAACGGTAGTCCGCCGAGGTCACCGTGAACACGTGGGCCGGATCCACCATCGGCAGCACCCGCCGCACCGTTTGTTGCAGCAGGGTTTCAGCGCCATTGAGACACAGCAACTGCTTGGGTTTGGAGGAGCGTGACAGGGGCCACAGACGCGTGCCGGAGCCACCGGCGAGCACGACGCCGTAGCGCTTGGCCGAAACTTGCGGCTTGGCCGCAGGATGCAGCTTCAGGTTGGGTGCACTCATGTCCGATCACCTCGTGAGCCTGGACCCGGATGGGCCCAGGCCAATGTTACATGGGTGCGCAGTATAGGGCCATAAGGGCCCACGGTCAGGCATTGCGCCTGGGACGGCGAGCATGCCGCAGTGGCAATCGGCCGCCGGTGTGCTAGCTTGAGAGCGTGGACGCCGGGGTAAGAGGACACGCCATGCAATTGCGCATCGTATCGCCGCCAAAACCGCCGCCGGCACCGGCGCTGGCCCCCTGCTTGCTCCGGGCGCTGATGGCCTTGCGCGGCGAGATCGGCGCAGTGGCGGACGAGCTGATCCGCATCCTCCGCCAGGCCGGTATCGTGCCGGGGCGCCCCGGCGCCCGGCGCTGACACCTCACATGTGGGCGATGATCTGCTGTCCGAAGGCAGAACAGCTCACCTGGGTGGCACCGTCCATCAGGCGCGCGAAGTCGTAAGTCACCTGCTTCGACTGGATCGCACCTTCCATGCCCTTGATGATCAAGTCCGCCGCCTCGGTCCAGCCCAGGTGGCGCAGCATCATTTCAGCGGAAAGGATGATGGAACCCGGGTTGACGTAGTCCCGGCCCGCGTACTTGGGAGCAGTCCCGTGGGTGGCCTCGAACATGGCCACCGAGTCGGACAGGTTCGCACCCGGCGCAATGCCGATCCCGCCCACTTCCGCCGCCAGCGCGTCGGAGATGTAGTCACCGTTCAGGTTCAGCGTGGCGATCACGTCGTAGTCTTCCGGACGCAACAGGATCTGCTGCAGAAAGGCATCGGCGATCACGTCCTTGATGACGATGCCATTGGGCAGTTTCATCCAGGGGCCGCCGTCCATCTCCACCGCGCCGAATTCGCGTCGGGCCAGCTCGTAGCCCCATTTCTTGAAGCCGCCCTCGGTGAACTTCATGATGTTGCCCTTGTGCACCAGGGTCACCGACTTTCGCCCGTTGTCGATGGCATATTGGATCGCCTTGCGGATCAGGCGCTCGCTGCCCTCGATCGACACCGGCTTGATACCGATCGCCGAGGTCTCGGGAAAGCGGATCTTCTTGACACCCATGTCCTTCTGCAGGAACTCGATCACCTTCCTCGCCTCCGCGCTGCCCGCCTCCCATTCCACACCGGCGTAGATGTCCTCGGTGTTCTCGCGAAAGATGACCATGTCGACCTTCTCCGGCGCCTTGAGCGGACTGGGCACGCCGGTGAAATAACGTACCGGCCGCAGACAGACATACAGATCGAGCATCTGACGCAGGGCCACGTTCAGGGAGCGGATGCCGCCCGAGGTGGGGGTGGTGAGCGGCCCTTTGATCGAGACCACGTATTCACGCACCGCCTCCACCGTCTCCTCGGGCAGCCAGACATCCCCGCCGTAGAGGCGATTGGCCTTTTCGCCGGCGTAGACTTCCATCCACGCGATGCTGCGCTGGCCGCCGTAGGCGCGCAGCAGCGCGGCATTGACCACCTGCTTCATCACTGGCGTGATGTCCACCCCGGTACCGTCGCCCTCGATGAAGGGAATGATCGGCCGGTCCGGCACGTTCAGGGAGAAATCGTCATTGACGCGGATCTTGGCGCCGTCGCTTGGAATCTGGATATGGCTGGTCATGCATACATCCCGGGCAGGAAAATGGACAGGGCTGGCCGCTATAATGCGTCCAAGCCTGTCCGTTCTCGATGCCTCGCCTGATACTCTTCAACAAGCCTTACGGCGTCATTTGCCAGTTCAGCGCCGATGGCCGGCATCCGACCCTCAAGGATTACGTCTCCGTGCCCGGCGTGTATCCGGCGGGCCGGCTCGACACCGACAGCGAGGGTCTGGTCATTCTAACCGATGATGGCGCGCTTCAGCACCGCATCACCGATCCGCGCCACAAACTCGCCAAGACGTATTGGGTACAAGTGGAAGGCCGCCCGGACGACCTTGCGCTCGACGCCTTGCGCAAAGGGGTGGCGCTGGGCGATTTCGTCACCCGGCCGGCACATGCCGCGATCATGCCCGAACCGGCCCTTTGGCCTCGGGATCCGCCGATCCGCGTCCGCAAGCACATTCCCACCACTTGGTTGAGCCTGACGATCCGCGAAGGCAAAAATCGCCAGGTCAGGCGCATGACCGCCGCGGTGGGTCATCCGACCCTGCGGCTGGTGCGCTGGGCGATCGGCCCCTGGCGCCTGGATGACCTCGCACCGGGCGAATGGCGGGAGGCCGCAGTCAGTCTGGCGGACCGTGGGCGCGGGCGCCGGCAGCGGCTAAAATAAGCTTTTGTCCCGAGCCCCCACGATGGTCGAATGGCATGCCTTGTTCAAGATCACCATCGCCCTGCTCGCGATCGTGAATCCTTTCGGTGGCATCCCCGTCTTCATCGGCGCCACCCACGGCTGGGCCCCGCGCGAGCGCGCCCGTACCGCCCGCACCGTGGCGCTCACGGTGTTCATCGTGCTGGCCCTCACCGCCTTCACCGGGGACCGTCTGCTCGCCTTTTTCAACGTCAGCATCGGCTCCTTCATGGTGGGCGGCGGCATCCTGCTGCTGCTTCTGGCGATTTCGATGCTCCAGGCCAAGGAAAGCCCCATCCGCCAGACCCAGGAGGAGGTGGACGAAACCGCAGACCGCCAGGCAGTCGGGGTGGTACCGCTGGGCATCCCGCTGCTGGCGGGTCCGGGCGCGATCTCCAGCGTGATCATCGCCGCGCATGAGTTCCGCCAGGGCGACATGCTGGGTCATGTCTTGCTGCTGCTGCCCATCGCGGTGGTGGCCCTGGTCGCCTGGAGCGTATTTTTGCTCGCCAGCCGTATCGCGCGCCGGCTCGGCCGCACCGGCATCAACATTGTCACGCGCCTCATGGGCCTGATCCTCGCCGCGATGGCGGTGGAATTCATCGCGCGCGGTCTGGGCGAACTGTTTCCCACGCTGCTCACATGAACTGGCACCCGCACGTCACCGTGGCCACCATCGTCGAGCAAGACGGGCGTTTCCTGTTCGTCGAGGAGCATGCGGATCAGGGCCTGGTGCTTAACCAGCCCGCCGGGCATTGGGAGCGGCACGAGACGCTGGTGGCTGCCGCCGCGCGGGAAACCCTGGAGGAAACAGGCTATCACGTCTTACCGCAGGCTTTGGTGGGCATCTACACCTGGCCCCATCCGCGGCGCAACGTGACCTACGTGCGCTTCGCCTTCGCGGCCACGGTCATCGCCCACGATGCCGAACGGCCGCTGGATGCCGGCATCGTGCGCGCGCTGTGGCTGAGCCCGGCGGCGCTTCGCGTCCACGCCACACCGCCGCGCAGCCCGCTGGTGTGGCGCTGCATCGAAGACTATCTGGCCAGGCGACGCCACGCACTCGATCTGGTGGCGCATCTTGGCTAAGCGATACACCGGGCTCGCCGCATTGACGCTGATGGCCGCCGTCGGCCCCACGACCGCCGCGGATGTGTTGGTGTGCTGGAATTACGGCTGTGCCCAAAGTGCGCAGATCGAATTCAGCCCCGATGAGGCGCTGGCGCTGGAGACCCTCTTTCGCGAAGTCGAGACCGCGGCGCAGGAACGCGCCGTGCTGGCCCTCGCCGTGGCCGAGATGATGCGTGCCGCCGCACGCCGCACCCCTATCCACAACGACCTGCGTGAAAACGACGATATCGGGATCGAGGGGCGCATGGACTGCATCGACCATTCCACCACCACCACCAGCTACCTGCACTACCTCGCGCGCCGCGGCCTGCTGCGCTTTCACCGCGTGCTGGCGCCGGTACACCGTGCACCGATCCTGATCAACGATCACTGGAGCGCCCAGATCGAGGACATGAATGGCGAGCGCTTCGCCGTCGATGCCTGGTTTTTCGATCACGGGCACCCGGCCGCCGTGATCCCGCTCGAAATCTGGCGCAGGGGACACCGTCACGATGGCTGAACGCGTGGTGGTGGGCATGTCCGGCGGCGTCGACTCCTCGGTGGCGGCGCTGCTGCTCAAGCGACAGGGATTCGACGTCGTCGGTCTGTTCATGCGCAACTGGGAGGACGATGCCGATTGCCCGGCGAGGCAGGACTTCCTCGATGTGCTGGCGGTCGCCGACGTGCTCGGCATCGAAGTGGAAGCGGTCAACTTCACCGCGGAATACAAGGAACGGGTGTTCGCCTACTTCCTGCGCGAATACGCGGCCGGGCGCACCCCCAACCCGGACGTGCTGTGCAACACCGAAATCAAGTTCAAGGCCTTTCTCGATCATGCGCTGGGCCTGGGCGCACGCCACATCGCCACCGGGCATTACGCCCGCATCGCCCCCGCCGGCGCGGGCTGGCACCTGCTCAAGGCACGCGATGCCGCCAAAGACCAAAGCTACTTCCTTTACGGGCTTAAGCAGGCCCAGTTGTCGCGCAGCCTGTTTCCGTTGGGCGAATTGACCAAGACGCAGGTGCGCGAGATTGCACGCGCAGCCCACCTGCCGACCCACGCGAAGAAGGACAGCACCGGCATCTGTTTCATTGGCGAACGCGATTTCCGCGAGTTTCTCGGCCGCTACCTGCCGCGCCAGCCGGGTGACATGGAAACGCCGGATGGCCGCCGCGTAGGCCGGCACGAGGGGCTCATGTTCTACACCCTGGGTCAGCGCCAGGGGCTGGGGATTGGCGGTGCGGGGGAACCCTGGTACGTGGCGGGCAAGGACCTCGCCCGCAACGTGCTGATCGTGGTGCAGGGACATGAACACCCGCTGCTCTACTCCAGGGAGCTCACTGCCACCGATCTGACCTGGGTCGAGGATCACCCGCCCCCCGCAGGCGCGCGCCTGAGCGCCAAGACCCGCTACCGGCAGCAGGATGCCCCCTGCGTGATCGATCAACTGGATGCGCGCGCGATACGCCTGCGCTTCGATACGCCGCAATGGGCGGTCACACCAGGACAGTCGGTGGTGCTCTATGACGGCGATGTCTGCCTGGGCGGGGGCATCATCGCGTGAGCCGGACTGCGGCGCGCGGCCAGCCGCTGCACCATCGCCGGGCCCGGCGATGCGCGGTAGCCTTGCTGCCACGCGAGCACCGTCAGGGCGCCCGGGGCAAGCATGAGCAACTCGTTGCGCTGCAGCAGAAAATCCGGGTTGCGCGGCCGGCCGTAGCGCGCATTGCCCATCATGAAAGTTTCATAGATCAAGAGCCCGTCCGGGGCCAACGAGGCCACCAGGTGGGGCAACAGCGGACGGTGCAGATAATTGACCACGACGATGCCGTCGAACTGCGCCGCGGCAAACGGCCACGGCACCTCTTCCAGATCGGCCTGCCGCACTTGGATCGTCTCGCTCGCCCGTGCACGCAGCGCGCTGATGTCCCGATCGACGGCCGTCACACGCAGACCGCGTGAAGCCAAATAGAGACTGTGGCGTCCGTTGCCGGCAGCAACGTCCAGCACCCGCCCGCCCGGCCGGATCGCATCCGCCCAGCGCCGCACCCACGCCGAGGGCAGCACCCCCTCAGCCCGCACCGACAGGTCCGCCACGGCGCCTTTGCTTTGCTGCATAGCAGGCCAGGTCGGCACGATGCATGAGTTCGGCGACAGTGTTATCGCCATCCGCGAGCGACACGACGCCGACGCTGAGCCCGACACCGAGTGCATGCCCGTGCCAATCGAGGGTGAATGCCTCGACCCGCGCCTTAAGCGCCGCCACCAGTGCCTGCGCCTTCTCCATGGCACAATGGGGCAGCAGCAGCCCGAACTCGTCACCCCCCAGCCGCGCCAGCGTATCCCCGCTGCGCACCCCCCCGCGCATGAGTTCGGCAATTGCCACCAGCAGCGCATCACCCGCTCTGTGGCCGTGTGCATCGTTGATCGCCTTGAAGCGGTCCAAGTCGATGTAAGCCAAGGCATGGTGCGCACGCTCCTCGCGGGCACTTCGTGCCAGCTCGGCAAGGTACGTCTCGAAGGTGCGCCGGTTCGGCAGGCCGGTGAGCGCATCGTGCGACGCCGCCCACGCGAGTTGGTCCGCCGCCTGCTCGGCATGCTGCTTGGCCTCGATGATGGCGCGCTCCGCCCGCCCCGAGCGGCGCGTGACGAACACGGCCGTCGCCACCGCCGCCGCCAGGGTGACCAGCGCCAGCGCCAGCATCAGGGTGAAGGTCTGGCGATAACGCTGCGCAGCCGCGGCCAGGGTGCGCCGGGTCTCTGCGCGTTCGAGATGCAGCATGGCATCCAGCTGTGCGAGCAGCGCAGTCTCCATGGGGATCACCTGTTCCTGGATCAGGCGACCCGCCGCGGGCGCGTTGTCGGCGAAGATGAGCTCGATCGCCTCCCGGTGCAAACGCTCGTCGTGTCCGATCAGCACGCGGGCCTCCTGCCACAGGCGCTGCTGCGCGGGGGCGGGGTCCAGCGCGAGCAGGCTGTCGCGGGCCTCGATGAACCGCCCCGCCTCCGCCCGGTAGCGCATGTGTTCCGCGTCGCGCTCGAACGGATCGGTGAGGAAATACATGCTCTGCAGGCGCACCAGCCGCTCGCGGGCGACCATGCGCATGGTGGAGACGGCCTCCGCCCGGCGCACGGTGCGGTGGGCGATGTCGTCCATGACCGCGTTCAGATCGGCGAGGCGGTACAGCCCCACGGTGATGAGACCGGCCATCAAAACGACAACGCCGGCAAAGCCGGCGATGACGATCTGGGTGCTGGACGGCCTGGAAGGCATCGACGGGCCCGCCCCTAGGCTTGTGGAACCGTGGTCTGGAACGGCTCCAGGGCGAACAAGCGCTCGGCGAGCTTGCCGAGATTGGGATGGGCCTCACGCCATTTGATCTCCGGGAAGCGGAAATCCAGGTAGCCCAGCGCGCAGCCCACGGCAATGTCGGCGAGATTCATCATCTCGCCGGTGCAGTACTTCTTTTCACCCAGGTCTTCCGACATCGCCTCCAGGCCGCGGAAGACTTTCTGCTCCTGACGCGCAAGCCACGACGCCGACTGTTGCTCCGGTGTGCGCTGGGTGCGCTCGATGAAGATCAGGGCGGCGGCATCGACCACGCCATCTGCCAGTGCCTCCCAGCGCTTGACGGCGATGCGCTGCCGATTACCTTCCGGAATCAGGCGCGACACCGGCGTGACGGAATCCAGGTATTCCACGATCACCCGCGAATCGAACAGGGTGTTGCCGTCGTCCATCACCAGCACCGGCACCTTGCCAAGGGGATTGGACTCCGGCACCCGGGTATCGGGCTGCCAGGGCACGTCCAGCACAAAGTCCAGGTCGATGTGTTTTTCCATCGCCACGATCCGCACCTTGCGCACGAAGGGGCTGGTGAGGGAGCCAATCAGTTTCATGTGAATTTCCTACAAAAAGCTTGAAATACGGAGGTCGCGGAGGACAGGGAGGAAAACCTTGAAACACATCTCTGCGTCCTCCGCGCCCCCCTGCATTTATGTTTTAACCTGCAACCACCGGGATCACTTTCCCCGGTCGCATATACTGTTCCATCTGATGGAAATTCAGATAGCGATAGATGTTCTCGGACAGCGGCGCGATCCGATCCCGCACCACCGCCATGTATTCCTCCACGCTCGGGATGCGGCCCAGCCGCGCGCACACGGCGGCCAGTTCGGCCGAGCCCAGATAGACCTGTGCGCCTTTGCCCATACGATTGTCGAAGTTGCGGGTACTGGTGGAGAACACCGTCGCATTGTCCGCCACCCGCGCCTGGTTGCCCATGCACAGCGAGCAGCCCGGCATCTCGGTCCGCGCATCGACACTGCCAAACACCGCGTAGACACCTTCCTCCCGCAGTTGAGCCTCATCCATGCGCGTGGGCGGGGCGATCCATAGCCGCGTGGGAATCAGCCCGGCCCCCTCCAGCACCTTCGCCGCGGCACGGTAGTGCCCGATGTTGGTCATGCAACTGCCGATGAATACCTCATCGATCTTGTCGCCAGCGACCTCGGACAGGGTCTTGATCTTGTCTGGATCGTTCGGTGCCGCCACCAGGGGTTCCTTGATGTCGTCGAGATTGATGTCCAGGACGTAGGCGTACTCCGCATCGGGATCCGGCTCGAGCAGCGCCGGCTTGTCCAGCCAGGCCCGCATCGCGTCGATGCGCCGCTGCAGGGTACGGGCATCCTGATAGCCTTTGTCGATCAGGTGCTCGAGCAGCACGATATTGGAGTTCAAATATTCGATCACCGGCTCCTTGTTCAGGCGCACGGTGCAGCCATTGGCACTGCGCTCGGCGGAGGCATCGGCGAACTCGAAGGCCTGCTCCACCTTCAGATCGGGCAAACCTTCGATCTCCATAATCCGGCCATTGAACACGTTCTTCTTGCCCTGCTTGCCGACCGTGAGCACGCCCTGCTGGATCGCCACATAGGGAATCGCATTGACCAAATCGCGCAGGGTGATGCCGGGCTGGAGGGTGCCCTTGAAGCGCACCAGCACCGATTCGGGCATGTCGAGCGGCATCACACCCATGGCGGCAGCGAAGGCCACCAGGCCGGAACCGGCAGGAAAAGAAATGCCGATCGGGAAGCGCGTATGGGAATCGCCCCCCGTGCCCACGGTATCCGGCAGCAGCATGCGGTTGAGCCAGGAATGGATCACGCCGTCGCCGGGCTTGAGGGACACCCCGCCGCGCGAGGAGATGAAATCCGGCAGCGTGTGCTGCAACTGGATATCGACCGGCTTGGGGTACGCAGCGGTGTGACAAAAGCTCTGCATCACCAGGTCGGCAGAAAAGCCCAGGCAGGCCAGCTCCTTCAGCTCGTCGCGGGTCATGGCACCGGTGGTGTCCTGGGACCCCACGGTGGTCATCTTCGGCTCGCAATAGGTCCCGGGGCGCACCCCCGGCACGCCGCAGGCGCGGCCCACGATCTTCTGCGCCAGGGTAAACCCCTTGCCCGTGTCCTTGGGCGCCACCGGTTTGATGAACAGATCGGATGGCAGCAAGCCCAGCGCCTCGCGTGCCTTGTTGGTCAACCCGCGGCCAATGATGAGCGGGATGCGCCCGCCGGCACGGATCTCATCCGGCAGCGTGCGCGGCTCCAGCTTGAAGCGCGCGATCACCTCGCCGGCCGCGTCTGTCACCTCCCCCGCGAAAGGATAAATGGTGATCACATCGCCCATGTTCATTTTCGACACGTCGCACTGGATCGGCAGTGCACCCGAATCTTCGGCCGTGTTGAAGAAGATCGGCGCGATCTTGCCGCCCAGCACGATGCCACCCGTGCGTTTGTTGGGCAGGTGCGGGATGTCATGGCCCATGTGCCACTGCACCGAATTGATGGCGGACTTGCGCGAGGAGCCGGTGCCCACCACGTCCCCCACGTAGGCGAGCGGCAGGCCTTTTTCCTTCAGCTGCTCGATGATCGCCAGCGCATCCGGCATCTTGTTCACCAGCATCGCCTTGGCGTGCAGCGGGATGTCGGGCCGGGACCAGGCCTCGGTGGCCGGTGACAGGTCATCGGTATTGGTTTCACCGGGCACCTTGAACACCACGCAGCGGATCGACTCCGGCAGTGGGGCACGCGAGGTGAACCACTCGGCCTCGGCCCACGCCTGCAACAGAGCCCTGGCGTGCGGGTTGCCGGCGCGGTACTTCTCCACCACGTCGTGGAAGGCATCGAACACGAGGGTGGTGTGCGACAGCGCCTGCACCGCGTCGGGTGCCAGGGTCGGATCGTCGAGCAACCCGATCAGGGTCTGCACGTTGTAGCCGCCGAGCATGGTGCCCAGCACCTGGACCGCATGCTGACGGCACACCAGCGGCGTCTCCGTCTTGCCGCGCGCCACGTCGGCAAGAAACGCCGCCTTCACGTAAGCGGCCTGGTCCACCCCCGGCGGAACGCGGTTTTCGAGCAGGTCCAGGAGAAAATCCCCCTCCCCCGGCGGTGGGTTTTTCAGCAGTTCCACCAGTGCGGCAACCTGTTCGGCATTGAGGGGCAGTGGCGGCAGGCCCTGTGCCGCCCGTTCGGCGACATGGGCGCGGTAAGCGTCGAGCATGGTTGGGTATCCCGGAAAGCGGCGTGAATTTGACGGGCGAATTATAGCATTCGCCCCCTGGGCACCCGCCCGCGGCGACGGCAAACAAATTTATGGGTTGCGCAAAAATTACTTATGCACTAAGGCGGTTCATGGGCACCCCCGAGGATCATCGCCACCCGTCGGCGCAGCATCGGGATGACCTCCTCTTCGAACCACGGATTGTGCTTGAACCACAACTGATTGCGCGGACTGGGATGGGGCAGCGGAAGAAATTCCGGAAGATAGTCGCGCCAGGCTTGCACCGTCTCGCGCAGACACCTCTTGCGCCGTGTGCCAAGATAGAAGGCCTGGGCGTACTGACCGATGAGCAAGGTGAGCTCGATCCGGGGCATGAGCGCGCGCAGCCTCGGGTGCCAAAGTGGTGCACACTGCGGACGCGGCGGAAGATCGCCCCGCGTCCCGCTGCCGGGGTAGCAGAGCCCGGCTGGCACGATGGCAATGCGACGCTCGTCGTAGAACTGCTCGCGTTCCAACTCGAGCCACGCGCGCAGCCGGTCGCCAGACGGGTCGTTCCAAGGGATCCCCGTCTCGTGCACGCGCCGTCCCGGCGCCTGGCCCACGATCAGCAGGCGCGCGGTGCTCGATGCCCGCAGCACCGGGCGCGGACCCAGGGGCAGGTCGGCCGCGCACACGCGGCAGGCACGGATTTCTGCGAGGAGGGCGGCAAGCGGGGACATGCAGACATTCTAGCGAGACGGCGGCAACCGCGCCGCTGGGTTAAAATGATCATTTTTCCCGCGGATTGGCCATGGAACTCTCTCCCCTCACCGCCCTTTCCCCCCTCGACGGCCGTTACGGCGCCAGGATCGCGCCACTACGCGCGCTGTTCTCGGAATTCGCGCTGATGAAGCATCGGGTCAAGGTCGAAATCGAATGGCTCAAGGCGCTCGCCGCCGACCCGAGCATCGTCGAGGTGCCCCCCTTCTCGCCCGCCACCCTCCAGGAGCTGGACGCGGTGGCGGCGGGCTTCAATGAGGCGGATGCCCAAGCCGTGAAGGAGATCGAGGCCGTCACCAACCATGACGTGAAGGCGATCGAATATTTTCTGAAGCAACGCCTCGCGCACAATGCCGAGGTGGCGAAGGTCGCCGAGTTCATCCACTTCGCCTGCACGTCGGAGGACATCAACAACCTGTCCCACGCCCTGATGCTGCAGGGCGGGCGTGATGCCGTGCTGCTTCCCGTCCTGGACAAGCTCATCGACACGCTGACCGAGCTCGCACACGGCCTCGCCGACACGCCCATGCTGGCCCGCACCCATGGCCAGCCCGCCTCACCGACCACCCTCGGCAAGGAGCTGGCCAACGTGGTCTACCGGCTGCGGCGGGGGCGCCGACAGGTTGCCGCTGTCGCCCTGCTGGGCAAGATCAATGGCGCGGTGGGCAACTACAACGCCCACGTGGCCGCCTACCCCGACGTGGACTGGGAGGGCTTCGCGCGCCGCTTCGTGGAAAACCTCGGTCTCGAATTCAATCCCTACACCATCCAGATCGAGCCCCACGACTACATGGCGGAACTGTTCGATGCGCTGGCGCGGGTCAACACGGTAATCATCGACCTCGACCGGGATGTCTGGGGTTACGTCGCCCTGGGCTATTTCCGCCAGAAGGTGAAGGCCGGCGAAGTGGGTTCCAGCACCATGCCCCACAAGGTCAACCCAATCGATTTCGAAAACTCCGAGGGCAACCTGGGGCTCGCCAACGCCCTCCTGCGCCACCTGTCGGAAAAGCTGCCCATCTCGCGCTGGCAGCGCGATCTGACCGATTCCACGGTCCTGCGGAACATGGGGGTGGCTTTCGGCTACACGCTGCTGGGCTACGACGCCTGCCTGCGCGGCTTGAACAAACTCGAGGCCGATGTGCCGCGGCTGGACGCAGACCTCGAAGCCAACTGGGAAGTGCTGGCAGAGCCGATCCAGACCGTGATGCGCCGCTATGGCGTGCCCCATCCCTACGAGCAGCTGAAGGCACTCACCCGCGGCCGCAGTGGTATCACCCGCGCGACGCTGGCCGACTTCATCCAGGGCCTGGCCATCCCGGAGGCGGAAAAACAGCGCCTGCTCGCCCTCACGCCGCAGACCTATATCGGCAAGGCGGCCGAGCTCGCCCGGCGCGTCTGAACCACGCCCTCGCCGCTTGAAAGCGGGCGTAGCCGCCACCAGATTGCTGCACATCGATTCGGGAGCAGAACATGGGAGCCTATTCGTTCGACGTCGGGGCCGACAATTTCCAGCAGGTGGTGATCGAGGGATCCAAGCGCACGCCCGTGCTGGTGGATTTCTGGGCCACCTGGTGCGGCCCGTGCCGGGTGCTCAAACCCCTACTGGAGAAGCTGGCCGACGAATATCAGGGCAAGTTCGTTCTGGCCAAGGTGGAAACGGATGCCAATCCCGAGCTGGCCATGCAGTTCGGCATACGCGGCGTGCCTAACGTGAAAGCCTTCGTCGACGGCAAGGTGGTGGACGAGTTCTCCGGCGCACTCCCGGAGCGGGCGGTGCGGGAATTCATCGACCGGCTGCTGCCCTCCCCCGGGGATACGCTGCGCCAGCAGGCGCTGGCGCTCTACGCCCAGGGCGATGCGGCCAGAGCGCTCACGATGCTGGCCGAGGCCATGAAGCTCGATGCGGCCAATGACCGCATCCGCGTGGACGCCGCCGGCATCATGCTCGACCTGGGCGAGACCGAGGAAGCCAAGCGCCTGCTCGCCGCCTTGCAGCCGGCCACCGCGCAAGAACAGCGGGTGCAGGCGCTGCTGGCGCGCCTCGAGTTTGCCGACAAGGCCAAGGCGCTGCCAGACGAGGCCACGCTCACGCAGCGCATCGCCGCCAACGCGGACGATCTGGATGCGCGGATGCAGTTGGCCCACCTCTACGTCGCCCAGCAACGCTACGAGCCCGCGCTGGAACAGCTGCTGGAGGTGGTCCGCCGCGACCGCAAGTTTCAGGACGACGCGGGACGCAAAACCATGCTTGCGGTATTCAACCTGCTGGGCGGCAGCGGCGAGCTGGTGTCGAAATACCGCCGCCTGCTCGCAAGCGCACTCACCTAGCCGCCCTGCCCTGCCGTTAATGCCCGTTGGAAGGACCGTTCCAATGGGCGACCTCAGCACCCCTTTGATCAGGCTGCACGATCTCGCGCAGGCGCTCGACGCCGGTGGAAGCCTGGAGGCCTGTCTGGCGCAGCTCGCGGAGGCAGCGGCGAAACTGCTCAATGCGGAGCGCTGCTCCATCATGCTGCTCGATGAAGCGGAAACCCGCAGCACCAAACTGCGGGTCTACGCCGCCTTCGGCCCCCTGCCAGAGCCGGCGCTCCGGCAACGCACCGGGCCGGGGGAAGGCATTGCGGGTCACGTACTGGCCACCGGCAAACCCCTGTTGGTGGAAGACCTGGCCAGCTCGGCATTCGTGCACGCCGCGCGGCGTCTGGGCGAGGGTGGCCGCAGTCTACTCTCCGCGCCCATCGTCGTGAACCGCGCCATCATCGGCGTGGTCAATGTGAGCGAGCCCAAGTCGCAGCGGCCCTTCAACCTGGACGACCTCCATCTCCTGGATGTGGTGGCACTCTTCATCGGCAAGTCGGTACGGGTGGCACAGCTGGAGAGTGTGCTGAATTCGCGCTTTGCCCAGATGGCGCTGGCGCGCGAAGCCGAGGCGGCCATCGGCAGCGCCATCGCGCAGGTCTCCCACGACCCCAATCAGCTGGCGAGGATCGTGGCGAAGTCGTTCTTCCGCGAGATGACACGCGCGGGCTTCAGCGCGCGCCAGATCATTCACGCAGCATCGGAAATCATTGCGCTGCTCAACGCGAGCATCACCAAGCACAGCAAGCGGCTGGCCCGCAAATGAGCGTGTTCAGTGCAACGTGGGAGGCCCGCCCTGGTCGGGGCGCCCGGCACGGATCTCCTCCGGCGTGGCATCGCGCACCGCCACCACCGTCACCACGAAGCGGACGGTCTTGCCCGCGAACGGATGGTTCGCATCCACGGTCAGCTTGCCGTTTTCGATCCTGCTCACGCGGAACGTCTTGGATTCGCCGCGCTCGTTCTGGAATTCCACCTCGGCCCCCACGTAACGGTATTCCGGTGGCACGTTTTCGATGTCATCGGTGAAGGTGAGATTGGGGTCGTGGGGGCCAAACCCCTGTTCCGGCGGCAAGGTCACCTCGACCCGGTCGCCCACCCGGGCGCCGGTCAGCGCCTCTTCCACCTGTTCGAACAGGCCACTGTCGGCGCCGTGCACATAGCCGATCGGCACGTCGCTTTGCTCCATCACCTCGCCGCGCTCATCGAGGATGGAGTAGGTAATGTAAACCGCCTTGTTGTTGCCTACCACCGCTTCGGCCATGGTGTGATTCCGCTCATAAACGCGCAGTGTACCGGATTTGTGCACCCGCTCTCATGTCCGGTGCGGACAGACTTCCAGCGTCACTTCGCATGCCTCATGCATCCCGCGCAGCGGCCATGCGAGGACGAGCGTCACGGCCTGCATGATCTTCTCGAAACCGGCTTCGGATTGCGACACGCTGAAATGCGGCGCGGCGGTAAGGTGCACCGGCCGGCTGGTACGCACAATCAGGCTGCCGCCAAGGACGTCATCGGACAGCTCGATGGCCTCCAGCCCGTCCACCACGAGCGGCTGGCCAAACCCGCCGGGAATCCGCCCGGCGTGCACGTAGCGCCCGGCAGGCCCGTCGCAGCTGGGCATCGCCAGATTGATCTCGGTCACGAAGCGGCCCCGTGGCTCGCCACCGAAGCGCCACGCCACCTGGAGCCGGTTGCCGCTGAGGCTGATCGTCTTCTCCACCTTCAGCACCTCCACTGCGGCTTCGAAGCGTGCGCTGAGCCCGCTGCCATCGAGCGTCTGGTAATCGAGCGGATAAGGCGGCAACGCCACGCTCTCGGCATCGATCCAGGCATCCCGGAACAGGGCGCGCGGATGGGTGTCGGCCGCCAGATCTTCGGGGGCGATCGCGTGTTTGAAACTCACCCGGTCGTGGGCGGACGCAATGCCCGCGCCGCTGTGGGGGGCACCCGACTCCCCCTGCTCGATCTTGCGGTGATAATGCTCAGGCTGACGCGCGAGCGTATCGCCAAAGTTGTGGCGCAGGGCATAGGCGTCGAACTCCGCGACCGTGGCACTGCCGTCGAGCCGGACCACCACCTGCAGCACGTCGTTGTGCAGGAACAGCTCATCCTGACCGTCTAGATCTAGGTCGTACTGCTCGCGTGCTGGCCGCGGCAGTTCCGCATCCAGGGCGTGCTCCAGGGCGACGATGGCGTTGTAGACCGCGCGCCGCAGGTGGGGCAGATAAAGGCCGCCGAACAGGCCATGCCAGTAGGCATCGTTGGCCTGGGCCTCGTAGAGCAGCGCGCGCAGCTCCGGGCGCCGCGCGTCTGCGGGCAGGCTGTCGAAGCGACGCGACAGGCTCAGCATGCGCTTGTGCATCCAGTTGGATTCCGGATAGCGGGACAGAAAGTTTTTCCAGATCCCCCCACGCAGGAAGGCCTTGTGACGCTCGAAGCGGCCCTCGCGCTTGGCCGCGTCCACCAACTCGGCGTAGTCTCGCGCCGCCGCCGCGGGCAGCGTCCATTCGTTCATTTCGATGTACGAGGTGGTGGGCAGATACACCACGCCACGGGTTTTCGACTGGGCATGGTATTCATCGTAGCGCAGCGTCCGGATCACCTTCGAATCGAGCACGCCTTCGATGAATTCCTTGAGCCAGCCCCGTTCATAAACCCACTCGTAGGTCTCGGGCCAGATGCCGAATTTCTCGATGTCATCGAAATAGACGGCTGCCACCATGCGATCGGGACGGGCAAGGCTTTCGATGTAGGCCACCGCCTCCCTCGCTGGCGAGAAAGGCAGCCGGTAGCGCAGCGCCTCAGAGATGGGAAACAGATCCAGCCGGCGGCCATCCTCTTCCGTGGTGAAGTGTCCGTCCAGCTCCGCTGCCTGCCTGCCGGCGCACAGGAAGTGATAGTCGTCCACCGTCACGTAGCGGATGCCGGCATCGGCGAGCGCCGGTACCACGGTCGCCTCCCACACGCGTTCGGTCAGCCACGCGCCCCGCGGCCGCACACCGAGCCTGCGCTCGAGCTTGTCCGACAGCACATTCAGCTGGCCGAGGCGGTCGCGGTGGGGAATCACCGCCAGGACCGGCTCGGTGTCGCCGGCGCCGAACACCTCGACCTGGCCGCGCGTCACCATGTCGCTGAGCAAGGCCATGTCCTGGGGATAGTGGTTGTAAAGGTAATCCAGCAGCCAGCCGGAGAAGTGCACCGCGCATTTGAATGCCGGATAGCCATGCAACGTATGCAGAAACGGTCGGTAACAGCGCCGGTGCGCATCGTCCAGCACGTGATCGAAATTGCCCACCGGCTGGTGCGCATGCACCCCCAACAGCAAGGCCACGGCATTCACGCGGTTCAACCTCTCATCATGCGACGCGGATCATGGTGCCGCCAGCTGCGGGCGTCCCGCTGCCGCCCTGGCTGATGGGCTGCGCCAGCACCTCGGGCACCGGAAGCTGCAGCAATCGGTACAGGTTGCTGAGGTTTTCGCGGAACAGTTTGTCGAAGGTGGAGACGCTCAGGGGGGAATGATAATCACCAAACCACCAGAACCAGTCAGAGCTTTCGCACACCGCAAGCTGCCGCGCCGCCGCCGCGCGCTCCGCCTCGCTCAGACGTCCGCTCCCCATCACCAGGTCGTAGCTCTGCTTCGCGGCACACAGCAGATCCCAGGCGTGGTTTTTGTCGGCGGAGCCGATCCAGGTGGCCAGATTGCCGTACACCCAGCTGCCGGCCACCACCCCATCGAGCCGCCCGGCGGTCGCACAGCCGGCGGGCGGCCGCGGCCCCTCACAGCGTGACAGGTAGGCGTCGAAGGTGGTGGGGCGGATGAAGGGGTGGGACACCAAGGCCTCGTACAACTCCATCAGGAAATAGTAGCCGTTGTAGGGGTAGTATTCCCAAGCGTTTTCCCCGTCCAGGATGACGCTCACCACGGGACTTTCCTCGGCCGGCGTCGCGGCGTAGATGCGTTCCAGTTCGCCGATGAAATGGGCCACCGCATCCCGTGCGAACCACTTGGAATATTCGAAGCCGATCAGGTCCGCAAGGCGGTCGTCGCGGAAAAAGCACGCGATGCGGTCATCACCGCTGCCAAAGAAATAGGGCCGGTACAGGTACTGCGCCGGCGCCGGCAAGGGTCCTGCGCGCCTCAGACTGTTCGCCAGCACACCCTGCCCGCTTGCCGCCCAGCGCACCCCATGGCGTGCCAGCAGGGCGAGTGTCGCCTCGGAGATCGCGCCCTCCGCCGGCCACATGCCCGCCGGCCGCCGGCCGAAGCGCACCGCGTGGCTCTCCAGCGCGCTGTCCACGTGCATGGCCAGCCGTTCCAGGCCACCCGGGTAGCGCTCCGCCTCCGGCAGCACGGCATCGGGCTGCGCCTCCCGGGCGCTTTTCAAATCGATCAACAGCGGTGCAATGGGGTGATGGTGGGGCGTGGCCGACACCTCGATCTGCCCCGAAGCCACCAGGGCGCGGTAGCGGGGAATCAGCATGCCGATCAGATCACCGTACAACTCGAACAGCAGACGGCGGTCGGTATAGCTGAAACCGTGGCCCTGTGCCATCAGGCGCGCCACCAGCTCGCAACTGCGGCGCACCGACTCGCCGGTCCAGATCAGGTGGTACCAGGTCAGCAGATCGCCCAGATAGGCGCTCGACAGATACTCGTAATGTTTGCCTTCATGGGCATCGACCTCGCGGAAGAGTTGCAGCAGGTGACGATAGGCCGGGTACGGCTCGATCATCGAGGCATGATTGGCGCAGAAGCAACGCTCCAGCACCATCCGGCGCTCCGCCGCCGTCACGTCGCGCAGATCCTCCCGCGCCAGCAGACGCAGCAAGGGGTCGCGGATCTGTCCCGTCTTGAATTGGTTGGCATAGTCCTCCAGCTGATCCAACAGCACCGGCACGAAATTCACCACCACACGCATACCGGGATTCTGCTCCAGGTGCCAGGCCATGTCGGTGTAGTCCTTGGCCGCGTGCAGATAGGTCCAGGGCAGGACGAACTCGCCGCTGGCCTGGCTGCGGTAGTCCGGCTGGTGCATGTGCCAGCACAGGATCAGGTTGAGGGGGCGGGCAGGATCGGTCATGGGGAAGCGCGGCGGCGCGAGCGCCGCAAGCCATCAGCGGATATGGTGGATGTACTGGCCCAGCATTTCGGGGGTGATCAGGGTCACGCCCTTGTCCGTGACATAAAAGCGCTCGGCGTCCTTCTGCCGGTCGAAACCGACCTCCATGCCATCCGGAATACGGCACCCCTTGTCGATCACGACCCGATTCAGGCGCACATAGCGCCCGATGTCCACGCTGGGCAGGATCACGGAGTCGGTGATCTCGCTGTAGGAATTGACCCGCACGTCGGAAAACAGCACGGAACGGCGCACCGTCGCACCGCTGATGATGCAGCCGCCGGAGACCATGCTGTCCACCGCCATGCCACGCCGGTCGTCTTCGTCGAACACGAATTTCGCGGGCGGCAGCTGCTCCTGGTAGGTCCAAATCGGCCACTTGTGGTCATAGAGGTTCAGGTCCGGGGTGACCTTGGCCAGCTCCATGTTGGCCTCCCAGTAGGCATCCACGGTGCCCACATCGCGCCAGTAGGGCACATCCCCCGGTGCGCCGACGCAGCTCTCGGAAAACGGGTGGGCAAACACCCGGTAGCGCTTGAGCAGATGGGGGATGACATCCCGGCCAAAATCGTGGGTGGAATGGGGATCGTCCGCATCGCGGATGAGTTGCTCGTAAAGAAACTTGGCGTTGAAGATGTAGATGCCCATGCTCGCCAGCGCGCGGGTCGGATCGTTCGGCATGGGCTTGGGCTGCGCGGGCTTCTCCTCGAACGCGATGACACGCTTGTACTCGTCCACCGTCAACACGCCAAAGGCCTTGGCATCCTCCAGGGGCACCTCGAGCACCGCGATGGTGAGGTCCGCGGCAGCGGCCGCGTGGGCCGCGAGCATTTCACCATAGTCCATCTTGTAGATGTGATCCCCGGCGAGGATCAGGATGAACTCGGGCTCGTACTGACGCAGGATGTCCATGTTCTGGAACACCGCGTCCGCCGTCCCCTTGTACCATTCGGTCTCGTCGATGCGCTGCTGCGCCGGCATCAGGTCGATGAATTCGTTGAATTCGCCACGCAGGAAGCCCCAGCCGCGCTGGATGTGCTTGATCAGGCTGTGTGCCTTGTATTGCGTGATCACGCCGATGCGGCGGATACCGGAGTTGAGGCAGTTGGACAGTGGAAAGTCGATGATGCGGAATTTGCCGCCGAAAGGCACCGCCGGCTTGGCACGCCAATCGGTGAGGTGCTTGAGACGGCTCCCGCGGCCGCCGGCAAGGATCAACGCTACGGTGTTCTTCGTCAGCAGGCTGACGAAACGCGGGTACTCCTTGGCCTTGGCGGCCTTGTCTTCGGGGCTGAGTTCCATGGCGGCATTTTACCCGATTGCCGGCGATGCAACGCCAGCGTCGGCGAACGCCTCGGGCCAGCGTCTCGCCGGAAATGCGTCTATAATTTTGCGGATGATGGCGCCGTGGACCCACCGCGGTGCGGCGGCCCGACGCGCCGCCCCGACAACAAGATGAAACCCGCTCACACTCCATCCCTGCCCCCCGGTGCCGAGGCGATCCTGCAGGCCCGCAGCCATGACCCCTTCGCCCAGCTTGGCCTGCACCGGACCGCCCACGGCTGGTCGGTGCGTGTGTTCGCGCCCCATCACCGCCGCGTCGCGCTCAGGCTCGGCGATGTCTGGGTGCCGCTCACGCGCCTGCATCCGGAGGGCTGGTTCGAGTGGCACGGCGCCGAGCCGCCTGCCGTGCCGTATCTGCTGCGTTACGAAGACGAGCACGGCGTTCACGAACGACACGACCCCTACGTGTTCCCCAACCCGGTGAGCGATCAGGACCTGTACCTGTTCGGCGAAGGGCGCCTGTATCAGGCCTACAAGACCCTGGGGGCACACCCGATGTCGCTGCTGGGCGTGGCGGGCGTGCATTTCGCCGTATGGGCGCCGAATGCCGAGCGGGTGAGCGTGGTGGGAGACTTCAATCGCTGGGACGGCCGTGTGCACCCCATGCGGGTGCTGGGTGCAAGCGGCGTGTGGCAACTGTTCATTCCCGGTCTTTCCGCACATAGCCTGTACAAATTCGAGATCCGCAACCGTCACACTGGCAACGTGTTCGTCAAATGCGACCCCTATGCGCAGTCGTTCGAGGTGCGTCCGGGGACCGCATCGCGCATTCCCTCCCTGCCGCATCATGCCTGGAGCGACGATGCCTGGATGCGCCAGCGCGCGGCGACCGACTGGCTGCATGCGCCGATCAACATTTATGAGCTGCACGCGGGTTCCTGGCGCCGGCATGGGGACGGCCGCTTTCTCGACTACTGCGAGCTCGCCGATCAGCTCATCCCCTACGTGCGCGACATGGGCTTCACCCACATCGAGCTGATGCCCCTGTCCGAACACCCCCTGGACGAATCCTGGGGCTACCAGGCCACCGGTTATTTCGCCCCCACCAGCCGCTACGGCAGCGCCGATGCGCTGCGCGCGTTCATCGACCGTTGCCACCAGGCCGGCATCGGGGTGCTGCTGGACTGGGTGCCGGCGCACTTCCCCAAGGACGGCTGGGCGCTGGCGCACTTCGACGGCACGGCCCTGTACGAGCATGAAGATCCCCGGCTGGGCCTGCACCAGGACTGGGGCACGCTCATCTTCAATTACGGACGGCGCGAGGTGAAGAATTTCCTGCTGTCCTCTGCCTACTACTGGCTGGCGGAATTCCACATCGACGGCATCCGTGTCGATGCCGTCGCTTCGATGCTGTATCTGGACTACTCCCGTCAGGACGGTGAATGGCTGCCCAACCGCTACGGCGGACGGGAGAACCTGGAGGCGATCGACTTCCTGCGCGAATTGAACGTCATGGTGCATCAGGAATTTCCGGGCGCGTTGACCATCGCCGAGGAATCTACGGCCTGGCCGATGGTGTCACGTCCGACCTACCTGGGCGGCCTGGGTTTCACCATGAAGTGGAACATGGGCTGGATGAATGACACGCTCAGCTATTTCGAACACGATCCGGTGTATCGCCGCTACCACCACAACCAGCTGACCTTCGGCCAGCTGTACTCCTACACCGAAAACTTCGTCCTACCTTTCTCCCACGACGAAGTGGTGCACGGCAAACGCTCGCTGCTGGACAAGATGCCCGGAGATGCGTGGCAGAAGTTCGCCAACCTGCGCCTGCTTTTCGCCTACCAGATGACCTACCCGGGCAAGAAGCTCAACTTCATGGGCAACGAATTCGCCCAAGGCCGGGAGTGGAACGTCGGCCAGGCCCTGGACTGGGGTCTGCTCGAGATCGACTGGCATCGGGGCGTGCAGGCCTGCCTGCGTGATCTCAACCGGCTCTACCGTGACACGCCCGCCCTGCATGAGCTCGATTTCAATCATGAGGGCTTCCGGTGGATCGACTGCCATGACGCGGACCAGTCGACCCTGAGCTATGTGCGCCGCGATCGCCATGGCGGTTTCGTCGTGGTGGCGCTGAACTTCACGCCGGTGCCGCGCAGCGGCTACCGCATCGGCGTACCGGAGGGCGGTTACTATGGCGAGGTGTTCAACAGCGATTCGGTGTATTACGGTGGCAGCAACCTCGGCAACGGCCATGGCCTGGCCGCGGCGCCCGGGTCCTGGATGGGTTTCCCGTACTCACTGGTGATCACGCTGCCACCACTTGCGGCGATCATCCTCCGGCGCGAGGGCTAGCATGACGGCCTTGACCCGCTTGCCCGCCTGGAAGGCGCTCAAGGCCCATCACAAGATCATGGCCGGCGTGCACATGCGCGACCTGTTCGCCCGGGATGCCGGACGCTTCGACAAGTTTTCCCTGCGCCTGGGCGATGTGTTGCTGGACTACTCCAAGAACATCATCACCGAAGAGACCCTGCGCCTGCTGTTCGATCTCGCGCGCGAGACAGGGGTCATGGAACACGCCGCGCGGATGTTCAACGGAGAAAAGATCAACTTCACCGAGGGGCGCGCCGTGCTGCACGTCGCCCTGCGAAACCGCAGCAACCGGCCTATCAAGGTGGACGGCCGGGACGTGATGCCTGAGGTGAACCGGGTCCTCGCCCACATGCGCGAATTCAGCGAGCGCGTGCGCAGCGGCGCCTGGAAGGGGTATACGGGCAAGGCCATCACCGATGTGGTCAACATCGGCATCGGCGGCTCCGACCTCGGTCCGGTGATGGCCACCGAGGCGCTCAAGCCCTACGCCGGTCGGATCCGCGCGCACTTTGTCTCCAACATCGATGGCACGCACCTGACCGAGACGCTGAAGACGCTCAGCCCCGAAACCACCCTGTTCATCGTCTCCTCCAAGACCTTCACCACCCAGGAAACCTTGACCAACGCCCATTCGGCACGAGCCTGGTTTCTCGCCGCCGCCGAGGACCATCAGGCCATCGCCAGGCACTTCGTCGCCGTCTCCACCAACGCCGAGGCAGTGCGGCGTTTCGGTATCGACCCGAAAAACATGTTCGAATTCTGGGACTGGGTGGGCGGACGCTATTCCCTGTGGTCCGCCATCGGGCTGTCCATCGCGCTCACGATCGGCATGGACAACTTCGAGGCTCTCCTCGCCGGCGCCCACGAGATGGACGAGCACTTCCGCAGCGCCCCGCTCGAAAAGAACATGCCCGTGATTCTGGGCCTGCTCGGCGTCTGGTACGGCAACTTCTTCGGTGCCGACACCCATGCGGTGCTCCCCTACGACCAGTACCTGCATCGCTTCCCGGCCTACCTGCAGCAGCTGGACATGGAAAGCAACGGCAAGCGCGTGCGCCGTGACCGCAAGGTCGTGGATTATTCCACCGGCCCCGTGCTGTGGGGCGAGCCCGGCACCAACGGACAGCATTCCTTCTACCAGCTCATCCACCACGGCACCAAGCTCATCCCCGCCGACTTCCTGGCGCCGATGCAAAGCCACAACCCCCTCGGCGAGCACCATGACATTCTGCTGTCCAACTTTTTCGCCCAGACCGAGGCGCTGATGCGCGGCAAGACCGAGGCCGAAGCACGCGCGGAACTGCAAGCGGCAGGCGTGGCGGGCCGCAGGCTCGCGCAACTGGTGCCGCACAAGGTCTTTCCCGGCAACCGGCCCACCAATTCCATCCTGTTCCAGAAGCTCGACCCCGCCACCCTGGGCAAGCTCATCGCCCTGTACGAGCACAAGGTGTTCGTCCAGGGCGTGATCTGGGGCATCAATTCCTTCGATCAATGGGGCGTGGAACTGGGCAAGCAGCTGGCGCAGAAGATCCAGCCGGAGCTGAAAGGGGATGCCGCGGTCACCAGCCACGACAGCTCGACCAACGGGCTGATCAACTACTACAAGGCCCATCGCGCGCCCAGAAGCTGACGCACCGGGCACGCCCTCAGCGCCGCACCCGTTCTAGAGCCTCGCACAGGGCGCCCGCACCTTCCAGCATCCGCGGCGTGGCCCGGTGCAGCAGGTCAGCATCCACGAAGAATAGTTGGCCGGTGCGCACCGCCCGCAGCGCCGGGCGCGCGCGCCAGGCCGCGAGAAGGGCGTCGCGCTGTGCGATCGGCGCACCGACGAGGATCGCTTCCGGATCTGCCGCCAGCAGTGCCTCGAGGGAAATGGTGGGCGTGAGGCCGGGCAGGTCGGCGAAGACATTGCGGCCGCCACACAGGCGAATCGCTTCGTCGATCAGATGGCGTCCGTTGACGGTGGTGAGCGGCGCGTCCCAGATCTGATAGAACACAGTGACGGGCCGGCGGCCGGCATAGCGGCTTTGCAGCAGGCGCAGTTCGCTGCGAAACCGCGCCGCCGTGCGCGTTGCCTCATAGCCGCTACCTGCCAGCTTGCCTACCAGTTCGAGGTGGCGCGCGATGTCCTCCAGGCTGCGCGGCTCCAGCGCAACCACCTTGATGCCAAGCCCGGAGAGCCGCTCCAGCTCGCCGCGCGGGTTGCCCGAGAGCCAGGCCAGCACCAGATCGGGTTTGAGCGCCACGATGCGCTCCAGGTCGAGCCGGCCCGCATCGCCCACTACCGGCAGCGCACGCGCCGCGGGGGGATGATCACTGTAGGCCGATACCCCCACCAGCCGCGGGCCGGCGCCGGCGGCATAGACCAGTTCCGCGAGATGGGGCGCGAGCGTGACGATGCGCGCGACGGGTTGCTCGAAGCCGAGACGTACACCGCGATCGTCGGTGACGTAGCGCGCCGCCGCCTGCGCCAGCCCGGTGACGAACGCAAGCATCGCGGCAAGCGCCACCCCTCTCATTCGAGGCGACCGTGGTGGAAGATCAGTTGCGCGTGCGCCTCGTCGCCGGTGCCTTCGACCTTGAGACGGGTGAGGCCCGCGCTCGGCACGTCGATCTGGTAGGAGCTGGACAGGGGCAGCCCCAACGCGTGCGCGAGCACCATGCGGATCACCCCGGCATGGCACACCACCAACACGTGCTTGCCGGCATGCTCGGCGAGCAGATCCTGCCACGCCGCGGCGACGCGGGCGAGAAAATCCTCCAGCCGCTCGGCCCCTTCGGGCCGCAGGTTCACCGGATCACGGCGGAACCGCGCGATGATATGAGGGTCCTGCGCGCGCAGCTCGTCGGCGGTCTTGCCTTCCCACACACCGAAGCGCACCTCCATCAGGCGCGCGTCCACGCTGAGCGGGAGCCCGTGCTTGCGCGCGAGTTCGACCGCGAAAGCATGGCAGCGCGCCAGCGGCGAGGTCACGATATGCTGCCAGGGACGGTGTTCGCCCACCGCGCGCCACATTTGCGCCCAGCCCTTCTCGCTCAGGGGATCGTCGGTCTGGCCACGGTATTTTTGCCCCCCCACCGGCTCGCCGTGGCGGATTAGGTCCACGAGGGTGACCAACGACATCAGCCCCCCGCCCAGCGCGCCAGGGTGAGCAGCAACAGCACACCCAGCCACAGGGCCACGGCGCGCCACACCAGACTCACGGCGCTGTCGATGTAATCGGCGTCGGCTTCGTCGCCGAGCCCGAGCGGTGCGCGATAACGCAGCTCACCGTTCACTTCGATGGGCTCGCCCAGGCGCACGCCCAGGGCGCCAGCACCGCTGGCGAGAATGATGCCCTGGGCGCGTTGCACCCAGTTGACCGCCTGCTCCTGCCAGCAGCGAATCGCGTCCTCGAAATCGCCCACCACGGCGAAGCTCACTGCAGCCAGGCGCAAGGGCAACCAATCGATCACGCCGAAGGCGTCGTCGGCAAACTGGCCGAAGCGGCCGTATTCGGCATGGTCCAGCGCCCCCCATTTCTGCTGCAGGATCTGCGCCACCCGGTAGGCCAACGCGCCACCTGCGCCGAGCAGCACGAACCAGAACATGACACCGAATACCTGCCGATGTACCTGGCAGAAGAGCCGTTCGATGGCAAGCCGGGCCACCGCGTTGGCACTCAGATTGTCCACCGGAATACCGTCCGCCTGGCCCACCTTCGTGCGCGCCGCATCGAGTCTGCCCTCACGCAGCGCCTGCGCGATTTGGCCTGCGTTCGAGACCAGCGGGCCCAAGGTGAGGGTCAGATAGAGCACGAGCACGTTGAAGGCAAACCCCAGCACGGGGCTTGCGCGATCGAGCAGGGCGAAGGCGAGCGCCACGCCGAAGAGCGCCGGCAGCACCGCGAGGCTCCACGCCAGCAGGCCGTAGCGATACCGCCCGGCATTGAAGTGACGCTCGAGGAAATTGCCATAGCGTGCAATGATCGCGTTGAGCTGCACCCGTTGCGGCAGCGGGCGAAAGTGCTCCAGCAGCAGGGCTGCGACCAGAGAAAAGAAGCTCATTGCGCCATCTCCACATGGAACATGCCCATCCTGTAGATTTGCGGCGGACTGTCGTAGAGCTCCACCGTCGGCATGCGAATCGTGCGCCCTTGCGCCGCGAGGTGCTCGTGCAGCGCCTGATACGCCTTGCTTGGCGCCAGCAGCGCCGCTGCCCGTACCTGTGCCACCAGCACCCGGCGTACCGGGATTTCGCCACGCTGGAGCGGCGCCGCCACCGCGACCGCAGGATCGATCAGGAATCCCACCTGGGCGCGCAGCGCATCGCGGGGCACGCGGCGCGGGTCATCCAGCAGTACGGTGATGGCCATGCCGGCCGCGATCTGCTGTGCTTGCAAGGCGGCGCGCGCGAGTTGCTCGGTCTTGGGGATCCTGGCGATGTCGCCCCGGTGTTCGAGATAGGCATAGACGTATGGCCCGCGCTCGGCCTCGAGGATGTCCACGCGACTGAAGCCGCCCCACCACGCGTAGACGGCGAGGATCGGCAGCACGAAGGCGAACAGGATGGGCAGCCAGGATTTTCGTTTCAAGCGGCGCACTCGCGGCGGACACGCCCTGCGCGCGCCCGCCGCGCCTTTTGTGGCTCTCGCAGCCTTCCTATAATATCGGAATTCCCCCCGTTCATCATGAAAGGACTGCCGTGATCCTGCGTCTCCTGTTGGGCCTGTGCCTCGCCGCGCCCCTTGCGCTCTTGGCCGCAACCGACACCCGCGTCAGTGTGAAGGTGATCCCGGTCAAGGTGGGCAAACACAGCTATTACATCCAGGGATTGCCCGGTGCGGCCTCCAGCGCCAACGAAGGGTTCATGTCCAATGCCGGCTTCGTCGTCACAGGGGAGGGCGTGGTGGTGTTCGATGCGCTCGGCACGCCGCCGCTCGCGCGCGAAATGCTGAGACAGATTCGCAAGATCACCCCGGCGCCGATCAAGCGCGTGATCGTGAGCCACTACCACGCCGATCACGTGTATGGACTGCAGGTGTTCAAGGAGGCCGGCGCGGAAATCTGGGCGCACGAGCTGGGCAAGGAATATTTCGCCAGCGACGAAATGGAACGGCGCCTCGCGCAGCGGCGTGAGGAGCTGTTTCCCTTCGTGGACGAACATACACGGGTGCTGCAGCCGGATCGCTGGCTCACCGGGGACGAGGACTTCCGCTTGGGCGGGGTGGACTTCGCGGTGCGTTACGTGGGCCCGGCCCATGCACCCGAGGACCTCGCCCTGTACGTCAAGCAGGATGGCGTGCTGTACGCAGGCGATCTGGTCTTCAAGGGCCGCGTCCCCTTCGTTGGGGATGCGGATTCCAAGGCCTGGCTCGCGGCCCTCGACCGCCTGCTCGCCTTCAACCCCAAGATCCTCGTGCCCGGCCATGGTGAAGTCTCGCGTAAGCCGCGCGCCGACATGATGCTCACGCGCGACTATCTGCGCTACCTGCGCGAGACCATGGGCGCGGCGGTGGCGAATTTCGTGCCCTTCGACGAGGCCTACGCCAAGACCGACTGGCGGCGCTTCGAGAAGCTGCCCGCCTTCAGCGAAGCCAACCGGCTCAACGCCTACAACACCTACATCCTGCTGGAAAAGGAAGCGCTGAAATAGCGGCTTGACTTGACGTTGGAACGATCGTTCCACTACCATGGGGGGCGTGAACCGCGACGCCGATTACCTCGCCATCCTGCAGGACTACTACGCCCGCCACCGGGTGCTGCCGCCCTATTCCAAAATCCAGCAACTCCTCGGCTTCCGTTCCAAGTCCCCGGTGGCGGCGCTGGTGGAGCGCTTCAAGGCACGCGGTTGGCTGGCGGCCACCCCCGAGCGGCGGCTGATCCCCGGGGAGCGTTTTTTCGAGCGCGCCCTGGCGCAAAGCGCGGTGCAGGCCGGCCTGCCGAATACGGCGGAGGATCCGCGCATCGATGGCCTCGCGATCGACGCATTCCTCGTGGAACGTCCATCGCGCACCACGCTGATCACGGTGAAGGGCGATTCCATGATCGACGCCGGCATTCACCCCGGCGACATCGTGGTGGTGGAACGCGGCGCGACTGCGCAGCCGGGCGACATCGTCGTCGCCATCGTCGACGACGAATTCACGCTGAAGATCCTGGACCAGGAAAAGGGCCGCTTCGTGCTGCGCCCGGCCAATCCCGCCTATCCCGTGATCCGCCCCAAGGGCGCGCTGGAAATCTTCGGCATCGTCGTCGGCCAGTTCCGCAAGTATCGCCGCCGCTAGACCTGCGGGTGCGCGCGCTCCAGCTTGGAGTGCAGCTTGTTCAGCGCATGGATGTAGGCCTTGGCCGAAGCCACCACGATGTCGGTATCCGCCCCTTGCCCGTTCACGATGCGCCCGCCCTTGGACAGCCGTACCGTCACCTCCCCCTGGGCGTCCGTGCCGCTGGTGATGTTGTTCACCGAGTACAGCAGGAGCTCCGCGCCGCTGTTGACGATCTTCTCGATCGCCTTGAAGGACGCATCCACCGGCCCGCCCCCGTCGGCTTCCGCCTGCTTCTCGGTGCCCTGCTCCGCCACCACCAGACGCGCGTGCGGCGTTTCGCCGGTCTCCGAACACACCTTGAGCGACACCAGCTTGTAGGTCTCCTGCTCCAGGGCCTGGGCTTCGTCGCTCACCAGGGCGTGCAGGTCCTCATCGAAGATCTCGTGCTTCTTGTCGGCCAGCTCCTTGAAGCGGGCGAAGGCGGCATTGAGCGCCTCCTCCGATTCGAGTTCGATGCCAAGCTCCTTCAGCCGCGTCTTGAAGGCGTTGCGCCCGGAATGCTTGCCCAGCACCATCTTGTTGGCGGTCCAGCCCACGTCCTCGGCGCGCATGATTTCGTAGGTCTGGCGGTGCTTGAGCACGCCGTCCTGGTGGATGCCGGACTCGTGGGCGAAGGCGTTGGCGCCGACGATGGCCTTGTTCGGCTGCACCGCGAAGCCGGTGATCCCCGCCACCAGGCGCGAAGCCGGCACGATCTGGGTGGTGTCGATGGTGGTGTCGCAGGGGAAGATGTCCTGGCGAGTGCGCACCGCCATGACGATTTCCTCCAGCGCGGCGTTGCCGGCGCGCTCCCCGAGGCCGTTGATGGTGCACTCCACCTGACGGGCGCCGTTCAGCACTGCGGAAAGGGAATTCGCCACTGCCAGCCCCAGATCGTTGTGGCAGTGCACGGAGAAGATGGCCTGGTCCGAGTTCGGCACCCGCTCCCGCAAGTTGCGGATCAGTTCGCCGAACTGGTGCGGCAGGTTGTAACCGACAGTGTCTGGGATGTTGATGGTCCTGGCGCCGGCGGCGATCACCGCCTCCAGCACCCGGCAGAGGAAATCCAGCTCGGAGCGGCCGGCGTCTTCGGGCGAAAACTCCACATTGTCGGTCCACTTGCGCGCCCAACGCACCGCCTTCACCGCCTGCTCCACCACCTGGTCCGGCGTCATGCGCAGCTTCTTCTCCATGTGAATGGGGCTGGTGGCGATGAAGGTGTGGATGCGCCCAGAACTGGCACCCCGAATCGCCTCCCCGGCGCGGTCGATGTCCCGCTCCAGGGCGCGTGCAAGGCCGCACACGGTACTGTCCTTGATGACGTCTGCGACGGCCTTCACCGCCTCGAAGTCGCCGTTGGAGGCGGCCGGAAAACCGGCCTCGATGACGTCCACGCGCATGCGCTCCAGCTGCTTGGCGATGCGGACTTTCTCTTCCTTGGTCATGGATGCGCCCGGGCTCTGCTCGCCATCGCGCAGGGTGGTGTCGAAAATGATCAATTTCTCTTTGGACATGGCCGACTCCATGAACTGCCACGCGCCGATGCGGCGTCGTGCCAAAAAACTCAACAAAACCGGCAGTTTAGCCGATTCACCCGAGACAACGAAAGGGAAAGGTTGGAGTGTTTAGCGCGCAAGGCGCAGCAGCAGGCTGGCCAGCAGGACATTGGCCAGAAAGGAAACGAAGCGGTTGCGGATGAAACCGTCCATGGGGCGAATATATCGGCTGACCGGAACGTTTGCAAGCCCCGCTGTGCTAGGCTTGGAGTGGCTGCAAGCCCACGAACCAGGAGGAGACCATCCGTGAAACCCGTCCTCACCCTGCTCGGCAACGCCGCCGGTGTACTCGGCGTGCTGGTCTGCCTGATCGCCGGCCTCGCGCGCATTGCCGGTCATTTTTACCTCGCCGGCTTCGAAGCGATGACCCTGTTCAACGGCGGCATCGCCCTGATGGTGGCCGGGGTGTTGTTCAAGGTGCACGCGCTCGCCTCACGCTGATCGCCGCAGGGCGCGTGGCATAATCGCGCCATGACCCGGATCACCGTGCGGGCGTATCGCGCCGCCGACGTCGAGGCTCTTACCCGCCACGGCCTCCCACCCCTGCTGGCACGCATCTACGCGGCGCGCGGGGTGCGCGACCCCCTGCAGCTCGACACCACCCTTTCGCGCCTGCTGCCCTTCACCGCGCTCGCCCAGGCACAGACCATGGCAGCACGGCTGGCGGATGCCCTCGCCGCCGGCAAACGCATGCTGATCGTTGCCGATTACGACGCCGACGGCGCGACTGCATGCGCAGTCGGGCTGCGCGCCCTGCGCGCCTTCGGTGCCCGGGTGGATTACCTGGTGCCCAACCGCTTCGAATACGGCTACGGCCTGACGCCGGAAATCGTCGCCCTCGCGGCGGAACGCAAACCCGACATCCTGATCACCGTCGACAACGGGATCGCCAGCCACGCGGGGGTGGAGGCCGCGCACCGGCGCGGCATGGAGGTGTTCATCACCGACCACCATCTGCCGGCGGCGACGCTGCCGAACGCGGTGGCCATCGTCAACCCCAACCAGCCCGGCTGCACCTTCCCCAGCAAGCATCTGGCCGGCGTCGGGGTCATGTTCTACGTGATGCTCGCGCTGCGCGCCGAGCTGCGCGACCGCGGCGTGCTCGCCGGGCGGCCGGAGCCGAATCTGGCCCAGCTCCTGGATCTGGTCGCGCTCGGAACCGTCGCCGACGTGGTAAAGCTCGACGAAAACAACCGCATCCTGGTGCGCCAGGGGCTTGCGCGCATGCGCGCCGGCCGCGCCTGCGCCGGCATCCGCGCCCTTTTCGCGGTGGCGGGCCGCGACGCGGGGCGCGCCTCCACCTGGGACCTGGCCTTCGCCCTCGGGCCGCGCCTCAATGCTGCCGGGCGGCTCACCGACATGTCCATCGGCATCGAGCTGCTCGTCGAAGACGACGAGGACCGTGCGCAGACGCTGGCGCAGCGGCTCGACGAACTCAACCGTGAGCGCCGCGCCATCGAGGCCGACATGCACGACACCGCACTTGCCCACCTGGACGACACCGTGTCCGAAGACTGCCACACCTTGAGCGTGTACCACGCGGACTGGCATCCCGGGGTGATCGGCATCCTCGCCTCCCGCCTCAAGGAAAGATTCCATCGCCCGGTGATTGCCTTTGCCCCCGGGGTGGCCGGCGAACTGAAGGGCTCCGGGCGCTCCATTCCGGGCTTTCACCTGCGCGATGCACTCGATCTGGTCTCCAAACGCCACCCCAGCCTGCTCAAGCGCTTCGGCGGCCACGCGATGGCCGCCGGGGTGAGCATCGATGCCAATGACTTCACGGCTTTCCGTGACGCTTTTGAGGCCGTTGCACGGGAATGGCTGACACCCGAGCTCCTGGCCCGCACCCTCGAGACCGATGGCTCGCTGCCGGCCGATGCTGCCAACCTCGACACGGCACACGCGCTGCGCGGCGAAGTGTGGGGTCAGGGCTTCCCGGAACCCCAATTCTTCGATCGCTTCGCGGTGCGTGAACAACGCATCGTGGGCGACAAGCACACGCGGCTGAAACTCGTCCGCCACGGGCGCGACTTCGAGGCCATGCTGTTCTTTCGCGCCGAGCCGCTGCCTGCGCTGATCGACGCGGTCTACCGGCTGGACGTGAACGAATACAACGGCAGTCAGCGCCTGCAGTTCATTCTCCAGCACTGGGAGCCGGCATGCAGCTCCCCAGCCTGAACGCGCCTGAACTCGCCCACCTCAACACATTTGCCATCAGTTTGGCATTGGGCTTTCTGATCGGCCTCGAGCGCGAGCGCCGCCCCAATCCCAAGGCGGGCGTGCGCACCTTCTCCATCACCGCCCTGCTGGGCACGCTCGCCGCCCTGCTCGCCGACAAGGCCGCCTCCCCGTGGATCCTGGTCGCGGCCTTCGCCGGCGTCGCCGCCTTCATCACCAGCGCCTACTGGCGCCGCGACGAGGCGGAGCCGGGCACCACGACCCAGGTCGCCCTCTTGGTGTGCTTCGGTCTCGGCGCCATGGTGTGGTATGGCGAGGCGACCCTGGCGATCATGTTGGCGATCGTCACCACCATGCTGCTCTATTTCAAGACCGAGATCGAGGACGTATCTCGCAGCCTCACACGCCGGGATCTCGTGTCGGTGCTGCAGTTCGCGGTGGTCACCTTCATCGTCCTGCCGGTACTGCCCAATCGGGGCTTCGGTCCCTACGATGCGCTCAACCCGTATCAGATCTGGTTGATGGTCGTGCTGGTTTCCGGCATCAGCCTCGCCGGCTACGTGGCCCTGCGCCTGCTCGGTCAGCGCCACGGTGCGCCGCTGCTGGGGCTGATGGGCGGCCTGGTGTCGAGCACCGCGACCACACTGGTCTATGCCCGCCATAGCCGGACCCATGCGGACCTGACGCGCTTTGCCGCCCTGGTGATCCTGCTCGCGAACCTGATGGTGATGGTGCGGCTGCTCGTGGTCACCGCCGTGCTGGCGCCGGCCCTGCTACCGCCACTCGCCGCCGTGCTGGGCACGGGCCTTGCACTGGGTATCCTGGTGATGCTGGCGCAATGGCGGCACCTGACCGCCAGTGGCGAGGCGGTGATACCCGAGATCAAAAACCCCACCGAACTGCGCACCGCGCTCACCTTCGCGGCCCTGTATGCGCTCGTGCTGCTGCTCGCCGCCTGGCTTGCTGACAGTGCCGGCGCGGCGGGTCTGTATGCCGTGGCGGCGGTCTCGGGCCTGACCGATGTGGATGCGCTCACCCTGTCCACACTGCGTCTGCTGGATCTCGCACGCATCGCCGCGACGGAGGCGATCGCCGCCATCACCATCGCCTTTCTCGCCAACCTCGCCTTCAAGTTCGGCCTCATCGCGGCGGTGGGCGGTCGCGCCCTGGCGCTCACCTGCCTGCCGGCCATGACCGCCCTGGCCCTGGGCTGCGCGCTTGCCCTGGCATGGGTGTAAGCCAGTATGGGCTGGGGTAAAATTTCCCATTTTTCGGAACGTGTCATGGAAGCCGAACAACTCAATCAGATCGACAACCGTCTGCAGGACCTGGCCGCCCGGGCCGCCGACTTGCGGAGGTATCTTTGACTTCGATGCGAAGAAAGACCGCCTCGACGAAGTCGTCAAGCAGCTCGAAGATCCATCCGTCTGGAACGACGCCAAGCTCGCCCAGGAATTGGGCAAGGAACGCCGCAGCCTCGAAGCCGTCGTCCAGACCCTGATCGAGGTCGACACCGGGTTGCGCGATGCCCGCGAGCTGTTCGAAATGGCGCGCGCGGAGAACGACGACGCCACCCTCCAGGCGGTGGATGCGGACAGCCGGGCCATCGAGAAGATCGTCGAAGGGCTGGAGTTCCGCCGCATGTTCTCCAACCCCATGGACCCGAACAACTGCTTCCTGGACATCCAGGCCGGCGCCGGCGGCACGGAGGCCTGCGACTGGGCATCCATGCTGCTGCGCATGTACCTGAAATATGCCGAGCGCAAGGGCTTCAAGGCCGAGGTGCTGGAAGAGACCGAGGGCGACGTGGCCGGCATCCGCTCCGCCACCCTCAAGATAGAGGGCGAGTACGCCTACGGCTACCTGCGCACGGAGACGGGCGTGCATCGCTTGGTGCGCAAGTCGCCGTTCGACTCCGCCGGCGGGCGCCACACCTCGTTTGCCAGCGTGTTCGTGTATCCGGAGGTGGACGAATCCTTCGAGATCGACATCAACCCGGCCGACCTGCGCATCGACACCTTCCGCGCGAGCGGCGCCGGCGGCCAGCACATCAACAAGACCGACTCCGCGGTGCGCATCACCCACATTCCGAGCGGCATCGTGGTCCAGTGCCAGAACGACCGCTCCCAGCACCGCAACAAGGCCGAGGCCATGGCCATGCTGAAATCGCGCCTGTACGAAGCCGAGATGCGCAAGCGCCAGGCGGAGCAGCAAAAGCTGGAAGCGAGCAAATCGGACGTGGGCTGGGGCCATCAGATCCGCTCCTATGTGCTCGACCAGTCGCGCATCAAGGACCTGCGCACCAACGTGGAGATCTCCAACACGCAGAAGGTGTTGGACGGCGACCTCGATGCCTTCATCGAAGCCAGTCTGAAACAAGGCGTTTAATCATGAGTGAGCAAGAACAGCAGCTTTCGCAGGACGAAAATCAGATCATCGCCGAGCGCCGCGCCAAGCTGAAGGCGCTGCGCGAGCGGGGCGTGGCTTACCCCAACGATTTCGAGCGGGCGGACCTGGCGGAGCGCCTCGCCGCGCAGTATGAAGACCTGTCCAGGGAAGCGCTGGACGCGCGCCACGTGGAGGTGTCCGTGGCTGGCCGCCTGATGTTGAAGCGCGTGATGGGCAAGGCGAGCTTTGCCACCGTCCAGGACATGAGCGGGCGGCTGCAGCTCTACGTGAGCGATGACCACACGGGGCACGACGCGCACGAGGCGTTCAAGCACTACGACCTCGGCGATATCGTCGGCGCCCGGGGCGTGCTGTTCAAGACCCACAAGGGCGAGCTGTCGGTGCGCGTGACCGAGCTGCACCTGCTGACCAAGGCCATCCGTCCGCTGCCGGACAAGTTCCATGGACTGGCGGACCAGGAGCTGAAATATCGCCGGCGCTACCTGGACCTGATCATGAACGAGGACACGCGGCTCGCGTTCGTGCGACGCTCACGTATTCTGCAGGCATTCCGGCAATTCCTCACCGAGGGTGGCTACCTGGAAGTGGAAACGCCCATGATGCACCCGATTCCCGGCGGTGCCGCGGCGCGACCCTTCGTCACCCATCACAATGCGCTCGACATGCCGTTGTTTTTGCGTATCGCGCCGGAACTGTATCTCAAGCGCCTGGTGGTGGGTGGCTTCGAGCAGGTGTTCGAGATCAACCGCAATTTCCGCAATGAGGGACTGTCACCGCGCCACAACCCCGAATTCACCATGCTCGAGTTCTACGTCGCCTACCGCGACTACCGCTACCTGATGACGTTCACCGAAGAGATGCTGCGCACCGTGACCCAACAGGTGTTGGGCACCACGCAGATCGTCTACCAGGGCCGCGGCATCGATTTCGCCAAGCCATTCCAGCGCATGACGATGGTGCAGGCCGTCTTGCATCATCATCCGGAGTTCAATCCGGCGCAGCTTCATGATCGCGGCTTCCTGATCGACTATTTCGAGCGGCACAAGATCGACTACCGCAAGGAGGACGGTCTCGGCGGCCTGCAGACGACGCTGTTCGAGGAGACCACCGAGCAGCTGCTCTTCGAGCCCACCTTCATCGTCGATTACCCGGCCGAAACCTCCCCGCTCGCGCGTCGCAGCGACAAGCATCCGGAGATCACCGAGCGCTTCGAGCTGTTCATCGCCGGACGCGAGATTGCCAACGGTTTCTCCGAGCTGAACGACCCGGAAGACCAGGCCGAGCGCTTCATGGCACAGATCCGGCAGAAGGAGGCCGGCGATCACGAGGCGATGCACTACGACGCCGATTACATCCGCGCCCTCGAATACGGCCTGCCGCCCACCGCCGGCTGCGGCATCGGCATCGACCGCTTCGTGATGCTGTTGACGGACAGCGCCAACATCCGCGACGTGATCCTCTTCCCGCACATGCGGCCGGAAGCTTAGGCGTTTGTCGAACGTTGCATCGAGCAGCTATCCGCACCCCTGGTAGGAGAGGATGAACTTCAACGAACGGTCGGGCCTCCGGAAGGGTTACAGAACGTTCACCTTGGCCGCGTAAACGTCTGGCGCCGAGGCACGTTCTAAGCAGAAGATTTTCTCAAGGAGGCTTCCATCATGACTACTGGCAGCATGTCCCGCACCCATCCGATCGTCATCATCGCCGCCATCGCGGTCATCATCTTCAGCATCGTCGCCACGGCCGCCATCATGGGTTGGCTGCCGGCGAGCCGGTCGCAGCATGCGGAGGCCGCCGCGCCCGCCGCCGTATCCGAGACACCGGCACCGGCACAGACACCCGTTCGAGCCAGCGCGCCTGCCGCGCCCTCACCCAAGCCGGCATCCAAAGCCACCGCCGTGCCGACGACGGTGGCAACGACCACCGCAGCACCCACACCCGCGCCCGCCGAGGCCCCCGCGCCGGCGGCCCCGGTCGTCTGCACCACTTGCGGCGTGGTGCAGCGCGTCAAGGTGATCGAACAACAGGGCGAGGGCTCCGGGCTGGGGGCGATTGCCGGCGGCGTGGTGGGCGGTCTGCTGGGCAACCAGATCGGCAAGGGAAGCGGCAAGACCGTGGCCACGGTCGCAGGCGTGGCGGGCGGCGCCTATGCCGGGCATCAGGTGGAAAAGAGCGTGAAGAGCACCAAGCGCTACGAGATCGTGGTGAGAATGGACGATGGCGTGGAACGCACCTTCAGCCAGGAAACCGACCCGGGCCTGGCCAGTGGCGACCGCGTGCGCGTCGTGGACGGTGTCCTGCGCCGCGACTGAAGCAAGGCTTTCCGAACGGCCGGGCGCGCCCGGCTTTTTCTTTCCCTGGGCCATATACCCGGGTGGGGTAGTTGACGGTCGCGGCGCGCGGCCATAGCATGCGCCCCTGACGAGGCCCGCCGACGAAGCCGCCATGTCCAGCGCCAGGAACCGCATCGAGCTGCCCATCAGCGGCATGACCTGCGCCGCCTGCGCCGCGCGTATCGAAAACAGCCTCAACAGGCAGCCTGGCATCTCGGCCGCGGTGAATCTGGCCGCGGAGAAAGCGCGCATCGACTACGATCCCGCCCAGACCACGCCGGGCGAAATCGTCTCCCTGATCAAGAAGACCGGCTATGACGTGCCGGAACAGCGTATCGAGCTCGCCCTGGAGGGCATGACCTGCGCCGCCTGCGCCGCCCGCATCGAGAAGGCCCTGAACGCCCTGCCCGGCGTCGCCGCCAGCGTCAATTTCGCCGCCGAAAAGGCCAGCGTGCGCCTCCAGCCCGGCGCCGTGACGCTACCCGAGCTCATCGCCGCCGTAAAGAAGGCGGGCTACGGCGCGCGGGAGTTGTTGGCCGAGGACCGGGAAGCGGCGCGGCAGGAGAAATTGCGCGCCTATCGCAAGGAATTCCGTCTGTTCTGGATCGCCGCCCTGCTCACCCTGCCCCTGGTGGCGCAGATGGGGGCCATGGTCACCGGCAGCCACGCGGAGTGGTTGCCGCGCTGGCTGCAGCTGGCGCTGGCCACGCCGGTGCAATTCGTAATCGGCAAGCGCTTCTACGTGGGCGCCTGGCACGCCCTGCGCGGCGGCGGCGCGAACATGGACGTGCTGGTGGCCCTCGGTACGACCATGGCCTGGCTGTTTTCGGCCGTCGTCACCCTGTTCGGCCTGCACGAACAGCATGTCTATTTCGAGGCGAGCGCCGCGATCATCACCCTGGTCCTGCTGGGCAAGCTGCTGGAGGCGCGCGCCAGGAGCAAGACGTCCGCGGCAGTGGAGGCGCTGATCAAACTGCAGCCACGCACCGCGCGCGTGGAACGGGACGGCCAAATCATCGACCTGCCCATCGCGCAGATCCGGCCCGGCGACATCTGCCTCGTGCGCGCCGGGGAACGCATTCCCGTGGATGGGGAGGTGATGGAAGGCAGCTCCAGCGTGGATGAGGCCATGCTCACCGGCGAGAGCATGCCACTGGGCAAGCAGGCGGGGGCGAAAGTCTATGCCGCCACCCAGAATATCGAGGGCGCGCTCAAGGTGCGCGCCACCGGGGTGGGCAGCGAAACGCAGCTCGCCCACATCATCCGCCTGGTGGAGGAAGCGCAAGGCTCCAAGGCGCCCATCCAGCGCCTGGCGGACGTGATCTCCGGTATCTTCGTGCCAGTGGTGCTGGTCATCGCCCTGATCACCTTCGGCCTGTGGTGGTGGCTCGCAGGCGAATTCGCGCCGGCGCTCATCAACGCCGTGGCGGTCCTGGTGATCGCGTGCCCCTGCGCCCTGGGCCTGGCGACGCCCACGGCGATCATGGTCGGCACCGGCCGCGGCGCCCAGGCGGGCATTCTAGTGCGCAACGCCCGCGCCCTGGAGCAGGCGGAAAAAATCACCACCCTGGTCGTGGACAAGACCGGCACCCTGACCGAGGGCAAGCCTACGGTGACCGATCTCGCGCCGGACCCGGGAATCTCCGAGGCCACACTGCTCGCCACGGCGGCAGCGCTCGAGCAAGGCTCCCGGCACCCGCTGGCCGAGGCCATCCTCGAGCGCGCCAAAGGCCTGGCGCTGCCCCGGGTGGACGGCTTCTCCACCGTCACCGGCAAGGGTGTGTCAGGCGTGATCGGGGGCGAACGCTATCACCTGGGCTCCCTCGCCTACCTGCGCGAAGCCGGCGTGGCGGTGGACGAAGACCGGCTCCAGCCCTTGGTCGAACAGGGCAAGACGGTGGTGGCCGTGGGCAGTGGCGAGCGCTTTCTCGGTCTGATCGCCATCGCTGACCGCATCCGAGCGGACTCCGCCGCCGCGGTGCGCCGGCTCGAGGCCATGGGCATCGAAGTGGTGATGCTCACCGGAGACAATCCACGCACCGCCGCCGCCATCGCCCGTGAGGCAGGCATCGCTCGCTTCGTGGCGGAAGTACCGCCCCAGGACAAGGCCAAGGAAGTGATGAAGCTCAAGGCCGCTGGCCGTTTCGTCGGCATGGTGGGCGACGGCATCAACGATGCGCCGGCCCTCTCCGCCGCCGACGTGGGCTTCGCCGTCGGCAGCGGTTCCGACATCGCCATCGAGGCTGCCGACGTGACGCTGATGAAAAACAGCCTGATGGGCGTGGCCGACGCCATTTCCCTGTCGCGCGCGACCCTGCGCAAGATTCGCCAGAATCTGTTCTTCGCCTTCATCTACAACGTGCTGGGCATTCCGCTCGCGGCACTCGGCATGCTGAATCCGGTCATCGCCGGCGCAGCCATGGCGATGAGTTCGGTTTCGGTGGTCAGCAACGCCCTGCTGCTCAAGCGCTGGAAACCCATTCGCTAACCCAATCAGAAAGGAGCTCGTAATGGAACAAATCACGCTCGACGTCAGAGGCATGAGCTGCGGCGGCTGTGTGAACAGCGTCAAGCGCGTGGTGGGCGCCATCGACGGCGTGTTGCGGGTGGAGGTCGCCCTCGACACCGGCAAGGTCAGCGTCAGCTACGACGCGGACAAAGCCGGGCCGGAGCAGTTCAAGGCCGCAATCCGGGATGCGGGCTATGAAGTCAGCTGAGCACAGGACAGGCTGCCACGGCGACGCTGTGGCAGCAGTCGATGCCCCCGGCGGACAGGTGACGCAGCCCCACAAGCAGCAGCTGTTGAAACGCCTGAACCGCATCGAAGGCCAGGTGCGCGGGATTGCCAAGATGATCGAGGAGGATCGCTACTGCGTCGACATCCTGACCCAGGTCTCCGCCATCCGCTCCGCCCTGGACGCGGCAGCCCTGCAGATTCTGGAGGATCACACCCGCGGTTGCGTGCAGACCGCCGTGCGCAAAGGTTCGGGCGATGCCGCCATCGCCGAACTGATGGACCTGGTGCGCCGCTTCGTCAAATGATTCTGCCGCAGGAACATGGACGCCGCGGCGCCGACTCGGTAGAGTGAGCGGTCTATCAGGAAGAAAGCCCCTATGAGTACCGAAGACTTGAGCAAGGAACAACGGATCCTGCGCGCGATGCGCAAGACGCTCGCCAGCGTGGTGAAGGATTGCACGCCCAACGAAACCCGCGAGAGCCCGCTCACCGAAAGCACCATCCAGGCGATCAAGGATTGTTTCGCGCTGATCGCCGCGCGGGAACGCGAGCTCGGCGACCAACTGGGCTTTGCCCCTTCCCGTCCCTACTATCCGGACGAAACGCCGCCGTCGGCAAAGGTGGTGAGCTTCACCAAACCCAAGCCCGACGATCCTGATCGGACTCACTAGCAGTTTGTTGAATGGCTCCCTCTCCCAGGCGGGGAGAGGAACCCTGCTGAATGCACTCTCCAACAAACTGCCGCGCGGTCCCGGCCACCCGGCTCATAGCATCGCCGCCTCGCCGATGTCCACCAGGCGTTGGTCGGCCTCGCCCTCAGTGCGATCCACTGCGAGCAAGCGCTGTGCCACCGCCTCCCAGTGCTCGCGGCCGCGCGCCACCGCTGCCGCCAGGGCGCGCCAGTTGCCCTGTTCCACCCCCTGGCGGTAGGCATGATAGGCGAGCGGGAACAGCTTGGCGCGCATGCCGCCGAAGTTGCCGAAGTAGAAATGGATCGAGCTCGCCTCGCCGCGCTCGATCAGGGTCGGCAAGGTCACCAGACAGTCGGCCAGGTTGTCGCGCACCGCCCGGGCGACGATTTCCGGCTTGTGGCGGCTGCAGCCGGAGAGCATCCGCTGCCACGCCGCCTCGCCGAGCAGATCGCCGGCGAGCCCCTCGCCGAGCTCGTGCAGGATCATGGCCTCGCTCTCGACGTCCGTCATGCGCTCCAGCGCCGCATCCGGCTGTCGATCGAAATCATAATGGGCCAGCGCGCGGCCGAGGGCATTGTCCTGGCGCTTCCAGCTCCATTCCTCCACCTTGCTCCACAGGAAGTCCTGCACCGCCTCACGGCGCAGGTAGATGGTGCGGTTGAGCAGCACCGCCGGCGGGGCGATCAGATCCCGCGCGTACTCGCAATCGGCGATGAGCACCTCGAAGCCCTGCCGGCGCTCATGGCAATGCAAACGCCCGAGAAAGAAATGCGGCCGGTGAAACCGGCCGATGCCGCCGCCGTACACCAGACCGGCGGGTACCAGATCACGATTGATGAGTTCAGCCTCGAACGGGTCATGCGCACCCCGTGGCGTGGGAATCGGGCGGTAGCTTTGCGTCTCCAGGCCTTCCCACACCCGCTCGCGCTCCACCAGCCACTGCCCGAGTTCGTCCTTGGGCAATGGCTGCGAATAGCGCATGCCGTGCTCCCAGCGATAGAACTGGCGCATCTCCAACAGATAAGTGCACATGGTCATGTCTCGCGCGTGGCGCGCGTCGGTGATGTGACAGTTGGTCTGCACGGTTTCGACGAGCTGCGGCAGATCGAGCTGCATGGGGCACCTCCGAGCCAGGAGGATGATATCCTAGCAAAAGAGTCGGCTATTGGCGGGGAAAGTTTAGCGGCAAAGGCGTGCTTGAAGGTCGTGCTCGTCCGCACCCGTTACTTCGACCTCGGCGAACGCTCCTACACGCAGACCGCGGGCACCAGACACGAAGACCACGCCGTCGATTTCCGGCGCATCGGCCATGCTGCGCGCGAGCGCGCCACCTTGCGTGACCTCCTCGATCAGCACCGTCATTTTGTGTCCAACCTTTCGCGCCAGCCGCCCGGCACTGATGCTGGCCTGCAGATCCATCAGCCGCGCCCGGCGTTCTTCCTTGACCTCTTCCGGCACCGGGTTGGGCAGCGCATTGGCCGCCGCGCCCTCCACCGCCGAGTAGGTGAAGCAGCCGACCCGGTCCAATTGCGCCTCAGCAAGAAAATCCAGCAGCCGCGCGAAGTCATCCTCGGTCTCCCCGGGGAAGCCGACGATAAAAGTGCTCCGGATTGTCAGCTCAGGGCAGATCTCGCGCCAGGTCTGGATGCGCTTGAGTGTGTTCTCCGTTGCCGCGGGGCGCTTCATGGCCTTGAGGATCTTCGCGCTGGCGTGCTGGAACGGCACGTCGAGATAAGGCAGGATGCGGCCTTCCGCCATCAGCGGCACCACTTCGTCCACGTGCGGATAGGGGTACACGTAATGCAGCCGCACCCACACGCCGAGCTCCCCGAGGGCCTGGGCCAGCTCGGTCATGCGCGTCCTGATCGGGCGGCCGTTCCAGAAGCCGGTGCGGTATTTCACGTCCACGCCATAGGCGCTGGTGTCCTGGGAGATCACCATGATCTCCTTCACGCCCGCCTTCACCAGGCTCTCCGCCTCGCCCATGACCTCGTGAATCGGCCGGCTCACCAAATCCCCGCGCAGGCTGGGGATGATGCAGAAGGTGCAGCGGTGGTTGCAGCCTTCGGAGATCTTGAGATAAGCATAGTGGCGCGGCGTGAGGCGGATGCCCTGCGCCGGCACCAGATCGGTGAACGGGTCGTGCGGCTTGGGCAGGTGGGCGTGCACCGCCTCCATGACCTCGTCCGTCGCGTGTGGGCCGGTCACGGCCAGCACCTGTGGATGTGCGTTAATCACTACGTCGCCCTTGGCGCCGAGGCAGCCGGTGACGATGACTCTGCCGTTCTCGCTAAGCGCCTCGCCGATGGCATCCAGCGATTCCTCCACCGCGGCGTCAATGAAGCCACAGGTATTGACCACCACCAGATCGGCCTCGGCATAGCTGCCGACGATGTCGTAGCCTTCGGCCCGCAGCCGCGTGAGAATCTGCTCGGAGTCCACCGTCGCCTTGGGACAGCCCAGGGAGACGAAGCCAACCTTGGGCGGCGGCGCCGATCGTTTGGCGGGGCCCTCAGTGGCCATGAAGCAGTGCGTCCACGAGCAGCACCGTGCCCACCCCCAGGCCGATCAGTGTCACCTGCTGCAGCGTCGCCATCAGTTCCGCGCGCTTGTGCAGGCCGGGAATGAGATCCGCCACCGCGACATAGATCATGCTCGCGGCGGCAATACCCAGTGTGTAGGGCACCGCGCCCTGCGCTAGATCCAGGGCGAAATAGGCGAGCACCCCACCCACCAGGGTGGCAAGACTCGAGGCCAGATTGATGAGGAACGCCTGACGCTTGCCATAGCCCGAATGCAGCAGGATGAGAAAATCGCCCACCTCCTGCGGAATCTCGTGCGCGATGATGGCCAGTGCGGTCACCACCCCGAGCTGGAAGTTGGCCATGAAGGCGGCAGCGATGATCACGCCGTCGACGAAGTTGTGGAAGGTGTCGCCGACGGTGATCATCAGGCCGCTGCGGCCATGATCGTGACTGTGCTCCTGCGGCGTGTGCGCCTCGCACTGGTCGGTATGGCAGTGGCGCCACAGCACCAGCTTCTCCAGCACGAAGAACAGCAGGATGCCGCCCAGCAGGGTCGCCGTCATCGAGCCGATGCTGACGCCGCTGGCAAAGGCATGGGGCAGGACTTCCAGAAACGCGGCGCCCAGCAACGCACCGATGGCATAGCTCACCAGGACCGGAATCCAGGATGCGCGCGCGGTCAGGGACAGCAGGGCCGCGACGGTAATGCTGAGCAAGCCACCGATCAGGCTGGCAGCAACGATGTAGGCGAGGATTTCCACAGGCAGGCTTTCAAGGCAGGCCTGCCATTATACGGGATTAGCCCTGCATGCCGGCTGAGCTGAGCAGCGGGCGGCCCTGACGCAGCATCGCCTCCACATCCTGCGCCGGCATGGGCTTGCCGAAGAAATAGCCCTGCGCCTGGTCGCAGCCCGCCTGCCGCAGCCATTCCCACTGTTCGCGCGTTTCCACGCCTTCGGCGATCACGCCGAGGTTCAGACTGTGGCCGAGGCTGACCACGGAGCGGGCGATGGCGGCATCTCCGGGATCAGCGGTGATGCCGTCGATGAAGGACTTGTCGATCTTGAGGATGTGGATAGGAAAGCGCTTGAGATAGGCGAGGCTCGAATAGCCGGTACCGAAGTCGTCGATGGACAGCTTCAGCCCCATCTCCCGCAGACGGCTCAAGGTGGCCACGTTACGGTCCATGTCGTTCATCATCATGCTTTCGGTCAGCTCCAGCTCCAGCAGCCCCGGACAGGCGGCCACGCCCGTCTCTGCGAGCACGCGCTCGACGGTATCGGCCAGGGTCGGGCGGCGAAACTGGCGCGCCGACAGATTCACCGCCACCTTGACCTCCATGCCCGCCTGCCGCCAGTCCATGATCTGGCGGCAGGCGGCGCGCAGCACCCATTCGCCGATGGGCTCGATCAGCCCACTGTCCTCGGCGATGGCAATGAAACTCGCCGGACTCAACAGCCCTCGCTCCGGATGCATCCAGCGCAACAGGGCCTCCACGCCGACGACCTGCCCCGTTGCCACATTGACCTGGGGCTGGTAATGCAGGACGAATCGTTCCTCGCGCAGGGCCTGGCGCAGGCCGTGCTCGATTTCCATGCGCTCCTGCACCGCGGCATTCATCTCCGCCGTGTAGAAGCGGTAGGCGTTCTTGCCGGATTCCTTGGCCCGATACATGGCCGTATCGGCGTTGCGCAGCAGATTGTCCGCATCGGCGTCGTCGAAGGGATATACGGTGATGCCGATGCTGGCCGTGACATACATCTCGTGCCCGGCAGCCACATACGGCTCGGCCACCGCCGCCAGCAGCTTGTCGGCGATCGCCGTGATGTCCTGCACCTCGCTGATGCCGGAGAGCAGGATGGTGAATTCATCGCCCCCCTGGCGCGCGACCACGTCATCCTTGCGCAGCGCCCCCACGATGCGCCTGGCCACTTCACGCAGCAGGACGTCGCCCTGGGCATGGCCGAGGGTGTCGTTGATGTTCTTGAAGCCGTCGAGATCGAGGAAGAGCACCGCGAGCAGCTTTTCCGCGCGCTGCGCCTGCGCCATGCCATGCAGCAGGAGTTCGCGGAACAGCAGGCGGTTGGGCAGCCCGGTGAGCGCATCGTGGGTGGCCTGATGCAGCAGCTCGTCCTCGAAGCGCTTGCGCTCGCTCAGGTCGCGCACCGCCGCCACCACCCAGGTGCCCTGCTCCGTCTCCAGGGGGCCCAGGCTGATGTCCACGGGGAAGGTGGAGCCGTCCTTGCGCTGCCCCGCCAAATCGAGCCCCTGCGTCCCCATCTCGCGCACCCGCGGCTGGCGGCGGTATGCCTCGCGATCACGCGCGTGGGCGGCGCGCTGGCTTGCCGGCACCAGCATCTCCACCGGTTGGCCGATCAGCTCCTCGCGGGTATAACCGAACAGGGACTCGGTGCGCGGGTTGACCATGACAATGCGGCCCTCGGTATCGGTGACGAGAATGGCCTCCGGCGCCACCTCCATGATGCGCCGCGACTGCAGCATGGACTGCTGCAGCGATGCCGCCATGGCGTCGAAGGCCCTTCCCAGATCCGACAGCTCGCCACCCCCCGTGCCCAGCGCGGCGCGTGCGCTGAAATCACCGGCGGCGATGCGCCGCGTGGCCTGGATCAGGCTGGATACCCGGCGCAGCACGAAGGCCTCGGTCAGGAACCAGGCGGCGCCCAGCACCAGCAGGGTGAATACGCCGAGGAAGATCAGGTTGCGGCGAAAATCCCGCAGCACGGGCGCGAGCACCGCTTCCCTGGAATAACTGGCCGCGACATACACGCCCCCTTGGCCATCCGAGCTCGGCAGGCGCTCGAAGGCGATCAGGCGGGTGTCGCCACGGGCCACCTCTCCCGCGCCTTCGCCGCGCCCCTGCCCGGTGGTCACCGCCTCCACCAGCCAGGGCACGGGATGGGGCTTGCCGATCAGGGCCGGATCGTGGGGATGGCGCGCCACCACCACGCCCTCGTGATCCAGGATGCTCAGCACCACCTCAGCAGATGGCCGGGCCGTCGCGAGCATCTGGCCCAGCCAGGTCACGTCGAAGGCGGCCCAGACGATGCGTTGCAGCCGCCCCTCCCCGTCGAGGATGGGATAGGCCGTGGGCAGGACGGGCAGGCCGCTGATCTTGCCGATGACGTAGCGGCCGACCACGAAACGCGGCGCTTTCACCATCTCGCGATACCAGTCCCGGTCGCTGAAGTTCTGCCACCCCCCCTTGGCTGCGCACAGCAGCCGGCCCTGGGCATCGGTGACGCCGAAATTCACATAGCCCGCCGTGCGGCCGTGGACCTCCCGCAGCCGCGCGGCACACGCCGCCCCGGTGCCGGCCCGAATCTCCGGCACGGCGGAAAGCACTTCGAGGAGGTTGCGCGTACTCTTGAGCAGGCGGTCCTGCTCCAGCGCGGTGGCGCGGATCAGGGCGCGCGCATCGGACAGGGCATCGGCCGTGGCCTTGCGCCAGTCGCTCCACATGCCATAGGCCACGACGACGAACCAAGGGGCGATCGCCAGCAACAGCAGCAGGAGAAGCCGGCCGCGCAGGCTGCTTGGGAAAACGCTGTGCATTCCATGTTCCGGGCGGGCGGTGCGAACACGCCCAATCGTCACCCATATCGGCGCAAACTCACGTGCCTTGAGGGGTTTTTGCCGGTGCCAGCCAGATGAGGGACGCCATGCGGCCGGTGGCGCCGTCGCGCCGGTAGGAGAAGAAGCGCTCGCCGTCGGTGAAGGTGCAGGCGTCGCCGCCGAACACGCGACTCACGCCCAGGCGGGCCAGACGCTGGCGCGCCAGCCGGTAGAGGTCGGCCAGCCACTTGCCCGGCACCGCGCCCGGGACAAAGGCCGCGGCCGCGGCCGGGTCCACTGCCATGAAGGCGGCGCGCACCTCGTCGCCGACCTGGAAGGCACGCGGGCCGATGGCGGGGCCGAGGTAGGCCAGCAGGCGTTCGCCCGGCACGCCCATCGCCTCCACCGCACGCTCCACCACGCCCTGACACAGACCGCGCCAGCCGGCATGGACGGCGCCGACCACGCTCCCGGTCTCGTCGCACAGCAGCACCGGCAGACAGTCGGCGGTGAGCACCGCGCACACCTCGCCCGGCAGGGTGCTGATGCAGGCATCCGCCTGCGGCGGCGGGCACGCACGCCCACCCACACGATACACGCCCGTGCCGTGCACCTGTTTCAGCCAATGGGGTTCGTTCGGCAGCAATTCGCGCAACAGCGCACGGTTGCGGGCGACCGCCGCCGGATCGTCGCCCACGTGGTCGGCGGGATTCATGCTGGCATACGGCCCGACACTGACGCCGCCGGCGCGGGTGGTGACGAGCGCGCGCACCCGGGCAGGCGCCGGCCAGTCGGGAAGGATGCAGTCGTCGAGCGTCATGGATGGCGCAGCTGCTCCAGCAGGTTTTTCATGTCATCCGGCATGGGCGCTTCCCAGGCCATGGCTTCGCCCGACACGGGGTGCAGCAGGGCCAGCCGCGCGGCGTGCAGCGCCTGACGGTGGAATGCCTTGCGCAGCGCGCGCGAGCCGTAGACCGGGTCGCCCACCAGGGGATGGCCGATGGACTGCATGTGCACCCGGATCTGGTGCGTGCGGCCGGTCTCCAGCCGGCACTCCACCAGCGTGTGCCGCGGCAGCTGCTCCAGCACCTGGAAATGGGTCACCGCTGGTTTGCCGCGCTCCACCACCGCCATCCGCGTGCGCTCGCGCGGGTGCCGCCCGATGGGCGCCTCCACGCTGCCGCCCCCCGCCAGCTGGCCTTCGACCAGGGCGAGATAGATCCGGCTCACGCTGCGCGCCTGCAGCTGGCGCACCAGGTCGGTCTGCGCTTCCAGGGTCTTCGCCACGACCATCAGGCCGCTGGTGTCCTTGTCCAAACGGTGCACGATGCCGGCACGCGGCACCTGCCTGAGCTGGGGCGCATGGCTGAGCAGCGCATTCATCAGGGTGCCGCTCCAGTTGCCGCTGCCCGGGTGCACCACCAAGCCGGCGGGCTTGTCGAGCACGAGGATGGCTTCGTCCTCGTACACGATATGGAGGGGGATGGCTTCCGGGGCCGCCTCCACCTCGGACGGATGGGTGAGCGGCTGCACGCTGAGATGCGCGCCCGCCCACACCTTCTGCTTGGCCTTGGCGGCGGCGCCTTCCACGCGCACCCGCCCCGCTTCGATCCACGCCTGGATGCGGCTGCGCGAGTAAGAAGGGAGCAGCGCGGCCAACGCCTGGTCGAGCCGCCGCCCGCCCCAGTCCGCCGGAACCACGAGTTCCAGCGCCTGCCCCGGGGGCGGGGTTTCGGTATAATCGGGTCCTTCCATGGAAAACCTGCTCATGCGTGTCATCAAACTGTGCGTTGCGCTCATGCTGCTCGCCGGGCTCACCGGCTGCGCCCTACCGGACATGCAGGACGAAACCCGCGGCTGGTCGGCGCAGAAACTCTACAGCGAAGCGCGCGCGCAAATGGCAGAGGGCAATTACGAAAAGGCGATCCGCTATTTCGAGATTCTCGAGGCGCGCTACCCCTACGGCCGCTACGCACAGCAGGCCCAGCTCGAGGTGGCCTATGCCTATTACAAGGATCGCGAGCCGGTGTCCGCCGTGGCCGCCGCGGACCGCTTCATCCGTCTGCACCCCAACCACCCCCATGTAGACTATGCCTACTATCTCAAGGGGCTGGCCAATTTCAACGACGATCTCGGCATCCTAGGCTATCTCGGCCAGTGGCTGCCCCAGGACCTGAGCGACCGGGATCCCAAGGCGGCACGGGATTCGTTCGACGCCTTCAAGGAGCTCGTCACCAAGTTTCCCAACAGCAAGTACACGCCGGACGCGATCCTGCGCATGAACTACCTGGTCAACGCCTTGGCCTCGCACGAATCCCACGTGGCGCGGTACTATTATCGGCGTGGGGCCTATGTCGCGGCGGTGAACCGGGCGCAAAACCTCCTCAAGACCTACCCCAACACGCCGGCGACGGAAGAAGCACTGGCGGTGCTGGTGCAATCCTACGACAAGCTGGGGATGCCCGACCTGTCGGCGGACGCGCGCCGGGTGCTGGCCAACACCTTTCCCAACAGCGCCTACCTCAAGGGCGCCGACGTCGCCCCGCGCCGGGCCTGGTACCGGTTCTGGGACTGAGCGGCTAGATGGCCGCCGCGCCGGTCTCACCGGTGCGAATCCGCACCACCTGCTCCACCGGCATGACGAAAATCTTGCCATCCCCGATCTTACCGGTGCGCGCGGCGACCACGATGGCCTCCACCACCGCATCGGCCTTGTCGTCCTCCACCACCACTTCCAGCTTCACCTTGGGCAGGAAGTCCACGACGTACTCGGCGCCGCGATAGAGCTCGGTATGCCCCTTCTGGCGTCCGAAACCCTTGACCTCGGTGACGGTCAAGCCGCTGACGCCAAGATCTGCCAGGGCTTCTCGCACTTCGTCGAGCTTGAAGGGCTTGATGATCGCTTCGATCTTTTTCATGGCTGTCCTCAGTACTTTGGCCGGTAGCGGCATGTTATCGGATAGCGCCGGTCCTTGCCAAAGCCGCGGGCGGTGACACGCACCCCCACCGGCGCCTGGCGCCGCTTGTATTCGTTGCGATCGATCAGGGTCGTCACGCGCTGCACGTCCTGCTCACGGTACCCCAGCGCCACGATTTCCGCCGGACAGAGATCACGCTCCACGTACGCCTCCATGATCCCGTCGAGGATGTCGTAGGGCGGCAGCGAGTCCTGATCCACCTGGTTCGCGCGCAGCTCCGCCGAGGGCGCACGGGTGATCACCCGTTGCGGGATCACCGGTTCGATGGCATTGCGGTAAGCGCTCAACCGATACACCAGGGTCTTGGGAATGTCCTTCAGCACGCCAAAGCCGCCTGCCATGTCGCCGTACAAGGTGGCGTAACCCACTGCCATTTCACTCTTGTTGCCGGTGGTCAACACGAGGGTGCCGTACTTGTTGGAAAGCGCCATCAAAAGCGTGCCACGAATGCGCGCCTGTATGTTCTCCTCCGTGGTGTCGAAGGGCAGGTCGCGAAACTCATCTGACAGGCCGTGCAGGAACGCATCGTACATCGGCTTGATCGGGATCTCGCTGTACCGCACCCCAAGGGTTTGGGCCATCTCGCGCGCATCTTCCAAACTGATGCTGCGCGTGAACTCGGAAGGCATCATCACCGCATGCACCCGCTCGCGGCCCAAGGCGTCCACCGCGATGGCCAGTGTGAGCGCGGAATCGATGCCGCCGGACAGCCCCAGCTCCACGCCCTTGAAACCGTTCTTTTCCGTGTAGTCACGCACACCGAGGCACAGGGCCCGATAAACCGCCGCCTCGAGCGGCGGTTCCGGCGCAATGGGTCCGGGCACGAGCCCGTCGGCACCGAGCTCGACGATGCCCAATGCCTCTTCGAACGCCGGGAGCTGCAGCGCGAGGCTGCCATCGGCAGCCATGGCGAAGGACATGCCATCGAACACCAGTTCGTCCTGGCCGCCCACCATGTTGCTGTACAGCACCGCCATGCGGGTCTCGTGCACGCGCTGGGCAATCGCCCGGTGGCGGGTCGGCTGCTTGTTCATGTGGTAGGGCGAAGCGTTCAGCACCAGCAGCACCTGCGCGCCCGCCTGGCGCGCGAGCAGGGCGGGTTCCGGCTCCCAGATGTCGGCGCAAATATTGATGCCGAAGCGTACCCCCTCGTGCTCGAACACGCAGGGCTCGCTGCCCGGGGTGAAATAACGCACCTCGTCGAATACGGTGTGATTGGGCAGTTTGTGCTTGTGGTAGGTGGCGATGACCCTGCCGTCGCGCAGCACCGACGCGGCGTTGTAGCGCTTCTCGCCGACCATGTCCGGGTGTCCCACCACCACCGTCACCGCTGGGAGCGCCCGCGCCAGGGCATGCAACGCGTCCAGACAAGCCAGATTGAAGCCCGTGCGCAGCAAGAGGTCCTCGGGGGGATAGCCCGACAGTGCCAGCTCCGGCGTCACCAGCAGCGTCGCGCCGGCATCCCGTGCGCGACGCGCGGCCTCCACGATCTTGGCGCTGTTGCCTTCGAGGTCGCCCACCAGGGCGTTGAACTGGGCCAGAGCGATTTTCATCGATGTCCGAATCGTGGACGCGGTCCGGTCGGCCCTCGCGGTGGCAGTGCCGCTCAGGCCTGCAGCGCCGCCACAACGGCCGCGCCAATTTCCGCCGGGGAGCGCGCGACCACCACACCGGCTGCTTCCAGCGCGCGGATCTTGTCTTGCGCCTTGCCGGCGCCGCCGGCGATGATCGCCCCCGCATGCCCCATGCGCTTGCCGGCCGGTGCGCTGACGCCGGCGATGTAGGCCGCTACCGGCTTCTTCACGTGCGCCTTGATGTATTCGGCCGCCTCCTCCTCGCGCGTGCCGCCGATCTCGCCCACCAGCACGATGGCCTCGGTGGCAGGGTCGTTCTGGAACATCTCCAGGCAGTCGATGAAATCCAGTCCCTTGATCGGGTCGCCGCCAATGCCCACGCAGGTGGTCTGCCCCAGGCCCAGTTGCGTGGTCTGGTGCACCGCCTCGTAGGTGAGCGTGCCGGAGCGCGACACGATGCCCACCTTGCCCGGCCGGTGGATGAAACCCGGCATGATACCGATCTTGCACTCCCCGGCGGTGATGACGCCGGGGCAGTTGGGCCCGATGAGCTTCGCACCGTTGGCGCGCAGCGCCGCCTTGACGTTGAGCATGTCCAGCACCGGGATCCCCTCCGTGATGCAGACGATCACCTGGATCCCGGCATCGGCCGCCTCCATGATGGAGTCCGCCGCAAAGGGCGAAGGCACATAGATCACGCTGGCGGTCGCCCCGGTTGCCGCCACCGCCTCACGCATGGTGTCGAACACCGGCAGGCCGAGGTGGGTCTGGCCACCCTTGCCCGGGGTAACGCCACCCACCATGCGGGTGCCGTAGGCAATGGCCTGTTCGGAATGGAAAGTCCCCTGCTTGCCGGTAAAGCCCTGGCACAGCACCTTGGTATCGCGATCGACGAGGATGCTCATGAAAAAGAAGCGAAAAGCGTCATTTTAAACAGTTGCGGCATGCTACGCGAGCGCCGGGGCCGGCTGCGGCGGGATCCCACCCACCGGCCCCTGATGCCGGGAATTTTTCCCCACCGCCATGGTCTTTTGGACACGGCCGACTCCGGGTGTAATGAACCGCCCGGTCGGGGCGTGAAAGACCAATACGGAAAAAAGTAGCCCTGCTGCCCCTTTGGTATGCGGGCAGCCGCACCAATGAGCCAAAAAAGAGGAGACATCATGAAGCCACGCATCAAGCCCACGCCACGGCTGGTGGCGGCTTTCCTGCTGGCGGGCGCCCTGGGGTTGCCGGGGATCGCGGCAGCCAAGAAGGACGCGAAGCTGGTACCTCTGGAAACCGAAAAGCCCGCCGCCACAAGCCCCTGGGTCCGGTATGCCGACTGGCCGAAGACCGACTGGAAGGACTACAACACCCTCGGCGCCCTGGCCTCCCCTGCCTATGCGCCGCCGCCCAAGCTCGATGGCCCCATCACCGGCGACCCCAAGAACGGCGAGAAACTCGCCCTCGACCGCGGCCGCGGCGGCGGCTGCATGGCCTGCCATATCCTCGGCCCGTCCACGCCTTCCATGCCAGGCAACGTGGGGCCGGATCTGTCCACCATCGGCACCTGGGGACGCAGCGACGAATGGCTGTTCAACTACATCTATGACCCGCGCAGCGTCAATCCTGCAAGCGTGATGCCGGCCTGGGGCGCACACAAGCTCTACACCGTGGACGAAATCAAGGACATGGTGGCCTTCCTCAAGACCCTGACCACGCCGCACACCTTCAAGGATCCACTGGAGAATCCTGCCACCCGCCCGGTGCCCCAGGAAACCCGTGACAATCTCGACCCCTTCATCAACAACGCCATGGAGTATCTGGAGCAGGGCCAAGCGCTGTTCAAGGCGGCGGGTCCAAACGGCAAATCCTGTGCCAGTTGCCATGCCAAACCGGAGCAGGCATTCAAGACCTGGGCCGCCACCATGCCGCGCTATGAGCCGCGCCTGAAGAAGGTGCTGGGGGTGGAGGAATTCATCACCCGCCACGGGCGCGCCACCACCGGAGCGGACCATCTGATGCAAAGCCGCGAAAACCTGGCGCTGTCGATCTATTTGCGCAACCTGGCCAACGGCACCCCGATCAACGTGGACGTGAAATCGGCCGAGGCCAAACAGGCCCAGGAACGGGGGCTCGCGCTGATGGAACGCAAGATCGGCCAGCTCAACTTCGCCTGCACCGACTGCCATGTGAAGGCCGCCAACCAGTGGATCCGCGGCCAATACCTGACGGGCTCCAAGGGACAGGTGGCACACTTCCCCACCTGGCGCACCAGCCGTTCCGAGGTGTGGGATCTGCGCAAACGCTTCCAGTGGTGCAATGTCGCCATCCGCGCCAACGAGCTGCCACCGGATGCGCCCGAATACGGGGATCTGGAACTGGCCCTGCAGGCCATCAACAACGGCCTGAAGATCAGCGTGCCGGGCATCCGGCACTGAGGCGCGAGCCCGGCGCGCCTCACGCGCCGGGTGTCATGTCCTCCAGGCACAGGGCGAGCGCGCGCCGCCAGTCCGGCAGCACCAGGCCGAAGGCGCGCGCGAGCTTCCCATTGGACAACACCGAATAGGCCGGCCGCGCCGCCGGTGTGGGGTAGTCTTGCGTGGCGATCGGCGTCACCCGCGGCGGCTTTGGCAGTGTGGCCACGATCGCCCGGGCGAAGCCGTGCCAGCTCACCTGCCCGGCGCAGCTCAGGTGGTACAGCCCCCCCCGCTCCGCCAGCACCGGTGCGACGCTGCCCTTGTGCAGGCAGTGGGCCAGCACGGACGCGGTGGCCTCGGCGATCAGCCGGCTCCAGGTGGGTGCGCCAACCTGATCGTCCACCACGCGCAACTCATCCCGTTCCTGTCCGAGCCGGCGCATGGTGAGCAGGAAATTTTTTCCGCGCACGCCGTACACCCAACTCGTGCGCAGGATCAGATGCGCAGCCCCGCTGGCCGCCACCGCCCGCTCGCCCGCGAGCTTGCTTTCGCCGTAGGCATTGAGGGGACGCGGCGCGTCGATCTCCTCGTAGGGCGCGCCCTTGGCGCCGTCGAACACATAATCCGTGGAGTAATGCACGATCGCGGCATCGATGCGCCGCGCCTCCTCGGCGAGAATGCCGGGGGCGTCGCCATTGATGCGGAACGCCAGATCGCGCTCCCTCTCCGCCTGGTCCACGGCGGTGTAGGCGGCCGCATTGACGATCAGGTCTGGGCCCGCTTGGCGCACCGCCTGACGCAAGGCGTCGGCGTCGGCCAGGTCGAGTTCGGTGCGCGCAGGCGCGTAAACGGTGCCCAGCGGCGCGAGAGTGCGCTGCAATTCCCAGCCCACCTGACCCTGCCCCCCGATCAGCAGGATCTTCACGGGAACACCTCGGCCTCGCGCAGCGGCCCGGCCGCCTGGTCCTTGGCCGACAGGCGCGGCGCGGCGCCATCGAGTGGCCAGCGGATCCCGATGTCCGGATCGTTCCAGGCGATCACGCGCTCGTGTTCCGGCGCATAGTAGTCCGTGGTCTTGTAGAGGAACTCGGCAGACTCGCTCAACACCAGAAAGCCATGGGCGAAGCCCGGCGGTACCCACAGCATGCGCTTGTTCTCTGCAGAGAGTTCCACCCCTACCCATTGCCCGAAGCGGGGCGAGCTGCGGCGCAGATCCACCGCCACGTCGAACACGCTGCCCACCACGCAGCGCACCAGCTTGCCCTGGGGCTGGCGGATCTGGTAGTGCAAGCCCCGCAGCACATGGCGTGCGGAACCGGAATGGTTGTCCTGCACGAATTCGCTGTCGATGCCGGTCGCCTCGCAGAAGGCGCGACGGTTATAGCTCTCGAAGAAGAATCCACGGTCATCCCCGAATACCTTGGGTTCGATCAGCAACACCTCGGGGAGCGCGGTGGGGATAACCTGCACCTTAGCCCTTGGAGCGGAAACGTTCGTACAGCGCCAGCACCCGCGGTACGTACTGTTGCGTTTCCCGATAGGGCGGGACGCGTCCGCCGTGGCGCAGCACCGCGTGCTCGCCCGCGTTGTAGGCAGCCAGCGCCAGCGCGAGATCGCCCTGGAACAGGGCGATGAGATCGCGCAGATAGCGCGCGCCCGCATGCAGGTTCACGGCGGGATCGGTCAATGCCACGGCGCCATAGCGGCGACCGGTCGCGGGCATCACCTGCATCAGGCCGATCGCCCCCTTGGGCGAGACCGCTCGCGGTTCATAGCCGGATTCCACGCTGATCACCGCGTGCAGCAGCGCGGCCTCCAGTCCATGGGCGCGGGCGACCGCCTCCACCAGTGGCAGCAGCGTCTGCTGGTTGCGGAAGTTGATGGGGGTGCCCGCGCGCCCGAAATTCAAGCCAGGGTCACGCGCGACCTCGGTCTTGAGCAGCAGGACGTAACGCGCATCCTGCGCCACATCGCTCAGCACCAGGGTGCCATGGTCGTCGGTGTAGCCGTAGATGTCGGCCTGGGCCGGCAGCGCCACGATCAGCAACAGGATGGTAAGCAGACGGGACATCCGGGTAGGCCTTGGGATCGAGCCGCTATGCTAAAAGAGTTGCCACGGGGGTTCAAGGCGACTCGCGCCACGCCGCCGGACCCGGTTCGAGCCGGAACAGACCGGGCTGTGTGGCATCGATGCGCACCCGCACCCAGTGCACGATGGGGCTGCCGAAGGTTTCCAGACGCAGCAGATCGGGCCAGGGCCGGTCGACACGGTAGCGATGGCCATCGCCATGGATCAGGAGTAGTGGCCGCTTCCAGTCCCTCAGCACCTGCTCCAGCCGTCCCAGCACCGCCTCGAAGCCGCGCCGTCCCGGGCTGCCAGCCGGTGCCTGGAATTGGGGGTCGGCCTGCATGACGAGCACCAGGCCACGTGCCTCGCGCGCCCGGGCTTGCTCCAGGGCGTGGCCAAGCCAGGCGAGGTTGGCGGCCTCGCGCGCGGCAAAGTCGCGGTCCACCGGCGGCAGGAGGCCATTGTGACTGCCGACCACGTGCAGGGTCGCGAAAGTCACTCCCTCGTGATGCCACAACAGGTTCTCCGGCAGCCCGCCTTGCATCACCTCCGACTGCCGCGTCACCGGCATGCGGCGCCGGCCGAGACTTTCGGGTTGGGAAAAAAACAATTGGCGCAGACGTGCCAGACGTTCGTTGGGGTCGTGGGCCCCGCCACGATGACAGTCGGTCCATTCATTGTCTCCCGGGGTATAGATGAGCGGATAGGGGCTCGCATCCAGCATCGCGCGACGCTCATCGAACAGTGCATCGTCGCAGGGGCTCGAACCGCTCTTGAAATCACCCACATGCACCACGAAGGCGAGCGGCTCGACCGCGAGACCTGCCAGCATCGCCTCGAACTGCAGCGCCTCCGCCCGCCCGTAGGGCGCGTCACCCACCACCGCAAAGGCAAAGTCGGCACCGGCGGCATGGGGCCCGCGCGGGACGACGAGCAGCAGGGCCGCCAGGAGGACGGCGGAGACGGCGCGTGAAGGCATGGCAGCTTCGAATCGATCGGCGCGCAAACCTAGCACGGCTCCATGGCAGGAAGGTGTCGATGCCGGCTCGCACGGCAACCGGGCCAGACCGCGACATGGCCGACGATCGCCCGCAAGACCGGCACCAGTCGGCATTGAGGGTGTTGAAACACGTGGTAAACCCACACCCGCCGGAACAGGGGCCGGCGCCGGTATGAGACCGGGGGCGCTTTTGTCAGACTTGCCTAGGACTGCGCGACAATCTCGGTTTCCGGCCGAATTTGCAAGCGGAGTTGCCGATGCGCCATGCGCAGCGCGCCTTCCGCCGCAGCCGGCGTGTCCGCCACAGCGAAGATGAAGCCAAGGTAGCTGGCCCCCTCCGGCACCGGCAAGAGCAGGGTACCGGGTGTGGCGGTGATCTCCACGCCGCTCACGCCAGGCACGGCGCGGGCCTGGGCGAGGCCGTCAACGCCCAGATAGATGCCGCGGCGCGGAATCGGGATCATCATCACCCCGAGTCCGCCTTCCACACGCGCACGTGGCAGCGGTCGCCTGAGCGCCTCCCGCAGCACCAGTTCCTCCAGGCTCATGCCCAGGGCGTGACGCAGGATGCGCCCGCACAAACCGCCGATGGAACGTGCCGCCAGTTCCAGAAGCCAGATCCCCTGCGCATTCACCCGCGCCTCCGCGTGCACGGGCCCGCTCACGAGGCCGGCCGCACGGCAGGCGCGCGCGACCACGTCCCACAGGGCTGCTTGCGTGGCCTGCGGCAGACGCGAGGGCGTGACATAAACCGTCTCCTCGAAATAGGGGCCGTCCAAAGGATCGGGCTTGTCAAAGAGCGCCAGGGCCGTCAGGCGACCCTCGTGCAGCACGCCTTCGAGGGCGTATTCCATGCCGGGGATGAAGTCTTCCACCAGGATGCCCAGTTCTTCGTGCTCGCGATCGGCGCGGCCCTGGATGGCACGCACCTGTCTGACCGCGGCAAGGAAAGACGCCCCATCGTCTGCGCGCACCACACCGCGGCTCGAGGACAGGCGTCGCGCCTTCACCACCACCGGATAACGCAGCCGCCCCGCAAGGTGCTGCGGCTCATCATCGGCCGCCAGCAAATGAAATGCGGGACAATTGAAGCCGTGTGCCGCGAGCAGGCGGCGGAACGCAAACTTGTCTCGGGTGCAGACGATGGCGCCCGGCGGGTTGCCGGGCAGGCGGAGCCGCTCGCGCAGCAGGGCCGCGAGCTCCAGGCCATGATCATCCACCGCCAGCACCGCGTCCGGCCTGCGCGGCAAATGAGCGAGGAGGGTCTCCAAGGCGGCCTGCGGCTGATCGAAATGCAGGGCTTCGATGGGCGTCATGCCCCAGGCCGGCGCCAGCCTGGGACAATAATCCGCCGCGGCGATGACTTCCACATCGAGGCGCCGCGCGGCAGCGAGGAAATCCTCGTTGCGGTAGCTTGCCGCCGGCAAGAGCAGGAGAACGGTCTGGGGCATCAGATGAAGCCCGTGAGCTGCTGGTCCGTGGGCTCGGCGCAGCAGTACCACGGCTCGGAAAGGTGGGGCACCGCTTCGCCCAGATCCGCGGGCAGCGCCGGCGCGTCGCGCCCGGCGGCCCCGTGGGCGCGCTGCCAGATCCGTGCGAAGATCTCCCGTCGCGCAAGCCCCGCCCCTTCACCCTCCGCCACCAGCGCCTGCACCTCGCGCTGCAGGGCATCCACACGCGCATCGGGGTTCTGCCATGGATAGCCCAAGAGTTGATCATCGAAGGCACCGATGAAGCGTGCGAACGCCGGCAGCCTGAGCAGCCACGAGCCCTCGGGTACGAGCAGGCGGATGGCCAGCTGGATGGGGGGCACCGCCTCCACCAATCGTAGTTCGACGAGCGTACGGAGCAGATCCAGGTAGGACTCGAGGGTCGTCCAGGGATGGAACGCCACCCAGGTGGGGGCGAAAGCGATACCGGCCTCGCGCACGAGTTCGACGGCGCGGTAAAAGTCCGCGCGCGTATGCTCCTTGGCGAGATATTCAAGCACCTGGTCGTCGAGCGCTTCGACCGCGCTGAGGATGAACAGGCAGCCCAGCCGCCTGAGTTCCGGCAAGAGCCCCGCGTGCTGGATCAGGTGCTGGATCTTGATGGTGGCATCGAAGCTCACCTCGGGCCAGCGGGCGTGCAGGGCGCGTACCACCTTCATCGCATGGGCTGGGCCATTGAGGAAATCGTGATCGCCGAAGGAGACATGCTGCGCACCCGCCGCGATCTGTTGCGCGATGTCGTCGAGGACGATCTCCTCCGGCACGATGCGGAAGCGGCCCTCGTATACCGGCACCACCGGGCAGTGGCGGCACAGATGCTTGCAGCCCCGGCTTGCCTCGGTGAATGCGACCCGGCGCCGATCGCCGTCGGGCAGCACCAGGTGGGCGTAACGCTCGAGCCCCGGCAAGGTGCGCCGATCGGGTGTAAAGAATGCGATGCGGCTGCGGCTAACACGCGGCGTGGCCTCGGCCGCGGTGAAGCCCAGCCCGTTGGCCCAGGCCGCGAGGTCCGGCTCGGACTCGCCGCCAAACAGGGCGTCGACCCCCAGGCCCCGCAGGCGCGCCGCATTCATGGGGGCATACAGACCAAAGGCAGCGAGCGCCGCTTGCGGCGCCATGGCGCGGATGCGCGGCAACGCGGCGAGGGCGATACGCGCTGCCGTATGCATGCCCAGGTAAAGCGCGACACCGTCGGCCGAGGCCAGCACCCTCGGGTCGAGTTTCTGCAGCGACAGGTCCAGGCAATGCACCCGGTGGCCGGCCCGCGCGAGCCACGCGGCCACCTGGGCCAGCGCGAAGGGCTGACGCCCGAGATCATAGGGGCTGACCAATACGATCCGGCGGGCGACCGTCGTGCCTTCCGGCGTGGGGGATTCGAGTTTCATCGCGGCGGCGCGGTGAGGGTGCGAAGGAATTCCAGATAGGGGGCGCTCGACCAGTCACGCCCGCCCAGGGCCAGATAACGCAGACGCCCGTCTGGGTCGACGAGGAAACTCGATGGCAGGCCGCGGGGTTGCCACGCCGCGGTCACGAGGCCATCCCGGTCCATCAGCGTCGCCAGCTCCGGGCCAAGGGTGGCGAGGTAGCTGAACACCTCATCGTCGGTCTCGGCGGTGTTCACCAGTACCACGGCGAGACGCTCCGCCGGGATCGCCTGCATCAGCACGCCCAAGGTCGGCATCTCGCGCCGACAGGGGCCGCACCAGCTCGCCCAGAAGTGCACCATCACCCACCGGCCGCGCAGGCTGGCAAGGTCGGTGAGCTTGCCATCCATGTCGGCGAGCCTGAGGGCCGGCGCCGGCCGCCCATCCAGGGTAAGCATGCCCTTGGGCGGCAGCGGCGGCCCCGCCCGCCCGGGCCCGGCGAACAGGCACAATAACAGCAGAAGAACCAGGTTTCGCATCGTCTATCGGGGACAGGTCAGGTTGCGCACCGTGATCGACAGCGGTTTGCCCGCGCCGTTCCTGCCGGTGCGGAAATGCGCCGTGACATTGAAGGGCCCGGTCGGCGGAATCACCGCGATGTTGCCGCCCACCGGCTCCCCAGGCTGCAGATCGCGGCTTTCCGGCAGTTGGGTCCAGCCGAAGGTGGCCCGCGCAGCCAGCGGCACCGCCAATGTCTCCCAATGCGCATCCCATTCCGGGCGCGTGATGCGGCGCACCGGCTGGCCCTTGTCGGTGCGGATCTCCCAGCGCGCGGGCTCGAGCCAGACCACTTCATCACCGCGGTTATAAATACCCACGGTCAGCAGGCAGACTTCGGCGATCGCCTGCACCGCCACTGCAGGGAAACCGCGGGCGGAATAGAACGCCGTGGTCTGCTCGGGCGTGCGCGGGGAAATGGAAAAGTCGATCGCGGCCTGCGGCGACGCCACGGCATGCGTGGACAGTGCGAGCACAAGCAGAACGAAGCCTAAGCGTCCCATGGCGCCATGCTAGCGGCAATGGCTCGCCCGTGCCAAGCACTCAGTGACGGGTTGCGAGGCGTCCCTCCGCCGGCAGCTGGAACTGCTGGGCAAGCCCGTGGAAGACGGCATTGTTGGGGCCGATCTCGCCCCCCAGGCCGTACAGCGCCGTGCGCACCTGTGCGAACAGCTCTGCCTCCAGCTGCGGGTTCGCGCCCACCACCGGCACTGTGTCCGCCACGGGTCCCGGGCGGGCGGTGCGCGCGAGGAATGCCTGCTCGAAACGCTGCGCAGCCTGTTCCACGGACGCGAACTCGGTCGCGCTGAACGCGGTCGCATCGCGAATGTCCTCGGCAAGCCGAAGCAGCTGTCCAGTGCTCAGACCCCGCAGGCTACGCTGATCGTAACGCCAAATGATGTGATCCAGGGTGCGTGCGGTGAAGTGCACGGCATCGCCGTTGAGGAGATTGAGAGTGCGGAAGTCGCGAATCTGGCGCAGCAGCCGCTTGTCGCCACCGGCACGCAGATACACCAGCGCCGCATAGGCGTCGGCACCGGCCTCGCCGCGGTAGGCAAAATAGGCCGGGCCGTCGGCCAGAACGCGCAGCCCGACTTCATACAGCGACAGCTTGAGCATGTCATGGCAGTGGAATAGCTCATGGTGCACGATCTGGTTCGCGACCTCGTCCAGCGCCAGCGGCGGCAGACGCCCATGGAGCAGGTGCTGCACGATACGGGGGGATGCCAGCAGCCCCACGCCGTCCTTAAGGCGTTGATGGTCGCTCTCCGCCACCACGCAAGCGTTACCGGTCTTGCCATGCTCCGAGACGTACACCGGATAGGCGAAGCCGGCCTTGAACTTGGCGAGCTTGTACACCACCGTCTCGATGGTGTCTCGCACCACCGGTGCCGGCGCCGCCTGCGCCTCCAGGAATTCGCGCAAATCCGCCAGCTGCGCCGTCGACGGCGTGCCGGAATACATCAGGTAAATGGGCGTGTACTGCTCCGCGCGCGGCCCTTCGGCGGCAGTCGGACCGCTCGCGAGCAGCGCGCACAGCCCGATGGCAGCGAGGCCTCCGTGCGGCCTCCGCGATGATGTGATCCTGGGCTTCATGGGTTAAGCTTAGCGGCACGTCCTTTCCGGTCTTGAAGGCGGCAGGCCCAGTCGGCGCCGCGGTGCCCCACCAGACTGCCTGAAGCAAACCACGGACCAGGTACCGGCATGCTGCTGCAGCACATCGAACTCTTGGGGTTCGCCGCGGGCACCCTCACCACACTGGCCTTCGTGCCCCAGGTCGTCAAGACCTGGAAATCGCGCCATGCGCGCGACATTTCGCTGGTCACCTTCGCCCTGTTCAGCACTGGCGTCGCCTTGTGGCTGGCCTATGGGCTGCTGATCGGCTCGCTGCCGATCGTGCTCACCAACGGCATCACTTTGGCACTCGCCCTCACCATCCTGGTGCTCAAGCTGCGGCTGCGCGAGTAACACCTTGTCGCGCCTTGAAAACTCCGCAAGGCCGGCCTATCCTTGCCGGCCATAACTGCGATCAGGAGAGGGGTATGTCGGCCAAGCATCCGATCATCGCGGTGACGGGCTCCGCCGGCGCCGGCACCACGACCGTGCGCCACGCCTTCGCGGACATCTTCCGGCGTCAGGGGCTGAAAGCGGCATTCGTCAAGGGCAACAGCTTCTTTCGCCATGAGCTGGCAGAGCGAGAACGGCTGCGTGAGGAAGCGGCCCGCGCCGGCAAGCCCATCACCCTGTTCGGGCCCGAGCTCAACATGTTCGACCGGCTCGAACAAACCTTCGCCGAATACGGCAAGACGGGGATGACGCAGGTCCGCGAGTACGTCAAGGATGCCGACGATGCACAGCGGCTGGGCCTGCCCATCGGCACCTTCACGCCCTGGCGCAGAATCGAGCCGGGCACCGACCTGCTCTTCTACGAGGGCATGCATGGGGGCGTGGCGGCCCACACCTGGACCCGCCGCCGCAGCAATGCGCCCCCACCCGCGGGCAGCGGCACGGAGCGGCGCGGCAAGGGCAACGGCGGCGTCAATGCCGCGCAGCACGTGGACCTGCTATTGGGCGTGGTGCCGGCGCTCAATCTGGAATGGATCCAGAAGATTCACCGAGACTGCAGCGACGGCGGGTGCTCGGTGGAGGAATCCACCCAGATCATCCTGCGCCGGCTGCGGGACTACACCTATTTCATCGTCCCGCAGTTCACACTGACCGACATCAACTTCCAGCGCATGCCGCTGGTGGACACCTCCAATCCCTTCATCGCCCGCGACATTCCCAGCGCGGACGAGAGCATCGTGGTGATCCATTTCCGCGATCCGCACAAGTTCCATTTTCCCAATCTGCTGAAGCGGATTCACGGTGCCTTCATGTCACGCCCCAACACCATGGTGATTCCGGGCGGCAAGCTGCGCCACGCACTGGAAGTCATCTGCGGGCCGCTGATCGCCGAGCTGATGGAGGGTCGCAGACGAACCGGAGCACGTGCGTGAAATACGGGTTGTGGATGCTCCCACTGGCCGCGCTGGCCGGCTGCGGACTGTCGGCGATCGAGATCGGCGCGGGGGCGGCCGCTGCCTACTATGCCAAGGACGGGTTCGTGTGGCAGGTGGAAGACCGGCGCGTGGCGCCGGACACCTACCGCATCACCGTCACCCAGGGGCGTTTCAAGGAAAGCGGCGCCGGGGAAGCCGAGGCGCGATTCCGGCAGCGCGCGGAAGAAATCGCGGCCACGCAGGGCTGCAGCGGCTATACCGTACTCGAATTCACCCAGTCGGTGATCTCCGACCCAATCTGGTTCGCGCAGCGGGTGTCCGAGGGCACGATTCGCTGCGACCGCGCCCCACCACGGGCACCCGCCGCCAGCTAGCCAAGGCGCTGTCCGTGCTCACGGGAGGCGTGGAACGCCACCTTGGGCCATTTCTCCATGAGCAGTTCCAGGTTGTAGCGGTTGCTCGCCAGATAGACCGGATTGCCGTCCACGTCGCTGGCCATGCGAGAGAATTGCTGCTTCTCGAACTCGCGCCGGGTGGCCTCGTCCGGAAACACCAGCCAGCGCGCGGTGTGGATGTCTGCCGTCTCGTAGACCGCATCCACCTTGTATTCCGCCTGCAGCCGCGCGGCCACCACCTCGAACTGCAATGGTCCCACCGCCCCCAGCAGCAGCTCACCCCCGGACAAGGGTTCGAACACCTGGATCGCGCCCTCTTCCCCCAGTTGCTGCAGGCCCTTCTGCAATTGCTTGGACTTGAGCGGATCCCGTGCACGGGCACGCCGGAACAGTTCCGGGGCGAAATAGGGAATGCCCTTGAAGCCGAGAATCTCGCCTTCGGTCAGGGTGTCGCCGATCTGCAGCTGGCCATGGTTGTGGATGCCGATGATGTCACCGGCCACGCCATCCTCCCTGTGCACGCGCTCGTTGGCCATGAAGGTGAGCGCGTTGGCGAGCTTCATCTCGCGCTTCATGCGCATGTGCTGCACCTTCATCCCGGAGCGGTAGCGCCCGGAGCAGATACGGAAGAAAGCGATGCGGTCACGGTGCTTCGGATCCATGTTGGCCTGGATCTTGAACACGAAGCCGGTGAAGGCCTGCTCCGCCGGCTGCACCATGCGCGTGCCGGCATCACGCGGCTGGGGCGACGGCGCCCACTCCACCAGCGCCTGCAGAATCTCCTGCACGCCGAAGTTGTTGATGCCGGAGCCGAAGAACACCGGCGTCTGCTTCCCGGCCAAAAACCGCTCCAGATCGAAAGGGGCGCTGGCCCCCTGGATCAGCGCCACGTCCTCACGCAGGCGCGCCACCTCGTCCGGAAACGCCGCATCCAGCGCCGGATTTTCCAGGCCCTCGATGATTTCCTGGTCCGCGCTCACGCGCGCCTCGCCAGCGGTGAAGCGCATCAGGCGCTGATTGATCAGGTGATACACGCCGCGGAAGCGCTTGCCCATGCCGATGGGCCAGGTGATGGGTGCGCAGTCGATCTTGAGCACGGATTCGATTTCTTCCAGCAATTCGATCGGCTCGCGCACCTCGCGGTCGAACTTGTTGACGAAGGTGATGATGGGCGTGTTGCGCAGGCGGCACACCTCCAGCAGCTTGATGGTCTGCGCCTCCACGCCCTTGGCCGCGTCGATCACCATCACCGCCGCATCGACGGCGGTGAGCACGCGATAGGTGTCCTCGGAGAAATCCTCGTGGCCCGGCGTGTCGAGCAAATTGATGACATGGCCGGCGTAGTCGAACTGCATCACCGAACTGGTGACCGAGATGCCGCGCTGCTTCTCCACCTCCATCCAGTCCGAGGTGGCGTGGCGCGCGCTCTTGCGCGCCTTGACCGTGCCCGCCATCTGAATGGCGCCGCCGAACAAGAGCAGCTTCTCGGTGAGCGTGGTCTTGCCCGCGTCCGGGTGGGAGATGATGGCGAAGGTGCGGCGGCGGGCCACGTCGCGCACGAGATCGGCAGGGAAGCTCAGGTCGTTCATGGGAGAAACAGGCAGCCAGGAAAGCAAACGCCGCCAGCCAAGGCGGCCGGCGGCGTCGAGTACGCATTATAGCAGGACCGAGGGTGGGTGTATTGCCTTACGAGGCC
>FWPV01000564.1_pt1 | contig 115980 bp, 81 predicted proteins | sample 2228371 | NCBI WGS metagenome assembly FWPV01 (sample SAMEA103939776, study PRJEB20133) | metagenome | reverse complement strand
AGATTTGGATGGTACCAACACCACAAGCAAAATGGTGAGTGTTGTTTTGTCAAAAACAGCACCAATGAACTTACAAGTTTATCCAAACCCTACTACAGAAAAATTAACGGTTACAGGATTAAATGGTAAAGCAATTGTGTACGATATAACCGGCAAACAACAATTGGAGATAACAGCAAATGGAGAGGTGAATATAGCTCATTTGCCGGCCGGTATATACTTTTTACGCAGTGCGAACGAAACTGTTAAAATTGTAAAATCGAATTAATGATTTTTAGTTATTACAATTAGAGAAGCATCAACCATAAAGAAAATGACATTGAGTATGAGATTACATTACCTACAAATTATATTTACTTTTTGTATTTATTACAATGCAAATGCACAAATCAATACATCATCATTTTCTACAAAGGTAGATTTTGCGGTTGGATCGGGTACTCAACAGACTTGTGGAATAGTTGCGAATGATTTTAATGGTGATGGGAAGATGGATATTGCAACTACAAATCAATCTTCGAATTCCTATTCTGTATTGATTAATAATTCAACTGTAGGTGTAGTTAATTCGCAAAGCATGCTTCAGCCTATAGTAGGTTCAACAGGTACCACTCCAATCGGAATCGCTTCACAGGATTTAGACGGAGATAATAAGCCTGATATTGTCATATCAAATAATGGATCAAGTACAATTTCGGTTGTTAGAAATACAACATTTTCAGGCTCCACTTCGTTTGCTAGCAAGATTGACTTTTCATCAGGCGTTAGTCCAGCCCAAGTTGCTATTGAAGATATTGATTTAGATGGCAAAAAGGATATAATAAACTGCAACTTTGGATCCAATACTTTCTCTGTTTTTCGAAATTTGAGTACTTTGGGAACAATTAATCTTGGCAGTAGGTTGGATTTTGCTTGCACCGGTTCTGGTTTTGAGGCCAGAGAGTTAGTTGTTTCTGATGTTAATATGGACGGGAAGCCTGATGTTATTGTCCTTTATTTTAATGGTTGGGTTTCAGTTTTTAGAAATACCAGTTCTTCTGGAGCAGTTTCTTTTGCTCCAAGTGTTAATTATCAAAGTGTAAATTTAAATGCAGGTATCAGCGCTGGAGATATTGATGGTGATGGTAAACCTGAAATTGCAGTTTCTTCATATAATACAGGAGTATTTCTTGTATTTAAAAATAATTCAACAGGTGGAGTAGTCTTGTTTAGTAGCTATGTTAGCTATTCAATTGGTGTTGGAACAAATCCTCATGGTAATGCAATTGCAGATTTAGATAATGATGGTAAAGCTGAGTTTATTGTATGTAATAGAGGTAGCTCAACGGTATCTATTTTTAGGAATTTTGGTGCAATTGGAAGCATTAACAACTTCACATATCCGATTAAACAAGATTTTATTACAGGTTCTGTCCCTATTTTTCTTGAGCTAGCTGATATAGACAATGATGAAAAGAAAGAAATTATAACAGCCAATAACGGAACAAATACCATCTCTATTTTAAAAAACAATATCACTCCTTCAAATGGATTAGTTGCTCATTACCCATTTAATGGAAATGTCGGAGATATTAGCGGTTTCGCAAACCATGCTGTAACCAGCTCAGGTGTTTCGCTTTCTGCCGACAGAAATAACAATGCTCAAAGTGCGTATTATTTTGATGGATTTTCAAACGCAAAAATCACGGCTAGCCCTTCAAATAGTCTAAATCTCAGTACCTACAAAGCCCTTAGTATATCACTATGGTTTAAATCTAATGTTACTACATCAACCCGAAGGATAATTAATATTCAGGCAGGCACAACACCGTCAAATAGTAATAATATTGAGATCAGTTACATCTCGGGTACAAATAGGCTTGAGTTGGTCAATTACTATCAAACAACTTATGGGTTTAACTTTAATTCAAACAGGGTTTTAACTCCTAACACATGGAATCATGTATGTTTAACGGTTGATTCAAATAACTTGTTGAAGTTGTATATAAATGATTCATTAGATTATACATTAGCATTGACTTCGTTTTATAAACCTAGCATGCCAACACTAACTATTGGAAATCACTTGGTGAATGCTTGGAATTTCACTGGAAATATAGATGAAGTAAGAATATATAATAGGTTACTTAATCGGTCAGAAATTTCTGACCTTGCCTATACGGAAAGACGTTACACTTACTATAGCAAATCCACAGGTTCGATTAATCAGTTAAGCACATGGGGAACCAACCCGGATGGTAGTGGCACATCACCGTTAAGTTTCGATTCGAGCAATACGATTTACAATGTGGTAAATGGTAATACCAGTTTATCGGGTAACTTTAGGGTAAATGGAGCAAATAGTGTGGTTGTGTTTGGTAACGGAGTTAACTTGTTTAATTTCCCAATAGCCTCAACGGATACTTTATCTGCAGATTCTGTATTTATTCATAACTCCGGTACTCTAACGGTATCCGGCACTTTACAAACCAATAAATTAAATGCAGGCACATCCTCAACAGTTCAATATGTGGGCAGTACACCACAGCTCATGGCAGGAGGAACTTATGAAAATGTTGCAGTTGCGTCATCAACAAAAATACTATCCGGTAATGTAAATGTTAGAGGTATTTTGGGTATGGTTTCATCCATAAATTGTAATTCATACGAACTCACTTTAGGTGTAAGCACTACGATGCGGGGAACTTTAAATCGAACAAATGGAAATGTAATAGGAAGATTTAGCCGTTGGTATACGAATGCAACAAACACAGGAACAACAGGTTTTTACCCAATAGGAACATCCACAAAGTACACACCTATACAAATTGAATTTACTTCGGCCCCAAGTGCCGGAGGAAAACTAAGTTGCGAGTTTGTTACAGGTAACCCAGGTACGATAGGCTTACCACAATTTGATTTTAGTAATGGTTTTGTTTTTATAGATAAAACAGCCATAGAAGGTGTTGTTAGGTATACATCAACCGGAATAACAGGCGGAACGTATACAGCAACGTATACGGCAAATAATTATGTAGGGGTTAACAATTATTCTAATTTACGTTTATTATACAGAAACATTGGAGGAAACTGGACATTAGTTGGAAATGCCGGTATCAATACAGGTAGTAACGCAGCAGCGGTAATTGCCCGAACCGGGTTAAATAATTTATCGGGTGATTTTGGTATAGGAGGAGATCAATCAGAAAACCCATTACCTGTAAGATTAACCATGTTACAAGCCAAGCTAACAAACGATAATAACGCACAAGTAAAATGGCAAACAGGGTACGAGTATAACTCGGCAAAGTTTGTTGTTCAACGCTCAACAGATAAAGTAAAATGGAGTGTACGTGGAGAAGTAAAATCACAAGGTAACTCAAGCACCAATACCAATTACCAATTTAACGATGATGTAAGCGGATTAAGCAACACGGTTTATTACAGATTGGTTCAGGTAGATTTGGATGGTACCAACACCACAAGCAAAATGGTGAGTGTTGTTTTGTCAAAAACAGCACCAATGAACTTACAAGTTTATCCAAACCCTGCTACAGAAAAATTAACAGTTACAGGATTAAATGGTAAAGCAATTGTATACGATATAACCGGCAAACAACAGTTGGAGATAACAGCAGATGGAGAGGTGAATATAGCTCATTTGCCGGCCGGTATATACTTTTTACGCAGTGCGAACGAAACTGTTAAAATTGTAAAATCGAATTAGTAATTATGAAATGGTTAGAGGAGTAAGACCATAATCATTTTACTTAACATAGTTCTAATAAAAACACTTATCACGCAAATTTAGAACCTATTATGAAATCTTTATTTAAAACATTACTTGTAGTATACTCCATTTATTTAAACGCTTATGCACAAATAAATACGTCAAGTTTTGCAGCAGCGAGTGGTTTGGTATTGCCGGCCAATGGTACAATAAACGTTACGTCAGGAGATATAGATGGAGATGGTAAAAACGATTTGATTACGGTAAATGAAGTAAATGGAGTTTTAAGCATAATAAAAAACACCTCAACATTTGGAAATGTCTCATTTGCTACAAGAATAGATTCTGTAGCATCCAACAATGTTACCTCAATTCAATTGGTAGACTTGGATGGAGATGGGAAATTAGATATTGTTGCATCCACAACCATAAATAATAGTGTAGTTGTATATAGAAATCTATCTACACCGGGTAATGTGCTTTTAGGTGCTAAACAAACTTTTGCAGTTGGAGGCACCAATGCTTGGGGGTTATCTTTTGGCGATTTAGATGGAGATGATAAAACTGATATTGTTACAAGTAATGCGGGTGGAGGTTCGTTCTCCGTTTTAAGAAACACCAGTGTTTTGGGGGCAATTAACTTTGGTTCCTTCATATCAGTTTCTTCTGCCTCAATTGCAAACCCATTACAAGTTATTGTTGCCGACATAGATAACGATACTAAAAGGGATGTTATACTTTTTAACAACAGTGGCAACAACATTCTAATTTATAAGAATACAACCACATCAGTTGGGGCCATTTCAATAAGTACAATTCCAATTGCTTTGGCGGCAAACTCAGGTTCACACAGGGGTGATGTGGCTGATGTGGATGGCGATGGTAAACTTGACATAACTTGCAGCAATTACTCAAGTAATAACTCGTCAATATTCAGAAATTTATCTGTGTCGGGAAATATTGCCTTCGCATCAAAAGTTGATTTTTCTGCGCCTAATAACGTTAGCAGTACGCTTTTAAAAGATATTGATAATGATGGCAAACCTGAGTTAATTCAAAGTTATGGTTCGGGAGCTTCATCAAGGATTGGTGTTTATCGCAACTTTAGTTCAACCGGTTCAATTACTACAAGTAGTTTTGGGTCTAGGGTTGATTTTTTGGTAGGGAACGAGCCAAGATCATTAACCGTTTTTGATATAGATAACGACAGTAAAGTAGATATAGTAACTGCTAACTTTTACGGTAGTAACTTATCAATTTTAAAAAATATCGGAATTCAATCTAACGGACTAGTTGCTCATTACCCATTTAATGGAAATGCCGGAGATAGTAGTGGATTCGGTAATCACGGCACATTGGGAATAGGAAGTGATGCACCAATTTTAACAGCAGATAGGTTAGGTAACCCCAACAGCGCTTACTATTTTGATGGAACAACCGATATAATTAATGTAAATCCTCACATATCGCTCCGTCCGAATAGATCAGTGTCAATTGCTGTTTGGATAAAATCAGAGGTAAAGACCGCCAATACATGGAATTTTATTTTAACATACAGATATGGTACCACGCAGCCTTTCGATTCATATAAAATTTCCACTAATCCCATTTACAATAATAACTGGACATTTGGAATTGCCAATGAAAGCACCGGTAATCAAGTGGAATTAATTAATAAGTTCCCAAAGCAAGATAATGTTTGGATGCACATTGCTACGGTTTTTGATGGTGCGACAATGAAGATTTATACAAATGGTGTTCTAGATACGACACTAATAACAAGTATTTCCAATATTGCATATTCATCAGGTGTACTCGCAATTGGAAACTCGCTAACCACTGCCATACACTCTTTCAAGGGAGCAATGGATGATCTTAGGATATATAATCGTGCATTAAGTTCAACCGAGATAAGAACCCTAGCTGGTTTAAGTTCTCAAACTTTTTACTACAGCAAATCCACGGGTTCAATTAATCAACTAGGTACATGGGGTACTAACCCCGATGGTAGCGGCACATCACCGCTAAGTTTTGATTCGAGCAATACAATTTATAATATAGTTAATGGTAACACCAGTTTAACAGGAAACTTTAAAGTTAATGGCACAAACAGTGTGGTTGTATTTGGCGATGGCACCTCAGCATTTAATTTTATGGTTGCTGCTACAGATACCATTATGGCTGATTCGGTATACCTGAATAACCAAGGAACACTATCGGTAAGTGGTACTTTATTAACCAACAAATTTAATGCTGGAACATCTGCCATGGTGCAATACTTGGGTTCAAATCCGCAAAGTATTGCAGGTGGTTTATACGAGAACATGGCTGTTGCAGGCTCCATCAAAAGTATGTTGGGTAATGTAACTATACGAGGAGTATTGGGTATGGCATCATCAATAAATTGCAATACTTACGAGTTAACTTTAGGCACAAGTACAACTACCCGAGGTACACTAAATCGTTCAAACGGAAGTGTAATAGGCAAGTTTAGTCGCTGGTATACCAACGTAGTAAACACAGGCAACACAGGCTTGTTTCCAATAGGATACTCAACCAAATACACACCTATGCAGATAGACTTTACAACAGCCCCAAGTACAGGCGGAAAACTAACGTGTGAGTTTGTTGTAGGTAATCCCGGTAACATAGGATTGCCTTTATTTGATTTAAGCAATGGTTTTGTTTTTATAGATAAAACAGCCATAGAGGGCGTAGTTAGATACACATCAACAGGTATTAGTGGAGGGGTTTTTACGGCCACGCACACAGCTAATAACTATGCAGGCGTAAACAATTATTTAAACTTACGAATGATTTATCGTAACACTGGAGGTAGTTGGACACTAGCTGGTAATGCAGGAACTAACATAGGAAGCAATACAGCAGCCGTAATTTCACGCACGGGGTTAACTAATTTATTTGGTGAGTTTGGGGTAAGTGGCGAAGTATCCGAAAATCCACTACCAGTAAGATTAACCATGTTACAAGCCAAGTTAACAAACGATAATAACACACAATTAAAATGGCAAACAGCCTTTGAGTATAACTCGGCAAAGTTTGTTGTTCAACGCTCAACAGATAAATTAAAATGGAGTACACGTGGCGAAGTAAAATCACAAGGTAACTCGAGCACCAATACTAATTACCAATTTAACGATGATGTAAGCGGACTAAACAATACAGTTTATTACAGATTGGTTCAGGTAGATTCGGATGGCACCAACACCACAAGCAAAACTGTTAGTGTTGTTTTAACAAAAGCAGTGCAAGCAAGTTTACAAGTGTATCCAAACCCTGCTACAGAAAAATTAACAGTAACAGGATTAAATGGCAAAGCAATAGTGTACGATATAACCGGCAAACAACAGTTGGAGATAACAGCAGATGGAGAAGTGAATATAGCTCACTTGCCGGCCGGTATATACTTTTTACGCAGTGCGAACGAAACTGTTAAAATTGTAAAACACTAAAATATGTCGGGTATCTCTTCAGGTTTTATAATTAAAAAAGCAGGCGAACAGCATGCTGAAGTATTATCAAAAATTGGAGGAGATACTTTTTATGAAACTTTCAGTCCTTACAATACTGAAAGTGATATACGCGCCTATATTACAAAAGCATACCATCTTGATGTCATCGCCCAAAACTTAATCAACCCCAATATTGCCTATTATTTGTGTTATGATGATGAACAAGTAATAGGTTACATCAAATTGATACATAACGCTTCTTACAAAGGCTTAAGTGGCAAGTGTATTGAGTTGGAAAAGATTTATGTATTAGGTTCTTATTTTGGTAGTGGAGCAGGAAAGGTTTTGATGCAACAAGCAGTAGCACATAGCCGAGACAATGGTTTCGAGACGTTGTTTTTAGGCGTTTGGCAGGAAAATGAAAGGGCAGTTAATTTCTATAAAAAAGTAGGTTTCGGAGTTTTTGAAACCAGGCAGTTTCAATTGGGCGAACGTTTGTGCGATGATTACATGATGAGATTGAAGTTATAATTTACCTTCCAACATCATCAATTTAGCTTTTAGCACAACTGCAACTGTTAGTGCATCGGTCACTTTACCGTTACAAACCCAATTGTACAATTCATCAAACGAAATCTTTTGTTGTTGTAACGTTTCGTCTTCATCTGGGTTGGCTTTATTATAAGTGAGGTTTTTGGCTACATACAAATGTGCTATTTCATCGGTGGCCGAGTTACTTAATTGCATGGTTTGAATGTGTACCCAATCTTGGGCAACAATGCCGGTTTCTTCCAGTAACTCTCTTTTTATAGAAACCAAAGGATCAACACCAATTTCTCCACCACCTTCCGGTATTTCCCACGTATATTGGTTTAATGGTAAACGATACTGACCAACAATCCAGGTATTATTTTCTTCATCTAGAGCCAATACACCCAAAGCCAATTTTTTAAAATGCACGATTCCATAAATACCTTCTTTACCCGATACATGTTTTACTTCGTGGTGTGTTACAGTTATCCATGCGTTATCGTAAGCTACTCGTTTATTTAAAATTTGCCATGGATTTTCCTCGCTTGGTTTCATTGGTATTGTTTTTGTATTTTGCACCAAATAAATGCAAAAAAATGCGCACTAAAAATTCAATTTTTCTTCTGTTAGGGTTGATGTTTATACTGGGTTCAACATCTTGCTCAAAAAGTGATAATGATAATACCAATCCACAACAACAAATTGTAACTATAGATTCATCTGAGTTTAATGGCAGATTAAGAGCGGAAGTACGTAATGTAAACAATAACTTGGAGAACAATGCTATTGTCTATTTATATGCCAACTACAGTGATTTGGTAAATAACCTTTCGCTAAATTTTGTTTATACCAACAACTCAGGTATTGCCGATTTTGGATATTTATTACAAGGAAACTACTACCTATTGGCCAGAAATTTATCGGGTGCTGTAGCAAGAGATACAGCCGTAGTACAAGTAAACAGCAGGAGAGAAACGACAAGACTAATGAGGTTAACGTATTAACCTATTTGGCTTCTATTCCATATCGCTTGCTGTATTTTTTGTACAACTCGGTTTGAGAGTTTTCTAAATCACAAACTTCACCATTTATAAAAAGATGGGTAAGTTTACTTTCTTTCATGTCCAACACATCACCTTCGCTAATAATTAGTGTTGCATTTTTGCCAGCTTCAATAGTTCCTAACTGTTGTTGATTGCCTGTAATTTTTGCAGCATTTTCTGTAATTAATTGTAGGGCCTGTTCTTTGTTGATGCCATATGCAGCGCAAGTTCCGGCTGTGTACATAACATTACGACTTTCCCAGCTTCCGCTAAACCCAATAGATACCATTACACCTTTATTGTACAATTGTGCAACTGTTTTAAATGGTTGGTCAACATCGTGGTGATTTCTGTTTGGTAAGCTGTGAATCAAATTTATGATAACAGGTATGTTAGCTGCTTTTAACTCATCAGCCACCAAATATGCGTTGCTACCGGTAACAATAGTTGCTTTTAAAGGTTGATTTTGTCTAATAAATTCGATAGACTCTAATATTGATTTGGCTGAATTTGCGTGAATATACAATACCTTAGTTTGATTGATAACCGCTTGCATGGCCTGCAAACGTAAATTGGTTTCGTTACTATTGGTTTTGTATTGATATTGTCTTGCTTCAGCAATTAATGTGTTCAGTTTATTACGCTGATCAGCTAAACGTTGTTGCTGTTCTTCATTTTTTTGGTAATGATTTACTTCAGGCCAATTGATGTGAATGCCGTCTTCATTCACCATGGCGTCTTCCCAATTATAAGCTTCAGTTTTAACCACACACGATGTACCCGAAACTAAACCGCCTTGCGGTACAACCTGCATATAGGCAATACCATTAAACTTGGCAGTTGGCACCACCCTCGAATCGGTATTGTAGGCAATTAGTGCACGTACATTAGGATTAATTTCTCCTGTTTCTTGGTAATCGCGTGTTGCACGCACTGCATCAATTTCATTCAACCCAAGGTATGTGTTTAATAAAAATAAACCAGGATAAATGTGCTTACCTGTGGCATCTATGATGGTAGCATTTTTATAACTGTTACGCATCACGCTATCAACAAAAACAAACTTACCGCTATCAAAAGCCACATACCCGTTATTAATGGTTTTTCCATTGCCAATGTGTATGGTTCCGCCCTTAATAATAACAGGTATTTGTTGTGCTTTGATACCTGTAAAAGATATCAAAAGCAATAATGTCGTAAATATGTTATTCTTCATCTTGGCAGTGGTAATTAGGTTCAAGTTCTGATATATGTAATTGCGATTCGGCACCATTTTTTTGTGCTTGTAAAATGTCACTAATAAGTTTTGCTCGGGTTTGTGATACTTGTTTTCTAAGTTCTTGGTCTTTACTTAAACTGTAATAACAAGTACCATCCACAAAAGTCATTTCGGGTTTTGCGTAAATACTAAGTGGGTTGTTATTCCATAATACCAAGTCAGCATCTTTACCCGGTTTAATACTTCCCGTACGGTTATCAATGCGCAACATTTTAGCAGGATTAAGTGTAACCATTTTCCACGCCTCTTCTTCACTTATGTTTCCGTACTTAATAATTTTGGCTGCTTCTTGGTTAAGTCTTCTGCCCATTTCTGCATCATCACTATTTACCGCAACTGTAACGCCCATGCGGTTAAGTATAGCAGCGTTGTGTGGTATAGCATCAATAACTTCATATTTATAAGCCCACCAATCGGCAAATGTACTTGCATTTACACCATGCTTTTTCATTTTATCTGCTACTTTATAACCTTCTAAAATGTGTGTAAACGTATTTACTTTAAATCCAAAAGTATCTGCAACATGCATCAACATATTTATTTCACTTTGCACATAACTGTGGCAAGTAATAAAACGTTTGCTATTTAATATTTCAACCAATGCATCCAACTCTAAATCTCTGCGGGTAGTTTTATCTGTTTTAAGTTTTTGTTCGTATTCTTTAGCACGTGTAAAGGCATCAACAAAAACTTGCTCTACACCCATTCGCGTTTGCGGATAACGTGTTGTTGCTCCATCGCCCCAATTGGCTTGTTTTACGTTTTCGCCCAAAGCAAATTTGATGTAATACGGTGCATTTTCAATTTTCATTTTTTCAGGAGCTAAACCCCAGCGTAACTTAATTAAAGCACTTTGTCCACCAATAGGATTTGCGCTACCATGTAACAATTGTGCTGCAATAACCCCACCAGCAAGTTGTCTGTAAATATTAATATCATCCGCATTTACTACATCACCAATTCTAACCTCGCTGGTAACTGCTTGTGTGCCCTCGTTAACACCTTGTGTTATGGCTATATGCGAGTGCTCATCAATAATACCATTGGTTAAATGTTTGCCTGTTGCATCAACCACTTCGCAATCTTTGCACGATAAATTTTTGCCTACTGCAGTAATTTTGCCATCGGCAATAATTACATCCGTTTGGGTTGAAATGCCTTGTTGCTCGTTGGTCCAAACGGTAGCATTTTTGAATATTATTTTTTGTTGTTTGGGTAAAGTGTTGCTGCCAAAATCGTTAAACGGAAACCAAATTAAACTGTCACTTAACACTTTTTTGGTAGTTTTATTTTCTTTCTTTTTGTTTTGGTTTGATGAGGCATTCCCCACCCATAAGCTATTATCCCTATCAGCATTTTTAGTAAATCCGGTAAGTTGCTTAATAGTGTATGGATAGCTGCTGCTATCAACTAGAGCTGCACTTGCTTGGTAAGTTATTAGTGATTTACCATCTAAAATAAAGTGGGCAACTGAACCTTGTAAACTGCTTTTTAGTTTAAAGGTATCGGCATCAACTATGGCCAATTGTTTTTTGATAAGTAAAGTGATACTGTTACTAACAGTATACTCATCGGCCAACTTGAGGCTGTTTCCATAATTTATGGTGTGATGTTTACCTTGAATGACCATTTCTAAAATGGAAGTTTCATCATCAAACAAATCACCATTACAGATCATGAAGTTCGCCAATGCGTCTTTTTTAATCTCACCCAAATTACTTGCACCAATTAGTGTTGCAGGTGTTTGCGTAAGCGCTTTTAAAGCTTCATTTTTAGGTAAGCCGTAAGTTACCGCTTTGCGTAAATTATTTAAAAACTCCTGCTCTTTACAACCATGTGATGTGATACAAAACTTGATACCGTTTTTCCATAAAAAGTATAAGTTAGCAGGAGCCAGTTCCCAATGTTTTAAGTCACTTGTCGAAATTAATTCGGCATCAAAAGCATCACTAATTTTGTAAGGTTTAGGGAAATTTATAGGAACAATTAATGGTAAATTAGCTTGTTTAATTTCTTGTAAACGTTGGTAATCATCGCCATTTGTTTTGATGATGTAGTTAGCATTAAACTCCTTGGCAATAGCGGCCGCACGAAGCACGTTTTGTTTATTACCGGCATCAAAAATAGCAGGCAGTTTTACTAAGTTGGCAAATGCCTCCAACGATAAATTTTTCTCTTTTTGTTGTTTGTTGTACCACTGTGCATCATAATAAGTTTGACGAATAAGTGCGATACTTCCCATTAACGATGAAGGGTAGGGTTGGCTTGATGTTCCTTTATTAAAGCTAAACGATGCTGTTACGTTGTTGTTTAAAATACTGAAATGTGGTTCTTGTTGTGCTGTGGTAACAAGTGTTGTTGTTCCTCTGCAAATACCATCTTGTAAGCCGGTTAACACCACTGCAAAACCTTTACTTCTCAATTCATCTGCATCATTTTTATTATAGTTGAAATACACAGCTGTGTTTACTTCCGGTTTTAATGCCTCATTCCAAGCATAAGCACCGGCTTTATTGCTGTTAAACTGTTCACCATAACTTTTGTTTTTTATGGGTTGAGGTATGTTTACTCCATAGTTACTGAACAAATCAATAAATGATGGATAAACTGTTTTGCCTTTTAAGTTTACCTCAATGGCATTTTTAGGAACAGCACCATTGGCAGTAACACTTACTATTTTTCCTTGCTTTACTATAATAGTAGCATCATTTAAAATAGTATTTGGGTTGATGTATACAGTAGCGTGTGTATATGCCATGTATTCCATCAATGGATTTACCGGCCCGTTAACATTAAAAGTTGTTTGTGCTTTTAATGCAAAAGGTATCAGTAATAATGTTGCGTATAAAGTGAATAACCTCATTAAGGCAATATATAAAATTGAATGATAAATTGATATTTCTATTTTCGGTTGTAAAAAAAACGCGCGGCCAAAGGCCGCGCGTTTTAAGGTTTCTTCATGTTAAACATTTATCTCAATAGCGTAATAGACCCTGAGTAGGTGTATTTTTTATCATTAAAGCTTGTGGCGTTAATTTGGTAGATGTACACATCTTGCGGGCACTCAGCACCGGAGTTATTTACTTGTCCATTCCACCCTATATCCGGGTTCATGGTAGAGAATACCTGTTGTCCCCAACGGTTAAATACGTATACTTCAATAGTTTTAAATCCTGCAGCATACACAAAGAACTTGTCGTTACATTCGGGTATAGTAGGATCAGCACAAGGAGCAGTATTAGCACCACTTACGGGTCTGAAAGCCGAAGGAATAAACACGGTGATATCCGGTTCAATACAAACAGGTTTCATCGCGGTATCAATACATCCACCCGGTTCTGTAATAACGGTTAAGTATGTAAGTATATCACAAGAAACAGTATCAAACGCAATGTCCTGCGGGTCTTTATCAGTTACAATTCTATCAGGTCCGTTACCTGAACCTGTGTATTGCGGATCAGAGCCAAAGTTCCATTGGTATTTTAAGGTTTGTCCATCTCTAACGGTTGAAGTGTTAAAGAAGTCAAACTCAGGTTTAGCGATTGTTGTTTTTTCCGGATTCGAATAGAAAGAAGCTTGTGGTACATCGTATACGGTAATACTATCAATAAATTCAGACGTACAACCTGCCGGAGTAACCACTCTAAGTTTAATAGTTCTTTTGCCGTAGGTAGTTAAGTTACTTACAATGGCAGAGTCGCTAGGTGCAAAAGGCGTTTCACTAGTACCATTAATTAATAACCAATTGTATGTACTGTTACTCACGCCAGCACCTTCTGCCGCTAAGTACGAAGTAAGCGGAGCACAACCAACACAACTATCACAAGTATAATTAGCATTAGGTTGTGGGTTGATGTCTAAACGTACGGTAGCAGAAGCAGGGGCACATACGCCATTGTTTGTGGTAGTGGCAGTTGCAATTACAAATTGTTTGTTAACATCACCCGGTTTAGAGAAGGTATACTTAGGTGTTAAAGAAGTATTATCATCAAACGAACCTGTACCGTCATGAGCCCAATTTAAGCCATAAAAAGCAGGCGATAAATTAGATGTTAACTCAAACGGATCATTGTCGTACGAACATTTAGCCGGAACCGTAGGTAAAGATAAAGTAGGTTGTTGCTGTACAAAAGTGATGATAGAATCATACCCTGTACAAGTAGTATTTAACTTGGTAATAGAATAGTTGTAATAAGCAGTATAACTATTTTGCGGCACCACGGCAGGGTCTTGCACGTTGAATAATCCGGTAGCAGATACACCAGTACCAGTATATGTGCCTGTACCACCAATTGGTGTTGCAGTACCTGCAAACTGAATAGAAGAACCTGTTTTACAGATAGAGTCATTTGTACCTGCAAGGGCATAGGTAATATCAACATCAGGCAGCTTAATAATTTCCATGTTCACACTATCCCTTGCCGAGCAACCGGTAGCATCATCAGTATAGTACAATTTCCAGGTGCCACCATTAACAGGTACCAGAGGCATTTGCGCATCAAAGTTTAATTTACTTATAATAGCATCATTCATGTTGTTTGGTAACTGGTTAGGAGCAAACGACCAATAGGTAGATCCCGGAATGGTGGTATTAGTAGTAGCACCAGATTTAGCAGCGATGGCAAAAATTGGTTCATTTTTACAGATAGCAAAATCGGTACCAGCGTCAACAACAGGAGTAGGCACCACGAGCATATTCATAGAATCAACGTTAGTACAACTTTTAGTACCAACAGAAGGAGCAGGAAGGGTATAGTTAATGGTATAGGTATACCTTAACACATTAGGGTTAGGAGCCACATTTACCCCACTGGCTTTAGGATCAAAGGCATATGAAGTAACAATAGCACTTTCAACAGTTGTAACTAACCCGGCCCCTTGCGATACAGACCATATACCCACTTTACCGCTAGGGTCCTGAGGATTGTGTCTGTGGTTTGCAAACTTCAAAGAGTAGTTTCCAGCGCGGTTAATACACACAGAGGTATCCGATCCGGCAGAGATTTTAGGTAAAGCGAATACACGAATTAAGGTAGAGTCTTCCCTTAAACAAGCGCCTTGTTCAACAGGACCACGGTATGAATATTTAATGTAGTAATTTTTGCTGGCACCAGCCAATTGAGTTTGCATGGTGGCATAAAAAGTATCCTGCGGGAGACTAGGTAAACTGTCAACCCTTAATATGGTAGTACTACCGGTAACAGACAAAGCACCCGGAGCAGGATTAAATGTCCATCCACCTGTACCACCTTGTTGGTTAGCCGGAGTAACTAATCGGAAAGGTAACACCAATTCTTTTTCACTTCTACATAAGTTTTGAGGTTGTGTAGGCGAGAGGTTAGGCAGAGGTTTAGCATTTACCCTCACGGTATCGGTGTTGCTACACTCTAAGTAACTATTGGTAGTATCAGGGTATGAATAGTAAGCAGTAACCACATAATCTGTGGTAACATTAGGAGCTGCTCTGTATGAGTCGCTGTACCCCTTAGGTTGTACGTTTACTAAAGCAGGGCCTTGAATTCTGTCCCACTTGTATTTATAACCACCAGTAGCCAATAGCATAACAGTATCTTTAGGACATACCGAAGTATCGGATCCGGCATTCACCACTACAGGGAGATTTACCTTAAGATTAAAAGTATCACGCATGCGGCAACCAAACGAGTCTATCATCAGTATTACATACATACCGGAGTCTTTTTTAACTACGGATTGTGTAGAGTCATTGGCTTCAAGAATATTGTTTCTGAACCAAGTGTATTTTGCCACATTACCGTTGTTATTACCGGCATCAAGGGTAAATGATTGCCCGGCACAAATGCGTGCGGAATCTGGAGTAAACCGAGGAATAGGTAGTGGTTTAACATCAAGAATGGTACTGTCGTATGCTTTACATCCCCTGAGGTCTCGGACTTCAACAATGTATTTTATGTTAGCAGTATCGGCAGCATCATAATTGTTACCATTAAGTTGTAAGGGTCCTTTAACAGGAGGATTAAACCTAGAGTTTTTATACCAAGAGAATGTATAAGGAGGCACACCATGTTTACCTGCAGCGGTAAGGTTGATGGTAGTTCCTTTACAAGTAAAAGTATCTTTAACAGAAACAACAACAGGCGTATCAACAGTAATTGTATCAGTATAAGTTTTGGTACAAATTTGTCCAATCTTGTAACCTGGTGTAGATACGGTGTATTGAACCAAGTATTTACCACCTTTGGTGTAGGTAAAAGTATCAATAAAAATAGGACGTGGGTCTGTAATAGGTCCGGAAGGATTAGGCCCCGGATTAAGTGCCCTGAGCGGAATTTGTCTGAAACCACCAGAGAAACCGTAATCATTAGGTTGCAGGGCAATTTTTAGAGATGCAGCAGCAAAAGTTTGTTTTACTTCGGTTTTAAATACTCGAAGTATCCATGTACCACAGAACCTGTCTTGTTTGCTAGAACTTGCCTTAGGAGTAGGTAAAACACGAATAGAGAAAGCTCTTTGAACGCGTCCGATATTAGGACAAAAATCATCAACACCAGTAACAGCAAAATAGTACGGCAAAGTTCTGCCATCTGATTCTTCTGTTTGCCAGCAAAACTGCCAAGAGTCTTCACGAGGTCGAGGTAAATTTGGGCCTACAGGATAGGTTGGTTGGAAGGTTAATTTTCCGGGTCTAACTATAGCTTGGTTCCAAGAAATAAATGTGGTATCAAATCTTGGTATAGCAGGATATGCATCGGTATCTTTTGCAATAATGGTAAAGCAAAGGTTTTCACCGGCACAAATTGCATAATCATATATTGGCTTGTTATTAGGTCCGGATGGAATGGTGGCAAATCGTGGTGGGAAGTTAGCTGCACAAGCCTTGACATATAATTGTAAATCACGTTGAGTAATACCCACCAGAATAGGATTACCATTGGCATCATAAGACCACTGTTTTATGATTACATTGAGGTTACCCATGATAGTGGTTGCTGAATTATTGATTGCATTCATGCTAATATCTCCATTTATGGAATCCATAATTACATAGGGTCCATTTGGTTGAGGGAAGTTGATGTGTGGAGGCGCACTTGAATTTAGCGGAAAGGGCATATTTACTCCAAAAGGGGGCTGGTACTGAACTTGGGCTCCACCATTTTGTTTTGAGGGTGCGATTTCGTATGTTAACGAGTCGTCATCAGGATCTACAGCACCCATGTTAAAAACAAACTCTTGACTAGCACAAAGAAATGCAATAGGTTCATTTTTTAATCTTGGTGAATTGTTTTTGCATGGGTTTTGAGAGCGGTTCATAATATTGATGGTTGCACCAATTCGAAAACCTTGACTGGCAGAGTTAGTCAAATTACGAATGCCAGTATTTCTACAACATAAGTCCCAGTTTATATCCCAATATATGCAGTTGGTATTGTTCAAAGAAGGGAGATTCAAATTAAGAATTCCCTCGAAAGTATAGCCTTCTAAGGCTGGCTGAAAAGTTCCCGGAGTAACCTGACCTAAGTTGTCACAAATGTTTTTGGCACTATTACCACAGATTTCAACATTCCCTTTACCCACATCCTGAACCCTTACGAGGGTTAAAGTAAGAGGTATTGAAGGAGGAACACCGGCACACGCCCCAGGAGGGTTAAGTGTGGTGTTCGGGGTGGCTGACATTTGCATTGTACAACCCATGTTAGAACAAAGACCGACTCCAGTACAATCACGAAATATAGTCAGTCGTATTCTCCAAGTACGTGGTCCAATACAGTCGTACTCAATGTCACCACCAGCAACGTGTGATGCATTTGCGTTAAAGCCTCCAAAAACCAATGCCAACACAAGCATTAGAATGTGAGTGCTTTTTTTAATTTTACTTGTTGTAAATAAAGTATTCATATTTATCGATTCTATTTTTTCACAATTCAACTCTAAATCATCACTCAAACTTACAATCAAAACCCCTTAATTTTTTCTTAAGAATAAGGTTTAAGAACAATTTAACACTTTTGTATTTGGTCCAACAAAGTGATAATTTGCCCAAATAATACTATGTACAACATGAGCCAAGTAGGTCTTAAAGCGCTTATTTTAAAGCAATATAATCTAGAGGAGCAAAACATCAAACGGTTTGACATAAATTCAGTAAGTTTTAAGATTACTGGTTTATGGCGTTATCATCAGTTTTTACCTGTTGATTTAGAACAGGCTGTTACCATGGGCGAAGGATATACTCCTCTTTTTAAAATTGATATTGCAGGAAGTTTAGTATATGTTAAGCAAGAGCAGTTATTCCCAAGCGGTTCATATAAAGATAGAGGTGCAACGGTATTGATGAGTGATGTACTAAAAAGAGGGATTACTAAAGTGGTTCAGGATAGCAGTGGCAATGCGGGATGTGCAATTGCAGCATACGCAGCGAATGCAGGAGTTAAGTGTGATGTTTATGTGCCTGCAGATACCAGTGAGGCCAAACTTACCCAAATACGTGCTTACGGAGCAAATCTTATTTTGGTTGATGGAGACAGAGAAGCCACAGCAACAGCGGCTTTATCGGCAGCCGAAAATACCTATTATGCCAGTCATTGTTATAACCCATTGTTTTTACACGGGACGAAAACTTTTGCGTATGAAGTTTGCGAGCAGCTTGGTTGGCGGGCTCCGGATGTGGTAGTGTTACCTGCCGGAAATGGCACTCTGTTGTTGGGCTGTTACATGGGGTTTAAACATTTACTAGAGAGTGGTGTAATTGAACAAATGCCCCACCTTATTGCAGTGCAAGCTCAAAATTGTGCTCCACTTTTTAAGGCTTGGGAGCAAGGTTTGACAGAACCGGTAACTGTTACTGCGAATCATACTTTGGCAGAGGGAATTGCAATAGCCAATCCGGTAAGGGGTAAAGAGATGTTGCAAGCAGTTAAAGCAACCAACGGTTTTTTTGTTGCAGTGAGTGAAGAAGAAATTACCGCTGCATTAAAATTGTGTTTAAGCAAAGGGTTTTACATTGAACCAACCAGCTCAGCAACTATTGCCGGATTAATCAAAGCCAAGCAAAAATTAAATGCTAAAACTTGGGTCACATTATTTAGCGGCCACGGTTTAAAAAGTACTGAAAAAGTAATGTCGCTTCTAAAAAAGTAAATTATACTACTTGTTTGTATTGGGTTACACTATCGTATACTTTTTCGTATTTGGGAAGTATATTATTAATATGAAATTCTAAGGCACGCTTTTTTGCATTGTGCTTAAATTCTAATAATCTTTTTTCGTTACTTAAGATGTAAATAGCTTTTTCAGCCATACAATCTACATCGCCTACATTGCATAAAAATCCGGTTACACCATCAATGTTAAGTTCTGGAATACCTCCTGCATTACTACTTATAACAGGTACTTCACAAGCCATTGCTTCTAATGCGGCCAAACCAAAACTCTCTGTTTCACTTGGCATTAAAAACAAATCACAAACCGATAAAATTTCTTCCACCGGATCTTGTTTGCCTAAAAATATTACCCTATCACATAATTCCAATTCACGACATAACATTTCTATATGTTGTCTTTCAGGCCCATCACCTACCAATAAAAGTTTTGAAGGAATTTGTTGAATTACTTTTGCAAATGTTTTTACCACATCCTCTACACGTTTTACTTTTCTAAAGTTACTGGTGTGTACTAATAATTTTTCACCTTGAGACGAAATGGCCTTTCGAAAATGTTCACGCGGTTTTTTACTAAAGCGCTCAAAGTCGATAAAGTTTGGAATTACCTCAATATCCTTGGTGATTTTAAAATGCTTGTAAGTATCTTGTTTTAACGAGTCGGAAACGGACGTAATCACATCCGACATGTTAAGCGAGTAAGTTACCACTGGTGTAAACGAAGCGTCTTTACCAACCAAGGTTATATCTGTACCGTGCAGTGTTGTAATAATTGGGATATGAATACCTTCTGTTGCTAAAATTTGTTTGGCAAAAACAGCAGCCGATGCATGTGGTATTGCGTAATGTACATGTAATACATCTAACTTCTCAAACTTCACTACATCAACCAAACGGCTGGTTAAAGTAGTTTCATACGGAGGATAATCAAATAACGGATAACTGCTCACATATACCTCATGGTAAAACAGGTTGTTGGTGAAAAAATCCAGTCGGGCCGGCTGTTTGTAGCTAATAAAGTGCACTTGATGTCCGCGCTCTGCAAGTGCTTTTCCCAATTCAGTTGCAACAACGCCACTACCTCCATAGGTTGGATAACAAACGATTCCTATTTTCATGTTTTAAATTTGAGACTACAAAGATGAAACATTCGAGTTAAGTTTTTGTGTTGATTGTGTATTATCTCTCTAATTGGTTGTACACTAATAAAAAAAACCTGCTAATGCAGGTTTTTTATCGGTGAGTTATTAAAGAATATTATCTCAATAGCGTAATAGACCCTGAGTAGGTGTATTTTTTATCATTAAAGCTTGTGGCGTTAATTTGGTAGATGTACACATCTTGCGGGCACTCAGCACCGGAGTTATTTACTTGTCCATTCCACCCTATATCCGGGTTCATGGTAGAGAATACCTGTTGTCCCCAACGGTTAAATACGTATACTTCAATAGTTTTAAATCCTGCAGCATACACAAAGAACTTGTCGTTACATTCGGGTATAGTAGGATCAGCACAAGGAGCAGTATTAGCACCACTTACGGGTCTGAAAGCCGAAGGAATAAACACGGTGATATCCGGTTCAATACAAACAGGTTTCATCGCGGTATCAATACATCCACCCGGTTCTGTAATAACGGTTAAGTATGTAAGTATATCACAAGAAACAGTATCAAACGCAATGTCCTGCGGGTCTTTATCAGTTACAATTCTATCAGGTCCGTTACCTGAACCTGTGTATTGCGGATCAGAGCCAAAGTTCCATTGGTATTTTAAGGTTTGTCCATCTCTAACGGTTGAAGTGTTAAAGAAGTCAAACTCAGGTTTAGCGATTGTTGTTTTTTCCGGATTCGAATAGAAAGAAGCTTGTGGTACATCGTATACGGTAATACTATCAATAAATTCAGACGTACAACCTGCCGGAGTAACCACTCTAAGTTTAATAGTTCTTTTGCCGTAGGTAGTTAAGTTACTTACAATGGCAGAGTCGCTAGGTGCAAAAGGCGTTTCACTAGTACCATTAATTAATAACCAATTGTATGTACTGTTACTCACGCCAGCACCTTCTGCCGCTAAGTACGAAGTAAGCGGAGCACAACCAACACAACTATCACAAGTATAATTAGCATTAGGTTGTGGGTTGATGTCTAAACGTACGGTAGCAGAAGCAGGGGCACATACGCCATTGTTTGTGGTAGTGGCAGTTGCAATTACAAATTGTTTGTTAACATCACCCGGTTTAGAGAAGGTATACTTAGGTGTTAAAGAAGTATTATCATCAAACGAACCTGTACCGTCATGAGCCCAATTTAAGCCATAAAAAGCAGGCGATAAATTAGATGTTAACTCAAACGGATCATTGTCGTACGAACATTTAGCCGGAACCGTAGGTAAAGATAAAGTAGGTTGTTGCTGTACAAAAGTGATGATAGAATCATACCCTGTACAAGTAGTATTTAACTTGGTAATAGAATAGTTGTAATAAGCAGTATAACTATTTTGCGGCACCACGGCAGGGTCTTGCACGTTGAATAATCCGGTAGCAGATACACCAGTACCAGTATATGTGCCTGTACCACCAATTGGTGTTGCAGTACCTGCAAACTGAATAGAAGAACCTGTTTTACAGATAGAGTCATTTGTACCTGCAAGGGCATAGGTAATATCAACATCAGGCAGCTTAATAATTTCCATGTTCACACTATCCCTTGCCGAGCAACCGGTAGCATCATCAGTATAGTACAATTTCCAGGTGCCACCATTAACAGGTACCAGAGGCATTTGCGCATCAAAGTTTAATTTACTTATAATAGCATCATTCATGTTGTTTGGTAACTGGTTAGGAGCAAACGACCAATAGGTAGATCCCGGAATGGTGGTATTAGTAGTAGCACCAGATTTAGCAGCGATGGCAAAAATTGGTTCATTTTTACAGATAGCAAAATCGGTACCAGCGTCAACAACAGGAGTAGGCACCACGAGCATATTCATAGAATCAACGTTAGTACAACTTTTAGTACCAACAGAAGGAGCAGGAAGGGTATAGTTAATGGTATAGGTATACCTTAACACATTAGGGTTAGGAGCCACATTTACCCCACTGGCTTTAGGATCAAAGGCATATGAAGTAACAATAGCACTTTCAACAGTTGTAACTAACCCGGCCCCTTGCGATACAGACCATATACCCACTTTACCGCTAGGGTCCTGAGGATTGTGTCTGTGGTTTGCAAACTTCAAAGAGTAGTTTCCAGCGCGGTTAATACACACAGAGGTATCCGATCCGGCAGAGATTTTAGGTAAAGCGAATACACGAATTAAGGTAGAGTCTTCCCTTAAACAAGCGCCTTGTTCAACAGGACCACGGTATGAATATTTAATGTAGTAATTTTTGCTGGCACCAGCCAATTGAGTTTGCATGGTGGCATAAAAAGTATCCTGCGGGAGACTAGGTAAACTGTCAACCCTTAATATGGTAGTACTACCGGTAACAGACAAAGCACCCGGAGCAGGATTAAATGTCCATCCACCTGTACCACCTTGTTGGTTAGCCGGAGTAACTAATCGGAAAGGTAACACCAATTCTTTTTCACTTCTACATAAGTTTTGAGGTTGTGTAGGCGAGAGGTTAGGCAGAGGTTTAGCATTTACCCTCACGGTATCGGTGTTGCTACACTCTAAGTAACTATTGGTAGTATCAGGGTATGAATAGTAAGCAGTAACCACATAATCTGTGGTAACATTAGGAGCTGCTCTGTATGAGTCGCTGTACCCCTTAGGTTGTACGTTTACTAAAGCAGGGCCTTGAATTCTGTCCCACTTGTATTTATAACCACCAGTAGCCAATAGCATAACAGTATCTTTAGGACATACCGAAGTATCGGATCCGGCATTCACCACTACAGGGAGATTTACCTTAAGATTAAAAGTATCACGCATGCGGCAACCAAACGAGTCTATCATCAGTATTACATACATACCGGAGTCTTTTTTAACTACGGATTGTGTAGAGTCATTGGCTTCAAGAATATTGTTTCTGAACCAAGTGTATTTTGCCACATTACCGTTGTTATTACCGGCATCAAGGGTAAATGATTGCCCGGCACAAATGCGTGCGGAATCTGGAGTAAACCGAGGAATAGGTAGTGGTTTAACATCAAGAATGGTACTGTCGTATGCTTTACATCCCCTGAGGTCTCGGACTTCAACAATGTATTTTATGTTAGCAGTATCGGCAGCATCATAATTGTTACCATTAAGTTGTAAGGGTCCTTTAACAGGAGGATTAAACCTAGAGTTTTTATACCAAGAGAATGTATAAGGAGGCACACCATGTTTACCTGCAGCGGTAAGGTTGATGGTAGTTCCTTTACAAGTAAAAGTATCTTTAACAGAAACAACAACAGGCGTATCAACAGTAATTGTATCAGTATAAGTTTTGGTACAAATTTGTCCAATCTTGTAACCTGGTGTAGATACGGTGTATTGAACCAAGTATTTACCACCTTTGGTGTAGGTAAAAGTATCAATAAAAATAGGACGTGGGTCTGTAATAGGTCCGGAAGGATTAGGCCCCGGATTAAGTGCCCTGAGCGGAATTTGTCTGAAACCACCAGAGAAACCGTAATCATTAGGTTGCAGGGCAATTTTTAGAGATGCAGCAGCAAAAGTTTGTTTTACTTCGGTTTTAAATACTCGAAGTATCCATGTACCACAGAACCTGTCTTGTTTGCTAGAACTTGCCTTAGGAGTAGGTAAAACACGAATAGAGAAAGCTCTTTGAACGCGTCCGATATTAGGACAAAAATCATCAACACCAGTAACAGCAAAATAGTACGGCAAAGTTCTGCCATCTGATTCTTCTGTTTGCCAGCAAAACTGCCAAGAGTCTTCACGAGGTCGAGGTAAATTTGGGCCTACAGGATAGGTTGGTTGGAAGGTTAATTTTCCGGGTCTAACTATAGCTTGGTTCCAAGAAATAAATGTGGTATCAAATCTTGGTATAGCAGGATATGCATCGGTATCTTTTGCAATAATGGTAAAGCAAAGGTTTTCACCGGCACAAATTGCATAATCATATATTGGCTTGTTATTAGGTCCGGATGGAATGGTGGCAAATCGTGGTGGGAAGTTAGCCGCACAAGCCTTGACATATAATTGCATATCACGCATGGTGATACCGGTTAAAATAGGATTACCATTGGCATCATAGGTCCATTGTTTAATAAATAAGCATATATCACCAAAAACATAAGAACTCGTGTTATTAATTGCATTAAAGCTAATGTCTCCGTTTGTAGAATCGATAATTACATAGGGTCCATTTGGTTGAGGGAAATTGATGTGTGGAGGCTTCATTGAATTTAAGGGAAAAGGATTAGTTGGGCCAAAAGGAGGATTATATGTCGCTGAGGTCCATGGCCCGGAACTCCAGGCATTTCCTATTTCATATGTTAATGAGTCGTTGTCGGGGTCAGAGGCTCCCATATTAAATACGTACTCTTGTCCTGAGCAAATAACAGCCACAGGTTCATTTTTCATTACAGGGGAATTATTTCTGCATGGATTTTGGGTGCGATTAAATATGTTAATGGTTGCGCCAATGGTAAAAGCTTCTGCAGGTATATTAGCCATGCCATTATTTCTATCACCGGATGAATAAAATATGTCCCAGAAAGTACAATTAGAGTTGTTAAGAGAAGGAATATTGAGGTTAAGTGTACCTTCAAAAATCCACTTTTCAATTGATGGGGTAAATGAGCCAGGTGTTACTGTTCCAAGGTTGTCACACCCATTTTTCCCGAGATTACCACAAATTTCTATTAGGTCTTTTCCAATGTCCTCTACTTTAATTAGTGTCATTGGTACATTAATTTGTTGTGGATTAGCTATACAGCCCGGTGGGTTTAGTGTTGTATTTGGCCTAGCTATGAGCCCGGGAGTTAGAGCACTACCCAAAGATGCATTGGAGTAACAAGTTAGACATCCCAAACAACTGCGGTAAAGAGTGAGTTTAATTTTCCATGTACGTGGCCCCAAACAAGTGTATTCAATGTCGCCCCCAACAAAGTGTGTAGCATTTGATTGATTAGGTATGAAACATAGAAAAACGAAACAAAATAATGTCGCTTTTAAAAAACGATTTAAAGAGCGAATAGGTAAAAGATTTTTCATGGCGATGGTATTTAAATTGGACTAAAAATCCAATTCAAAATTAGTATCGCTATGTGTGAACAATTTCTTAAAACACTTGCTGGTAGGGAACTTTAAGAGTGTATTAGTGTTTTAGAAAACGTTAAGTAAAAAGTGATTTACTCAAAAAGTAAAGCTTCATATATCGCATCTTGTAAGCTGGTACGTACATTCATTTCAATCAGTTTTTTATTTTCTGATGATGGATGAACGCGGTTTGATAAGAATACAAAAACTAATTTAGATTTTGGATCAACCCAGGCACAGGTGCCTGTAAAACCGGTGTGCCCGAAAGTGTATGGCGAACATTGTTTACTAGTTGGGCTTGCTTTTTTAATATCAGTTTCGGGTTTATCAAAACCTAAACCCCTGCGTGATTTACCGTGTTTTTTGGTGAAGGTATTAACAGTGCTTTCTTTTAAAATGCGCTTGCCACCATACTCACCACCGTTTAATAACATTTGCATAATTACAGCCACATCGTTTGCACTTGCAAATAAACCTGCATGTCCGCTCACACCACCAAGCATTGCTGCTGTTTGGTCGTGAACCGTTCCGTTTACCAATTGCCACCTAAAAAAGGTATCCATTTCGGTTGGTACAACCCAATCTACATTTACTTTCCCAAGTGGATTGTAAGTTAAATTTGCCAAGTTTAACGGTTTGTAAACATGCTCTGTTATATATTTATCAAAAGGCATTTGGGTGATGTTTTCTATTGCTTTACGTAATAAAATAAATCCTAAATCAGAATATACATAGTTACCTTTTGGCTTAACTTCACTGTTTAAAATTGCATCCCAAACAAATTGCTCATAGTCGTAATGCATGTATAAATTTGGAGCAACCTGTATGTTGTAAATGCTGTCTTTTGTAGGCTGATAAATGATTGGATTTGGCTTTCCATTTACTAAAGTACTTTTATAAATCGGAATGTAGGCCACTAATCCTGCTTGATGAAGTAGTATATCATGAACAGTAATTTCATCCTTATTGGTTCCATTAAGCATAGGCAAATAAGTGCTTAACTTATCTTCTAATTTAATTTTATGTTCATCATACAAATGCATAATAGCAACTGTTGTTGCCAGTACTTTTGTTAGAGAAGCTACATCATATAAGTGATGGTTTTTTACAGCACTTATGTTATCGTAGGTTTGGTGGCCAAACGATTTTTGATAAACAACTTTACCTTGTTTAGCCACTAAAATTTGGCACCCAGGAGTAGCTCCTTTTATTATGGCTTGGTTGGCAATGCTATCTAATTTAAAAAATGCATCGCTGTTTAAACCGGCCTCTTGTGGCATTACATAACTAAACCTATCTATTACTTGTGTGTTAATGCCGCTACCTAAAGGAAAAGCTTGTCCTACACTTACCGGCATTCGTCCTTTTGCAGCAATACCGCCAAATAATACTTGCGCTGCAAGTTGGTTATATAGTTCCAAATCTTCATATGACACAATTACGTTTCTTGCGTTTTGAAAACTGTTTAGTATGTATGGATTTCCATTGCATACCAAAACTACTTTACGTTGTGATTGTATGATGCGGTTTACAAAATCTATTTGAGGTTGGGTTAAACCCAATTTTCGGCTTACAAAACGGCTGGTAGAATGTAAACTCACAATAACCAAGTTGTAATTCTCTAAAGCAAGGTATAAACTATCGAAGTTGAAATTTTTGTCTGTTTTATCAATGCTAAAATAATCGCTTCGACAGTAGTTTAAGCACATTTCTTGGAAAGCCGTAAGCTGCTGTATACCCACGCCAACCGTAGCAATTTTATACAACTCAGGGTTTTTTATTGGTATGATATCATCCAGATTTTTAGCAACAATAATGCTATTTTTTATTGCCTTGTTAATCATTAAAGGGGCATCACCCAAGTTTAAATCTTGTGTTAAATTGGTTAACTCAATGGGTTCGTATTTATTAAGTCCTGACCAATATTTTGCCAATAATACGCGCTTACAGCTTCTTTCAATTTGCGCCCAAGTTAACGAGCTATCTAGCAAGTGTTCTTTAATTTTAGCCATGCTGGCAGGTACGTTTTCTACAAATAGTAAAATATCATTACCTGCTAATAAAGCACGTGCAGCAACTTCTCCCGGAGGATACAAATCTGCCACACCTTTCATGTTTAAAGCATCGGTAATAATGATGCCCTCGAAGCCCATTTCTTTACGCAATAAATCGGTAATAATTGGTTTTGATAAAGAAGAAGGCGTATTGCTGGTATCAAGTGCTGGTATATTTAAGTGCGCTACCATCACACTCATAACATTTTCATCAATCAGCTTTTTAAAAGGATAAAGCTCTAAAGAATCTAATCTTTTTCTGTCGGCTTTAATTACCGGTAAACCATAATGCGAATCAGTTTCAGTATCGCCATGACCCGGAAAATGTTTGGCTGATGCAATAATATGCATGTCTTGTAAACCTCTGGCGTAGGCAGCACCCTGTTTAGCCACGGTGTATTTGTTTTCGCCAAAAGAACGGTCGTTTATTACCGGATTATTCGCGTTATTATTAACATCTACGTCTGGTGCAAAATTAAAATGAATACCCATGCGTTTGCATTGCGAACCAATGCTTAAACCCATTTCATAGACTAAATCGGGATTGGCACTTGCACCTAAAACCATTTGTCGCGGATAAACAGGTGTGCTATCCAAACGCATACTTAACCCCCACTCACCATCAATGCCAATTAAAAGCGGAATCCTACTTTTACTTTGGAAATGATTAGTTAATGTGGCTTGTTTGTAAGGTGTGCCTTTAAAAAATATTAAACCACCAACTTTATAGTCACGAACTAAAGATTCAACATAATTGTAGTGTGAAGAATCGCGCATGGTCCATACATCAACCATAAAAAGTTGTGCAATGCGTTCATCTTCGGTTAATGAGTTATAAACCGAATCAACCCAAGAATTACTTTTATTCCAGTTTATGCTGCCGTTTTGTGCCCGGCATACTACCGAAACTAAAACCGCATATAAGACAATTAATATTCTGACCATGCTTTTATACAACCACTATTAACGGCAAAAAACGTTAAAATACAATTGGTTTGTATGTTTTTGTGCAGTAAGTTTTATACGTACATATTAACACTGCATTTTGTTTCGTACTTTGCAGGCACATTTTAAATATGAGTGATGTAATAAAACTTTTACCCGACCACGTAGCCAATCAAATAGCAGCAGGTGAGGTGATACAGCGTCCGGCCTCTGTTGTTAAGGAGTTGTTGGATAATGCCATTGATGCAGATGCTACGCTTGTGCAGTTAATGATTAAAGAGGGTGGTAAAACGTTAATTCAGGTAATTGATAATGGCAAAGGAATGAGCCCAACAGATGCACGTATGTGTTGGGAGCGACATGCTACCAGTAAAATAACCCAAACCGAAGATATTTACCACATAAAAACCAATGGTTTTAGGGGCGAAGCTTTGGCTAGTATTGCTAGTGTAGCCCAAGTGGAATTAAAGACTAGAAATGCGCAAGATGCCATTGGTACGTTTATTTTAATTGAAGGTAGTGAGGTAAAAAAACAAGAAGGTGTTGCTTGTAACCAAGGAACGAGTATTGTGGTGAAAAATTTATTTTACAATATACCTGCTCGAAGAAATTTCTTAAAATCAAATCCGGTAGAAACACGCCATATTTTTGATGAGTTTACCCGAGCTGCACTTGCTCATCCTGAAATTGCATTTACATTACACAACAACAACGAAGAAGTGTATAACCTGCGTGCAGGCGATTTGGCGCAGCGTATACAGCAATTGTTTAGTTACAAAACCGGTGAGCATTTGTTAAGCGCCTATGAAGAAACCACCATTGCAACCATAAAAGGTTTTGTAGGTAAACCCGAGCATGCCAAAAAAACACGTGGCGAACAGTTCTTTTTTGTGAACAATAGGTTTATTAAAGATGCCTATTTAAACCATGCGGTAATGAGCTGCTACGAGAATTTAATTAGCAAGGAGCAGTTTCCGTTTTATGTTATTTGTATTGATATTGATCCTACACAAATTGACGTAAATGTTCATCCAACCAAAACAGAGATTAAGTTTGAAGATGAACGTTCGTTGTATCAAATATTGAGAGCAGTTTGTAAAAAAGCCATTGGCGAACACTACCATGTGCCAACATATGTACCTGCAAGCGATGATACTTTTTTAAATTTAGGTTCGCGTTTTACGCCAGATAAACCTGCCGTTTCACATCAACCCAACAACGAGGCTAAGGTAATATCAACCCAAAATACAGGTGGAGGTTTTAATAACAACCGCGACACCTTTGCTGTTAATCGCACACAAAATAAGGATTGGCAAGAGCTATTTGGTATTTTAGAAAAGAAAGATACCATAGGTGATGTAGGCCCAAAACGATTCAACAAAACAGCTGACGAGTTGGCTTTAGAAGAGGAGCAAAATACAGCAAGGTATTTTACCCAAATACATGGTACTTTCATTTTATCACAAATTAAAAGTGGCGTAATGCTTATTGATATGCAAGCCGCACACGAGCGTGTATTGTACGAAAAATATATGCAAGCATTACAAAATCAACCCATGGCTAGCCAACAAAAGCTGTTTCCTAAAACCATTACTTTAACTGCGGCAGATGCCATGTTATTAAACGACTTACTTGCAGATATTCGTGCATTGGGTTTTGATGTAAACGATTTGGGTGGAAATACTTTTGCCATAAATGGTGTTCCGGCTGAGTTAAATCATTACAACGAACAGCATTTAATTGATGAAGTTTTAGAAAATTATAAACAACAAAGCGGAAGTACAAAACACCAAAATATTGCACGTATTTTAGCGCAACGTGCTTCGGTAAAGCCAGGCACAAAATTAAGCACAGAAGAGATGAATACCTTGGTTGATGAACTGTTTGCCTGCACAGAAAATAAACTTTCTCCTAGCGGTAAAAGTTGTTTTAAAACATTAAGTCTGGATGAGATTTATAAACTTATAGGATAAGGTACTTTTTAGTTTCTGTTACGAGAAAACCATTTTGGTGTAAACCTTAAAAAAATTAAGCATTTCTTTTGAAACCACTTTAAGGTTCATTTTTCTTACAACGGTAGTCTCGCTTAATACAACAGGAATAAGAGCAAATGATTGCTTTTGTTTTGAAGCTAAACAAATAAATTCAAGATCGAATAGGTATCTGTTAATTTCTGTTTTAAGGAAAATTGGTTTTACATGGTTGCGCATTCCTTTTAATCCACCTTGTGTATCATTGGTAGGAATGCGTAAAAGCGACTTGATAAAGAAACGTAATAATTTTGAAATTAATGCCCTATGTGCAGGAATGTTGTGGTAATAACTATCTCCTCTGGTGCCAATGCTTATGTCATAATCATTTAATCCATTGGCAATATCAACAAAACTTTTATTGGTGTAAGGGAAATCTATGTCTGTGTAAATAATCCAATCTCCTGTTGCTTGCTCAACTCCTTTTCTAATTGCATAGCCTTTTCCTTTATTGGGTTTATAGTCAATAACAGCGCACTCCGGAAGTTGATTTTTAAGGTAATCAAGCGAAATAGAAATGTTATTTGAACTTCCATCATTTACAATAATAAGTTCAAGTTCGAAGTTAGGCAGCAATGCCTTAATTTCGTTGTATCTTATTATTATATTTACAGCCCAGTTAACATCGGGGTTATAACAGGGCAGTACAATAGAAATTTTTTTACTAATCATTTATGGTGCGAAATATAGCAAAAGCGGGTTTGGTTTTTATACTATCGGCAATATTTTTTCTAATATTCTTTTACGCAGTTACACCCAATGCACTGCTAAATCTTAATTCCTATTTCTTCAGCACTAATCACGATGGTATAAAAAATTATTACACGTATTTATATTACCTAAAGTACGATTCAGGATTTCATTTTAGTGGAATGGCCTATCCTTATGGCGATTTAATTACTTTTACTGATAATCAACCTTTGCTTGTACTTACGTTAAAATTTTTAAACAACTTAGGTATAGAAACTGGAAATCATACAGTTTTCATTTTTAACGGGTTGTTGCTTTTGTCTTTCCCATTGGCATCAACAATGGTTTATTACATACTTAAACATTATAAGGTATCAACTTTTTATGCTTTTGTTGTTTCAATTGTCATTATTCTACTCAATCCACAACTAGAGCGTTTGGCGGGCCATTACGCCTTGGCCTATTCGTTTGTTATACCGTTGTTTTGGTTATTAGATATAAAACTTCAGTTATCAAATCGAAAGTATATTTGGTCTATTATCATAGTAGTAACTACCCTGTTACTCACTTTTCTTCATGTGTATTACTTGGCTGTATCTATGTTATTTTACTTTTTTGTTGCTATTGGTCACGCGCTTTCAGGCAAAATCAATAAAAGTAATTTAATTAAAGTGTTTGCCGTTTATACTCCGGCTTTCTTGTTACCTATGTTAACCTTTAAGTTGTTTATGTCAGTAATTGATAAAGTAGACGACCGAGTAGCATTTCCTTTTGGATTTTTATTTTACCGTGCATCTTATCGTACATTATTTTTTAACACAAATAGCCCTTTTGATAAATGGATACCTCAATTTATTCAGGTTGGTAAAAACGAGTTTGAGGGTCGTGCGTACTTGGGAGTACTTGCATTGGCATTTTGCGTTTGGCTTTTATTTATTGTTTTTAAAAAATGTGTAGCCAATAAAAATTTCAGTATTGATTATGTTAATGTAATAAAGCAAAATAACTTTAATCCATACATTATTCTTGGAATACTTGCATTGATGATTGCTGCCGCTTTCCCGTTTTATATGCCTCCATTTGATGTGGTAATAGAGTGGATTACACCTTTAGCTCAGTTCAGATCTCCGGGAAGATTTGCTTGGATATTTTTCTTTGTTTTCATGGTGTTTTTCTATGTTTTTATTTATCAATTGTCTCAAAATACAAGCTTAAAATGGATATTACCGGTGGTGTTGGTTATTGGATTATACGAAGGTATACTTACTGCCAAAGCAAACTTGGTAACACTAAATAAAACAACATTGGGTGAAAAGTTTTTTGATGAAACATTAAAAGCTAAATGTAGCGAGCACGAAATAAATAGGACTAATTATCAGGCAATTATTGCTTTTCCTTTTTACACCATAGGTAATGAAAAAGCGGGCTTTGCAGGTACTAACTCATCTATCCTACAATCAATGAAATGCTCTTATCAAACTGGATTGCCTTTGGTAAATTACATGATGTCGAGAACAGGCGTAAAACAGGGATTGACTATTGCAGAATTAACCAGTCACCCTATAATCAATAAATCATACATTGGCGAAGTTAACAAGCATAAACCATTTTTATTGATGGTAAGCAATGATGGTTTGTCGGCAAATGAGCAATTATGGGCAAGGTATGCATCATTTATTTTTAAGGATGAAGATGTTAGTTATTACCAAATTTGGTCGGATTCTATTTTAAAAATGCAGGCTGATGCAAAGGGTTATTTAAGAACTCAAAATTGGTTTAAGATTCAAAATAATATGGAGGTGTATGTTAACGATACTTTAAATAAGTTTTGGTACTTTTCATCTTCAATCTATGCAACCGACCTGTTTAAAAACACAGAAAGCCTGATGGTGTTAAATGGTACAACACTTCTGTATGATGGAAAATTTCCGGACACTGACAGTTTAACTGTATCTTTTTGGGGTATTAGTAGCAATAAAGTTTATGGCTTTCCTGTAATTGTTATAACAGAATATGATGATAAGGGTAATGAGGTATTTCACTACAATTCTCATCTATCTACAGAAATGGAGTTTTATCAGTCAGCCAGATTGGTTTCTTATTCATTTAAGCCACATCATAGTTTAAACCGATTTAAAATTGAAACCCGTGGTAAACAATATAACATTGCAAACTTCTGTGTTTATCCTTCGGGTAGTTCAAGATTGTTTAAGACCAACAATGTTTGGTTCTGGAATAATTATCCAATCGACTCTTTTTTCTTGAAATAAAATGCAAATCAAAAGCCATTTTCTATTTATACTTTCAATAGCTGCATGTTTGGGTGTTTACCTTTTTTACTCCTATAAACTAATGCATGACGGACATAATTGGGGTGGCGATTTTGCATTGTACTTGAGTCAAACAAAGGCCATGCTAAACGGTACCACAAGTGAGTTAGTTGCCAATAGTAAACTCAGTTGTGAATTGTCGTATTATCGGATGAATCCTGATATTTATCCGGCAGGCTACCCAATTATGTTAATGCCTGTTTATGCAATAGCAGGTCTAAATTTTTTGGCTTTTAAATGGCTAAATAATTTATGCTTTGTACTGTTTATCGTTTTTCTACTCTTAACCATACGTAACTTTACTACAACAATAGAAAGGGTACTTTTGGTAGCGATACTATGCACATCAAGTGTTTTCATTAGTTTTAGTAATAATATTTTAGCAGATGTTCCATTAATGATGTTTGTGTGGTTAACATTATTTTATTACGGAAAAATTGATAAAGGTAAGGCACATCATTATTTGATTTTAGGAATACTCTGTGCGTTAAATGTTCAAGTAAAATCATTGAGCATAACACTGTTTTTTTCTATTCTTCTTTTTGAATCCTATTACGCATTGGTTTCAAATACAGCTGTTGCATTGTGGTTAAAAAGGATGCTTGTTTTTGTTTCAGGTTTTTTAATGGTTGTATTGATTTTCAAATTATCTTATCCATCATCAAGCAGCGGCTATTTTAATCAAGCATCCTCACTAACTATACATTCTATTTTAAAAAATATTTACTACTATCGCTCTATACCTTATTGGATTTTGCACCATTCAAATGCATTTGTTTGGCTTAGTTTGCCTGTATTTATTGTAGGTTTTGTAACTCAACTCAAAAACCAGGTTTTTTATGTGTTATTTATTATCACGCATCTTTCTTTAATCATTATTTGGCCATTTCAGGAAGGAATTAGGTTCTTGTTTTTTCTTGTGCCATTCTATTTTATATTCAGTTTTCATGGATTTACATACCTTTTCAATCAAACAGCAACCAAGTTTAACAACTATAAAATTTCATACATTAAATACCTTTTGTGGGTTGTAATTGTTGTATACAGTTTTATACAATTAAATGTAAATCTGAAAGCTAACAATGAATCAGATAATGAGATTGAATCAACCGATGCTGTTTCGTTGATGCAGTTTGTAAACGAGCACACAAGGCCAAGAGATAAGTTTGTGTTTTTTAAGCCTAACGTATTGCGTTTACTCACAAACAGAGAGAGTTTTTATCTTTTAAATAAACAAGAAATAATTAACTCCGGTGCTAATTGGTGGATTTATAAGCATGGCGATTTACCTGCTGATACATCCGGCATGCAGATGTTTTTTACTAATAAATCGTTTACTGTTTTTAAATTAAATTAGCCTATTTAGCCTTAAACAAACCAAATTTTAAAATGCAGTAAATAGCCCTGAAGCCATCCTTCCAGTTTATTTTTTTTCCTTCGGCATACGTTCTGCCGTAATACGAAATACCAACTTCATATATTCTTATTTCCGGAATTCTACTAATTTTAGCAGTAACCTCAGGTTCAAAACCAAAACGTTTCTCGGTAAGGTTTATACCTTTAATAATATCTGCCTTAAATAATTTATAGCATGTTTCCATATCTGTTAAGTTTAGGTTGGTAAACATGTTTGATGCGAAAGTTAAAATTTTGTTTCCTATAGAATGCCAGAAGAACAAAATACGGTGTGGTTTTCCTCCCATAAAACGCGAACCGTAAACTACATCTGCAAAACCATCTAAAACTGGTTTTAGCAAGATATTAATTTCATTTGGGTCATACTCCAAATCAGCATCTTGTACAATAATAAAATCTCCTGTAGCTTCTTTTATTCCGGTATGTATTGCAGCACCTTTTCCAGCATTAACCGTGTGTTCAACAAATTTAATATAGGGTTTGCTGCTCATGTAATTTCTTACTACTTCTGCGGTGTTATCTTTAGAGCAATCGTTTACAATCACTACCTCTTTCTCAAGATTTCCAATAAGCGTTACAGCATCAACTTTGTTTAAAATAAGATGAATAGTTCTGGCCTCGTTGTAGGCCGGTATAATAATGGAGAGTTTTTTCATGCCGGGTTTATAAACACGACAATAATAAGAATAATTAACTATTTCTTGTATAGCTCAATCCAGGCGTGTTTATTTTCTATACGCTTAACCAATGTTACCTGCTTGTTTTTTATTAGTTCTTGTAGGTATTCGTCTAACTCATTTGGCACATTTATAAAATAAACTGCTGATGTATCTTTAGCAATGTCAGTTAAATGAACAAAGGGCTTTTCTATAAAACCAGAATATGGATTACTAAGGTTAGTATACATTAAGAAGGGTGCAAATATTTTTTCTGTTGGTGGCTCTGTTTTTAAATAGTTAACAAAATCCACCTGAGCTTTTAGCATACGGGTGTAATTTAAATCGGTGTCGCTCCAGTTTTTATAGTTGTAACTTCTATCAATATTAATAACACCCATTATTAATATGGTAAGTAGTACAACAATTTGTTGTAATCGGTTTTCAATCATGCCGTAACAAAAAGAGAGCACTATTAACAACAGTGGTAACGCACCAAATAAATAGCGAGCCGACATGAAATTAATGATGGCGAATGCAATGAAACCGAAAGCAAATATACCTATTGCAATAAAAAAGTTTAACTGCTGTTGTGTAAACCTTTTCTTAAACTTAAAATGTAAAATACCATATATCACAATAGCAGAGGCATAAAAGTAAGTTCTACCTTGCGATACAAAAATGGTGGTGATAGCGCCTTTTAATTTGCCCAACGACTCTTCTAAGTTAATCCAATTGGCGTGGCGCGGAAAGAAAAGCCAACCCAGTTTATATTTCTGTATAATAAAAAAGCTAAATCCAATTGCAAAACATCCAATTAAAAAAAGTGCTTTGGTAAAAAACTGTTTGCTTGTTATTTGTTTTGATATTAGCTCATAAATGGCTACTAGCCCAAATGCAGGAATAAGTGTAAAAGCACTTTCTTTGCTCCAAAGCGCCAATATCAATGTTATCCCAAATCCAATTGTTTGCTTATTAAAGTAAAAGTAAAACGACCATAAAAAAAGTAATCCTAGCCAAATTTCAATTAATAAAAAGGTGCTTTGTGTTAAAAATATAGGTTGAACTATATTTACTAACACAGCTATAATAGCTGTATAATAACTGCCAGTAAAATGATAAGTAATGTAATATATGCTTACCATTAACCCAATACTAATAAGCAAAGGAAAAGCGTGCATAATTGGTAAGCTGTATCCCCAAATATTAATCCAGCTCGAAGCCATAAAATAAAATAATAAAGGGTGTCCTGTATACAAATCGGCATCAATGCTTCCCGGCATTATACTTGGTCCAACCTCTGCCATAGTTCTAATAGCGGGCATGTACACCCATGCTTCGTCCCAGTAAAATGGTAAAAATAAGGCCTCAAATTTTAAAGCAACCATTGCCATAATTAATATTACCAATGTGCCATGAAAAACTTTAGGCGATAGGTTATTTAGCGTATAGTTTGTTTGCATAAAAAGTTATTTGCGCTTAAATAATAAAATGCTTGCAGTGCTATCAGTTAACTGCCAATATTTACTTTGCTTAAGTGTATCAACACAGTTTAAGTAATTATCCTTTAGTGGGTATGTATTGGTTTGTGGTGCAAGTAAAATATAATTCGCGTTAACTGTATTAGGAAACATGTAGATGTGCGTTCTGTTGGCAAGGTGCGGAACCAAAACATTTTGTGCAGCAAGCGAATCGATATCATCAGTAACATATTGTTTAATATCCTTATGCAACTGCCCCACATTAAATAGCGATTGGTATCTGCTTTTGTCGTAAAACATCACATTGTTTTTATCATACCAGGTTGAAACCCTGTTTTCTATTTTTAAATAGGTATAATAACCGGTTAACAATGCCACCATCAATCCTAAATAATATTGGTAATTGTTTTTAATTTTTATTGATGTTATAAAAACTGATGTACATGCGGTTAATATAGGTACAAACTCTATGCTGTAATGGTAGTTAATTCCCCAACGGGCAGGGTCGGAGTTAAATAATTTTTGTGCGTAAATAGGAATCAACATCACCAAAAACTGAGGTCTAAAAAGCAAAAACACACCACCACTAACCAATACCGATACATGTAATTCTTTCTTTATTCCATCATATATACTTTCTCCCGAAAAGTTCTCGAACAATAGCCTAAATAAATATCCCGGTCTACTTATTACATTACTTAAAATTTCTTTAGGTGTTGTTCCTATTGACCGATACATACCATCGTAAAAGTAACCAGCACCAGGTTGTTGAAATGATGGTATAAAAATTTTCACCACCAAAACAAAGTAAACTGCGGAGGCCGTTGTAAGTATCAAAAATAAATTACGTAGTTGTTTATCTTTAAAGTAATGCAAGGCCAAACCAAGGCACACAAAAATGCCGTATAAAGCCATGTTTTCTTTACTTAGTAAAATAAGTGCCCATGCAATAATTAATGCTTTGATATTTTTTTGCTGTGCAAATACCATTACCCAAGGCACAAGCATAGCAGCAGTAATGTTGTTATGAAAATCGAAAGCCAATGCAGAGTACACACCCCACATGGCATAAAATTGTATAAGTATGGTAATAGAAAGTATGTTGTTATTGCTATGTAATTGTGCAAATTTCATTGCACCAATGCCACCAAATATTACTAAAATAATTTGTATGATGAGTAGCGTGTAGCTGCCAAAAATCCAGTAAAATGGAGCAAATAAAAAAAATATTGGTTCGAAATGATCAGCAAAGGCATGATATACCAATGGCTGTTGTAGTGGAGTGTAATTGAGCTTAAAATGAGCGTAGGAGTACAACATGTTGTTGTATATGCCTAAATCAAATGCGAAGGTTCTAAACAAGTAATGATTTACCAGTGAGATGCTGCAAAATATCAACGCAAACAAACCTACAATGCTGTAGATGGTTAATCTTTGTTTGGTTGAATATTGTTGTAACATATTACTTTGGTTTACTCTTCGTCACCAGGTAACATCAATCCGTTTTCATCAAACAGCATCGTATCGTTTACCAAAGTATCTGCTGTTACTTTAATAAAACCTTTTGCCGGACCATTAATACTTATGTGGTGGGTGAGTCCCATGGTATCTTCTTGCATCAACACATTACGCCTTATCATTAAACCTGCAAGCGATTGGAAATGCCTGCCTACATGGTCTTTTAACTGTCCATCTTTGCCAAAACGCCACATAAACTTTTTAGGACTTGGTATAATAATGGCCAAATACATAGCTTCACTTAATGTTAATTCTGAAGGCGATTTGCCAAAATAAAAACGAGCAGCTTCGCCAATGCCATAAACATTTGGCCCCCACTCAATAATGTTTAAGTATACCTCAAACATGCGCTCTTTGCTGCTTAGCCTGTTGTTTTCTAAAATGTAAACCAATAAAATTTCTTCCAGCTTACGTGATAAAGTTTTTTCGCGGGTTAAGAATACATTTTTAACCAACTGCATACTAATGGTGCTTGCACCACGTGCAAATTTACGTTTGCGAATATTTTTGATGATAGATTGTCTGAAAGCCTCATCAATAAAACCACGGTGGTAAAAAAACGATGGATCTTCGGTAGTTAAAACAGCCTTTTTTAATAACGGAGATATTTGATCTAACGGAACAAAATTGGGGTTGTCATAGCTAACATCAATACTACGCTGTATTCTTCCTTTTTCCATAGCGTTGTATACAAAATCGCCATTAAGTTTACTCAAATTCGCTTCGCCATATTTGGTAATACGCAGCCCTTCTTTTTCTAAACGGCTATCAAATACCAAATCACGCGGATTGTTTTCGTTGTATAAAAAATCAAGTCGGTAACTAAAAGTACCTTCTGCTTCCATGCCTTTAAAGTGCGTAAATAAACCTTCGGGCAACGAGCTGATAAAATCTTGTGCCGATGTTTTTTCTATTACTACGTTAAACTGATAAGTAGTATCAGGGCCACGTTGGTATTTAATAAACGGATGGAAATTAACTTTGTTAAACCTTACGGTTGAAGAACTATCAAGCGAAATAAAATTACTGCCCAATACAAATAAATAATCAAACTCAGCCTTTTCTATCACCACATCTTTACTAGATATTTTGGGGTGATTAACCATAAAGTTTGTTGTACTGGCAAGGCCTTTTATGTTAAGTTCATCATTGTCAATATCAACTTCATCCAACCTAAGACGAATGCTGTCAAAACCTGCAACCAAGTTAAATTTATCTTGTAAATAGGGGAGTTGAACATGGCCGGTATCTTTGTTGTAAAACTGCACATCAGCCTTTTTCTTTTGCGGATTTGCCGTGCCTTTAATGTGCCAAGTTTGGTTAAAGGTTTCGCTTACTAAAGTGTCTTTAGAGCTGCTTACATCAATAAACGATTCTAATTGCTCATCATTTAAAACCAGCTGTTGCATGTTAAAAGATACACGCTGCTTGTGGTCAACTATTTTTAAAGCAACATTATTTATACCTACATCAGCAGGTATAAAATTCAACACTTTACTAATAAGTCGGTAAGCTTTTTTAGCTAAGTTTTTGCTGGATGGTATGTTGTCCGATTCCGTTTCAACCTCTTTATTTTTACTGCGCAAAAATGTATCAAAATTACGTCCGCGCTCATCACTCACTAAATTCAGGTAGCCACCATTCACCTTTAAATCATCCAACCTAAAATCTAAAAATAATGCATAGGCCAATTTAATTCCGGTTTCAATACTGGCAATGTGTAAAATACTGTCGTGGTTAGCCGGAACAAGGCTTACATCAGTAAGTTTAACACTGGCAATACCGGTAAACTCTGCTTGTTTTATGCTAAAAGTAGCGGCATAATCTGTTTTTATTTTATTGGTTATTTTAGTTAATGCCTTTTGTAAAAGCATGTTTCTAAAACTAAAAAAAGCAACTATTACTAAAAACAAAAAAACACCGGCTATTTTAGCCAGTGTTATAAAAATGCGTTTTATGCGTTGTAAATCAATCACTGTAGGTGAATAATTTTTTTAAAAATGAGTTGAACAAATAAAACCACAAAAATTAAACGTGCATTACTTCAGCTTCTTTAGCTGCAGTTAATTCATCAATTTTTTTGATGTATGCATCGGTAGTTTTTTGCACTTGTGCTTCGCCAACTTTAGCTTCATCTTCAGGCAAACCTTCTTTTTGTAAACGCTTAATGCTTTCGTTGGCATCCTTACGTAAGTTACGTCCTGTAATTTTTGCGTTTTCGGCTTCGGCTTTTACTTTCTTTACAATTTCTCTTCTGCGTTCTTCGGTTAAAGGAGGTAAAATACAACGAATCATGGTACCATCGTTGCTTGGGTTAAAACCTAAGTTAGAAATAATAATTCCTTTTTCGATGGCTTGTAACATGCTTTTTTCCCAAGGCTGTATAGCTAACGTTTTAGCATCGGGTGTATTCACATTAGCAACTTGGCTTAAAGGAACTAAACTACCGTAGTAATCAACCTTAACAGCATCAAGCATACTTGGGTGTGCCTTACCGGCACGTATTTTACTAAACTCACTTGCAGCATGGTCAATTGCTTTGTCCATACCTTCTTTTAAATGATCAAGTACTTGTTTTAAACGTGGATCGCTCATATCAAAAAAAAATTAAATTTTATGTATTAACTAACTAAAGTACCAACGCTCTCTCCGGCACACACTTTTAAGAAATTGCCTTCTTTATTCATATCAAACACCACAATTGGTAACTTATTTTCTTGGCATAAAGTAATAGCTGTTAAGTCCATTACGTTTAAGCCTTTTTCGTAAACTTCGCTGTAACTTACTTGTTCGTAACGGGTAGCAGTTGCATCTTTCTCAGGGTCGGCAGTGTAAATACCATCTACACGTGTACCTTTTAAAACCAGGTTTGCTTCAATTTCTACCGCACGTAAACTTGCAGCACTATCGGTAGTAAAGTAAGGGTTACCTGTACCTGCACCAAAAATTACCACACGACCTTTTTCTAAATGACGCATGGCACGCCTGCGAATAAACGGCTCACAAATTTGTTCCATTTTAATGGCACTTTGCAAGCGGGTTTTAATACCGGCTTTTTCTAATGCACCTTGCAAAGCCATGGCATTAATAACGGTAGCCAACATACCCATGTAATCGCCTTGGGCTCTGTCTACAATACCACCCGAAACACCTTGCACACCTCTAAAAATATTTCCTCCGCCAATAACAATGGCTACTTGTACACCTTGGTCGGTTACTTGCTTAATATCAGCAGCATACTGTTCCAAAATTTTGGGGTCAATACCATATTGCTGCGAACCCATCAATGCTTCGCCACTTAATTTTAAGAGAACTCTTTTGTATTTCATGTGATTTGTAAAAATGCGCCTGCAATTTGCACTATTTACAGCTATTCAGCAAATTTTGTTGTGGGTAGATTGGTGGGTAAAGTACTTGTTTGCATTTGGCGCTCCTCCCGTATAGCATACCACGCGCAATTCCTTCACTATATAAGTGGGAAACTTGTCCCGAACTCGCTATTAGGAAGTATGAATTGGCTATGAAATATCAATTAAATTCTCTTATCTAGCAACTGTGTCATAGGTTTAATACATAAAGTTTTTACATGCACATGAAATTGAAAACTAAACTATAGGATTCTCTTTTTGATAATAATTATAAAAGTGCAACTTTGCTTTTTTAAATATTACGACCATGTACATTCAACAAGTATATACCAACTGTTTGGCGCAAGCCGCTTATTATATAGAAAGCAATGGCGAAGCTGCTATTATAGATCCATTAAGAGATTACGAAACTTACCTGGCCATGGCAAACGAGCGTGGTGCAACAATTAAGTACATTTTCGAAACCCATTTTCATGCCGATTTTGTAAGTGGTCATATTGATTTGGCCAATAAAACAGGTGCTAAAATTGTGTATGGTCCTACCACACAAACCGCCTACCCGGTTCATGTGGCCACAGATGGCGAAGTGTTGAAATTAGGCAACATCAACATTAAGGTATTGCATACTCCCGGACACACACCTGAAAGCAGTTGTTTTTTATTGCAAGATGAAAATGGCAAAGACCATTGTGTGTTTACCGGAGATACCTTGTTTGTTGGTGATGTTGGTCGCCCGGATTTATTGGATGGTGTAATGACCAAAGAGGAATTGGCCGGTATGATGTACGACTCGTTACACAACAAATTATTACCATTGGCAAATGAAGTTATTGTTTATCCTGCGCATGGTGCGGGAAGTGCTTGCGGTAAAAATATTGGTAAAGAAACGTTTAGTACCATTGGCGAGCAACGAGCCAATAACTATGCGTTACAACCCATGAGTAAAGCTGATTTTATAAAGGCGGTTACCGAGGGTATTCAACCGGCACCAGCTTACTTTTTTAAAGATGCTAAACTAAACAAACAAGGTTATGCTTCTTTTGATGAAGTTTTAACCCATGGTATGAAAGCATTAACGGTACAGGCATTTGAAGACGTGGTAAAAAATGGTGCAACAATTATAGATACACGTATTCCGGATGTGTTTGAATTGGGATTTGTACCCGGCTCGTTAAACTTTGGTTTAAACGGACAATACGCCATTTGGGCTGCAACCATTTTAGATATTTCAACCCCAATTGTATTGGTTACCGAAGCAGGTAAAGAGCAGGAGAGTATTGAGCGTTTAACACGTGTGGGTTTTGATAACATTGAAGGTTATTTACAAGGAGGTTTTGAAGCATGGACAGATGCAGATAAACGCTACGACATGGTTATTTCTATTGATGATGAAGAGTTTGTGTTGGATGTAAAGCACAGTGAAGTTGATGTTTTGGATGTGCGCAAACCGGGCGAGTTTAACGATTTGCATATTGATAAAGCTCACCATTTTTCTTTAGATGCTATTGCAAAAAATTATGCCAACTTAGACAAAACAAAACCATACTTGGTACATTGTGCGGGTGGTTATCGCAGCATGATAGCGGTGAGCTACTTAAAATCGAAAGGCTTTACCAATGTAAAAAATGTGTGGGGTGGTTTTGGTAAAATTAAGGAGCGTGGCGGGTTGAATTTTGTGAGTGAGTTGGCTAAGGCGAATTAGGAGTTTGTTTCGTAAAGTTGCGCTCACAGGAATCGCAGAATTGCACAGAATTTTGCCTCGTAAATTTAAGGAAAGAAACCGTCAGACGCACTTAGCGTCAGCACGGTTGCTTTTATTCCACCTAGAGGTCTGACGCTTTTAAGCGTTCTGACCTCCAGCTTCCTCAATACCGAAGGTGTTACAAATTCTGCACTTATAGTCTGCGTTAATCCAAAAATAGAGCTATTTCACAGAGGTTCACAGAGTACTCACAGAGGTTCACAAAGTTTAGTGTTAATTATATTATTTAAGTTTTTCTCCTCAATGCCGCAGGTGTTGCTGACAGACGCTTCGGTCTGCACCAGTGGTCTGCGTACCTCAAATCAGAAACCGACTATGCTCAAATCTTCTCAAGACTATTTGCAAAACTCTGCGTTAAATCTTTTATATTGTTTGAAGTGATTTATGTGTGTGGATTTATTTATAATATCAAATGAATCAATACTTCAAAATTCATTATTCAAAATTCATTATTCGATATTTTTAACCCTACTTCTCCATTTCGAATTTCGATTTTCTGCTTCGAAACGAAGTTCAGCGTAGCTAATTTCACCTTACATTCACCAGTTCCACATCAAACAACAACGTTGCATTTGGTGGGATATCACTTCCGGCACCGTGTGCTCCGTAGCCTAAATCAGCAGGAATAATTAAACGAAATTTATCGCCAATGTTCATCAACGCAATGCCTTCATCCCAGCCTCTTATTACACTTCCGGTTCCTAATTCAAAACTAATTGGGTTACGTCTTTCAATAGATGAATCAAATACTTTTCCATCAGTTAAAAATCCGGTGTAATGTACGTCAACCATCATGCCTTTTTCTGCTTTGGTGGGGTTGCTACTTTTTTCAATCACCAAGTATTTTAAACCGCTTGGAGTGGTCATGGTATCAGTAGTTTTAATATCCCAGGGCTTAGTAGTTATTACTTTAGGTTGTTGGTTACAACTTTGTGTAATAAGAGTAATTATAAATAAAGCTATAAATGTGATTGATGTATTTTTCATGATTCAAATATATGAATTGTATATGGGAAGATTTAACCACAGCGGACACAAAGGTAACACAACGAACGCAGCGTTGGGGAGACACGTAACGGACACAGCGGTTGCCTTCGGCAAGGGGAGGCCAACCCCGGCAGTGGTTGAGTAAAAAAATCTGTGCACTTCTGCGGATTCTGTGAGAGCTTTTTACCACAATATTCCATTCTTTATGAAAACATATCACGTTGCTATCGCTGTGAAAAATCGCTGTTATTGCTGTGGTTGATTCTTCTGTGAGCAATCATTAAAAAAATCGGCCATTCAACATTTGCTGAACGGCCGATTGTTATATAAAATTTCGAGTTTCGTGCTTAGAATTTACTTGACATTTACCAACTCTACATCAAACAATAATGTAGCATTTGGAGGAATAACTCCACCAGCACCGTTTGGTCCGTAACCTAAGTTTGATGGAATAATTAAACGTAATTTATCACCTACACGCATTAAAGCAATGCCTTCTTCCCAACCTTTAATAACACGGCCTTGACCTAATTCAAAGCTAATTGGTTCACCTCTTTCAATAGATGAATCAAATACTTTTCCGTTGGTTAAAAATCCGGTGTAATGCACATCAACTGTTTTTCCGTTTTCTGCTTTTAAAGCTTCAGGGTTGCTAGCTTTTTCTACAACGATGTATTGCAATCCACTTGCTGTAGTAATGGTATCAGTGCTCTTTACATCCCATGGTTTAATGGGTTCTTTTACATCAACCAATTCTACTTCAAAAATTAAAGTAGCATTTGGAGGTATAACACCACCCGCACCATTAGCTCCGTAACCTAAAGTTGGTGGAATGGTAAAAATAGCTTTATCGCCAACTTGTAATAATGCAATACCTTCATCCCAACCTTTTATTACTTGGCCTTGACCTAAAGTAAAGGAAATAGGTTGATTGCGGTCTCTGCTGCTGTCAAATTTTTTGCCATCGGTTAATGTACCGGTATAGTGTACAGAAACTTTTGCTCCTGCCGAAGCTTTTGCACCATTACCTTTTTGGGTAAGTTTATATTTTAACCCCGATGCTGTAGTGTATTCTTTATTCAATTCCATTTTTTGCGCTTGTTTTGGTTTTGATGGAGTTTGTTTGTTAGTGGTTGCTTTTGGTTTAGCTGCATTTTGCTTTGGTTTAGGTTGTTGAGCATGCACGCCCATTGCTAAGCCAATCATAAGTACCGATGCTAATATTTTTTTCATATTCTGTGCTTGTTTAAAAAGTAAATATAAGGTTATTCAACACTAATTAAATCTATATCAAAAACTATTGTTGTAAACGGAGGAACAATATCTGCACCACTGCCACCATAGGCCAAATGAGGTGGAATAATAAACTTAAATCTGCCACCTTCGCGCATTAGTTTTATGCCTTCATTCCAACCGGCAATTACATCTTTACTACCCAATGTAAAAGTAAAACCTTGTTGGTTGCTTTCAAATACTTTGCCATCCATTAAATAACCTCGGTACTTAACGGTTACCTTACTACCTACAACAGGTTGTTTACCTGTACCCGGTTTACTTATTACATAGTGTATTCCGGTGTGTGTTTTTTTTACACGTTGATATTGTGAAACAAATCTTGCTGCGGCAATCGAATCCTCACGTGTTTGCTCTAGTTCTTTAGCGTATTGTTTTGCTGCAAACTCAGGTTCATTCATGATATCATGTACCTTGATGTAAAAACGTAAACTATCTCCCGGCTTTATGTATGGAGGTAAAGGTGCGTTGATGGTGTATTTGTAAAACGAATCGGCCGATATAACAATATTAACCCGATCACCTTTTTTCATTTCCTTAAAAATACCCCTGAAACTTGGGTGTGTTGCAGGTACAGTTACGGGTTGATTTTTGGTGAATGTTTCGGCTAAAACAGAATCGTTGGATGCTATGGACATGTGGTAATCAATATCCAATAAATCATTATTTGCTGTTTTGCGTTTGTTTAAACTATCATTAACCGGAATGATGTCATAAAACAAAACACCTGCCTTAGCAATGGCAGGCGCGTATTGGGCTTTTAAACTTACCAAACTACACAAACTGATTATTACTAATAACAGATGTTTCATAAATATGTGTTTTAATTTTTTAGTTTACTTTAACCAATTCCATTTCAAACACCAAAGTGCTGAATGGAGGGATTGGCCCATTACCACGTGGTCCGTATGCAAGGTTCCAAGGAATAATAGCTTTAACTTTATCACCTTCTTTCATCAATTGTAACATTTCGTCCCAACCCGGAATAACCTGACCTAAACCAACAGGGAATGAAATACCCTCGGTTAAGTTCTCATCAAAAACTTGGCCATTTAACAAAGTGCCTTTGTATAACACCTGAACTTTATCGCCTTTTTTAGCAACTTTACCTTTACCGGTTTTTTCAACCACGTAGTATAAACCACTTGTGGTTTTTTTAGCATCAGGTAAAGTCGAAATCATTTGGTTAAATGCAAGCGAATCGGTTTGTTGTAATTTAGCCATATCCTCTTGCTCTTTTTTCATAATTTCTTGTTGGTTCATGATGTCAACAATCTTTACGATAAATTTAATGTTATCGCCTTCTTTAATAAATGCCGGTCTGCTTTGGCCAAAGCTATTCATAAAGAAAGTATCTGCATTAATTAATAACTCTGCACTATCACCAACACTTAACAACTCAAATACTTTGCGGAAGTTTGGTTCGTTTACAGGAATGTAAACCGGGCTGTTTTTGCTAAATGTTTCAACCAAAGCAGAGTCGGTTGATTCGATTGCAAGTTTGTAGTTCATGTACATCACTGCATTAGAATCGCCATCAACTGCACGACCTTCAGTGTTATCGGTAATAATACGGTATTTAACACCGTTTTCGGTTGTTTTGTATCCACCGCATGCCACGGTAAATAAGGCTGCAACAGCAGCTAAAAGGTATATTGACTTTTTCATTTTTATCTTAAACTAATAAATGTTTGTAGGCTACAAGTGCCTCTTTAAATTTTGTTTCAACAGTTGCAATGTCGTCCTGGCTTTCGCCACCTGCTGCGTTAAAATGTCCGCCTCCATTAAAATAAGTTTTTGCAAACTCATTAGCCGGAAACTTTCCTTTACTTCTAAAACTCATTTTACGTGCAACAGTTCTATCAACTATCAATACCGAAAAATTAATTCCCCTTATGGCTAAACCATAGTTTACCAATCCTTCTGTATCTCCTGTTATAATGTTGTAGCGTTTTAACTCTTCGGCAGTAACACAAATTAATGCCGTATTGAATTCGCGTAACAGTTGCATTTTCTCATTTAAGCAAAAGCCGATAAAACGCATTCTATCGTAAGAGTAGTAGTCGTAAATGTGTTCGTAAATTAAATTGGGTTTAGCGCCTTTAGCCAGTAGCTGCGCAGCTACGCGGTGTGTACTTGGGTAAGTGCTACTGTGTTTAAACGAAGCTGTATCTGTCATAATACCTGCATACAAACAGTTGGCAATATCTTCATTCACCAAATCAGCATCACCAAACAAATCAATCATTTCATAAATTAACTCGCAAGTACTGCTGCGTTGGGTATTGTGTAATTGATAAGCGGCAAAATTTTCAGGTTCTAAGTGATGATCTATCATCACCTTTTTTGCATTGCTTGCTGCTACTAATTCGCCCATTTGGTTAATACGTTTTAGTGCATTAAAATCAAGGCAAAAAATTAAATCGGCATGGGCAATCAAGCTGGCCGAGTTATCTGGCTCTGCTTCAAAGTCGATAACAGTTTGCTCGTTAGGCATCCACTTTAAAAAATCGCCATAATCTGTAGGCGATACCACAACAGGTTTAATGCCTTTTAATAGTAAATAGTTGTACAACCCCAACGAAGAACCCAAAGCATCAGCATCGGGTTTATGATGCGTTGTAATTACAATGTTCGGTTTAACAGCGGCTTCAAGCAGCGGTTTTATTTCTATAATATTGTTCAGAAAATGAATTTTTTAAGTGTGCAAAGGTGCTAAAAAGGAATGGATAAAGCAATGGTGGGATATAAGTTTAAGAACTAATTTATAATTACTTAAAATGCCTCGTTTAAAGTAACATAAAATGCCTGCAAACCATTGTGTCCGCGGGCATAATCAATCCTAAAGTTAATTTTTTCACGAGGTATGGCTTTCACCCTTAAGCCAATTCCATACATAGGTTTTACATTTTGATGCAAGTTTTTGGGTACATCAGCCACGTTACCCAAACCAGCAAAGGCCACCATACCAACAGGCCCCCAAATTTGTTTGCGTACCTCGGCCTGCATACTCAACTCTTGTTTATCGCGGTATCGGCCAAAATAATATCCCCTAAAATAACTTTCGTTGCCTAAAGTTCCCATGGCACGGTATGGTACATCACCATTATTAAACGATCCATAAGCTTGCAAAGCCAACACATTTTCGTTCCATAATCTGATATATTTTCTTGCATCAACAGTAATATTGCTAAAAGTGCTGCTGCTACCGGCTTGTTTATTTTTGATGGAGGTGGCTATATCAACAATATGTCCTTTGGTTGGGAAATAAATTTGGTTACGGTTATCAATAGTAAAAACAGGACCAATACCAAAATAATGATAACCGTTAATACCTGTTACACCCGATGTAGGAACTAAACTTCCTACCTTGTGTTTAATGTTAAAGAGGTTTTCGTAGTCTAATTGTAAGCCAAGGTATAGGCCTTTTTTAATTAAACGAGTAGCCTTTATGTTGACTTTGTATTGATTAAAACTGTATAGTTCTTTATTGCTCTCGGGTGTGTTGTTGCCAATGCCCCAATAGTTTTCAATAAAATTACTGTATTGCAACAAGCCGCGCAAACTGTATTTATTGTTGGTGGTAAATACCTCAAACATAGGCCTTACACTAAGTTGATTGTTTTGTGTGTAGCTTACATTTAACCTTACTACAGATGGTCTCGTAATACTGTCGTTGTTTTTTGCCCTAAAAAAATGGGAGGCCGAAATGCCCAGTTGCCAGCGTGTTTCGGGTTTGTAGGAAACAATAGGAACAATAAATAAGTATTTCTTTTTTGGTTTAGCCGAGTCGCCCTGTACAATTTTATAACCCCAATCCATGGTACGCAATACAAAGTTTTTTTGTTGCGCAAACGTGGTCGTGTAACATAAAATAAATGCAGCAGTTATTGCTTGTTTAAAAACTAAAGCCATTTTGTACCTATACTGTTTATGCGGTAGCCAAGGTTTATACCTACGCTACGTGTGTCGAGGTTAACAAAACTACTTTTAAAAATGTTAAGATTACTATCGTGCGCATAAAAAGCGCTTATATACCACTTTGGATGGTTGTAACCTGCAAATATTTTGGCATGAAAAGCTGCATCAATTGGTAAGCCTGTTTTAAAACCTATGTTTGATTGTGAAGTGTACCAACCACTGCCTAACCCTAAAAATATTGAAGGAGAGAAAAACCATCTTCCGTTTTTTGATAAGAAATTATAACCGTAACCGGGTCTTAAGCTAAAGGTAATAAATCGCATTTGTTTTAATCCTGCCAAATCAGAAAAGGTTGTTTCGTTATCAATAATAGGGGCAATAATGGATGAGTCGGCCAGTAAGTTTCTGAACTGAAAATTGGTTAACAACAAAAAAGAGCCGGCAGATTTTATTTGTTGTTCTTGCTGTGAAAATGCCGAACGCATGGAGAATTTTTTATGGTTGGCTGCATAAAAAAAGTTAAATCCACCATTCGAAACATAAATATCAGGCCTGATGGTTGCAGTTGCAAAATCGTTTGGTCCGCGTTGCATACCCTGAAAGTATCGGTAGTAAATTTCGCCTCCAAATTTGCGTTGAAAGTAACCGAATGAAAAATCGTAATATTGACTCTTGCCAAATTTTCGCTCATCACTTTCTGTACCTGGTAACTGAAAGCCCAGTGCTACAGTAAAGTGTTTAAATCCAAAGGCAAAACCGGCCTGCCCTTTAACGTTTGGCTGTAACTTTATTCCAAAATCTTTATCCTTTCCCATTGGGTTTACCAATACATCAATATCTGTTAACCACGAGTTAAATTGTATGTTATATTTACGTTTAAAGGTTTTGATATAGGTAGTATCACCTCCATCAGCAATTGCTAAATATGGGGTGATACTGAAAATGAACAGGATTAAAATTAGGGGTGTTGCTTTCATTAAGGCATCAAGCGTCCGTACATGCGCGGGAAAGGAATACTCTCGCGAACATGTGGTAATTTACATACCCAAGTTACCAAACGCTCTAATCCTAAACCAAAACCAGAGTGTGGTACTGAACCATATCTGCGTAAATCCAAATACCACTCAAAAGCTTGCATTGGTAATTGGTGTTCATTAATTTTATCAATCAATAAACTTAAGTCGGTTTCACGCTCACCACCACCAACAATTTCGCCATAGCCTTCAGGTGCCAATGTATCTACACCACGCGCAAAATTGCTATTATCCGGGTCGCGTTTTAGGTAAAATGCTTTTACTTCATGTGGCCAGTTATAAACCATAATTGGTCTATCAAACAAACGAGTTAATACCGTTTCGTCACTTCCACCAAAATCATTACCGTACTCAAAATTACGTGCACTGTTTAACCAACCCGGTATGTTTCTTTCTTGTTCTTCTAAATCAGAAAGCTCTTGTTTTAACTTGTCAATTTTTGCTTGGTTAAAACCAATTTCTCCTTTTTTCATTCCCGGAGTTTTGATTTTTTCTTCGCGCTCAGCAATTTCTTTTTTGGTTGTCTCAATGTTGTTTTTCACCACAGCTAATTCTTTTTCTAAGCTGGTAATTGCGTTTACACCATTTACATCAACTTCTCCTTTTATAATTTTAACAGCCTGATCGTAAGTAAGACGAGGGAAAGGTTTAACCACGTTTTCAAGTATGGCTGTATTTCTACCAATAAGTTCTAATTCGGGTTTGTTGGTATTTAAAACTTCGGTTACTACTGCACGTAAAAAACGCTCAATTAAATCCATGTTATCAAAAATATCATGGAAAGCCATTTCCGGCTCAATCATCCAAAATTCGGATAAATGCCTGCGTGTTTTACTTTTCTCGGCACGGAAAGTTGGTCCGAAAGTATAAATTTTGTTGTGTGCCAAAGCCATGGCTTCACCGTACAATTGGCCAGATTGCGAGAGGTATGCGGGGTCGCCATAAAAATCAGTTTCAAACAAGGTTGATGTACCTTCTACCGCGTTACCTGTAAAAATTGGTGCATCCATTTGTATAAATCCTTCGCTTTGAAAAAATTTATGAATGGCAAAAATAATGGTATTGCGTATGCGCATAATTGCCCATTGGCGCTGGCTGCGTAGCCATAAATGACGGTTATCCATCAAAAACTCAACACCATGTTCTTTTTTTGCAATCGGGTAATCAACGGCAACTTGAATCAATTCAATATTTGTGGCTTGTAACTCGTAGCCACCAATTTGTTTTTCGTCTTTAACAATTTTTCCGGTTATATTTAACGATGTTTCCAGGGTAGCTTTTCTGGCTTCGTTAAAAATATTTTCGCTCACATGGTTGGCGTCTACCACACACTGGCAAAGTCCTGTTCCGTCACGTAAAATAATAAATACCAAGCCTTTACTTTCTCTTTTGTTGGCTGCCCAACCCTTTAGGGTAATTTCTTGGCCTTCGTATTTGCTTAAATCTTTAATATACATTTGTTACTTTTGTTAGCTGATAAGAAAGTGCGAAAATAATAATATTTACATACTAGTGTTTACGTACTTTAACAAAGATTGGCATAATTTTTAGTATAGCACCATTATGTTAAAGCAAGGACTACAACAAAAGCAGCTTCAAAAGCTATCACCGCAGCAAATACAGTTTATTAAACTGTTGCAACTTAATGCGGTTGATTTACAGCAGCGTATAGATGATGAGCTGATTGAAAATCCGGCCTTACTTAAGGGTGATGATGAGGATGCAGCACCAAAAGAGCAGGTGGAAAATGAGGTTGAAATTGCCGAAGGCACCGAGGCCGAAGCCAATGTGTCGGTTGAAGATTATTTAGCAGATGATACTTTTGATGTAAAGGAATACGTAAATGACGACTACGATTCAGAAGGTTTTCATTTAAGTGATGAAGGTGATGAGGAAGACCGAAAAGATATTCCGTTTGCCGAATCGGCAAGTTTTCACGACAGTTTATTAGAGCAATTTGTAGCTATTGCAGCCAATGAAAGAGAAGAAATAATTGGTCGACAAATTATTGGTACCATTGATGATGACGGTTATTTGCGCAGGGAATTAGATGCTATCATAAACGATTTGGCTTTTGGCCAAAATGTGGAGGCAACCATGGAAGAAATGCAGGTTTGTTTGCATAAAATTCAATCGTTAGATCCAGCGGGTATTGCCGCTACTTCGTTGCAAGAGTGTTTGTTGCTTCAACTTAAACGTAAAAACCACGATAAAAAAGGCGTTGTGCTCGCAGAGAATATTTTACGGAACGATTTTGAAGATTTTACCAAAAAGCACTACGAGAAATTAATTAAACAGTACAAAATTACCGATGCCGATTTAAAAGAGGCCATTACTATAATTACACACCTTAATCCTAAACCGGGCGAGAGTGCATCTTCAAGTAAACCGCAATACATCAACCCCGATTTTGTTTTGGTTGATAACAACGGACATTTAGAAGTACAACTTACAGCCCGTAACGCCCCTGATTTGCGCATTAGCCGTAATTATATGGAAACCTTAAAAGGGTATGATGCAAATCCAAACCCAAGTAAAGAGCTAAAGCAAACGGTGCAATTTATTAAGCAAAAGTTAGATAGTGCACGTTGGTTTATTGATAGCATTAGGCAACGCCAACACACGTTATTGGTTACCATGAATGCCATTTTGCACCATCAATACGAATATTTTTTAGAGGGCGATGAAACCAAAATGAAGCCCATGATTTTAAAAGATATAGCCGAAAAAGTAGGATTGGATATTTCAACCATTAGCCGTGTGGCCAATAGTAAATATGTACAAACCGATTTTGGGGTGATTCCTTTAAAGTTCTTTTTTAGTGAAGGGATTACCAACGATGAAGGTGAAGAAGTGAGCAGTCGTGAGGTGAAGAAAATTTTGAAAGATGCGATTGAAGCTGAAGACAAACGTAAACCATTACCGGATGAACGCTTAATGGAAATATTGAAAGAAAAGGGTTACAACATTGCCCGAAGAACAGTAGCTAAATACCGTGAGCAATTAAATATTCCGGTTGCCCGATTACGAAAAGAAATTTAAACAAGTTTTAAATTAAAAAGGTCTCAAATTATGTTGAGACCTTTTTAATTTTTTGATGTTCCTGCTTTAAGTCGGACTTGTCGTTGGTGTTTATAGCCTCCGCTATTGCACCCATCATTTCCTGACCGGCTTCCGTTTCAAAATCATCAATCAAGAATAAGTTTTCCGGGATAATTTGAATGGTTTTTAGTTCCATGGTTTTGCATTTTTGATTAGTTGGGTATTACAAATTGAATACTATTAATACGATTAACTTTCAACATTGTGTGTAATTTTATTCACTTTTATTTAACATCGGCTTAATTTCTTGATAAATCAACGAAAATACAAAACGGCTAATTTTCAAATATTTACCAACAGGCCTCCGCATTACCTAACTTTTTCTTTTATCCCATAAGGCATTGCGTTATTTTTACACACTTAAATTATGCAATTCAAAGACATTGTTGGTCAACAACACATAAAAAATAAGTTAATTCAAACGGTAAAAAATGGTCGTATTAGCCATACGCAGCTATTTTTAGGTGCAGAGGGGGTAGGTGCACTTCCGTTGGCTGTTGCTTATGCCCAATACATCAATTGCTCAAATGCAACAGCGGATGACAGTTGCGGAACTTGCGCATCGTGTGTAAAGTTTACCAAACTGGTTCACCCAGATTTGCATTTTACTTTTCCCACTATTGCCATCGAAAAGAAAAAACTAAGCAACGAGTTTATTGCCGAATGGCGCGAGGCTTTTATATCAAACCCATATCTAAGTGAGTTGGAATGGGTTTTAAGTTTAGACTCAGAAGGAAAAAAACAAGGTAACATCACTGCCGAAGAGTGCCGCGATATTATTCGTAAACTGGGTTTAAAACCATACGAGGCCAAATACAAAACAGTAATTATCTGGTTGCCCGAATACATGCGCACCGAGGGTAATATCTTGCTTAAATTATTGGAAGAACCACCTGAGCAAACTTTAATTATTTTAGTAGCTCAAGATGCTGATAAAGTTATTGCTACTATTTTATCTCGTGCTCAAACCATGCGCATACCTAGGCTACATGAAGATGAAATTACCCAGTATCTGATTGAAAAATTTGAAGCAACACCGGAATTGGCAGGTGCAGTGGCTCGCATTTCTGAAGGTAGCTTGGTGCAGGCAAGTAGTTTAATTCAAGCAGGGCACGCAAATTATTTCGATATGTTTACCACCTGGATGCGTTTATGTTACAACTCACGTAAAGAAATTGAAGGACTAACCTCGTGGGTTGAGGCCTCGGCTGGTAAAGGAAGGGAGTTTTTAAAAAGTTACCTCATTTATTGTCAGCACATGCTTAGGTCTAGCTTTGTGTTTAAGTTTGGCGACCCCAAATTATTGCGCTTAAATGAACAGGAAACAGCTTTTATTCAAAGGTTTAGTACCTCGTTAACCGAAGCAAACATCACCCCAATTGTGCAAGAAATAAACCGAAGTACCATGCAATTGGAACGTAATGCAGATTTGAAAATAACCTTTTTAAATCTTTCTTTGTATATTGGCAGGCTGTTGGACAAACAGCGTGCAGCATAGTGCACGTTTTGTGCAAGGCAATTGGCCACTGGTTTGATGTAATCAAGGCTAAGTTTTTATTACTGTATTATAAAATTTATATAACAACATGGGTTGTGGATCAGGAGGATGCAGTACCGGAGGATGTAGCAGCGGAGGTTGCAGTACCGGTGGATGTAACAAATTAAATACGTTTGATTGGTTGGTAGACATGGATTTACCGGCCTATATGAAACCTTTCGATATAGTTGAAGTTAGGTTTAAAGGCACGCGCAAAGAGTTTTATCAAAATGTAAACAACATGGATATTACCAACAACGAGTTGGTAGTGGTTGAAAGCGAAAGTGGTTTTGATATTGGAAAAGTAGCGCTAAAAGGTGAGTTGGTTAAACTGCAACTTAAAAAGGCAGGTATTACCGATTACGAAACTCATCCGTTTCCGAAAATATTACGCAAGGCCACTGAAAATGATGAGGCCAGATATAAAGAAAACCTGGAGCTTGAAGTACCAACCATGTACAAAGCGCGCAGTATTGCGATGGAACTTGGTTTGCAAATGAAACTAAGTGATGTGGAGTACCGTGGCGACAGGCGTAAGGCAACTTTCTTTTACACTGCCGAAGAACGTGTTGATTTTCGTGAGTTAATTAAACGTTTAGCTGATTCGTTTAAAGTGCGTATTGAAATGCGTCAAATAGGTTACCGCCAAGAGGCAGGCCGTCTGGGCGCAATTGGCTCGTGCGGTCGCGAGTTGTGTTGCAGTACTTGGCTAACCGATTTTAAATTGGTACACACCAATGCCGCTCGTTACCAAAACCTATCTTTAAATCCGTTAAAATTATCAGGTCAGTGTGGTAAACTTAAGTGTTGTTTAAACTTTGAGTTGGATGCCTACTTGGAAGCTTGGAAAGAGTTTCCGGATAACGATAATTTAGTGCTTGAGTTTGCTAATGGTCCTTACCGCCAAGTTAAAACCGATATTTTAAAACGTATTATGTGGTTTGCCCCAATGCAAGAATTTGGTGGCGAATGGTTAAGCCTCAAAGTAAACGAGGTTAAAGCATACATGGAACAAAACAAAGAAGGCATTAAACCCGAATTGGTTGTTCAAAAGAAAGAGGTCATTAAAGTTGATTTGGATTTCCAAAACGACATGGGCGTTGATAGTTTAACCCGTTTAGACGAGCGTAAATCATCATCAAAACGCAATAAGGGTCGTGGCAAAGATAATAACAACAATAACCGAAATAGAAATAACAACGATCGCAACCGCGAACCTCGTAGCGTAAATCAACCTAATCGCGAAGGAGCAGAAAATACGCAAGTGCCACGCGAGCCTCGTGAACAAAATGATAACCGCAACCGCGAAAACCGAAATAGGAACAATAACAATCGTAACCGTCAGCCACGTGAGGGCAACCAGCCTAATAGCACAGAAGGGGCAGAGGTAAGACCACCTCAACCTCCGCGAGAGCCAAGAGAAGGCGAAGGTCAGCCACGCAATAACCAAAACCGTAATCGCAACAACCGTAACAATAACCGCAACCGTAATAACAATAATAACGGAGGCAATAACAACACCCCAAACAATAATCCACCGGCATAGTATGAAACCAACTTTAACCATACTTGGTATAATTACATTGTTTGTTTTAACGGCCTGCGATCCGGGAAGGGTGTTTGATGATAACAAAACCATTGAAGGCGATGCTTGGTATTACAAAAACCGAGTACCTTTTGATGTGCGCATAAAAGATACCACCAAGTTGTACAATGTATATGTAAACCTACGTGTAAGTTCCGATTACAAGTACAGCAATATTTTTATGTTGGTGCACACACTTAACCCCGACAAAAAAACAGACCAGCGCAGGGTAGAAATTAAATTGGCCAATGAAAGTGGAAAATGGTTGGGTAGTGGCTTAGGCGATTTGTACGATTATCAGTTTCCTGCATTTAGAAAAGTAAAATTCCCGCAGCAAGGTTTTTACAGGTTTGAGTTAGAACAAAACATGCGCGATGATACTTTAATTCACGTAAAAGCAGCCGGTATCAGGGTTGAAGAAGTGATTGAGTAATTTCAAAAAATATAAAATAAAAATCCCCGTTTTGGTGCTAAACTAAAGCGGGGATTTTTTATGAACACAATAAATAGCCAACCCAATAGTTTTAGTTTTGGGGCTTGCACCAAACTCCGCTAAGGCTTCGTTTGTTGCCGGGCTTTCCGCTGCAAGTCCTCGCTCGTACCTCGCTGTGGGCTTTACGCTTCAATCCCTAAGCCGAATGTAACTTTATAAAACACCTCTCTTTCATTTTTTAATCTCACCTTCAGATATTACTTTTATAGAAATGAATGACACAACTGTAAAAAGTAAAATAAAAAAAATTATTGCGGCAATAGTTGGTATCGAAATTGGGCTTCTTATAGTTTCTGTAACTTTTATTACGCTGATTGGTTATTTGGTAGTCGGACTATTATCATATTTAGTCAACTTTATAATTCCGATTGAAGATACTATTCTTCAGAATATTATTGGGGTGATTATATCAGTATTTATTGTTTCAGCTTCAGTATTTTATTGCCTTGTGCACTCAGAGAAGTTATACAGCTATTTCAAATGGCTTGTTGTAGTTATACCATTAATTTGCGGATTGATGTACTTATTGTTATTTCCTTCAACCAATAAATCTGAAGAAATTAACAAAGAACTGAAAAAGTATAATGCTGAAAATAGAATAGCTAGAGAATCTGATAGAAGAATTATTTCTGAACTTGAAAGTAAGTTAACAAAAATTAGCCAAAAGTTGGATTCAAGTAGTAATTTATATCTAGGGATATTTTCAACAAACGCAAACCGAGTTGACTCAATCAGTATAGATAGAATTTTTTTATCCCATTTAGACAGTTTAGGTCTTTGTGTTTACACAGCCAGATGTGGCAACTTTTTTAATGGAGCTACGTTTTTTTTTAATCCAACTGATCTTACAATATATTGCGGAGCAAATTTAGCAGGAAGTTATGGTGAAACGCGCAAGGCTGCCTTGAAAGAATTGTATTACGAACTTTACATTTTAAAAAAGACAAGAAAAAGGGCAGTTTACACCCCATCGTTAAAAAATTGGCAAGAGATAGTTCCTTCAATTTTAGATAGTAATTATTGGTCAACCACCATAAAGGAAGACTCCATAAATATGACGATGTATGGCAAAATATAAAGTGAGATAGTCTTTACGGGATGTTATTGTTTCGGGAAGTGAAATGATGGCGTACTTTTAACCTAAAAAATCGATAAGCGCCCGACATGTAGGCATGAACCAAGAAATGAAATTAATAATTTATTTAACCTCGATATTTCTCTTGTGCGCTTGTATAGGGAATAACTCACAAGGTAAAATTAGTGAGGCACTTTCTAATGATTCTGGCAATCACATTAGAAGTCGTATACAAATAGCTGAACATGATAGCACATTTCTTCAAACTGGATGGTATTACGTAGTCGACTACGATAATGGATTTAAACGTAAATTGGATCAGTCTACCGATACCTTTTTTATAGAAAGATATCCAATTGTTACTGCAAAAAATTTCACTGCACTTGAAATATACGAGAGTGATGCGGATGGAATAAAATATGTTGGAATGACGATGCGCTTTGACGAGAAAGGTACTCAGAGTTGGAGTGTTGCAACAGAAAAAGTTGTTGGAAACCAACTTGCATTTATTCTCGACAACCAATTACTATTTGTTGCTCAAGTAAACGCGCAAATTACTGCTGGCATAGCTGCATTAAACCGAGGTATCTATTCGAGAGCAGAGCTTGAAAGTTTTAAAACAACTATTGAAAATGAGAGGTGACACAATTATTCCTTTATATAGAAATGAAGAATCAGTAACAGTCAATAATATCGTGTATCTGTATAAAAAAAATCCCGCTACGAACGGGATTTTTTATTTACGCAAAACGTTTTTCTATCAAACCTTCTAATTCTTTCACTAAGGCATTTTCGTTACTCCAGCTGTATTGGTGTTTCAGTTCGTTAAAATAACGTAAGGCCTCATGTACCGTGGTTGATGCATTTAACTTTTCAATGGCTTTTGCATACTCAACAGTATTTTCGTTAAACAGGTTATTTACAAAGGCAATTTTCTTATTTAGGTTAATGGCTTGTTTTAAGCTTTGTTGTTGCTCGCGTGCAATTTTTTCGTACACATCAGGTGTACGCATACTTGCCGAAAGTTTGTCCAATAACGATAACTCAGGTGCAGGTTCAACAACCGGTTTGGTTTCTACTTTAGGTGTTTCTAAAGGTAAAGTGGCTTGCACCTGCGGCACTTGCTCTTCGGCTTTTTCTTTTTCCTCCATCAACTTTTCCAAATCATCTAAAGTTGGTTCGGTATTGTTATTAAAGTCGAATACCAACGTTTTGGGTTTTGGTGTTTCTTCAACTCCAACAATTTCTACTTCGGGTATTTTAATCTCCGGTTCGGTTGGTTCTTCTACAGATGCTAAAGTTTCCGGTTCTGTTTCTAATTCAACCACAGTTTCGGTTAACGGTGCCAATACTTCTTCAGGTGTAATGGCTGCTGTTTCAACTTCGGCAATGGCTCTATCCAATGGCTTAATTTCTTCTGGAGTTGTAATAACAACGGGTGCTGGTTGAGAAATAATTTGTTCGGTGATGGCCGGAATTATTTCTTCTACATTTGCCGGAAGCTGTGCCAATTGGCTTTGTACCTTTAGCAACGAATGATATATATACAGCAATTGTTGCTGTAGTAAAGCCACATCTAAATCATTAAAATGCTGCTTACTTTTGCTAATCAATTGGTATGTTTCGTAAAGCTGAGATATATCAGAGCTCAGTTTATTTTGTGCTTCCTTTAAATTCATGGTTTAAAATGCTCTCTACAAATTTGTGAAAAAGAAACCAATCGAAAAAATAAACTATTTTCATAACCTTGCAGTACGCTCATGTTTTTAGAACCACGTTTAAAAAATACATCACACAAAAAAGGCTGGATAGAGGTTATATGCGGCTCTATGTTCTCCGGAAAAACCGAGGAGTTAATTCGCAGATTAAACCGTGCCCGCATTGCAAACCTTAAGGTAGAGATTTATAAACCTGCTATCGACACCCGTTACCACGAAACAGAAGTGGTATCGCATAACAGCAATGCGGTGGCATCAACACCTGTTCCAAGCTCATTAAATATCTTATTGATGAGTCAGGATGCGGATGTGGTGGGCATTGACGAAACCCAGTTTTTTGATGCAGAAATTGTATACGTATGCGAAACTTTAGCGCAAAGAGGAGTTAGGGTAATTGTTGCGGGATTAGATATGGATTACCTCGGAAAACCTTTTGGCCCAATGCCGGCATTAATGGCCATTGCCGAGTATGTTACCAAGGTAAATGCCATTTGTATGGTTTGTGGTGATTTGGCTACGCATTCTTTTAGAAAGACCAGCAATAACAATCAGGTAATGTTAGGTGAAAAAGATACCTACGAAGCCCGCTGCAGATACTGCTTTAACGAGGGAATGCAACAAGAAAATAAACAGTAGTTATTTGTACTGAAACACAAAACGTGTTGTTCCTTCTTTGTACAATTCGTAAGTATATTTTATAGATCTAGCATCTTCAGGGTTTGAAGTAAAATAAGCTGAAAATGCGGGATATACTTTGTATACAGCTATAATGGTTGAAATCATGTCAGGTGTACGCATATCACAAATCAAAGCATTACCCTTTTCTACTTCAACTACTTTGTAATTTTTCATGGCCATTAATTTGGCACTATCAGCGGTGTTACTAACAATAACAGCAGCAAAACTTCTTAACGAATCTTCTGCAACTTTATCTGGATCATCATAATAAATTCCTGCAAATTTCGGGTTTTCAATACCTGCTGCTTTTACTTCATCTTGAAGTTTTTTCATGGTATCACCAATTTTGTAGTATGAACCTTTGTGGTCTATCCCCATCATTACATAACCACCTTCTTCTGCTTTTTCTATTTTAGCTGTAGCCCAAATGCCTTCGTAGCTTAAAAATGCAATCAACACAATTACAATTGCTGATGTGATAAGTAAAGTTTTTTTCATACTTAATAAGTTTATATTTTAAAAATCCATGCTTAACGAGAAATGATACATTGGCTTTTTAGCAACCTCATAATCTTGTATTCCCCATGCCACGTCAAGCCTAATGTAGTAACCCATTAATTTACTGCGTAAGCCCGGTCCAAATCCGGCAATAATAGGTTCACGTACGTTTATTACAGTAGCTTTTAAGTTTTGTACTTCAATAATTTTTTGGTTGAAGGTATTTTCATCGCTGTATGGTCCGCTGCCTGTCCATGCTGTTCCTACATCAAAAAATGGCATCAACAATAAGTTATTTAAAAAATCGGAGCGTATTGGTCTGTTAGCTAAGTATGATACAACAGGAATTCTAATTTCTACACTTGCCGCTGCAAACGTACTACCATTACGTATGTTTTGTTTAAATCCGCGCATGTTGGTGGCCAAGGCCTGAAATGAATAGTTGGTTGTATTTGGCGGATTATTGCTTTGGTCATATTGAGGGAATAACCAATTATCAACTCCACCCATCACATATTTAACTTTTTGCTCCCCCCATGATGTATTTACCGTTAGGCGTGTACAAAAAATGATGTTGCGGTGAATGGGCTCATAATGTCTGAAATCAAAACCTGCAGCATTTAACTTAATTTTATCGTTGTTAAAGTTAATGTATTGTTCGTAAAAGACTTTAAATCGTGTTCCATCCAACAAATTCAAACCCTTTGGTATGGTATTATCAAATACAATTTCTCCCTTGTAGCCGGTCCAAATAGTTTCCCTGTCTGGTCGTGCCAATGTAGGTACTGATATGCCTTTAAACACATCCCTATCAACACGAGAAAAAATATTTCCCCTTAAACTCCATACTTGATTGATAGGGTATTTCATTTCATAGCGTATTTCATGTACAGTATTTTTAGTTATTGTTCCTTCTGCTGTTCCTTCTCTACTTTGTCTAAACACCGTCACTTTATGATCAAGTCTTTTCTTTAGGTTTTCGTATGTTAGAAAATAGTCAGCACCAACTAAATTGTAAGGTAACCTAAAACCACCCACTATTTTATAGTCCTCAAACAAATCAACCAAACCAAATTTAAACATGCCGTTAAGGCCTGTATTAAACAGGTTTTCGCCACCAGGAGTTATGGGTTGATAGTAGGAGTTAATAACTGAGTTATCCACTTGCGTAACCAATTTGTCGGTAAAGAAGGTTAGGTTATAAAACTTAGGCGCACTTACTTTTAAAAACTTGCCTGTAGTAGTTACTGTTTGTTTAAACGATGGTTTAATATCTTCAGGTGTAAATGTGTTTGGTGTAAAATCACTCACGAAAAAGAATTTATCACTGCTATCTACCTCCACTTTTTGTGATGGTTTGGCTGCAGGACTTACTACTACATTTTCGCCCGGTAAACTTCTTGGTTTAAAAACCGCCTCGCCAATAACAAATGGTTTAGTAGCATGGCCTGTTTTAAGCCTATACATGTTTGGGTAAGTTTCTGTTTTTTTACCCGTTTCAATAATTTGTTTTTCTAGCGGTGATTCAAATATCACATAACGCCTGTCATTTAGTACAAAGTCGTATTGTTTTTGGGTTTGACGGCAAACATCATGTGCTATAATTCCACGGCTGTAATTGGTAAGTGGATAAGTAAACACCACATCTTTGGTATGAATTATGGTGTCAATTTTTTCTACATCATTACCCACTCGGATTGTTTTTCCGTTGTATAAAAACTCACTACCTTTATCTTCCAACTGTTCAAAATAGAGTGTATCTATGGTACGCAAAGAATCTTTTCTAAAAATTTGAAGTTCAGTAAAGTCATATTGTTCTTCAACCCTAACCGCATAGCGATTTACAATGCCATTGTACTCGGTTAAATAACTATAGTATTGATTGTTGTATTCTACAGGATGGGTTTCATTAATACTCGGTGTATTGCTTAATCTTTTCAATGCACTTACCTGCCCTACACGTTCCAGATCGTACACATAAATATCCAAGTTATTATTGGGTGATAAAGTCATGGGTGCAGCAGCACCGAGCGAGTCACTATTTCGGTTTGATGCAAACAATATTTTGGAACCACCATCGGCATATACCGGCATTAAGTCATCAAACGGATCGTTTGTAATTTGACGTTCTCTCCGGGTTTGCATATCGTACAAATACAAATCGCTTTGCCCTTTTCTGATGGCCGAAATGATTAAAGTACTTCCGTTATCTGAATAAGCGAATCCGGTTATTTTATCAAACTTTAAAAAGAGGATTTTGCTTTTTTTCTTGGTGAGCAAATCAACTGTAGTGATGTAAATTTTACCTCTTCGTTCATGCACATACGAAATTTTTTCGCCCCCCGGATGCCAAGCAATCATTGGGAAGGAGTGGTCTAACTCGCGCTGATAATATTTGATACCACCTTTATGCAAACGTTTGTGTTTTCCGGTTTTTAAGTTTACGGTCCACACTTTATACTTACCTCCTTTGTTGGTAGTAAACGAAATAAAATCACCTTTAGGTGCAACTTTTAGTTTAGGTTCAATGTACGGTGTCAGACGTTTCCTAATTTTAATTTCTTGTAAAGGAAGTGTACGCAAGTTATCCTCTTTTGCATATTGTTCTTTATAAAACTCAAGCCAATCTTTACCTGCTTGCTTTAAATCAACACCGGTAACATAAATTAAAGCAGTCTCGTAATTGCGGCTTAGTTTTGATATATAAAGCATATTTGATATTACCTCAATTCCATACTTTTCCACTAAAAAACGCCACCAAGAGTGTCCGGCTAGTTTTGGATCTTTATATACTAGGCGGTTAAATTTTTTTAGCTTACCGCTATTCACCAAATCTTTCAGCTTGTTATCGTTTGCAGTATTCCATTCTTCACTAATATATGAAGTTAAGCCATTAAAGTACCATTCGGGTAAGTTAAGCATTGCTGCATTTTGAATACGATCTTGAATATTACCACCAAACAGCAATTCATTAATCAACACAAGCGCTAACCCTTCTTTAATGCGTTTTTCAAAATCGCCACGGTTACCATTAAAGTAAATAAAAAAGCGATTATTACTTACTTGTGTAACACCACCTAAGTTTGCAGGTTGGTCAGATAAACCAAAGTTTGCTTGCTTGTATTCTTGTTGGGTGTTGTAACAGATGATTTCGACCCTGCTGCTTAAACGGTGGTCTACAATTTTTTCAAGATTATTGAGTTGTTCTTCGGCTGTACGTGCTGCAAAAGTGGCTAACTCTCTTCCGCCTGAGTAAAAGTAGGCATCAAAGTTCTCTGAACGTACAAAACTCCAACTGAATTTGGTGTATTGTACACGGTTTTGCCCAAATTGTGTGTACATACCTTGTGCCAACAACTCGATAGGAGCTTTAGCCACAAATAGCAACAACAAAATAATATGATTGAATCTAATGAGTTTCTTCACGATGTAACGTTAATAACGTATAGACATCAAATTTCAGCATGATGGTTGACAATAACAAGAAATAAAATACAAGTAGGAAAGTCTTTAAACAAAAACAGCTAATCTCGGGGCTCCGAAGAGCCCCTGAATTAGCCTGTATAACCATTAAACCCCACGAGGGCAATTTTAGTGGACTGCGCTTAACGCCCGCAGTCGGTTAGATAAACATTTTTAAAGAACAATTAGTTGTTTTTGCTTGTCTAACGCGATACAAAGATGAGGCTTTTTTTATTAATCGCAAATTAAATTTAGTCTTTTTAAGAAAAAATACTGAGCGTGTAAAAAACGAATCTGAATATGTATTTTGTTCAAAAAAGATAGCAGCAAATGAATACTAAATGTCGTTTTGCGACAGTTCAAAACATCAAGAAAATAACTTAAACTTATTTATGAACGAAGACTGTTTGCGTTGGAAATGCAAACTCACAACCATGCTTTTCGATAATCGCCATAATTTGAACATTCACCTCTTCTTTTGCTTCTACCATTACTTCATAATCATTGCTCATAACAAAATATAATACCATTATGTTGAGTGAACTTGTGCTAAAATCCGTGAAATGTACCGAGATGTCTTCACTAATTTTGGGGTGCTTACGCAACACTTCTTTAATGTCTTCAATGATACTGAGTATTTGATCGGATTTACTCGAGTAGGTGAGGCCTAATTCAAACTTAACCCTGCGTGCATCACTCAGTGTAATATTATTTAGCGCAACATCGATCAATTTTTTATTGGGTACGGTAAGTAAACTTTTTTCTAATGTTCTTATTCGCGTTGTTCTAAATCCTACGTGTTCTACTCGCCCTTTAATATCTCCAGCTTCAATTAAATCTCCGGCTTTAAAAGGTTTATCTAGGTATATAATGAAAGATCCTAACAGGTTAGCTAATGTATCTTGTGCTGCCAGCGCAACCGCAAGGCCTCCAATACCCAGAGAGGTAACAAGTGCTGTAATGTTTATATGAAATATCACCCTAAGTGCAGCAAACACACATAAAATAACAATAATTACTTTAATAAGTTCTTTTAAAAAATTACCCAACTCCGGTGATACCGGAAAACTTTCGCGGTTGATTAAAACATGGGTAAAAAAATCGGTTGTTCTCAGTAATATTCGGCAAAACGCAACAAAAAAAGCAATTTGCCAAACTACTAACAAAAGCATACGCACACCTATTTTATCAACCGGAGCTAGTTTCCAATCCTGCGGAAAGTTAAGTCGCTCGAATGCAAAATAAATGACCAAAACAGTAATGAGTTGTTCAACCGGCTTACGCAGTAACTCGATAAATACCTCGCTAAATTGATTACTTGAAAACGATTTGAAAATGCGAAACGATTGCCTGCTTAAAAATTTGGCGCCAAATTTTTTCAATAATAAACCAAACAAAAGTATTACCGAAAAAAGTAGTATGTCGTAAAGTTTGTTGTCTAAAAAAGTGATTTCAGGAACGAGCCAATTCATGTTTTAAATTTTGTAGTTAATACTATACTTTTATTGATTAATGAGCCTCCAGCCAATTGTCGCCAATGCCTGTTTCTACTATTACCGGAACTTGCAATGGCATGGCTTTTTCCATTTCTTCTTTCACCAGTTGTTTCATGTATTCAACTTCAGGTTTATAAACATCAAACAATAACTCATCATGCACTTGTAAAATCATTTTCGATTTTAAGTTGCCTTCTTTTTGCATGCGGTTAAAAATATTAATCATGGCCAATTTTATCATATCAGCTGCACTGCCTTGTATGGGTGCGTTAATCGCATTTCGCTCAGCAAACCCACGCACCGTAAAATTAGCAGAGTTAATATCGCGTAGATACCTTCTACGACCCATTAACGTTTGCACATAACCATTTTCTTTTGCAGCATTTATGGTGATGTTCATATAGTTTTTGATGTTGGGATATTGCTTCCAATATTCATCAATAATGGTTGCAGCTTCTTTGCGTGGTATGCCCAAACTTTGTGATAAACCAAATGCTGATTGTCCGTATATAATTCCAAAGTTTACTGCCTTGGCATTTCTACGTTGTTCAGGAGTTACCTCTTTTACATCAATACCATAAACACGTGCTGCAGTTGCAGTATGAATATCTATGCCTTGTTTAAAGGCTTCAATCATGGCTTCTTCATTGGCCATTGATGCTATAATGCGCAACTCAATTTGCGAGTAATCCGCACTTAGTAAAACGTATTCTTCATTTCGTGCAATAAAGGCTTTGCGTACTTCACGACCTTTATCTGTTCTGATAGGAATGTTTTGTAAGTTAGGATTGTTTGAGCTTAATCTTCCTGTTGCAGCTACCGCTTGATTAAATGAAGTGTGCAAGCGACCTGTAGTTTCATTAATCAACTCAGGCAATGCATCAACATACGTTGATTTTAATTTTTGTAGTTGACGAACCTCTAAAATACAACGAATAATTTCGTGCTCGCTTAGGGTTTGAAGGACATCTTCACCGGTCTGGTACTGACCGGTTTTTGTTTTTTTTGCTTTTGGGTCTAGCTTTAAATGATCAAACAAAACCTCACCTAATTGTTTAGGTGATGCAATATTAAAATCAACCCCTGCAAGTTCAATAATTCGTTTTTCTAATTGAGTAATTTCCGTAGCTAGTTCAGTAGAATAATCGTTTAAAAACTGTTTGTTAATTTTAACCCCTTCTTGTTCCATATCGGCTAACACCGGAACCAAAGGTTGCTCCAGTTCAAACAATAACTTTTCGGCTTCACATGCTTTAAGTTGTGGTTCTAATTTTTGTTTGAGTTGATAAGTAATATCGGTATCTTCAACGGCATATTCCTTTATTTTCTCAACTTCTACATCGCGCATGCTCAGCTGGTTTTTACCCTTTTTACCGATTAATGTTTCAATACTTATCGGTTCATAATTAAGATACACACCCGATAAAAAATCCATACCATGACGCAAATCCGGTTCAATTAAATAATGCGCCAACATGGTGTCAAAAATGGGTCCTTTTAGGGTTAAACCATAACGCTGTAAAATACTCAGGTCAAACTTTACATTTTGCAATATTTTGGTGATGGTTTCACTTTCAAAAATTGGTTTAAAAATTTCGAGTAACCGTTTGGCTTCATCAAAATTATCAGGGCAAGCCACATAATAACCATGGTGTGCTTTGTAGCTAAAACTAAAACCCACAATGTTGTTATCAATTTTATCTAGGCTTGATGTTTCTGTATCAAAACAAACCTCAGGTTGTTGCAATAATTCATTCAATACATTGTTCAGTTGGTCGTCTGTTTCAACCAAAATGTATTCGTGTGGTGTATTGTTAATGTTGTTTAGGTTTGAAGTGGTGACTGCTTCCTCGACACTAACTTCAGGTTTTGTGGTTGATGCCCCTTGGTTAAATAAATCAAAATTTGGAGAAGTTGCAGGCGTTGATTTTGCTGCTGTTGCAGGCATTTCAATTTCAGTACCCAAAACACGTTTAGCTAAAGTTTTAAATTCTAACTCGGCAAATAATTTTTCTACTTCTTCTTTGTTGGGCTCCTCTAAAATCAAATCTTCTTCCACCAAATCAATTGGTACGTTAGTATCAATGGTGGCCAATCGTTTGCTTAAAAAGGCTTGTTCTTTAAAGTTAATTACATTCTCTTTTTGTTTGCCTTTTAGTTCATCCACATGTTCGTACAAACCTTCCATGCTGCCATATTTTTGAACTAAAAGTTTAGCTGTTTTTTCGCCAATTCCCGGAATACCCGGAATGTTATCCACCGCATCACCCCACATACCTAAAATATCAATTACTTGTTTAATGTCAGTAATCTCCCAACGTTTCAGTACTTCAGGTACACCCAAAATTTCAAAATCGTTACCCATGCGTGCAGGTTTGTAAATAAAGATATGCTCGCTTACCAACTGACCAAAATCTTTATCGGGAGTCATCATGTACACATCAAACCCTTGCTGTTCCGCCTTTTTAGCCAATGTGCCAATAATATCATCCGCTTCAAAACCATCTCGTATTAGCAATGGAATACGCATAGCTTCTGTTACTTTTAAAATGTATGGAAGCGCTTTGGTAATATCCTCAGGCTGTTCGTCACGATGCGCTTTATAGTGCTCGTATTCATCATGTCGGGCGGTAGGTGCTGCCGTATCAAAACTAACGCCAATATGGGTTGGTTTTTCTTTTTTAAGCACATCTAATAAAGTATTTACATAACCAAAAATAGCCGATGTATTAAATCCGTACGAAGTAATTCTTGGGTTTTTGCTAAAAGCAAAATAAGCACGGTAAACTAATGCCATGCCATCTAATAAAAATAATTTTTTGCGTTGCTGCATGCCCCAAAAGTAGGAATACCACTGCAATACTCAAATAATAAAAAATGAGTTGTTGATTAATTGGTACTAATTGTTTCGGGTTTGATGTATTATCTTCGCAGCAAATTAGTTTACCGCACAATGACTTCCGATAAATACATGAAACGCGGTGTATCGTCACAAAAAGAAGACGTACATGCAGCTATTAAAAACATTGATAAAGGTTTATTCCCTCAGGCCTTTTGTAAAATTGTTCCTGATTTTTTAGGCGGTGACGATGCTTATTGCAATTTAATGCATGCTGATGGTGCAGGTACAAAAAGCAGTTTAGCGTATTTATATTGGAAAGAAACGGGTGATTTAAGCGTTTGGAAAGGTATTGCACAAGATGCTATTGTGATGAATACAAACGACTTATTGGCTGCCGGTGTTTATCAAGATATTTTAATATCAAGTACAATAGGAAGAAATAAAAATTTAATTCCGGGCGAGGTTATTCAAACCATTATTGAAGGCACTGAGGAATTTATTGAAATGTTGCGCAGCTATGGCGTAAATATTCACTCAACAGGTGGTGAAACTGCGGATGTAGGAGATTTGGTACGCACTATTATAGTTGACAGTACGGTTACTGCTCGTGCAAAACGCAGCAGTATCATTGATAATAAAAATATTAAGCCGGGAGATGTAATAGTAGGGTTTGCAAGCTATGGGCAAACCACTTACGAAAAAGAATACAATGCCGGTATGGGAAGTAACGGCTTAACGATGGCGCGCCACGATGTGCTTTCTGCCCATTACAAAGACATAAAAGAAAGTTACGATCAGTTGGTGCCCGATGAGTTGGTTTACACAGGGGGTTTAAAATTAACTGATAAAGTTGATGGTCACCCATTAAATGTTGGTAAAATGATTTTATCGCCAACACGTACTTTTTCGCCAATTATTAAACAAGTGTTTGATAACTACTTTAACGAAATACATGGTATGATACATTGCACAGGTGGCGCTCATACCAAGGTATTGCATTACACCAATGGACTGCGTTTTGTTAAAGATAATTTGTTTGTCACACCTCCTTTGTTCGAAATGATTCAGTCGCAAAGTGGCAGTACCTGGCACGAAATGTATAAGGTGTTTAATATGGGAAGTTTGCTTGAGTTTTATGTTAACGAAAAAACGGCCGAAGGTTTAATTCAATTGGCTAAATCGTTTAGTATTGATGCTCAGGTTATTGGTTATGTAGAAGCGGCAGATAAAAAAGAAGTAGTGGTTAAATCGGCACACGGTACTTTCCAATATTAATCAACCCCAAGCTACTCAGCTAAAACATAATATAAACCGCTGTTTTCTTTGCGCTAAATTTATATCTTGCGGCCTGTTTTTAACCTTCTAAACATGAAAGTATTAGTAACAGGCGGGTCTGGTTTTATTGGCTCACACACGGTAGTTGAATTACAACAAGCCGGATACGATGTAGTAGCTATCGATAATTTCGAAAACTCTAGTCCTGAAGTAGTAGAGAGTATCAAAAAAATTACGGGAAAACCATTTGATTTTATAAAAGCTGATATCAGAGACAAACAAGCTTTGAACAACGTGTTTGTTAAGCACCCTGATATTAAGGCTGTGATTCATTTTGCAGCCTACAAAGCGGTTGGCGAGTCGGTTGAAAAACCTTTGGCTTACTACGAAAACAATGTGGGTGGTACGGTTAATTTGGTAGAAGCCATGCAAAAAAATGGTGTTCAGCATTTGGTGTTTTCATCAAGCTGCACAGTTTATGGTGATGTAAACGCTGATGCCCTTCCAATTACTGAAAACTCTCCTGTGGTAAAAGCAAACTCGCCATACGGAAACACCAAAAAAATATGTGAAGAACTGTTGTTTGATGTGGCTAAATCATCAAATACAAAAATAGTTGCCTTACGTTATTTCAACCCAATTGGTGCGCATGATAGCGCTTTGATTGGCGAGTTACCCAACGGAGTGCCTAATAATTTAATTCCATTTGTAACGCAAACTGCAATTGGCATACGTGAGAAACTAACTGTTTTTGGTAACGACTATCCAACACGTGATGGCAGCTGTATCCGAGATTACATTCATGTGGTTGATTTGGCTAAAGCGCACGTTAGAGCCATTGAGTTTTTAAGTAATAATAAAGACCAATACTCCGTTTTTAACATTGGTACAGGTAACGGCAATACCGTATTAGAGGTAGTGGCCGCTTTTGAAAAAGTAAGTGGTAAAAAATTAAATTATGTTATTGGTCCGCGTAGGGAAGGTGATGTCGTTCAGATATTTGCATCTTGCGATAAGGCTACCAATGTATTGGGTTGGAAAGCGGAAAGAAGCTTGGATAACGCATTAGAAACTGCTTGGAAATGGGAATTACACCTACAGGCTTTAAAAGGTACAAACAAATAAATTAAACACAATTTATATATTGCTCGGCTGTTTAGGGTATGTAACTATTAAATTGTCAATCAACATAACCATTTTAAAAATTTGTGCGTTACACTTAAATGCACACAAGAGTAAAATAACATGACGAAGAAAAAAATATTAATTACCGGGGGTGCCGGTTTTATTGGTTCACACGTTGTACGGTTGTTTGTAAACAAATATCCTGATTACCACATTTACAATTTGGATAAGTTAACCTACGCGGGTAACCTTAAAAATATTACTGATATCGAAAACGCACCAAATTATACTTTTATAAAGGCGGATTTGGTTGATGCCGCTGAAATAAACAGTTTGTTTGATAAATATGGTTTTACAGATGTGATTCATTTAGCTGCAGAGAGTCATGTGGACAGAAGTATTACAAACCCTATGGATTTTGTAATGACCAATGTGGTTGGAACAGTTAACTTGTTAAATGCTGCAAAAAATGCGTGGAAAGACAACATGGATGATAAGTTGTTTTACCATGTTTCTACCGATGAGGTTTATGGTAGTTTGCATGATGGCGGTTTCTTTTTAGAAACCACACCATACGACCCACAAAGTCCATATAGCGCAAGTAAAGCAGCCAGCGATCACTTTGTGCGTGCTTATCACAACACCTACAAAATTCGTGTGGTGCTAAGTAATTGCTCAAATAACTACGGTCCAAATCAATTCCCTGAAAAATTGGTTCCGCTTTTCATCAACAATATCAGAAACAACAAGCCATTACCTGTATATGGTAAAGGGGAGAATGTACGCGATTGGTTGTATGTAGTGGACCATGCAAGAGCAATTGATGATGTGTTCCATAAAGGTAAAGTTGGTGAAACTTATAATATTGGTGGCTTTAACGAGTGGACTAATATCGACTTGATTAAAGTAATTTGTAAGGCCATGGATAAACGTTTGGGCCGACCTGAAGGTGAATCGGAGAAGTTAATTACTTATGTAACCGACCGCGCAGGACATGATTTGCGCTATGCTATTGATGCCAATAAAATTATGAATGAGTTGGGTTGGAAACCATCGTTACAATTTGAAGAAGGTATTGAGAAAACAATTGATTGGTACATGAATAACCAACAATGGATGGACGAGGTAACCAGTGGTGATTATCAGAATTACTATAGCAAAATGTATGCTAACCGTTAGTTATTGCCTTAAAATTGCTTAATTAAAATAATACAATTAGTTTAGTGCGCTTTACGGTAAGCTAAACCAAAAATATACAATTAAATGAAGGGAATAATTTTAGCAGGCGGAAGTGGTACACGTTTACACCCACTAACACTAGCGGTAAGTAAACAGCTAATGCCTGTTTATGATAAACCAATGATTTATTATCCGTTATCGGTGTTAATGTTAGCGGGTATTCGAGAGGTATTAATTATATCAACGCCCCACGATTTACCCGGATTTAAAAAATTATTGGGTGATGGCAGCCAGATAGGTTGCAAGTTTGAATATGCAGAACAACCGAGTCCTGATGGTTTAGCACAAGCTTTTATTATTGGTGAGCAATTTATTGGTAAAGATAAGGTTGCCCTTGTATTGGGCGATAATATTTTCTTTAGTGCAGGTTTAAGTCAACTTTTAAAAGAAAACAACGACCCCGATGGTGGTGTTGTTTTCGCTTATCATGTAAACGATCCTGAGCGTTATGGTGTGGTTGAGTTTGACGAAAACATGAACGCATTAAGCATTGAAGAAAAACCTGCAGAACCTAAATCAAATTACGCGGTTCCGGGTTTATACTTTTACGATAATGATGTTGTGGATATTGCCAAAAATATCAAACCATCACCACGCGGAGAGTTAGAAATAACTGACGTAAACCGTGTTTACCTCGAACGCAAAAAATTAAAAGTAGGCGTGTTAAAACGTGGTACTGCTTGGTTAGATACCGGTACGTTTGCATCGTTAATGCAAGCCGGCCAGTTTGTTCAAGTATTGGAAGAGCGTCAAGGATTAAAAGTAGGTTGTATTGAAGAAATTGCCTACAAAAATGGTTGGATAACAACCGAACAATTACAAACCGAAGCTCAAAAGTTATTAAAAAGCGGTTACGGTCAGTATTTGATGAATTTAATTAAGAAGAAGTAAAAAAATACATATGAATGAGCAGCACGAAGCGCTAAAAAAATTTAGTTATCAAATTAACTACGCAGTAAATAACTACAAACCGCATGGGTTAAAAGCAACTGATTTTAGCAATATTATCATTGCAGGATTAGGAGGCAGTGGTATTGGCGGCCAAATTGTAAAAGCATATTTTTTAAATGATATGCCTGTGCCAGTTAATTGTGTTGCCGACTATAACTTACCGGCTTATGCCAGCGAAAAAACGCTGGTAATAGCAGCTTCATACAGTGGTAATACAGAAGAAACCATTGCTATTTTTAATGATGCCAAAGCTCGTGGGTGTAAAGTTTTAGTTTTAACAACAGGTGGAAAATTAGAGGAACTTGCCTCTGCAAATAAAGTATACACGCTAAAAATTGAAGGTGGTTTTCAACCGCGTATGGCGCTAGGCTTTTCGTTAACCTACTTAATTATGTTAATGGGTGAGTTAATTGGAAAAGAATATAAAGAAGAACTGAATAGCATTGCAACAACGCTTACCGAAACAGGATCTTATCATGAAGAGGCTGATGCTATGTTTCAAGAAATTCGTTCAAGAATAAAAAGCAAGTTTGTGGTATTGGCTGATGGTCCGCTTGAAGCCATTGCAATTAGGTTTGCACAGCAAATTCAAGAGAATGCAAAACATGAATGTTTTGTTCACACTTTACCTGAAATGAACCATAATGTGATTGAGAGTTATTATGATACTTTAGATTCTGTGTTTTTTACGATGAATTCAAGCCAAAACGAACGTGTTAATTTGCGTTTTGATTTTATAACAGGTTTGTTAGAAGTGGAGAATCATAAAGTATTAACCATGCAATTGGAGCAATATAATTTAATGAGTATTTATGAACTTATTCATCGTTTGGATTGGGTATCGTTAATGGTAGCCGATGAGCGTAGGGTAGATTCGTTAAATGTTCCGAACATCATGTCGCTTAAAGAATATTTGGCATAAAGTTGTTTAAATAACCAATTGCCATAACCAACCTATGAGTATATTTAATAAACTGTTTAGCATCAAACCAAAACTTGCCGATGCCTCTTTTGTAAATCCCATTACAACAGAAGTACACAGTCATCTTGTACCAAATATTGATGATGGTGTGCAAAGTTTGGAGGAAAGTATAACAGTAATTAAGCACTTTGCAGAACTTGGTTATAAAAGAGTAATTACCACTCCACACATTATGGGTGATTTTTACAAAAATGGTCCTGAAAATATTCTACCGGCTCTTGATTTGATTCGTGAAGAGTTGGTGAAACAGAATATTAATATAGAAATACAAGCTGCTGCCGAGTATATGATTGATGATGCTTTTGAGAAAAAAATAGCATCGGGTAATTTACTTACGTTTGGGCAGAATCATGTATTGGTAGAATTACCATTTACAGAAGAGCCGGCCAACTTTAAAAGCGCTTTGTTTGAGTTACGCATAGCTGGTTATAAGCCTGTTTTAGCGCATCCGGAGCGTTACGCATTTATGGCTATGCGCAGAGATAAGTACACCGAATTATTTGAACAAGGTGTGTTGTTTCAAATCAATCTTTTTTCGCTTATTGGGTACTATTCGCCACAAGTTAAAAAAACAGCCGAATACCTGATTGAAAATAAAATGGTGCACTTAGTTGGTAGCGATTGCCATGGCCACAGACACTTGCCTGTTTTTAATGACGCATTAAAAAGCTACAATTATCAACGTATTTGCCAATTACCCTTGTTAAATAATAATTTGTAGTGTGATGAGTTTGCATCGCTGCAAACCCAACACACAGTAATTGTTTAATGGATACTTTCGGCTAATATCGGAGCGTTTTCAATTCCTTTTTTTGGGGGTTCAACCACCCCATCAATAGCAGCAATAAATATGTCTTTGTTGTTTAGTAAATCGGCCTCAATAAGTTGCTGCACGGTTACTGAACCGATAATGTAATTGAACGCTTTACTTCTATATTCTTCAACTACTTGTTCAAACTGAAGCTGTTGAAGGATATCAGTGTTATTATACCTCAAGTAAATAGGCAGAAGCACTTCGTTATCAATTTTTAAGTTGCTTGATTTATGCAGTTTGTGGTATTCGTAAGCGTAGTTGTACCTCAATGCCGAAATATCAGAAAGTACGGCAGCCGCTGTTGGAAAACTACCTGCCCCTTTGCCCGTTAACGATTGCTTGTCGCTGAATGCCGCAGAAACTTGTACCGCGTTAAACTCATTTTTAACCGTATAAAAAGAATCGTTTGGTTTAATAAATTTTGGCAGAACAAATGCCCTGATATTTCTATTGCTTACCGCAGCACTCGCAATTAGTTTTATTTCGTAATTACGTTGTTTTGCAAAACGTACATCATATTCGTTTAATTGTTCAATACCGTAGTTAAAAATTTGTTCGGGTTTTGCCAATATCCCGAACGCATGTGCCAATAAAATAGTCAATTTGTATTTTGGGTCAAACGCTTGTACATCACTTATCGGATTACTTTCTGCAAAACCAAATTGTTGCGCTTCTTCTAAAACCTTTTGATACGATTTTTGCTCGTTTAGTATTTTTGTTAGAATATAGTTTGTCGTACCATTTAAGATGCCATCTATTTGTGTTAATGTATCGTTATTATAATATTCTTCAAGCGTGCGAATAATTGGAATTGAGCCTCCAACAGCAGCCTCGTATAATAAGGAAACATTATTCTGCCTTGCTAAATCAATTAATTCATTAAAATGATTAGCCAACATTTTTTTATTGGCAGTTACCACATGTTTACCTCTTTTCAAGGCCTCGCTCACAATAATAAATGCTTCATCCGCATCATCAATAAGTTCAACAATTACATTGATACTTTCATCATCCAATAGGTCATTTTTGTTAAAAGTAAAGTAGAAGGCAGGTAAACTCCGTTTTTTATCATGATGCTTTACTGCTATTTTTTTTATTTGTGCTTGTAGTGCTGGGTTTTGTTGAAGCACTTCATACAAACCCGATCCTACACAGCCAAATCCGAAAAGTCCTATTGTTGTATTATTTGTCGTCATAATTATAAGTTAGTTTAAGGATTCAGGTTTATCTGTTAACAACAAACATTGGTGTGGATAAGGCTTACCGTCTTTCACAGATACAAACACAAAAGAAGCCTCACAAATGGTTTCTATTTCTCCCAATTGATTCTCTTTTGAGACATGAACATAGATATCTATTGACGTGCGTCCTAAACGAGTAATGGTTGCAGTAAGTTCAATAATATCTCCTAACAAAGCCGGGCGTTTAAAATCAACCTTATTTAAGCTTGCAGTTACTGCACCATTACACGAAGTATGGTATAAAATACGTCTTGCTGCTTTAGCGGCTGTCAAATCCATTTCGGCCAATACCTTGCCGCCAAATAAAGTTCCTGCGTAATTCAAATCCTCCGGAAATACAATAAAGGAGTGTGTGGTTGTTTGCTCAGTTATTACTTTTATGTTGTTATCGCTGTACATAGTTGTTGTTGGATAGTTCCTATCCTGATTTTATTTATTTAAATTTTTATTTAACTGACTGATGTTTGTCCCGGTTGCTCCTCATTTACAACGTGGGATAACGTGAATTTTAAATCCGCGATTAAATCTTCCGCATCTTCTAACCCTACAGACAATCGAATAAGTGAATCGCTGATACCTGCTGCTTGCCTTGTAGTTGAAGGTATAGATTTATGTGTCATTTGAGCCGGATGACAGATTAAGCTTTTAACACCACCTAAACTCTCGGCCAGTTTAAATAACTTGGTTTGTGTAACTATTTTTTCGGCAGCAGCTATGTTATCCGTTTTGAGTGAAAATGAAATTACACTACCAAATGCAGATTGCTGTTTAGCAGCAACCTCATGGTTAGGATGTGTTGTTAATCCGGGGTAATACAGGTTTTTAATAGCAGGGTGTTTCACCAAAAAATCTGCGATAATTTTAGCGTTTTCACTATGCTTCTTTATGCGTAAAGGCAGTGTTTCTATACCACGAATTAATAACCATGAATCAAACGGACCCAAAACACCACCGGATGAATTTTGAATAAACTTAAGTTGCTCACTTAATGCTTTTGTTCGTGTAATTACTGCACCGGCAATGATATCAGAATGTCCACCCAAGTATTTTGTGGCACTATGTATTACAATATCTGCACCTAAAGTGATGGGTTGTTGCAGCACGGGTGAAGCAAAAGTATTGTCAACAACAAGCAATGCATCAACGGTTTTAGCGATTGCAGCAATTGCACGTATATCACTTATTTTTAAGGTAGGATTGGTTGGTGTTTCAATCCAAACAAATTTTGTTTTTTCCGTGATGGCATTTAATACATGTTCAATATTGGTGGTATCAACGTAGGTTACTTTTATTCCAAATTTTTCATAGATGTGCATAAAGATGCGGAATGTGCCTCCATAAATATCGTCACAGGCAATAATCTCATCACCCGACTTTAAGAGTTTAAGCACCGCATCAATAGCTGCTAAACCACTGGCAAACGCAAATCCCGCATCACCTTCTTCCAATTTAGCCAATAGTTGTTCCAGTGTTGCACGCGTTGGGTTGTTAGTACGTGAGTAATCAAAACCTTTATTTATACCCGGTGCCTCTTGCACAAATGTGGAGGTTTGATAGATTGGAACACTAATGGCTCCGGTTAATTGGTCTACAGGTATATCATGTATAATTTGTGTATCTAATTTGTATGTTGACATAATAAGTTGTGTTGGTATGCACCAACTGCTTTAAATTTTAATTGAATTGATTTTGTGCCGGAAACCAGCGAAAGATTTTTGTAAGCGTTGGAGAATACGTCCTGTATTCTAGCAACAACAGTGTTGGTGATGCATTGCAGCGCAATGCATACGCATCATGCACATCATGGTGTGCATAGTAAAAGCAACCACAGCAAACGTATTTACGTTTGTTTTTCCAGGTGTTTGTGATATGGTGAAACTAAAATTCACTACTGCTTTTACAATTTAATTTTAATGTGTGTTGATTTTTCGAAGTTAACGAAGCGAACCTCGAAACGCTTGTAGTTGTTGGTGTGTGATGATGTGATTACATCATATGAACAGTGCAACACATAGGCATGTGCATTCGCATGGTGTGCATCATGTTGGTAGTAATATGTGTGTTGGTTGCTGTCATTTTTTGATGGTACAAACAAATTCATTTCTTAAATAAAATGCAACAAAAATTTTTAGTAACAAAAACAAATTGGCTGTATGCCTTGTAAAATATAGGGTCTTGAGTGATATAATTTTTTTGTTAAGTTGGTTATTCTACCTCATCAAGAAGTTGTGCTAACTTCCTGTCTTTATTGGTAACAATGTATCCGGCATCATGTGTTCGTAAAATCACATGCACCTTATTATACACATTACTCCATTCCGGGTGATGATTGAACGCTTCAATAACAACAGCGGCTTTACCCATCCAATTAATGGCATCCATAAACGTGTCAAACTTATACGTTTTATTTAGTTTATTGTCTTTTTCAATCCAATTGTTGCTCATGTTAATATCAATTTATGGGCAAACTAAACTTTTATAACCATATTTGTATTACATTATTACATGGTTATGAATAAACATCTGCTATTGTTAGTTACATTTCTTGTTGTATCAATTCAATGTTTTGCACAAAATACTTGGATTAAAAACTTTGGCTCAACACAGTTTGAGTACTTTGATGCCATTACAACGGATGATTCCGGAAATGTTTATGTGGCGGGAAGAATGGCTGCCAGCATGACAATTGGTGATACTACGATACCAAAAGTTGGTGGGAGTTCGTACAGTTATTTCCTTGCTAAATTTACCACCAACGGAAATTTTGTTTGGGTAAGAGGAGTAAATGTTGCACCCAATATTGAGCTAGTAGGTGGACTTACAGTAGATAAGCAATACAATGTTTACATGAGTATTAGTGACCCTGGAACATTGTTTAAATTTGATAAAGACGGAACACAATTGTATAAAAAAACCATTCAATCGTGGAAACCGCGCCTAGGTAATGTTTTAGTTGATGACAGCAATAACGTTTGGATATGTGGCTCGTTTAGTCAGTATAATTTTAGTTTAGACGGACTACCTACCATGCCCCATCATGGTGGAACGTCTTTATACATCGCTAAACTGGATACCGCGGGTACGGCTCGTTTGGCTATTCCCATTGGATGTAATAGCATAAGTGCGCGAATGGGTAAAATTGCATTACGAGATAGTTTGGTATACGTTACTGCAAATGGTCATTTCGATGTATATATCAAAAATGATACGTTTACCAATGCCAATATTATTACCGCTTGTTTCAATCAAAAAGGCGATTACAAATGGGCGCGTAAAATCTTCCCCAACACTTCAACCAGCTTAGAGCATATTTTTGATATTGTAGTTACCTCGCAACACCAAGTGGTTATTGGTGGGTTGTTTTATAATCCAATTAATGTTTCAGGAACAGTTTTAAGTAATGCTAACAATAGAGAAAACTTTTTTATGGCATCATATCTTCCAAATGGTAATTTAAAATGGGCCAAACAATCCAATAGTATTTATTCATCATGTAATGCGCTGGCATTAACCCCGGATGATAAAATTGCGGTAGCAGTAGATTATAGTTTTGGATTTGCGTTTGGCGGACAAGCAGGTGGTGATGGTGTATCGAATAAAAGGTATGCATTAATGATGAGTGTGGATGAAAATGGAAATGCGAGCTGGATTAAAACATTAGGGCAAAGCGATTGGACTTATGCCAATGCTATTGCCGTAGATAAACAAGGTAATTGGTACATGGGTGGGCAATTTCAATCAACCACAACCAACACTATTGATGGAAATGCTTTACGTGTGGTTGGTGAAGCTGATGCATATTTTATCAAGAATTTTTATTTACCAGTAACCGGTGGAGCTTCCTTGTTTAATTTTTGTAAAGATGGAAAACCAACTCAGTTAACGGCTTCAGGAAATGGTGTAAAGTGGTATGCGGATTCATTGTTAACTCAGCAGGTTTTTGCAGGTACTAACTTTACGGTACAATTCGATTCTACTGTTACTTATTATGTAATTCAAACCCAAGGTGGCGCTAGGAGTGCAGCCAAAAAAGTATCCGCCTTTTTGTTTGACTTAACTCCGGTTAGTTTACTAAAAAATGGAGATACGTTAATGGTTAACTCAAATAAGGGAAAACAATACAAGTGGTATAAAAATGGGGCCTTGTTAAGTGGCAAAACATCACAAAATTTATTGGTTACTTCAAGTGGAAATTACCATGCGGTAATGATAGATAGCAATGGATGTACTAATTATACGGATACATTAAATATGCAGGTAGTTGGCTTGGCCGAAGCAAATACTATCGACTTAAATATTTATCCTAATCCTGCTCATGAGGTAATTAATTTTGAGGGTAATTATTCGGTTAACGAGGTGAGCTTATACAACACATCGGGTAATTTAATAAAACAGATTACAGATAAAAGCATGCAAAGTTGCAGTATAAAAGACTTACCCAATGGCTTGTACATGGTAAAAATTGCCACTAAACAAGGCACTGCCATTAAGCGAATACTGGTTATACATCAATAAAAGTGAACACTTATTGGTAAAATAGCGCATCCTATCCACACTTATTTTAAAAAAAGTATGGCTCATTCTAATGGCTTAAAACGTAAAATTGAAAATCAAGTAATACGTTTATGGCATTAAGCAGATTTTGGTCGTACATTATTGTACTAAGCGCGATTTATATTTTTTACATGTTGGGTACAGGCCAAATGTACACCTTGGGTAGTTTGGTTAATGGCAAACAAAACGATCCAACCATTGTATCTGAGGTTGAAGCCAAGCAATTACAACAAAGCGATACCGCGTTGTTTGCAGCGTTGCAAGCAACTAAAGTGTATGCAAATTCAACCGGAGATACCACTTACCATTTAATGGATAATGGTATTGTACAAATTGCGGCCGGCAAACAAGCTGCGGACGGCATTTTTCCAACGTGTAAAAATACCATTATGGATATTTGGCTTCCGTTAATTGGTTACCTAACGTTTTTTTGCGGTTTGCTAAACTTACTAAACGATAGTAATGCCATTACCAAATTAGCCAATGTGCTCTCTCCATTTTTTGCGAAAATTTTTCCTGAGCTACCTAAAGGTCATCCTGCGTATGGATTTATGACCATGAATTTTGCCGCCAACTTTTTAGGGTTAGACAATGCCGCAACACCATTTGGATTAAAAGCCATGGAAAGCATGCAAGAAGTAAATGCCAACAAAGAGAAAGCGAGTAATAGCCAAATTATGTTTTTGTGTTTGCATGCTGCCGGTTTAACTTTAATTCCAACCTCTATTATTGGGTATCGTGCTGCACAGCATGCTGCAAATCCTGCAGACATTATGTTGCCAACCATCATTACTTCATTTGTTGGAACCATTGCAGCACTCATTTTTGTAAGCATTAAACAACGCATTAATTTATTAAATCCTATAGTAATTGGTTTTGTAACTGTAATAAGTGCGGTAATTGGTTTCCTACTGTTTTATGTAAATCAATTAACCGGTATACAAAAGTTTCACTTCACGGGTAACTTAAGTAATGGCGTATTGCTGTTTATTATTTTGGCCATTGTTGCTTACAGTATTTTTCAAGAAAAAATTTTTAAGACCAATAACACCAATATATTCGACTCGTTTGTACATGGTGCTAAAGATGGCTTTACAACCGGAGTGCGCGTGTTGCCTTATATGATTGCCATGTTGGTTGCTTTAAGTATTTTCCGCAACTCTGGTTTAATGAACATTGTAATGAGTGGTGTAACCTCTGTACTTGCTGCATTTGGTGTTGATCCGCAAATTATACAAGCCATACCTGTTGCCTTAATGCGTCCGTTTAGTGCAGGTGGTTCCCGCGGATTTATGTTAGATGCCATGAAAACGTATGGAGCAGATAGTGTTGCCGGACAACTCTCGTGTTTGTTTCAAGGTGCAGCCGAAACCACGTTTTATGTAGTAGCTTTATATTTTGGTTCAGTAAATATTAAAGATAGCCGTTACGCATTAAGCGTAATGCTCTTGGTTGATTTGGTTTGTATACTTACCGCCATTTTTGTAGTGAAGATTTATTTTTAGGATATGAGTAATTCGCGTCAAGGTTAAAACGAAATTACTTTTGTGATAAACGAACAAAAGATTAAAGCGATAATAGTCCCTAAGCGAGTTCGGAATTTTCAACCCTAACCAGAGTGGAGCGCAGCTTAACCTCGGGGGAAGACCCAATTACATAAAAATTATCAACGCGTATACAAAACATACTTTTTTCCAATATTTTCGCATTTCATCATTTGCCCAAATTTGTGCTTATGATGCTTTAAATAAGCATAAAACAATAAATTATATACACGTATGGCTTTGGACATAACAGGAAAAATTGTTCTGAAATTGAACAAAACTGAAGGAATTAGTAAAGCAGGTAAACCTTGGAGCAAGCAAGAATTTGTAATTGAAACACAAGAAACATATCCGCGTAAAGTAATGATTAGCACCATGAACGAGAAAGTAAACGAACTTGAGCGTTTTAATGTAGGCGATACCATTACTGCTTCATTAAACATTGAAAGTCGCGAATACAATGGCCGTTGGTACACAGACGTACGCGCTTGGAAACTTCAAGGTCAAAACAGTGGCATGGCTGCTGCGGCCGAAGATCCTTTTCATCCTGATAACGAACCTACTTTCACAGCAGATTCAGCATCAGATGATTTACCGTTTTAATTAAAACATTTCAGAAAAGCGTCCCGAATGTAACATCGGGACGCTTTTTATTTATATACCATTGTCCTTTTTTAATAGATTTGTGCGTTTATGATTGACCACAACCTTAAAATATATAACACGCTTACGCGTAACACAGAAAAGTTTGAACCTATTCATGCCGGACATGTTGGTATGTATGTGTGCGGACCAACTGTATATAACAATGCCCATTTAGGTAATGCGCGTACTTTTATATCCTTTGATGTAGTGTTTAGATACCTGCAGCATTTGGGTTATAAAGTGCGTTATGTGCGTAATATTACTGATGCCGGCCACTTAGAGAGTGATGCGGATGAAGGTGAAGATAAAATTAGCAAAAAAGCTAAGTTGGAGCAATTAGAGCCCATGGAAATTGTGCAACGTTACACGATAGATTTTCATAATGTAATGGCTGCTTTTAATGCTTTACCTCCAAGTATAGAACCAACTGCAACAGGTCATATCATAGAGCAAATAGAAATGACCAAACAAATTATGTCCAATGGTTTTGCCTACGAAAGTAACGGCACCATTTATTTTGATGTAGAAAAGTTTGCTAAAGACAATAACTATACTGCATTAACTGGTCGTAATTTAGATGACTTGTTGAATGGTACACGCGAACTTGGTGGACAAGACGATAAACGTGGTAGACTTGATTTTGCACTTTGGATTAAAGCGAAACCTGAACATATTATGCGTTGGCCTAGTCCGTGGGGCGAGGGTTTTCCGGGTTGGCACTTAGAGTGCTCGGCCATGAGTAAAAAATATTTAGGCGATAGGTTTGATATTCATGGTGGCGGTATGGATTTAGCTCCTACACATCACACCAATGAAATTGCGCAAAACGTAGCTTGTAATCACCATAAAACTCCTGTTAATTATTGGATGCATACCAATATGCTAACCGTAAACGGACAAAAAATGAGTAAGAGTTTAGGTAATTCTTTCTTGCCGTTTGAGTTGTTTGCAGGCACACATAAATTGTTAGACAAAGGCTACAGCCCAATGACAGTGCGTTTTTTTATGTTACAAGCACATTACCGCAGCACACTTGATTTTAGTAACGAGGCTTTACAAGCTGCCGAAAAAGGTTTTGCACGATTGATGAATGCCATGAAGTTGTTGGATGGTTTAAAAACCGGAGTAACATCTACATCAAACATCAACGATTTAAAAACAAATATTTACGCTGCAATGGATGATGATTTTAACACACCTATTGCGTTGGCGCATTTGTTTGATGGCGTAAGAATAATTAACAGCGTAAACGATGGTAAAGAAACCATTACCGAAAGCGATAAAAATACATTGGTGCAGTTAATGAAAATCATGGTGTTTGATGTGTTAGGATTAAAAGAAGAAAACGTTGTTAATACAGATAAAATAGATGGGTTAATGAACATGATTTTAGATGTTCGTTCTGATGCAAAATCGCGTAAAGATTTTTCAACTTCAGATTTGATAAGAGACAAATTGAAAGAAATTGGTTTCGAAATTAAGGATGGTAAAGAAGGAACCAGTTATACCATTCTTTAATGCTTGTCGTTTATTAACTTGCGTTACACAGATAACAAAATGAAAAAAAATATTCAATTAAAAATAAGTGCTGCTGCTCTGTTGTTAATCGGTTTTGTAGCTTGTACTAACGAGCCGAAAACTCAACCTAAACAAGAAACTGCAACCAAAGAAACGGCCACACCATACAAACAAGTATCGCCTGTTTTTAATGCAGATAGTGCTTATTATTTTGTTGAGAAACAAGTTTCATTTGGGCCACGTGTAACCAATAGTGAGCCGCATAAAAAGTGTGGCGATTGGATGGTAAGCGAGTTGAAAAAATATGCAGATAATGTAATTGAGCAAAAAGCTTCCATTACCAATTTTGATAATAAGAAGTTAAACGTAAGAAACATTATTGCCGAAATAAACCCGCAGGCACAAACAAGAATTTTGTTGTGTGCACATTGGGATAGCCGCCCTTATGCCGACCAAGATACGAAAGATACCGATAAGCCAATTTTAGGAGCAAACGATGGTGCAAGTGGAGTGGGGGTGTTGATGCAAATTGCTAAAACGTTAAAACAAATTCCGCCAACAGTTGGGGTTGATATTGTTTTGTTTGATGCAGAAGATTTAGGTAAACCGGAGTATGATAATAGCTATTGTTTAGGTTCTCAGTATTGGAGCGCAAACCTGCACAAGCCCGGCTATAAAGCAAACTTTGGTGTTTTGTTAGATATGGTTGGTGCGCCTGATGCAAAATTTGCTTGGGAGCAAATTTCAATCGAAGCTGCTCAGCCTGTTTTACAAAGTGTGTGGCAAACAGGTCATAACTTAGGTTTTGCTAACTACTTTATGTACTATCAAAAGTCGGGTATTATTGATGATCATTACTACGTAAATAAAATTGCTAAAATACCAACCATAGACATCATTCATTACGATGCGGCCTCGCGTACAGGTTTTCCTAACCATTGGCACACACATAATGATAACATGAGTGCTATTGACAGAAATACACTTAGAGCTGTTGGCCAAACTTTATTGGAAGTTATTTACACCACCAAATAGGGGGGGTGGTGCTTTAGGTTGTCTTGATTTTATTGGGGGTACATTTACATGTATGTTATTAATATTGATTATTAGTGTTTTAACACTAATATAGTGTGCCCAAATTTTTAAGTATAAACCTAATTTATGAAAACAACACTCAAAGTATTGGGGTCGTTATTGGCCCTAATTATTCTATTCGTGGCTGGTTTTTTAGCCTACATCAATTTCAAATCGCCAAAAAATTACAGTGTTCCAACAGCTAACCTATCGGTTGAAGTTACACCCGAGCGCGTGGCCAATGGACAGCGTATGGCATCCATGTTATGTATTCAATGTCATGCCAACGATCAAAACCAACTTACAGGTAAATTAATGAAAGATGTACCTGCGGAGTTTGGACAAGTTTATTCAAAAAACATCACAGCACATCCCGATTTAGGAATAGGAAAATGGACCGATGGCGAAATTTATGTGATGTTGCGTACAGGCATAAAACCAGATGGAACTACAGGATTATTTATGCCTAAGTTTCCTTTAATGGCCGATGAAGATGTAAAAGACATTATTGCTTGGTTAAGGTCAGAAGATTACTCATTAGCACCGGTTGCCGATGAAGCACCGCCAACACAAGCATCTTTACTTGGAAAGTTTTTACGTGACTTTGTTTTTAAACCAACACCAATGCCAATCGCACCAATCGCACGACCTGACACCAGTAATTTATTAGCCTTAGGTGAGTATGTTGTAAATAAACAAATTGCTTGCTTTGCTTGTCATAGTAAAGATTTTAAAACCATGAACGAGTTAGAGCCTACTAAATCTGAAGGGTATTGTGGCGGTGGAAATCCCATGTTAAATATGCAAGGTGAAGTTGTTTATTCAAGCAATATTACTTTTGATGAAACCGGCATTGCAAGCTATACCGAGGATGAGTTTATACAAGCCGTAAAATATGGTAAAAAGAAAAATGGCGAACAAGTGCGGTACCCAATGGTCCCTCATACACAACTTACCGATACTGAGGTTAAAGGTATCTACACTTACTTAAGAACTGTTCCTAAATTAAAAACACCAAGCGTAAAATAATATCAATGGTAATACCGATGCTACATGAAAATAACCTAATAAAAGTAAGAGCCGAAGTTGGACTATATTGAATGTACTTTCGGTATAAACTATTAACAAAAAACGAGACTACTGAAAAGTTGGTCTCGTTTTTTGTTATTTAATAATTAGTTTTCTGATTGCATTAACTGATGTGTTTGATAAACTAAAGGAAATTGATACTTAAGTTTCGTGACTGGTTAAATACTTTTTCCAATAACGTTTTCCATATCCACAAAAAATTTCATCACCGTTTTTAATTGTTTTATTGGCAATAATGCAAACATTATCGTTTTCATCCAGCGCTATTCTGCTGTTGTTATTAAATCCCAAATTGCCTAATCCTATCGCATCATTTGCATACTTGGCAAAACAATTACTTTTAACAGAGTCCATAATGCTACCGTCAAGCATGGCAATAAAATATTGATCGTTTCCTTGTTCAGCACGTTTGCGAGCTACAGCATCAGTTAGTCGTTCGCCCGTAAATATGGCAATAATTTCATCTTTGTATATATTAATAGCAGTATACAAACCATCGCCTGCATTTGTAATTTGCGAAACTGCCTTGTATAAATAAGCATTTTCAGGTGCTTGTATAACGTTGGTATCGGTAGTTTTTTTCATGTTGTGTTTGATGGTATTTAATTTACACACCTAAACTTGATGTGTATCGTTTTAAAAATATTTCTACCGGTTAAATCACGATACACTAATGTGGTTTGATATTTATACTAATTAGGATAAGAGTGTAGCCTACATCAATTATTTGATGTATTGATTTTTATGCCTGCACTTTATTCAACCCATGCACTGCTTTTGCGATTTGGTTGATTAGTTCAGGTTCTTTTTCGAAGGCGTTACCCACAACTACCACATCAGCTCCGGCTTTGCAAGCCGCAACTGCTCCTTCAGGAGTTTTAATTCCACCGCCAATAAATATTGGTCCGTTTACACTTTCGCGCACTGCACTAATTATTTTGATTGATATAGGATGTTGTGCACCGCTTCCGGCATCCATGTAGGTAACTTGTAAACCGAGCATCTCTCCTGCCATGGCTGTACACGCAGCAATACTATGTTTTTCGGCAGGTATTGGAGTGGTGTTGCTCATGTAGCTCACAGATGTGATGTTGCCACCATCAATAAGCATGTATCCGGTAGGAATAATTTCTAAACCACTTTGCTTAAGCATTGGTGCTGCCAATACGTGTTTACCAATTAATAAATCGGGATTACGTCCGCTAATTAATGATAACAACAAAATGGCATCGGCATCTTTGCTCACTTGCATAATATTGCCCGGAAATAAAACAACCGGTATTTGGGTGTGCTGCTTAATAATTTGAATACACTTATCGAAAAAGCCATTGGTAATAAGGCTTCCACCAACCAATATAAAATCAACCAAAGCATCATTACTGCGCTGACAAATGTTTACCAGTTGAGATTCGCTTTCAATGCTATCAGGATCAATTAGCACGGCCAAATGTTTTTGTTTATTGGCTATGTTATTTTTAAGTGTATGTAGTACTAGGTTTTTCAATCTCATTATTGGCAAATACATTATCGCATTTGCTCATCCTTACAAATAAAGCACTTTTTGGCAAAATGTGGTGTTTAATTCTTGATTTTAGTGCGATAAATTTCCTCAGGTTACGCCAAAGGCCTACTGCATAAGGGTATTACCTTTTTGTTAATTTTGTAAATGCCTCACTGTCTATTTTAAACAACAAATCAGCTCATTTAGAGGTGATTAAAAGTGCAAGCTAAATCACTAAAATCGGGCTTTTGCGTGTTAATAATTTGGTTATGCACATACCTTAACCCTTATGGAATATGACCGTGGAATGTTGGCAAAATTTTGCTTGTGGAAAATGCAGTTTGATTCCAAACATATTCTAATCCATTTTTGATGAAAAACCCCGTAAAAAAACGGAGTTAACTTTTAAAGCATTATAAACCCAAAATTTGTTCCAATAATATGAGCACCAAATCATCTAAAAAAACCGAGCAAAGAGGCCTTCGCGTGGATCGCTTCTTTACCAAGGATGGTGTAAGCGCATTCGACTTGTTTGAATACGACAGCCGCACCTCTGTAATTAAAAATCCAAACGGAGAAAAAGTATTTGAGCTAAACAACGTAGAAGTTCCAAAATTTTGGAGCCAAGTTGCTACGGATGTGTTAGCACAAAAATATTTCCGCAAAGCGGGTGTTCCAATGCCTGATGGCACAACCGGAAGCGAAAACTCCATTAAGCAAGTTGCACATCGTATGGCGCATTGCTGGAAATCGTGGGGTGAACAGTACGGTTACTTTGCTTCTGCTGAAGATGCAAACAAGTTTTACGATGAGTTGGTATTTATGATAATTGGTCAGTATGCTGCACCAAATTCGCCACAATGGTTTAACACCGGCTTACACAGCTCATACGGTATTACCGGTAAACCTCAGGGACATTACTTCGTAAATCCTACAACAGGAAAATTAGAAAAATCAACTTCAGCATATGAACGTCCACAGCCCCACGCATGTTTTATATTGTCTGTTGATGATGATTTGGTAAACGAAGGTGGTATCATGGATCTTTGGGTACGTGAAGCACGTATTTTTAAATATGGTTCGGGTGTTGGAACTAACTTTAGCCGTGTACGTGGTGCAGGCGAAAAACTTTCGGGTGGCGGAACCTCATCGGGTTTAATGAGTTTCTTAAAAATTGGCGATCGTGCTGCAGGTGCAATTAAATCTGGAGGAACAACCAGACGTGCTGCAAAAATGGTTTGCCTTGATTTAGATCATCCGGAAATTGTTGAGTTCATCAATTGGAAAAAAGACGAAGAGAAAAAAGTTGCAGCTTTAATTGCTGCAGGATATCCTAGCGATTACGAAGGTGAAGCTTATGCTACTGTTTCGGGTCAAAACTCAAACAACTCAGTTCGTATACCTCATGCATTTTTTAAAGCATTAGAAGAAGGCAAAAACTGGGATTTAATTGGTCGTGCTAAAGGCAACGTAATGAAGTCAATTCCTGCAAAACAATTGTGGGATATGATTGGCGATGCAGCATGGGCTTGTGCCGATCCAGGTGTACAATACGATTCAACCATTAATGAATGGCATACTTGCCCTGAGGGTGGAAGAATCAATGCATCAAATCCTTGCTCAGAGTACATGTTCTTGGATAACACAGCATGTAACTTAGCATCACTAAACTTAATGCGTTTCTTTAATCCTGAAACTTGCGAGTTTGATGTAAAAGGTATTGAGCATGCTTCTCGTATCTGGACTATTGTGTTAGAAATTTCTGTATTGATGGCTCAGTTCCCATCACAAGAAGTAGCACAATTATCATACGAATACCGCACTTTAGGTTTGGGTTACGCTAACTTAGGTTCTGCTTTAATGGTTGCCGGTATTCCTTACGATTCACCAAAAGCATTTGCAATTTGTGGCGCTATCACTGCTATCTTAACCGGTACTGCTTACAGCACCTCTGCAGAAATGGCTGCGCATTTAGGTGCATTCCCTAAATACGAAGAGAATAAAAAACACATGTTACGTGTAATGCGTAACCACCGCTATGCTGCATACAATGCAACAGATGCATATGAAGGTTTAACCATTAAACCTGTTGGTATTGATCCTAAATACTGCCCTGATTACTTATTAAGTGCTGCTTGCACTTCGTGGGATAATGCAGTACAATTGGGTGAAAAACATGGTTACCGCAACGCTCAAACTACTGTAATTGCGCCAACCGGAACAATTGGTTTAGTAATGGATTGCGATACTACGGGTATTGAGCCTGATTTTGCTTTGGTTAAATTCAAAAAATTATCAGGTGGTGGATATTTCAAAATCATCAACCAATCGGTTCCTGCTGCATTAAAAAACTTAGGTTACACTGCCGAAGAAAGTGATGCCATCATTAAATATGCAATTGGTCATGCTACGTTAACAGGTGCACCTCATATCAATCCTGAGAGTCTTGCTTTCCGTGGATTTACAGCAGAGGAAATTGCTAAGTTAGATAAAGCAGCTTCAGGTGCATTTGAAATTAGCTTTGCCTTTAACCACTGGACATTGGGTGAAGAGTGCATGCAACGTTTAGGTTTTACTGCTGACGAATACAACAATCCTAAATTTAACTTATTGCGTAAATTAGGATTTACACGTGCCGAAATTGAAGAAGCAAACAACTATGTGTGCGGAACAATGACAGTAGAAGGTGCTCCTGCATTAAAAGAAGAACACTTAGCTGTATTTGATTGCGCAAATAAATGCGGAAACATTGGAGAGCGTTACATCGCTGCTACAGGTCATATCCGTATGATGGCTGCTGCTCAACCATTCTTATCGGGTGCTATTTCAAAAACCATCAACTTGCCAAATGAAGCATCTGTTGATGATATTAAAGAGTGCTACCACTTAAGCTGGAGCATGGGCTTAAAAGCAAACGCACTATACCGTGATGGTTGCAAATTGTCTCAACCGCTTAGCAACAAATCTGATGTGAAGGATGAGGAAGAAGTACAAGAAGCAGTTGAATCTGTTTTAGGTGCTGATGCAAACAAACCGGTTGGTGAGTTAACTCCTGAGCAAGTTTTAGATGCTGCTACAGCCATCTTAAACCGCAGTCATGATACGGAGTTTAAACGTAAGTTAGCACGTATTGTAGAGCGTAAGCAATTACCTGGTAAACGTACAGGCTTTACACAAAAAGCAAGTGTTGGCGGACAAACCATATTTGTGCGCACAGGTGAGTACGAAGATGGAACGTTAGGTGAAATTTTTGTTGACTTACACAAAGAAGGTGCAACACTTCGTTCGTTAATGAACTGCTTCTCTATTGCAGTATCATTAGGTTTACAATATGGTGTGCCTTTAGAGGAGTACGTAGATAAATTTACCTTTACCCGTTTTGAACCTGCAGGTATGGTAACCGGTCATAGTAACATTAAAAATGCTACTTCAATTATCGATTACATGTTCCGCATGTTAGGATTTGAATACTTGGGTAGAGAGGATTTTATTCAGGTACCTGCAACAGACGAGCAACGTGCACATTTAGCAGTTAACCAAAAACACAACTTGCCAACTACAGATGTACAAAATGTAGTAATTAACCCGGTAAGTACACCTGCTGCGGCACCTGCACCCATTGGTTTTATGAAACCAACTCCGGTAGCTGAGTCAACAAGTAGTGCTCCAGAGGCAAGTGCAACAACAGTTGACCAAACACAAGCCTACTTAAAGAGCTTTGGCGATAGCCCTGCTTGCCCAAGTTGCGGTAGTTTAACCATACGCAGCGGTGCTTGCTATAAATGTATGAACTGCGGTACACAAACAGGTTGCAGTTAATTAATTGATTTCATAATCATACTTTATACAAAATCCCTCATCGAGTAATATCGGTGAGGGATTTTTTATAAATGAATCAGGCCGATTTGAGGTTTAAAATCATTTTGCTAATTAAAAATTGTTATGACTTTTGTGGATTATTTATATTTACAAATTGTTACCTTGGCTCCACATTCATAATTGTGGTAATTCAAGTAAATGACTGGACAAGAAGTAATAGAATTGATTGGTTTCGATAGAGCCAAATCCGTAAATTCTCAGGGTGAAAAACCCTTAGAAAGTGAGTCTATTATTCCTAATGAAGTAGATCAAAAGAAATTTGGAGTTGATTCGATTTATTTCAACACTGATGAAAACGGGAATAGTTTTCCAGCAGTTTTTTTGAAAAAAGTAAAAACTTTTGACGCAGAAACGTTACAAGAAATTATCGATACTCATAAAAAAATATGGAATTACAAAAAGGTATTATTCTTATACGTTTATTCAGATACTGAAATTCGAATCTATAATTGTTCTGAAAAACCACTCATCAAAACCAAAGAGAATTTTAATTACGAAATTGGACTGCAAAACATTGAAATAAAAGCGTATCAGTTTTCAGACAAACAACAACTTGAAGAACTCAATAAATTGTTTTCTAGAATTGCGATTGATTCGGGAATTGTTTGGACCTTGGAAGAAGCTAAATTTATTAGAGACAAAATAAACTTACAAAGAAGAGTTGATAAGTATTTAGTAGAGAGTTTAGTAAATACAGCTGAACAACTTGCTGGCCAAGGACTTGAAATTAGTTTTATTCATAAAATTATACTTCGTTCTTTGTTCCTATTATATCTTGAAGACAGAGGGGCTACAGACAAAAAACTATATTCTCTTTATAAAAAAGGAGCTAATACATATTTCGATATACTAGATGATGTTGATGCAACTTACCAGTTATATGAACGATTGGAAGAAGATTTTAATGGAAATGTCTTTACTTTAGAAAAAGGCGAAACAATTTCTTCGGATCAACTTCAACTTATAAAAAAATGTTTCATTAGTGGTAATGACAATACGCCACAAGCAAAATTGTTTGAAGATTGGAGGTTGTTTGACTTTAGTATTATACAAATTGAACTGCTAAGTGAAATTTATGAAAATTTCCTATTCAAAACTGACCCAGATTCAAAGAAAAAAACAGGAACATATTATACGCCTCCTGCATTAGTGGAGTTTATTCTGAATGAGAAATTACCAATAAACAAAACAGAAAAAAACTACAATGTTAAAGTTTTGGACCCAAGTTGTGGTTCAGGAATTTTCTTAGTTGAGAGTTTTAATAGATTGGTAAAACGCTACGAGAACCAACATAATGAAAAGCCCGACTTTGACACTTTAGTTAAATTGTTGGAAGAAAATATCTTTGGTATTGAAATCAACCCTCAAGCAATTAAAGTTGCAGCATTTAGTTTGTATTTAGCCTTAGTTGATAAATTAGACCCTAAAAATCTATGGCAGAAGAAAAAACATCGTTTGCCGAATCTGATTAATAACCCTAATGATAAATCATTAAAAAAACAAGGAGGAAATCTGTTTTGTAGGGATACGATTGCAGATTTATCAGCAGAAAAGGAGTTATATAATTTTAAATTAATTATTGGAAATCCTCCATTCGGCAAAATACTCACCAAAGAGAACGATAAAAATGGAGAACACAAAAACTTAAGAGAATATTGTGATAATGAAAAACTTGCAAAAGAAATGGTTTTGCCATTTCTTCATAAAGCAACAAATTTTGCACCTAATGGCGAAATAGCCTTGATATTCAACTCCAAAGTTTTGACCAATACTGGTGGAACTTATCAAAACTTCAGAGATTGGCTATTTAATAGGTGTTATGTAGAAAAAGTATTCAACTTTTCTATTCTTCGCAATTCAAATGAGAATTTTGGAGGACAATTGTTTGGTGATGCAACGGGACCAATAAGTATTGTGTTTTATCAAAAAGAACAGCCTGAAACCCCCACTGATAGAATTGCTTATTATGCTCCAAAATCATTCATTAAAACCAATGTAATAGATGGATTGAGTATTGATTTTACAGATTTAAAGTATTTGCCAAGAGAAGAGTGTCAAAAGCCCAACACCAAAATTTGGAAGATTGCAATGTGGGGTGGTATGAATGACTGGGAATTATTAAAAAGAGTTTCGAAAAAATTCAATACTTCAATTGGAGAGTTTTTGGAATATAATAAGGATGAGTACCATTTTGGTTCCGGTTTACATTCTCCAACAGAAAAGCAGTTGAAAGAGAATAAAATATTTTCTCCATCCAAGGTTATCAATCTTAGGAAAGTTCAACGATTTTACACTCTAAAATCAGCAGAAGAGCCTTCTCAAAAGGTCTTTAGGAGTATCAACCAAAACATTTTCAACCCTCCCTATTTAATTATAAAAGAAGGCCAAAAGAATAAAGAATTTTGTGCAAGTTGGGTAGATTTTAAATCTTATCATACTGGTGCTTTTAGTATTTCGTCATTATATCAGCAAAATAATTTTTTATTAAAATTATGGTGTAGTTTAATTAATTCATCGTTTTCTAAATATTACTTGTCATTAACATCTTCATCATGGGGGATTGAAAGAGAAAGAGTTCAGTCTAATGAAACATTGACCCTTCCAATGCCAACAGATATCAGTAAGGAGGTCATGTTAAAATTGGAGCAAAAATTTGACGAACTGATAAAATTAATTCAAGATGATTTTGATTTTGTAAAAACAAAGCCCCTAGAATCTGCAATAAATAGAATTGTTCTCCAAGACTTGTTTTTATTTTCCGATATAGATAAATGGGCAATTGATGATTTAATTAACTATTCAATCGACCTATTCGAAAATAAAGAAAAATCAATTGCGCTATATCCTGTTCTTGCAGAACAGATTATAGAATTTGGAAAAACAATTAGTTGTGAATTTAATGAATTTCTTGAGGGGCAGGATTTGTTTGCAAATGTCACAGTTTATAATATAGATAGATTTACTCCTTTGATGATGATTAAACTTTCTTTTGCTAAAAAGCAAAAAGATGTAATTATATCTAAAGAGTTTGTTGATAAAGAACTCAAAAAAATAGATCAGGATTTATGGAATAAGAAGTCAAGCAATATCTATTTTAGAAAAAAGCTGAATTACAAAACAGGAGACGATATTTACATTATCCGTCCAAATCAACGCAGGTTTTGGTCAAAGTCTATGGCATTGGAAGACGCTTCGGAGTTAATTCTTGAAATCTTAAACGGGAATTAATAATGGCATTGAATACGATTGTTTACGAAAAATTCAGAAATGCTTTTGAGAAAAAATGCTGTCGGTTAATCATTGATGCATATCAAATTTCATTGACAGAACAAGTGATACAATTAGACTGGGAAGAAAATGATATTTCACAAGAATTGTATGAGAAAATTGATGCGAATCCCAAAAGATTAAAGTGGAACATTACATCATTTAGAGAGTTTTATTTAACTCGAAATATAAAGAAAGAAAAGGGTTTCGCAAATAAACTACCAAGAATTGATTTAAGAATGTCTAACATTTTTGGAAAGTTAGAATACAAATATTTTTGTGAAGCCAAAAGACTTAAAGAGACAGATTCAAAACTAAAAAGAGCTTATATCAATGAAGGAATGAATAGATTCATTTCTGAAAAGTATCCAATGGGTTGTATGTTAGGTTATCTCCTTGAAGGCAAAACAAATGAAACAATAGTAGGCATCAATACCCTATTGGAAAAAGATAAAAGAAATACAGAAATTTTAACCCCCAAATCGAACAAACTAATAAAAACCTATTACGAATCTAACCATTCAGGAATTGGAACATTAAAGCATTTAATATTTGACTTTACTGTTTCATTTTAATAAGCATTAGGTAAAACAAAAAAATCCCCGCCTCTTTCGAAACGGGGATTTTTTAGGTATAGATTTTTTAAAATCTTAGTTTGCTTTTAAACCCAATGCTTCAATCATGGTAGCACCAATTTCAGCAGGTGATTCTACTACATGTAAACCACACTCACGCATAATGGCCATTTTAGCAGCAGCAGTATCATCATGTCCGCCAACAATTGCACCGGCATGACCCATTCTGCGGCCCGGAGGCGCTGTTTGTCCGGCAATAAAGCCTACAACCGGTTTTTGGTTTCCGTTTGCTTTAATCCAACGTGCAGCATCTGCTTCGTAGCTACCACCAATTTCACCAATCATAATAATGGCATCTGTTTCAGGGTCATTCATTAACATTTCAACCGCATCTTTGGTTGGGGTTCCGATAATTGGATCTCCGCCAATACCAATTGCTGTAGAAATACCTAAACCTGCTTTCACCACTTGGTCAGCAGCTTCGTAAGTTAAAGTTCCTGATTTTGATACAATACCAATACGGCCTGATTTAAATACAAAGCCCGGCATAATACCAACCTTAGCTTGGCCAGGAGTAATAACACCCGGGCAGTTAGGGCCAATTAAACGGCAATCTTTTCCTTTAATGTATTCTTTTACCGGAATCATGTCTTTTACCGGAATACCTTCTGTAATGCATATAATTACTTTAATTCCTGCATCGGCTGCTTCCATAATTGCATCGGCTGCAAATGCCGGTGGAACGAAAATAATTGATGTATTGGCTTGTGCTTGATCAACCGCATCTTTAACGGTGTTAAATACAGGACGATCTAAGTGTGTTTGTCCGCCTTTACCGGGTGTAACACCACCAACTACGTTTGTACCATACTCAATCATTTGTTGAGCATGAAATGTGCCTTCGCTACCTGTAAAGCCTTGCACAATAACCCTTGAATTTTTGTCGACTAAAACTGCCATGGTATATTTAAAATATATTTTTTATTACTTAACGAGGCGCAAATATGCGCAATTTTCAGCAAAAACCACTGTATTATTTAAGGATTTGGTAATTAGTTACTTACTTACGTTTGCGCCAAAAAAATAGACTTAACATTACCACAATTACTGTAGAGCCAACTATGGCCAGCAGTTTAAGGTTTTCTTCAATACGAAAACGTGCTGTTGCTGTAGTTTCAATTTCTTTGTCTTTACCCAGAGATTTTATCAAACGCTCGTTTTCGGCCTTTTCTGCCTCGTATTGGGCTTCAATATTTTCTAACTTTTGCCTGGTTTCTTCGCTGTATAAACTATCGGTGTATGCTGCATGAAGTTTAAAATACACCAGAGCTTCTTTATAATTACCCAATTTATCCTCTAATTTGGCCAATAGGTCGTAAGAGTTTGCCATATCAATCGCATAATCTTGTTCTTGAGCCGATTTTAAAGCACGGGTTGCGTATTTTTTTGCTGCAAAAAACATATCCAAATTCAGGTAGCAGTATGCAATGTTATTGCAAGTAATGGTTTGCGATTGTTTATCGTTTAATTTTTCATCAACCGAAAGAGATTTGTGATAATACTTCAGGGCTGTTTTATAATCTTTCTCTTCAAAATGTACCAAACCAATATTGTTAATAGCAGATCCTTCTCCTTTAATGTCACCAAGACTAACATATGTCTGCATGGCCTCATTGTAGTGTTTCAATGCATCATCATACATGCCTAAAATATGATAAATGTTGCCAATGTTGTTTAATGCGTCAGCCATACTTTTTTTATCACCAATATCATTAAAAGTATGGTACGATTGTTCAAAATACTCGAGTGCTTTACTGTAATTTTTTTGTTCCTGATTAATTACACCTATGTTATTTAAGGTTATGGCCTCACCTCTGCGGTCGTTTATCTCGCGTGATATGGTTAGGGATTGAATAAAATTGGACAGCGCTTTGGTTAATTTACCTTGTAAAAAGTGTAAGCTGGCCATACTGTTTAAAGAGGCTGCAATACCTTTTTTATTACCTACTTTTTGGTGTTGTACATATGACCACACATAACAGGCCCTGGCTTGCGCGTTGTCGCCAACGTTTTTAAAGTAGTTACCTCTGTTTGCATAAGCATAACCCAAGCCACGTATGTAATTTAATTTCTTTGATTTGGCGATAGCCGTATCTGCATACAACAATGTTTTTTCAACATCAATGTTTTTATACTCATAAGCCAATTCGTTATATATATCTACAACAGCAGTATCTCTGGATGATTTTAATGCTATCAACAAGCTATCTATGGTCTTTTGTTTTTGGGCAAAAACAATGTTTGTCAATAGCCCAAAGCAGCATAGGACTAGTGTTTTAGCTTGCAAGGTGGTTTGGGGCAAATTGAAGTTCATACAGTTTTTTATAAAAGCCATTTAGGGTTAGTAATTCTTTGTGCGAGCCTCTTTCAACAATCGTGCCTTTATCTAAAACAACAATTTCATCAGCATGTTGTATGGTTGACAAACGGTGTGCAATTACAATAGAAGTTCTACCTTTCATCATGGTTTCAATGGCTTGTTGAATAATTTCTTCGGTTTCATTATCTACAGATGAAGTGGCTTCATCCAAAACAAGTACAGAAGGATTGGTAACCATGGCACGTACAAAAGAAATAAGCTGTCGCTGGCCTACAGATAAACTTGCGCCACGCTCTTGTACATTTTGATGGTAACCATTTGGCAAGCGTGCAATAAAATCGTGCGCACCTAAAAGTTTTGCAGTTTCAATTACCTGTTCATCAGTTAAGTGTTTGTTGTTTAGTTTAATGTTGTCCATTACACTGCCACTAAACAAAAATATATCCTGTAACACCACCGCAATTTGTGTGCGTAGGTGTTTTATATCTAATTGTTTAAGGTTGTTTCCATCAATTAAAATTTCACCTTTTTCAATCTCGTAAAACCTACTTAATAAATTAATAATGGATGATTTGCCTGCACCGGTAGCACCAATTAGTGCCACTGTTTTTCCTTTGTTTAGTTTGATGTTAATGTCTTTTAAAATGTATTGCCCGGGTTGATATCCGAAGTACACATTTTTAAATTCAATATTACCAGTAAGGCTGTTTAACTTAACTGTTCCGGTAGGTTCAATGTTGTCTTTGTCATCAATCAGTTTAAAAATTCTTCCTGCAGCAACCATACCCATTTGCATGGTGTTAAACCTATCAGCCAATTGCCTTATTGGTCTGAAAAATAAGTTGATATACATGATAAATGCTGTAATGCTACCAATGGAAGCTTTATCTTGAATTACACCTTTTGCACCATACCATACAATAAGTGCCGTTGATAAAGCCGCAATGATTTCAACCACCGGAAAAAATACCGAGTAATACATCACAGAGCGAATGTTTGCATCGCGGTGCTCCGCATTAATTTGTTTAAACTTGTTGTACTCGGTATTTTCTCGGTTAAAAATTTGTACAATTTGCATGCCCTGAATATGCTCTTGCACAAACGTATTCAGCTTGGCTACTTGTGTTCTCACTTCTTCAAAACTGATGCGCACTTTTTCTTTAAACACGTATCCTGCATAAAATAAAAATGGCAACACCGATAAACTTACCAGCGAAAGTTGCCAGTTGGTACCAAACATAAAAACAAGGATAAATACAATTTGTAGTATATCTCCAGATATGTTAATGAGTCCCTCACTAAATACATCAGCAATGGTTTCAATATCGTTTATGGTTCGGGTTACCAAAGTTCCAACCGGAGTTTTATCGTAAAAAAGCAAACGTAATCCGGTTAAATAATCAAACACCTGCATGCGCAAATCTTTAATTACATTTTGGCCTAAATAGTTTGTTAAAATGGTGCTCCAAACCTGCATTCCGGCTTGTACAACCAGCATGAGTAATAATAACAAACTCATGTTTATTAAACCTATTTGGTTGTTGTTGGCAATAAAATTATCAATGGTGTATTGTATTACAAATGGTCGGAATGGTCCTAAAAAAGCCATACAAACAGTAAGTACAATTGCCGTATACAATTTTGATTTGTATGGTTTAGCTAATGCATATACACGGCCCAACAAGTGTAAGTTTCCATCGGGAGTTGCGCTTGTATTTTGGTTTGATGAGTTGGCCGTTTGCATGTGTCTAATCAGCCCGCAAAATAGCAAAAAAGGCCGTAATAATTTTATTATTGGCTGATGTTGGGATAATAAATGCGCGTTAAAAAAAGACCATGTGCAGGAACGCTTCTACCGGCCTCGCTCCGGTTTTTACTCGCTAAAATTTTATTTACATCATCGATGGTAATTTTATCCTGACCAACATCAACCAAAGTACCCACAATAGCGCGTACCATGTTGCGTAAAAACCTATTGGCCCTGATGGTAAAAACCAATTTATCGTTTTGGGCTTCCCACTTGGCGTACATTACATCACAAATAAAGTTATTTACTTGCGTTTGCACTTTGCTAAAACACTCAAAGTCTTTTTTACCAATAAGTAATTGTGCCGCTTCGTTCATGGCATCAATATTTATGTTGCCATGTAAAAACCAACTTTGGTCTAATAAAAAAGGATCGGGTTTTCGCGAAATCCAATATTCATATTCGCGCCATTCTGCATCAAAGCGTGCATTAAAGTCTTCATGTACCTGTTTAATGCTGTAGATAACAATATCCTTAGGTAAGAAGTTATTAAGTTTGTGCAACAGAAAAGGTACATCAATTTTTTTGGTGGTATCAAAATGCGCATAAAAATCTTTGGCATGCACACCGGTATCCGTTCGTCCGCAACCAAGCGTTTCAATGGGCTCGCCCAATAAAATACTTAGCCTGTTATCTAACTCACCTTGCACACTGTGGGCATTAAGCTGTTTTTGCCAACCATGATAATTGGTGCCTTTGTATGCAAGTTGAATGAGGTAACGCATGGTAGGTTTTACATGTTTTCGTAAACCACAGCTACACCTTGACCAACACCAATACACATGGTAGCAACACCATAACGTATGTTTCGTTTTTGCATTTCGTGTAATAAGGTGGTTGATATACGGGCACCACTTGCGCCTAATGGATGTCCTAATGCAATTGCACCTCCGTTTACATTAACAATATTGGGGTCGATGCCTAAATCTCTCACACAAGCTAAACTTTGTGATGCAAACGCTTCGTTTAACTCAAACAAACCTATATCACTCATTTTTAAACCAGCACGTTGCACCGCTTTTTGTGTTGCAGGAACCGGTCCTATACCCATAATGGCAGGATCAACCCCCGCTACACCACGTGCAACTACACGAGCCATAGGTTTTAAATTGTATTTTTTTACGGCTTCTTCGCTGGCAAGAATCAATGCAGCCGAACCATCATTAACACCACTCGAGTTACCTGCTGTAACTGTTCCACCTTCTTTTTTAAATGCCGGCTTAAGTTTAGCCAAATCTTCCATGGTGCTTAAACGCGGGTGTTCATCTTTCGCAAAAAGTAAATCATCACCTTTCTTTTGCGGAATGGCAACTGGTGCAATCTCTTCTGCAAAACGATTTGCAGCATGCGCAGCCGCATATTTTTTTTGAGATGAAACCGCAAATGCATCTTGCTCTTCGCGGGTAATTTTCCATCTTTCTGCAACATTTTCTGCCGTTTCGCCCATGGTATACGGATGATACATGGAAGCCAATTTTTTATTGGTAAAACGCCATCCAATGGTGGTATCAGCAATATCGGGGGTACGACCAAATGCACTGTCTGACTTTAACATTACAAACGGAGCACGAGTCATGCTTTCTACACCACCGGCTATATATATTTCTCCATCACCCACCATTATACTTCTGCTGGCATCTACAATGGCTTGTAAGCCCGATGCACAAAGTCGGTTTACGGTATTACCACCAACAGTCGTAGGTAATCCGGCCATCAATGCGCCCATACGTGCCACGTTACGGTTGTCTTCTCCGGCTTGGTTCGCAGCGCCAAATATCACATCTTCAATCTCGTTTACATCAATTTGTGGGTTGCGTGCAATAATTGCTTTAATAATGTGTGCAGCCAAATCATCAGGACGAACCGAGCTTAAAGTACCGGCATATTTGCCAATAGGCGTGCGCATTGCATCAACAACATATACAGTTTTCATGTTCTATTTATTTTAAAGTTTGGTTACGGCTATTACATTATTGCCGCGTTTATAACAGCCGCAAATGTATCATCTTTTTAGATAATTGAAATTTTGCGGTACATTCGCACTTAAATTTTAATCACATGATTCAACGTATTCAAACCGTTTATTTATTTGCTATTATCGTTTTAGCTTTAATTACTTGTACCGGACAAATTATAGATTTTCAGGCCAGTTACCCAACAAACGAGGCCGGTGTTGATGCCGCCAATGGTACAGCAGTTGCAGGACAAGCTGTGGCATACACCTTAAATGCCATTTATTTTAACCAATATGTAAACGGAACTTTGCAAAGCAGCGAAATTCAATATGGTTTAATCATTTTGGTTTCTTTGGTAATTGGATGGACGTTAAACGTAATATTCGGATTTAAAAACCGTAAACGCCAGATGTTGCATGCCAAAATTAACTTTGTTTTTATTGGTATGTATTTAACCGCGGTTTTGGCAAAAGCATTTACACAAATTCCTAATTTTACTTTTGCTAATATGACATTAAAAGCTAGCGTAGGTTTAGCTTTAATTATATTTATGTTGTATTTGAACTTACGTGCTTTATTGTTGGTTCGTAAAGATGAAGAGTTGGTAAAAAGTGCAGATAGGTTAAGATAAACAACATTAACAAACAAGTATGTTAGAAAACAGCACACGCACAGAATTAGAAAGTTTAGGAGAGTTTGGTTTAATAGACTTATTAACGGCTCATATCAAGTTGCATCAACCATCAACCTTAAAAGGTGTTGGAGATGATGCAGCAGTAATAAACCACTTAAATCAACGCACCGTAGTAAGTACAGATTTATTGCTTGAAGGTGTTCATTTTGATTTAAGTTATTTTCCTTTAAAACATTTGGGTTATAAAGCAATTGTGGTTAACCTGAGTGATATTTACGCAATGAACGCAAAACCTACCCAAGTAACGGTTTCGTTGGGTTTGAGTAGTAAGTTTAGCTTAGAGGCAGTTGAAGAACTTTACTCTGGAATGTTATTGGCTTGCGAGCGTTATGAAGTTGATTTGGTTGGTGGCGATACAAGTTCATCAAAACAAGGTTTGGTAATAAGTGTAACTGCTTTAGGTGAAGCTGCCGAAGATGAATTGGTATACCGCAGCGGAGCTAAAGTTAACGATTTACTTTGTGTGAGTGGTGATTTGGGTGGAGCTTACATGGGATTCCAATTACTTGAACGCGAAAAACGTGTGTTTTTGTCTAATCCTGAAATTCAGCCCGATTTAGAAGGCAAAGATTATATTGTAGAAAGACAGTTAAAACCTGAAGCTCGCAAGGACGTTATAAAATTACTGAAAGATATTGGAGTAAAACCAACTAGTATGATTGATGTGAGTGATGGATTATCTTCGGAAATTATGCATTTATGCCGCCACTCTAATGTGGGCATGAATTTGTTTGAAGATAAAATTCCGTTGGATCCGCAAACATATGATATGGCTAGGGAATTAGACCTTGATCCTACTATGACAGCTTTAAGTGGCGGAGAAGATTACGAATTACTTTTTACCGTTAACCAAACAGATTTTGAAAAGGTAAAGAACCAACCTGATATTAGCATTATTGGATATGTAACTGAGGTTGCAGAAGGTATTTACATGACCAGCAAAGGTGGAAACAAACATCCACTTAAGGCACAAGGTTGGAAAGCATTTTAATTTAACATCAACCCAACAAAAATGGCACGCATACTTGCAGTAGATTACGGTACAAAACGTGTAGGATTAGCCGTAACCGATCCTTTAAAAATTATTGCAAGTTCGCTTGATACCGTGCATGCAAAAGATGTAATTACCTACTTAACAAACTATTTAGCCAAAGAGGAAGTAGAATGTTTCGTGGTGGGATTACCTAAACGTTTGGATGGTTCTGATTCTCAATCGGCTGTTCATGTAGAAAATTTCGTAAATTTGCTGTGCAAAAATTTTCCAAATATTCCCATTCAGCGTGTTGATGAACGTTTTACATCAACCATTGCAACAAGAAGTTTATTGGAAATGGGTTTGAAAAAGAAAGATAGGGCAAATAAAGGTAACATTGACCAAGTAAGTGCCGTATTGATTCTACAAACCTACATGCAAATGATTTAAACAATATTATATACGCATTTTAATGATATACCCAATAGTAGCATACGGTGATCCGGTACTAAGAAAAGTAGGTGCAACAGTTGAAAAAGACTATCCTCAGTTAAAAGAATTAATAGAGAATATGTTCGAAACCATGTACGAATCGCATGGTGTAGGATTGGCTGCCCCACAAATAGGCAAAGCCATTAATTTATTTATTATTGATAGCAGCAGGTTTGAAGACGAGAAATACCCTGATGTAAAAAAGGTATTTATTAATGCTGAAATATTAGAGGAAACCGGAGATAAGTGGGATTTTGAAGAAGGCTGCCTGAGTATTCCGCACATTCGTGAAAATGTAAAACGCCACGAAACTTTGCGTATACGTTACCAAGACGAAAATTTTGAAACACACGAAGAAACATACGATGGAATTGTAGCGCGTGTAATACAGCACGAGTACGACCATGTGAAAGGAATTATGTTTGTTGATAGATTAAGTGAATTGAAAAAACGCTTACTTAAAAATAAGTTGATTAATATCTCAAAAGGTGGCGTTCGTGTAGATTATAAGATGAGATTCCCTGCTTCTCGATAATTTCTTTAAGTCTAAGTTCAGTATTGTGGCTTAACTCAACTAAATCAGGCAGTTTACTTCTGTAGAGTTGCTGTTGATTAATTTGGGTAAACAACTTTAGTTTTTTTTTGTATTTATGTATTTCGGTTGGTTTTTTAGTAAACTAAAACCGATGGTAGAATTGTGTGCTCACAGTTGTATCACCCCAAACTAAAGAGATAAAACATGCAACAAAAATTTACATCGTTACATTACTTTTTGCGCAACGCGGCAAATAATATTAAAACACCCCAAAGCACTTTTTTGCTTGCAAAAAATGATGCCGCTTACCAACCCATAACCTATGCTCAGGTTTTTGATGAGTTGAATGCGGTATCAGCATTTTTAACGAACAAAGGCTATAAAAAGGGTGATAAGGCTGCGCTGATAATAGAAAACTGCCCGGAGTATATTGCCTTTGATCAAGGTTTAATGCAATTGGGTATGGTAAATGTTTCTATCTATCCAACTTTGAGCGAAAGTGAAATTCAACACATATTAAATGATTCACAATCGGCTGTAATTTTGGTAGGAACACCGTTTTTGCTCAAAAAAATCAATAAAATTAAAGCCAATTGTCCCCATTTAAAATACATCATTACCGCTTTTAATGATAAGAAAACCGATGATGCGATTTCTTACAGTGAAATGATTGATGAGGGCAAAAAATTATATCCTGTTTTAAAAGACAGAATAGAAGAACAACTGAAATCAGTAACCCCGGATGATTTATCTTGTTTGTTATACACATCCGGTACAACGGCATTACCCAAAGGAGCCATGTTAACTCATAATAATTTTATGAGCAATGTAATTATGGCTATCGACTTGATGCCTATAGTTGACAAACGTTATAGGTTCTTGTCATTTTTGCCTCTTTGTCACGTATATGAACGTACTGCAACATATTATCTGAGTACATACCTAGGAAGTGAAATTGCCTTTGCACAAAGTTTAGAAGCCTTGAGCAGTAACATTACTGAGGCAACTCCAACAGCTATTTTAACTGTACCACGTTTGCTCGAACGTATTGAAGAGCGCGTAAGAAAAACTACTGCAAGTGCAGGTGGATTAAAGTTAAAAATATTTAATTGGGCATTAGCTGTTGGCGAGCAACGTAGGTTAAATAAGGAATCAAACCAAAGTAATGGACTTTTATTAAACTTACAATTAGCCATTGCCGAAAAGTTGGTGTTTAGCAAAGTTAAACAGCGCTTGGGTGGTAAAATGGAAATTATGATTTCTGGTGGAGGCGCATTACCGCAACACGTTGGTGAGTTTTTTGGAAACATTGGTGTGTTGGTGTGCGAAGGTTACGGCTTAACAGAAACTTCTCCTTTAGTTTCGGTTAATGAACCAAACAGACAAGTTTTTGGCTCGGTAGGGCGCATTGGTAGAGGCTGTACGGTTGCTATTCAAAATCCGGATACTAAAGAAATTTACACGACACAAACCTACGATAGCTTTGATCCTAACTTTGAAAGTGCAGAAGGTGAAATTTTAGTTAAGGGGCCGAATGTAATGAAGGGCTACTGGAATTTGCCTGAGCAAACGGCCGCTGCTATTGATGCAGATGGTTGGTTACACACGGGTGATGTAGGTAAGTTTTACAAAGGGTACTTAAAAATTACCGATAGGATTAAAAATATTTTGGTGAACTCATTCGGTAAAAATGTTTACCCTACACCAATCGAAAATGCATACATGAAATCATCGCGTATTGAGCAAATATTTTTAATTGGTGATAAGCAAGAATACTTAACGGCTATTGTTGTTCCGAGTAGGGAAGAGATGAAAGAAAGTTTTGGTGTGGATGATAAATATTTAAACGAAGGTTCTGATTTTATTGATGACGAAAAGGTGTACAAATGGATTGAAGAAGACATGCGCAAATACGAAAAAGATTTAGGTAAGTTTGAGCGTGTGCGTCATTTCATTGTTAAGCGTAAACCATTTAGTTTAGAGGCCGAAGAGATGACTCCAACGCAAAAAATTAAGCGCAAAATTGTAGAGAAAAAATACGAGGAAGCAATTAAAAATATGTACATAAAAATTGTGGAGTAACTACTCAACTATTCATAATAAAACAGGCTGTTAATCTTATTTGATAACAGCCTGTTTTTATTTAAAAATCGTCTTCAATAATTTCTTGTACACGTCCTATTTGCCCATCCTCAAGTCTTACTTTTATTCCCCTGTGGTGCTTTGGTGCGCTTGTTAAAATATCTTTAACAATACCTTCTGTAAGGACTCCGGTGCGTTGGTCTTTTTTTAGAATAATGTTTACCAAATCGCCTCGTTTTATGTTTGCTCTAACTGTTCCGTCCATTATTTGTAAACGCGTTTTAATTTAAATTCTTTAACAGGAGCAACAATCATTGGTACTTTCTCTACAGTTACAGAGCTGGTGTCTAATCCAAATGCTTTTTCTTCACTCAAGCTTAACGTATCAAGCACGCTGTATGCATCCATAATTAAGCTTTCGTAAACACTTAATTCGTTCTCGTAACTTAAGTGTCGTTTTAATACCACAAATCTAAAATCGCCTGTAATGTTTAGTTTGCTTAATGATGCGTAGCGGCTGGTAACATCTACCTCATGGTTTTTCATTAACTCCTCCACCACTTTTCGGAAGTAGAAATTAATTTTTTGTTCAACCCTAAATCCTAACCTAAAATCAATTTTAATAACATCATGGCTGGCAATATGATCTACCTTGTACTCCATGGTGTATGGTTGATCATCAACATGTATATGCACGAACCAATAAATATCGGCACGTTTGGGTTGCTTTTGCAAAATGCTATACACCACTTTGTTTTCAACCTCCATGGTGTTATCGGCACTTGTTAGGTAAACTAAATGCGTGGCATATTTTGGTATAGAAGTATCGTTACTTAACTGTTGTAAAATTGGAATATAGTCACGTAGCTTCACAAACTCTGTTAGTCGGTTTTTAATTTTACGTCCTTTAAACCAAACCCACATTACCGTAATAAATATTAAACTCACCAATAATGTCATCCAACCACCATGCGGAATTTTAACAATGTTGGCTATAAGGAAACACGATTCTATTGATAAATAAACTATGGTTATCACCAATACTATTGCTTTTGGGGTTCTTATTTTACGCAAGTAGCTTGATAATAAAATGGTGGTCATCATCATGGTAGTTACAATGGCTAAACCATATGCAGCTTCCATACGTGATGATTCCTTAAAGTATAAAACGATGGCAATACATCCGGCCCATAAAATCCAGTTAACGCTTGGCACGTAAAGTTGACCTTTAGCATCTGAAGGGTATTTTATTCTAACCTTTGGCCAAACATTTAAACGTAACGCTTCACTTATTAAAGTGAAAGAACCGCTTATCATAGCCTGACTTGCAATAATTGTAGCAAGAGTTGCAACCACAATTCCTGGTATTAAAAACCATTGCGGCATAATGGCGTAAAAAGGGTTAATATTGGTAGCTTCTTTACCAATGCTATTTATAACCCATGCACCTTGGCCAAAATAGTTTAATATGAGTGTGGTCTTTACAAAGATCCAGCTAATGCGGATATTTTTCTTACCACAATGTCCCATGTCTGAGTACAACGCTTCCGCACCAGTAGTACATAAAAACACTGCGCCTAAAAGCCAAAATCCGTTTGGATAATTAACTAGCAAGTTATAAGCATAATAGGGGTTTAGTGCTTTTAAAACTTCGGGGTGCGAACTCAAGCTAATTAGACCTAAGACACCTAGCATTAAAAACCAAACAAGCATTACAGGGCCAAAAACCTTGCCTACAATACTGGTACCAACACGCTGAATTAGGAATAGGGTAGTTATGATGGTAATTACAATTGGTATAGTAGGAATGTTCGGATTTAAAATAAGTAAACCTTCAATTGCAGAAGAAACGGAAATCGGAGGTGTAATCATACCATCGGCAAGTAAGGCACAACCACCAATAATTGCCGGTAAAATAAGGTATGGCCTTCTTCTTCGAATAAGCGCATAAAGAGAAAATATTCCACCTTCACCATGGTTATCAGCACGTAAAACGATGATTACATACTTTACTGTTGTTTGTAATGTAATGGTCCAAAAAACTGCCGATAATCCACCTAGAATTAAATCTTGGGTAATAACCTTATCAGCAACAATTGCCTTAAAAACATATAGAGGTGATGTTCCGATATCACCAAAAATAATACCCATGGTTATCAAAAGGCCTGCCAAAGATACTTTTGATAACTTGTTATGATCGTTCACTAGCTTGGTTAAATAAAATGTATGAACAAATGTATAAGTAAGTACTTTAAAACAAAATTAGAATGCAAACTCAGAGATAAAATGTAATCGGAATAGCTGTACTTCCTCTTTACTAAAATCAGAGCTAAACTCATTTACAGCAGCATCCAGATCATCATTTTGTGCTCCCCTGAAGTAGTCCATCACTTCATCTTGTAAATCCTCATCAGCGATATCGTTGATGTAACTTCTTAAATTAAGCTTAGTGCCACTTAAAATAATGTTCTCCATTTCAGTAAGCAATTCATCCATTTTCAACCCTTGCGAGCGGGCAATGTCTGGTAAGTTTACTTTTTTATCGATGTTAGTGATGATGGCAATTTTTTTAGCAGATTTGTTAACTACTGATTTCATTACCATTTCATCTAGTTTTTCGATATCGTTATCTTTAACGTACTTATCGATTAACTCAATATATGGTTTACCAAACTTGGTAGCTTTACCTTTATTTACACCAGTTATTTTAGCAAGCTCATCCATGGTTGTTGGATACTTACTTGCCATTTCTTCTAGCGATGGCTCCTGGAAAATTACATAAGGAGGTAAATTATGTTGTTTACCTACTTTTTTGGTTAAGTCTTTTAATAAAGCAAATAATTCCTCATCGTAAACATTCTCAACTTCAACATCTTTTTCGTCTTCGTCCGTTACCTTCTCAAACTTTTGGTCTAGGGCAACTTCAATTTTGGTAGGTTTCTTTAAAAATGCTTCACCACGCTCGTTTACACTCAGCAAGCCGTAGTTTTCAATATTTTTGGTGATGAAACCATTTAAAAGCAATACGCGTATAAGCGATTTCCAGAAGTTTTCGTCTTGTGATTTTCCTTTACCAAAATACGCTAATTTTTCGTGACCGCTTAAAGTAACTTCATGAGTTTTTTTGCCAATTAAAATGTCAACTATGTGGCTTAATACAAATTTGCCTTTAACAGCATTAATTGTGTTTAGCACCAGCACAGATTCTTCTTTTGCATCAACTTTAGTTTTAGGATGACGACAATTATCGCACATATTGTTGCAACCTTTGTCGTTAAATTCTTCACCAAAATAGTGCAATAAGAATTTTCTTCTACAAGCTGATGATTCAGCAAAAGCTTGAGTTTCAAAAATAAGTAACTCACCAATTTCACGCTCGGCAACCGGCTTATCTTTCATAAACTTTTCAAGCTTGTCAATATCAGCAGGGTTGTAGTATAACAAACAATCACTATCAATACCATCACGTCCGGCACGACCAGTTTCTTGGTAGTAGCCTTCAATACTTTTGGGCACATCATAATGTATCACAAAACGTACATCCGGCTTGTCAATACCCATACCAAAAGCAATGGTTGCCACAATCACGTCACAATCTTCCATCAAAAATGCATCTTGGTGTGCAGCACGTGTTTTGGCGTCTAAACCGGCATGATAAGGTAAGGCTTTAACACCATTGGCTTTAAGTACACCTGCAATTTCTTCAACTTTTTTACGACTTAAACAGTAAATAATACCGCTTTTGCCTTTGCGGGTTTTAATGTATGATACCAAGTCTTTCAGTACATCATTTTTCTTACCTTTTGGCCTTACCTCATAATATAAATTGGTTCTGTTAAAAGAAGATTTGTAAACCAAAGCATCACCCATTTGCAAGTTTTTCTGAATATCCTGCTGAACTTTAGGAGTTGCTGTAGCTGTTAAGGCCATCATGGGTACATCCTTAATTTCTTTAATCATTTGTTTAATTCTGCGGTATTCAGGACGGAAATCATGTCCCCACTCACTAATACAATGTGCCTCGTCAACAGCCACAAATGATACATTAATTGACTTCAAGAAATCAATTGTTTCGTCTTTCTTTAAGGTTTCAGGAGCAATGTAAAGTAATTTAGTATCACCGTTACTTACATCTTTTTTTACACGGGTGATATCGCCTTTACTTAACGATGAGTTTAAGAAGTGTGCAATGTTCTCAGTACCAAACGACCTAAGTTGGTCAACTTGGTTTTTCATTAATGCGATTAATGGCGAGATAATAATGGTAACACCGGGTAACATGAGTGCGGGTAATTGGTAACATAGGCTTTTTCCACCACCGGTTGGCATAATTACAAACGTGTCATCGCCTTTAATTACGCTGTTTACTATCTTTTCCTGATCACCTTTGAAGCTATCGAAACCAAAAAATTCCTTTAGGCTATCCTTTGCACTCTTCTTGGCAACTTTCATATCCGCTATTAATTAAGTTAAGTAATTGATTTTTTGTTAAAAGGGGCGCTAAATTACCACCTTAAATCCTTTTTTGAAAATTTGCTTTTTAAAATCTTTATTTGCATTTACTAATATAGCGTTTTGATGAGAAAATCAGCATCATTCCTACATTGGTATAAAACATGATTTTTATCAACAGCATGGAGAAGAACAAAAATCACTACGCTATTATTATGGCTGGTGGCATTGGAAGTAGATTTTGGCCTTACAGCAGAACACAAAGACCTAAACAATTTTTAGATATTTTGGGTGTAGGAAAAACCCTTTTACAAACAACATATGATAGGTTTTTAAAACATTTTCATAAGGAGAATATCTACGTAGTAACCAATCAAAGTTATATCCCGTTGGTATTGGAACAAGTACCCGACATTGATATTAACTGTGTTTTAGGTGAACCATCAGCGAAAAATACTGCAGCTTGTATTGCATACGCAAGTTCTAAAATTCATGAATTAAATACCCATGCACTTTGTGTTGTTGCGCCAAGCGATCATCTAATTATGGACGAGGTAAGTTTCATGAAAAATCTTGAGTTTGGATTGGCTTATGCTCAAAAAAATCCGGTTCTGGTAACGCTAGGAATAAGACCAAGCAGACCCGATACCGGTTATGGTTATATACAATACCATGACGACCATCTGGTAAATGAAGGTATTTTTAAAGTGAAAACATTTACAGAGAAACCAACAATGGAGCTTGCACAAACCTTCATTGACAGCGGTGATTTTTTGTGGAATGCAGGTATATTTATTTGGAGTGGTTCGTCAATACGCTCAGCCTTTAAAGCATTGATGCCCGAACATTATGAATTATTTAACTTAGCTTCTAAAAGCTTTGGAACTCCTGATGAAGCCGCAGCTATTCAAAGTATATACGAGCAGTGCAGGTCAATTTCTATTGATTATGGAATTTTAGAAAAGGCAGATAATGTATTTGTTATACCAAGCGATTTTGGGTGGAGTGATTTAGGTACATGGGCTTCGTTGTACGAAAACTTTACTAACAAAGATGAAAATAGAAACGCAGTTGATGGTAAACAAATTCATGTATACAATAGTAGCGATTGTATGGTAAGTTCACATGCTGCTAAAGGTAAAGTTGTGGTGCTAAATAGCGTGCAAAACCTTATAGTGGTTGATACAGAAGATGTATTAATGATTTGTGACAAAAACAAGGAGCAAGAGGTAAAGCAAATGGTAGCCGACATGAAAATTAAGTACGATGAAAAGTACACTTGATAACTATGCGTAATATACCGCCCAAACTAAATCCAGGTGATCAGATTGCCATAGCTGCATCAGCCAGAAAGATAAGTGAAGAAGAATTGCAACACGCTATCTCAATATTCGAGAGTTGGGGTTTAAAAGTTGTTTTACACCCAGATTTATTTGCAGTTAAAAATCAATTTGCCGGGGATGATGGTATTAGAGCATCGTTGCTAAACAGCTATTTACAGAATCCGGAAATTAAAGCAGTAATATTTGCGCGTGGCGGTTATGGTACAGTGCGTATTATCGATAAAATTGATTTTTCATATTTGGATAAATATCCAAAATGGCTGATAGGTTATAGTGATATAACTGTAATTCACAACCACGTAAACACCAACACCAATTGGTGTACGTTGCATGCTACCATGCCTATTAATATGCAAGCGCATAACATAAATATGCAAAGTGTATTGGCACTCAAATCTGTACTAATGGATGATAGTGAATTATCATACCCAATCACACCAAGCCAACTGAATAAATCAGGAGAGGCACAAGCCGAAGTAGTAGGAGGTAACCTATCCGTTATTTATAGTTTGCTTGGCTCGGTAAGTGATATTGATACCGATGGTAAAATATTGTTCTTAGAAGATCTAGACGAATACTTATACCACGTAGACAGAATGATGCAAGCCTTAAAGCGTGCAGGTAAGTTAAATAACTTGGCAGGCTTAATTGTAGGTGGTATGAGTGATATGAAGGACAATTTGGTTCCTTTTGGATTAAACGCAGAGCAGATTATATCAGATACAATAAAGGAATACAATTATCCTGTAATATTTAATTTTCCTGCCGGGCATCAAGATTTGAATATGCCTATTTTACTCGGTGGGGAGTTGTCAATATCCGATTTTGGCGTAGTTTATTAACGTTTTATACAAGTCCGTTGACTGATTTTATTTGCATTTATTAACAATAGAAAGTCAAATTTTAAGATTAATTAGGTATGATTTCTTGTTTGTATTCAGCAAATTCGTTTAGCCATAACACGAGCGTATGCCTAATAAACAAGCAAGTTTTCAAAAATATCTTTCCAAGCCTAATCTAATAGGCAATAATCTTCGTAACTCTGGAGTAAAGCCATCACTATTAAGAGGCGAAAAGCCTGCTTGCAACACTACACTTTGGAACGAATAGTTCCTAAATAATTAGCAAATCCGATTACAACTTTAATAACTCATCTATGATGCGGTTGTTTCTATTGGTATTCGTATTTGGTCAAGAACACACAAAAATTAACACTATATGAAAACAAAAACTACACTAAAACTGCGAAATTATTGGATATTTTCGCTCATTTTTCTGTTAACCGGGTTATCAGAAAATCGGCTATTTGGGCAGGCACCAAGTAGTTACAACTTTACCACCTCAACAGGTGCAACATTAGATCCTATGGTGGGAGCTACTGACGTTTCTCCTACTGATAGGGATGATGGGATTAGCACCGTACAAAGTATTGGGTTTACGTTTAGCTTTGATGGAACAAATTATACTGATTTCTCAGCATCGGTAGATGGGTTCATCAGACTAGGAAGTACTCAAGCAACATCTCAATTTACCAATAGTATCACAAGTACTACCAACATACCAAAAATTTTTCCTTATTGGGATGATATAGCGTTGGGTACAACTGGTACATTAAGAACTGTTTTGGTAGGTACAAGTCCAAATCAAATCAGAATCATTGAGTGGTATACAACTATACCACGAAATACGGGAGGTACACCAAACTCTACTTTTCAGTTATGGTTGTACGAAACAAGTAACAACATTGAGTTCAGATATGGAACAATGTTAGGCCCAACAACAAGTGCCTCAGTAGGTATTAGGGGTGCTGTAGGAATACCTGCCAGTTTTCACAGTATTACATTAGCATCAAACACTACATCAACCGCAACAGCCAATGATGCGAATACAGCAGTACCTGCATCAGGAAGAATGTATGCATTTGCACCTCCTTTGCCTGCTGCACCAACTGCATTTACAGGGACTAAATCTAATATCACTTCTTCAACAGTAACACTTGCAGGTACAATAGCTCCAAATAGTTACCCTGTTGTTACTGCGTCTGGTATTGTTCTTGGAACAAGCCCAAATCCCACTGTTGGGGGCTTTGGTGTAGTAGACTCGCCAACTAACCCTGTTGTTTCCTCGGGAGCGTTTACAAAAAATATTGATGGGTTGCTAAACGGCACCACCTATCATTATAGAGCATACGCAACAAACTCTGTAGGAACAAGCTATGGTCCGGATAGTACCTTTACCACAAATGCATCTGCATCGCTACCGTCAATAACCCGTATTGCAGCAACAGCAATAACAGGATTTACGGCCAATGTGGGAGGAAGCATCGCAAATAATGGTGGTGCGGCAGTTACAGCAAGTGGCGTTGTTTATTCTACTTCAGGAATACCAGTTGTAGGTGGCTTTGGTGTAGTAGACTCTACAACCACACCGCTTGTTGGTATAGGTAACTTCAATTTTAATTTGGTAGGTTTAACCCACTCAACAAAATATTATTTCCGAGCTTATGCCACCAATAGTGTGGGAACAGCATACAGTACTTTAGACAGTTTTACAACTTCACCAGTAATTAGTGTTTTACCATATAGTGAAAACTTTGATTTACCTGGCAATACAGGTTGGAGTTCAACCGCTTTAA